>Ga0315556_1000161_pt1 | contig 38492 bp, 33 predicted proteins | sample SalMarSW160310MG_FD_202112 | JGI IMG/M metagenome (GOLD analysis project Ga0315556, IMG submission 202112) | Salt marsh sediment microbial communities from the Plum Island Ecosystem LTER, Massachusetts, United States - Salt Marsh Sediment SW1603-10 ...
CCTTGGCGAAGCAAGCGGACCAGCAGTTGCCAGAAGCTCTGCCTCGTGACGGGATCAACGCCTCCTGTCGGCTCGTCCAGCAACAGGATCTTGGGGCGGTGAACGAGGGCTGTTGCCAGGCCGAGCTTCTGTTTCATGCCCCCCGATAGCGCGTCGGCTCGGCGATCAGCGAATTCGTCCAGCTCGACAAAAGCCAGGATCTCCTCAGAGCGTGACTCCCATTCCGAACGAGGCAGTCCGCGCACTTCGGCGAAAAAGTGAAGATTCTCACGAACCGTCAGATCGCCGTATAAGCTGAAGCGCTGAGCCAAGTAGCCAATCTGTGCTCGAGCTTGCTCTGTTTGGGTAGCTATGTCGTATCCCGCCAGGCTGATCGTCCCTGACTCGGGCTCCAGCGCCCCACATAGAAGCCGGATCGTGGTCGTCTTGCCAGCACCATCCGGACCCAGCAGCCCGTAGATCTCACCGCCGGCGATGCGGAGCGACATCCCGTCAACGGCTCGGAGATCGCCGAAGCTTCGCACAAGCCCATCTGCCTCGATCAGAGACGACACGGCAATGCCCTAGTTCAGCTCGAACAACACGTCGGCTGGCATGCCCGGCTTCAGCCTGTTCTGTGTGTCGGAGACCTGCAGCTGCACGGCGAAGACCGTCGTCTTCCGCCCCTCCTCGGTCTGCACGTTGCGCGGGGTGAATTCAGCCTGGTCGGCGATTTGGGTCACGGTCCCAGAGAAATCCACCCCAGGGAAGGAGTCCACCGTGATCTGCGCTTTGTCGCCCAAATGCACCTGGCCGTATCTATCCTCCGGCAGGTAGACGGTCAACGTGAGGGCATCCAGTTGGCCGATGGTCATCACCACCGAGCCGGGTGTCACCGTCTCACCCGGTTCGACGCTCCGGTTGAGCACCACCCCATTACTGGACGCCTTGACGACCAGTTTGTCGAGATGGAGATCAATGGCGGTGAGTTGGGCTGCGGTCTGTGCCTTGGCAGCCGTTAACTGAGACAGGGCGGCGTCGACCTTGTCCTGCGCCAGGCGCAGCTTGTCGGGGTCCGGACCATTGCGAACCTTGTTGTAGTCAGTCTGCGCCTGGTCGACCTGGGCCTGGGCCACAGCCACGTTGGCGTCCAAGATCGACTGGTCGATGTCAGTCGGCGAGCCCTTGTACCAGTTTAGAAGCCGAACGATATCATCACGATTCTGCCGGGCGGCGAGCAGGTTGGCCTCCGCCTGGGCGCGCACCGGATCCTCCGGATCTTTGTCGTCAACGTGGTTCAGAGCGGCTTGCGCCTTGTCGACGGCATCCTTGGCTAGCACGAGCCGCGCCTCCGTCGCATCAATCGTGTCACGTGATGCTCGGTTGCCGGTCTGCTGCCAGGTATTGCGTTTCTGCGCGTCGTCCAGCGCTTTGCGGGCATTGGCCAGCGTCTGCATCGCCTTGGCCGTCACCACTGGCGCCGTCTCGCGCAAGTCCGACAGGGCCTGCTTGGCGGCGTCGAGTTCGGCTTGCGCGCCGTCCTCAGCCGCCTGGCCTGCGGCCTGGACGCTGTCCCGCTGGGCCGTCAGGCCCTGGTCGTCGAGCCGCAGCAGAACATCGCCAGATTGCACGCTGTCGCCTTCGTCGACCGCGACCTCGGCCACGCGGCCGGCCGTCTCCGGACCGATCAGAACTTGGGTCGCCTCGACCGTGCCCGAGGCGGAGAGATTGCCCGGCACGGGACTGGATTGCGCCTGCCAGTAGTATGCGCCGGCCGCAACCAGCGAAAGTATGACCACCACCGGGACAATACGAAGCGCGCGATTGTGAGACATGGGTTGACCTCCAGGACACTCAGTCCAGCCGCTTCCTAAAGCGGAGGGCAGCCAGAGACATGACCACCACGGCGAACACAGCCAGGGCTGCGATTTCCGGGGTGAGGCTGGCCGCGCCCACGCCTTTGAGAAGGACCGATCGAATGATGATCAAAAAGTAGCGCAGTGGGATGACGTATGAGACCAGTCGGAGAGCCAGCGGCATCGCCGCCAGTGGGAAAAGGAAGCCGGAAAGGAAGACCGTCGGCAGCAGGGTGAACCAGGAGAGCATCATCGCCTCCTGCTGCGTGCGCGCCACAGTCGAAATGAAGAGACCGATGCCCAGCGAGCCGATCAGAAACAAGCCGGAAAGCGCCATCAAGAGTGTCAGGCTGCCGCGGATGGGCACGCCGAACCACAACGTTCCCACGACCAGGATTTCCACCGTGTCGAACGTAGCCAACAGCGTGTAGGGCACCATCTTGCCCACGATCAGTTCCCAACTGCGAATAGGTGTGACGATCAACTGCTCGATGGTGCCGCGTTCCCGCTCGCGCACGATGGCCGTGGAGGTCAGCATGGTCGTCAGAAGCTGAAGGATCATCCCGATGAGGGCAGGCACCATGAACACAGCACTGACGAGATCTGGGTTGTACCAGACGCGGGTTCGGACCTGGACGGCGGGGTGGAACGCGCTGGCCAGGCCCTTGCGCTGCAGGGTCTGCAGGGTCAGCTGAGTGCTGTGCGACTGGCCGATGAGCTCCGCCGCCGCCAGGGAGGTCGAGGCCACGTTGGGATCGGAGCCATCCAATATGAAAGCCACCGTCGCCGTCTGGCCGGAGGACACCAAGTCGCCATACTCTGGCGGGATGATCAAGCCTGCCTGGGCCTTTCCATCATCAATCAGCTTTTGCAGCTCGGATTGGGATGAGACATCGAAGCTTAGTTTGAAGTAATCGGCCGCCCGGTAGGCGTCCAACAGGGCTCGGGCCTGGGGACTGCGGTCCTGGTCGAAGACGACCATGGGTACATCTCGCACATCGGTCGTGGCCGTGTAGCCGAGCAGGAACATTTGGACCACGGGGATCACAAAGGTGATCACCAGCGTGCGAGGGTCGCGAATGATTTGGATGAACTCCTTGCGGATGACCGCCAACAATCGGCCGCCTGCCATCATAGGTTACGTTCCTTCCTCGAGAACGCCGAACAGGAAGATCTCACCCAACTGAGTGATCTCCTCGGGTGAGACCTCAAAACCTTCGATGTCGCGCAAGAGAGCCGCCGTGAGCACATAGGAAAAGAAGAGACCGAAGAAAGCCCGCGCCAGGAGCACGGGGCGTATTGGTCGCAAACGGCCATCGGCCGTCTTCAGGCGATTAATGAATGCCAAGAGCTGCGGAAGAAAGAGTTGCCCGATGGTGCCGGCATGCCGGGCTTGAAACTCGATCAACTCTATGAACATGAGGCGGAAGTTATCGAATTGATCGGCGGCGGCGTCGACCATGCGAACGAGCGAATCCTGGATGATGGCCTCGACAGTGTCCCCCTCCGCATGGGACAGCGCACCAATGATGGCCCGGTGAGGGACCCGCTCTGTAAGCAGCGCCACGAAAAGGGCTTCCTTGCTTTCGAAGTGGTTGTAGATCGAGCCGGGGGTGATCCCGGCGAGGCCGGCCACCTGGCGCATAGAAGTGCCGTGATAGCCCTGGGTCAGGAACAGCTCAAACGCCGCATCAAGCAGTCTCAATTCGGTGGGTGCATCGGCGGGAGATGAAACGGTATCAGGCACGGGCTCTGCTCCCTGAACGTACGTTTGTTCAGGCCCAGCATATAATTGAAACCACGCCGTGTCAAGAATCAAAACGCCCCGGCCGGAAGCCGGGGCGAAAAACGCTGGAACGCTGTCTCAGTCTTCGTCAGGCGATGCCAGATCGGCGACCTGGCGCAGCATCCCCAGCACGAGCAACCCCAACCGCAAGCCCTCGCCTGGGCTTAGGCTGACATCGCCTCCCTGTCGCTCAGCCCGCTGGGCGATCAAGTAGGCGATACCCATGCCGGTTACGGCTCCGATCAGGCCGCCGACGAGAAGCGTGCGGCCTGTCCCGCCCTCGGCATGAACATCCAGCGGTGCGTCATCACTCATGGTCAGGAACCCTTTCGACGTTGAAAAATCGACAACAAGATCCGGATACCGGCGCGGCCGGCGGCGCGAACCGAATCACCCATCAGCCAGGGTTGCACGGCGACATCCGTGCCTCGGCGCACCGACCACTGCACACGGTAGAAAATGCTCTGCAGGCGTCGAGTGGCCTCAGGCAGGCGGCGGATCAGCAGGATGATCCCCACACTGAGGGCAGCGAACACGATCAGCGGAATCAAGCCGGCGGCCAGAACAGGCAGGATCAACAGGATGGTGGAAGCGTCAGCCCAGGCTCGAGATGTGGCCATCCCCGTGCCCCACAGTCCCCAGGCGGCGCCGACGACGGCCGCCAGGCCGAGGGCCAGAGGTAGATAGATTTCGAGCCACACCTGCCGGCGGAAGGCCGACCGAGTGAGGGGATTGACTTCTTTGGGACGCCATTTGGTCTTGTCGCTCATCTCATGCCTATTCTAGCATGACCTTACCCGTTGACCGCCTGCTTGTGCTGTCTTCGGCTACAATCCCCACGCAATGCAACGCACGAAACGAAGCCTCCTTATCGGATTCTTGCTAGGCGCCCTAGTATTGGGTGTCACGGCCCTGGCCGGCGACCTGCGCCAGGTGGTGGGGCACATCGGTGCGTTCGATTGGCAGCTTGCTCCGTGGATCCTGGGAGCGGCCTGCTTCAGCTACGCCGTCCGTTTCATCAAGTGGCACTACCTGGTGCGTCGTTCCGGCGCGGTCGATCTGGGGCGCGGCGAGGATCTCCGCATCTTCCTTTCCGGCTTTCCGCTTTCGGTGACGCCGGGGAAAGTCGGCGAGGCCCTCAAGGCGGTCTGGCTCAACCAGGCATCCGGACTGCCCGTGAGCCGCGGCCTTTCCGTGGTCCTGGCCGACCGCCTGAGCGACGGACTGGCGATGGTCCTTTTGTCGACGGCTGGCGTGCTGGCGCTGCCTCGCGCCTGGCCGGCCTTCGGCCTGGCGGCCGGCGCCCTCATCCTGGTGGTCGTCCTGAGCCAATTCCGCCAACTGACGCTGCGCCTGCTCGGGCTCGGGAGTCGGCTGCCCCTGGTGGGCCACCTGGTGCCTGCCGCCGTCCGATTTTACGAAGCCGCTCATACCCTGCTTCGGCCCAAGCCGACCCTAGTAGCGGTTCTCCTTGGCGGCGCGGCCTGGTTCGGCGAAGGCGCCGCCACCTTCGGCGTACTGGTGGGGCTGGGGCCGAATCCCTCAACAAGCCTTCTGTCCATCGCCGTGTTCGCTTTCGCTTTCTCGACCATTATCGGCGCGTTGTCCGCTCTACCCGGTGGCCTGGGGGCCACCGAAGCCAGCTTGGCCGGCCTATTGGTGCTGTTGGTGCCTTTGCCCACGGCCACCGCCGCCGCGGCCACCCTGCTCCTCCGCCTGGCCACCCTGTGGTTTGCGGTCCTCATCGGGCTGGTCGCTTGGGCACTGTCACCCGATCTTGTGCTTGCCAGGCGCGCTGCGCAGACGGCTGAGTTTGTGAAAGATAACACAATCGGCCGTGCGTTGACCGGCCGGGACAACCAGGGGCAGGAAACATGACTCGCAACGGGGACAGCCGGTGGACAGTAGAGCTCCACTGCCACACGTATCATTCGGCCGACAGCCTGGTGCTCCCACAGCAGCTGCTTGCCACCTGCCGGGGGCGAGGCGTCGATCGCGTGGCGATCACCGACCATAACCGGCTGGAAGGGGCGCTTGAGGCGGCATCCATCGATCCCGACAGGGTCATCCTGGGCGAGGAGATTATGACCACGCAGGGCGAGCTCTTGGCGTTCTTCGTGCGTGAGGAGATTCCCGCCGGACTGACCCCCGAGGAATCCATCCGCCGGCTGCGCCAGCAGGACGCCTTTATCAGTGTGTCCCATCCATTCGACGCCGCACGTCATGGGTCTTGGGAGCTCTCCAATCTGGAGCGGATCATCCCCTTGGTGGATGCGCTGGAGGTCTTCAACGCGCGCACACTGACGGAAGGGCCCAACCGGCGGGCAGGCGCCCTGGCTGAGAAGGCATCCCTGTTGGGGACCAGCGGCTCTGACGCGCATACCTACGCGGAGCTGGGCCGCGCGGCGATGGATCTCTTGCCGTTTGAGGACGCCGATGGCTTGCGCCTGTCCTTGGCGACAGCCAGGATAAGAAGGCGTCGGTCGTCGCCGCTGGTTCACATGGCCTCGCGTTACGCCGTGTGGCGTAAGCGGCTGGGCTGGCGCCCCCCCGGCTGAGGGCGGTCGAGGGTCGGCTGCGGGCGCGGCGCTCTAACTCGGTGCTCAGCGACCAGCGCAGCCTTGAATGTCATTTCGAGGGAGGCGCACCCGGCCGAGAAATCCCCTTGACCGACCGAATTTGCGTGCCGGGGCACGCTGCAGGATCTCGCATCCACCCTTGCTCTTGACCATCAGCCAGGAGCTCGAGGCCCAGCGCTCGGCCCTAGTCGTCCCGCTGCCTGAGATGCGGAAACAGAATCACTTCGCGGATCGACGCCTGATCCGTCAACAACATCGTCAACCGGTCGACGCCCATTCCGAATCCCCCTGCGGGGGGCATCCCATAGCGCATGGCGCGAAGGTAGTCCTCGTCCATCGGATGCCGCTCTTCATCGTCGGCTTCGTAGTCGCGGCCCATCTCCAAGAATCGCTGTTCCTGATCGTCGGGGTCATTGAGTTCACTGAAGGCATTGCACAGTTCCATGCCTCCGGCGAAACCCTCGAATCGTTCGACCGTCTTCGGGTCATCCGACAGCGACTTGGCCAGCGGCGAGATATCGCGAGGGTAGTCGTACAAGAACGCCGGCTGGATCAACTGGGGTTCGACATAGTTGGAGAGAAGTGACTCGATGAGCTTTCCGCGGGTGGCTCCGGGTTGGGGTTGGTGACCCTTGTCCTCCATCACCTGGCGCAGGCTGTCGGCATCGGGGTAGTCTTCAAGCGCGATCCCGGCATGTTCTGCGATGGCATCTCGCAGACGAATCCGAGGCCAGGGCGGGGTGAGATCGATATCCTTGCCCTGGAAGACAATCTTGGGCGAGCCGGTAGCATGCACCGCAGCGAATGCGATCATCGCCTCGGCCAGTTCCATCACGGTCCGGTAGTCCGCATAGGCCATATAGAACTCAAGCTGGGTGAACTCGGGGTTGTGGGTTCGATCCACGCCTTCGTTGCGGAAGTCGCGACCGATCTCGTAGACTCGTTCGAGGTTGCCGACCAGAAGCCGCTTCAAGTAAAGCTCGAAGGAAATCCGCAGGAACAGGTCCTGGTGAAGCTGATTGTGATGGGTGACAAAGGGACGGGCAGCCGCCCCACCGTAAATCGGCTGAAGGATAGGCGTCTCTACTTCCAGAAAGCCTCGATCGTCCAGGAATTCCCTCAGGGCTCGGACGATCTTCGCCCGAACCACGAAGATCTGACGAACATCCTGGTTGACCGCCAGATCGACATAGCGCTGCCTGAACCGCGATTCCGGGTCGGAAAATGCGTCATGCACCACTTGTTCGCCGTCCACCTCCTCCACTTTTGGCGTGGGCAGAGGTGTGATCGACTTGGCAAGCATTGTGAAATCTTTCACATGCAGGCTGACTTCACCGGCCCGGGTGCGGAACAGGAATCCCTGCGCTTGGATGAAATCACCGAGGTCGAAAGTCTCTTTGAAGAGGGTCAGTGCCGGCTCACCCAGATCGTCCTGCCGCAGATAGAGTTGGATTTGTCCGCTGGCATCTTCGATGTGGCTGAAGATGATCTTGCCCAGGTCGCGAATCGAGCGGATGCGACCGGCGACCGTGGCGTCAACTTGGCCATCCCCCTCAGCCGACTCAAATGCGCTGATGGCCTGTACGGCGGTATGCGTCCTATCGGCACGCAAGGGGTAGGCGGCCATCCCGTCCTCCGCCAAGCGCGCCAATTTCTCTCGCCGGACTCGTTCGAGATCGCTCAAATCTGCCATGGATGAGGCCTCCCGAATAACTGGCGACGGTCAAGAACTGCATCCCAACCGCCGAATAGGGGCATGAAAAAAGCCCCGCGCCGGTGAACGAGCGCGGGGCCCTGACAGACAGGTGCCCTGTCTCAGCTCACCTTGACGACTTTAAAGCGCAACATGCCTGATGGCGCTTTGACCTCTACATCTTGGCCGACTTCAGCGTCCAGTAGAGCTTGTCCCAAGGGTGACTCGTTGGATATCAGGCCTTCCTTTGGACTGGCCTCGGCCGCGCCGACAATCGTATACGTTTCTTCCTTGCCGCGGCCTTCTTTGACTGTCACGGTGCTGCCGATCCGGACCTTCCCGTCCGATTTTCCGCTTTCGATCAGCGTGGCCCGCGAGAGCATGTCTTCAAGTTCCAGGATGCGCCCCTCGACGAATGCCTGTTCGTTCTTGGCTGCTTCGTACTCGGCATTCTCGATGAGTTCTCCGCCTTCCATCGCTTCATGGAGGCGTTTGGCCACCTCGGACCGACGGACGGTGCGCAGGTTCTCGAGTTCCTCTTCGAGCTTCTTCAGTCCCTCGGAAGTCAGATATACCGTCTGATAGGCCATTGATCTCCCCAATGCGCGATCATTCAGGCGTTTGCCGGAAGGATCGCATGCATAAGTTAAAAAAGAACTGAGAGTCCGCTCTCAGCCTTTGCAGGTATAAATCCGGCCAAAATCATAGCACAACTGGGAATAGCTGTCTAGTCACTCAAGTCCCGGGGAACAAATGTTCCCCGAAAGGGACGTCGAGCCTCTCTTATGAGCCGCGCCGGTAGCCCAATCCGCTGTCAACTTCCAGTCGACGGCGCCAGAATGTGAATACCTCCCTCGCGGGAGAGATAGGTATCCAACTCGACCGCCATGGCGCTGGAATCATCCCAGAAAGTGGACTCCTGGGATCGATAGCAGGCAGCAGCCTCGGCCCAGGCCGTCACATCTTCCGGTTCCAGAGGTTGAATGGACTCGACACCTTTGGGCCGGCGCAGGCCTTGGGGTAGCTCGCCGCCGCGCATAGCATAGGGAAGATCCCGGTAGTACCAGACGGGCTGCGCCAAAGCCTCGGCGGCAGCCCTCAGGATCTTGTGATCGATGTGGCCGCCGATCGCCAGCGGAACGTAGACCTGGGATCCCGCCAGCCCCACCTCGCCGAGCGCCTCGGTCAGGGCGCTGACGATCGGACGATCTTCGGGATGGGCCGAGCCGAAGATGGCTTCTTCGCTGGGGTACAGAGGCTTTGCGTCCTGGCCCTGGCGGTACAGAGCTTCCGGGATTCCAAAGTGGAGCGCTGCGGCGCCAAGTCTGGCACAAGCCTCGAGATCCTCTTCCCGTCGGATTGCAGCGGGTCCTTCCGGCGTTCCCCAGCGTGTGTGAAGCTCCTCCGCGAAGGCGGAAAGTTCGCCCGGCGGTGGTGAACCGGCAAACACCGTCAGCACGCTGCAAGCCTGACCGGCTTGCACCTGATGATGGATCAGACCTCCGCACGAATACACGGCGTCATCGAGATGAGCGGAGAGGAAGACTTGTTCGGACATGAAGGGAGATTATAAGGGAAAGCAACTGGCTGCTGGCGCTAAGCACTGACCAAGAACGACCTCTGGCAGCTAGAATCTTCCGCCTGGCCAGGAACCCCCACCAGAGTTCACACTCGCGTCTTGCGTCATCTGGAGAGAGCACAAAACTCAGACCAAGGCGCTCGCCGAAACGAACGTGCCGATGTAGGTGCTTGGAGCCAGGTGCTTCGTGCTGCAGTTGAATTTGGGGTCTGTAGGGGATAGACGAAGAGCACCACCGTGCTTGAGAACAACGAAGCCACTCTTCTTCGCTCCCTTGAGAACGAGAAGAAGCCCCGACAGTCCGTCGGGGCTTCTTCCTCAGCTACCAGCGTGATTACTTCTTGGTCTTGACCGAGATCTGTCGCGGCTTGGCCTCTTCCGCCTTGGGGATTGTCAACGTGACGATCCCGTCCTCGATCTCCGCCTCGGCCTTGCCGGCGTTGACCATGGAAGGCAGGGTAAGGGAACGGGCAAAGCGGCTGTGGCGGCGCTCACGCACGTGATACTGGCGGCCGTCGCCGTTGTCATTGCTCGTCTCTTCCTTGACCTCACCGCGGATGGTCAAAGTGTCGCCGGTCACCGAAATGTCGATATCTTCCGGCTTCACGCCCGGCAGGGCGGCTTTGACCACGATGGCGTCATCGGTCTGATAGACATCCACCGGCGCCAGGCCTTCGTACAGGCTCAGGCCGTCGTTGACATTGCCGATCAAGCCCTCTTCGAAGGCTCGGTCGAGCATGTTATGGACTCGGCGCATTTCGCGGAATGGTTCCCAACGTGTAAGGGTAGGCATAGCTCTAAATCCTCCTGAAAACATGACTGGTGTGACCTTATCCCATTTATACTCAATCGGCGTTAGAAGCCCGTAAGTCGCCCATCAACATTCCATTAACAGGCCCTGCGCAAGGCCGCCGCTTGTCATTTGAGCCCCACATGGCATACAATCTCCGTGTTGTCGCACCTGCCCCCGGCCTGACGCTCAATCAAACATCCCCCCTCCAAAGGCGCCAGACGCAAAGCCAGACTTCCGGGCATCACAATCTGAGATCCACTGCCGCCGATCCTGGCATGGCCTCGCCGATGTGCGGATCGGAAGGCATCATTTGACCGGCGCCGCTGACGAGGTTGTGCATGGCGAAGAAGAGTCGAGGTTCATCAATGAAAAAGGGCTCACGATCAGCGGGGGGCTCGGTTGACGCGTACGCCAAGCTCGACCCCCGGTTGAGGTCGATCGTCGACCGGGCCGAGGCTGCCTACCAAAGCTTCGACCACGCTTCCGCCCTGGATGCCTACACAGAAGCCCTGGCGTGGGAGGAACCACACGCGCTGCCGATCGATCTCCGCTTCCGGCTCCTGATCCAGCGCGCCGAAACCTACCGTGCCTTGGGCGATCACACTGCCATGGTCGAAGACATCACCAGCCTGAAACCTCTGGCCGTCAAGTCCAAGCAGCCTCAGCTCTTGGCCGAGGCCGCGCTCCGCTTGGCGGATATTGGTCAGGCGCTGGGTGACGTCGAAAGCCTGATCAAGCTAGCCGAGAAGGCGCTCAAGCTCGCTCGTGCGCAAGGGGATGTCGGTCCGGAAGCCATTGCCCTGACGGCGCTCGGGGGAATCTACAGCAATGTGGAGGATCCTGAACAGACAGAGCGCTATCTCACCCAAGCTCTTCCGCTCTTCGAGGGGCCTGACGAGCCATTAGCGCAGGTCATGTGCTTGCGTCTCTTGGCGCGGGTACCGGGCTCGCAGCAAGCGGATGCCGCCGAAGGCTACATCGAGGAAGCGCTTCGCGTTGCCAGGCGGGCCGGGGACCAGCGCATTGAGGCTGCGGTCCTCGCCGCTGCCGTCATCCACGCCAGCGGCGCCGACGCCAAGCGCCGATACGGCGAGCTGTGCTTGGCTCTCTCCCAGGAGTTGGGTTTGCAGGAGCGCACCGCCGCGGCACTCAACCATCTCAGCCTGGTCTATTTCCATCTGGGTCTCTACCAAACCGCCCTGGCCTATATCCAGGAGGCAATAAGCATCGCCAGGCAGGGTCTTCACCCTACCGAAACGTCGGCCTTCCTCGAGACGTACGCTCGCGTGGCGCTGGCCCTGGACGATATCCCGGCCGCCGAGGAGGCTTTTAACGAGGCATTGGACATCGCAGGCCAGCATCAAATCCGGGGCATCATCGCCTACAACGTCCTCGGCCTGGGCAGGATTCGCTTGCTCACGGGGGATCCGAAGGCGGCAGCCGAGTCGATTCAGAGCGCTATCGATCTCTTTCGCGAGACCGGCGCAACCGTTGAGCTGGCCGTGTCGCTGGGCGCCATGGCCGAGGTTCACCTCGCCCAAAAGGACTGGAACACAGCCCTGGAGGCCGCCCGCGAAGCGGTCACCGAACTCGGCAAGGCGAACGAGGTCAACCAGGATTTCCCACCGCAGGACGTGTGGTGGACCTACTACCAGGTCCTAGTCGCTCGCCCCAAGCGGCGCAAGTATCTCGATCCTTCCGACAGATCGTTGGGAACGCTCGGTGAAGAGGCCGGGCGCGCCTTGCACCGGGCGCTTGAGCTTGCCCGCGCCAATATTGCCGCCATCAACGACGATGGTCTGAGGCGGAGCTACTGGAATAAGGTCGAAATCAACCGAAGGATCCTGCTTGAGAATGCCCGGCTCACCCAAACGGCCGAGGATCCTGCCACAGCGATCGGACCATCGACCGGCGATATCCAGGCTCAGCTGCAGCGCATGTTGGATATCGGCGTCCGCATGAACGAAATCCGGGACCCCGACGAGTTGGTGGACTTCGTGATGGACCAGTTCGTCGAGCTCAGCGGCGCTGAGGACGCAGCCCTGATCCTGGTCGGCGAGGACTCGGCTCGGACGTGCCCCGCCCAACGAGGCTTCGTGTCCGGGGCCGACCCGGTCGAGGCTGCTGGTCCTGCGCTGGACGAAGCCACACGCGGTGCCCAGGCCGTGCTCCGGCAGGGTGTCGCCGATCACAATCCATCCAAGCCGGCCAAGGACGCCTTCGACAACCTGTCCGTCCTTGCTGTCCCGGTGGCAGCTCACGGCCGGCTGATCGGCTGGCTCTACGCCGACAACCACAACCTGTTCGGACCGTTCACCCCATCCGATTTGACTCTCATCTCCGCCTTCGCTATCCAAGTCGCCGCCGCCATGGATAACGCCGGCCTGTACCGCGACCTCGAAGAACGTGTCGAGGAGCGCACCCAAGCTCTGAGCGATGCCAACCAGGCCTTGGAGGACCGGGCGGCTGAACTGAGCATCATCAACGGGATCCAACAAGCCTTGGCGTCACAGCTTGACATCCGGGAAATCTTCAACCTAGTTGGAGATCGCATCCAGCAGGTCTTCGACGCCCAGATCGTCGGCATCATCACCTACGATCCCGAAGACGACATGATGGATTTTCGCTACGCGGTCGAAAAGGGGCAGCACTTCGTCATCCCGCGCCAGGCCCCCTCTGGCTTCTCCGAGCACATCATCCGAACCGGCCAAGCTCTCGTCATAAATGAAGACATGCCGGCCGCTTCCGAGAAGTACAGGGCCCCGGTGATCACAGGTGAGGAAATCAAGTCCTATGTCGGCGTCCCATTGGTTGTCGGCGGCGAAGTCCGCGGCGGGATCTCCCTGCAGAACATTGACCGCGAGCATGCCTTCACCGACTCGGACGTCGGTCTGCTGACCACGCTGGCCTCGTCGATGAGCGTGGCCCTCGAGAACGCACGCTTGTTCGATGAGACCAACCGCCTGCTGGACGAAACTCGCCAGCGTGCAGCTGAGCTGAGCCTCATCAACAGTATCCAGCATGCCCTTGCTGCCGAGCTGGATATGGCCAGCATCTATGAGACCGTGGGTGTTGAGCTTAGGTCGATATTTGGATCCCAAGTCGTCACGATTTACTCAGCCGATCTGGAAAGCCACCGGATGCACACCTTGTACGGCTTTGAGAAGGGCCAGCGGCTGGACCTGGTCGATGTCCCACTCAACTCCCTTTACGACTGGTTCCTGGCGCAAACCGAGACCGTGGTCTTCAATCGCGATTTCCCCGAGTTCGCGGTGAAATTCAGCGACTACAGCGTGCCCCAGGGCGAGATGCCCCGATCGATCATCACTGTCCCCATCCCCCACCGTGCTCGAAGCCGCACTGTCGAGTTATTAAGCATCCAGGATATCGACGGCGGTCGCTTGTTCACCGAAGCCGACGTCCGCCTCCTGGAGACCCTGGCCGGAAGCATGGGGGTGGCGCTGGAGAACGCACGCCTGCTGGAGGAAACGAAACGCCTCCTCAATGAGACCGAGCAGCGCGCCGCCGAGCTGTCCATCATCAACAGCGTCCAGCAGGGCCTCAGCTCCAATCTCGAAATGCGGGCCATCTACAATCTCGTGGGCAACCGCATTCGCGATATTTTCGACGCCCAGGTCGTCCACATTCGAATGTACGACGCCAAGACCGATTTCATGACCTTCCCTTTCGTGCTGGATCGGGATGAACGCCTCGATGTGCCGGGTATGAAGGTCGACGGGATCGGCGTCTCCGGCGAAGTGATCCGCACCCGAAAGCCGATCCTGGTGAATCGAGACTACCGCGCCTGGGCCGAATCGCTTGGATCCTATCTGCTCGAAGGGCAGAAGGAATGGCCCAAGTCCGCGTTGGGCTGCCCGATCATGGTGGGAGACAATATCACGGGAATCGTCTTGGTCCAGAATTTCGACAGCGAAGATGTCTTTTCGGACAGCGATGTCAGTCTTCTGACCACGCTCGCGTCGTCCATGAGTGTGGCCCTCGAGAACGCCCGTTTGTTCGATGAAACCAACCACCTGCTGGACGAGACTCGCCAGCGCAACGCCGAATTGGGTGTCATCAACAGCATCCAGCAAGGCCTGGCAAGCCAACTGGACATGCAGGCTTTGTTCACGCTGGTGGGCGACAAGATACGCGAGATCTTTGACGCCCAAGTGGTCGACATCTTGACCTACGATCGGACCACGAATTTGTGCCATTACCAGTACATGGTCGAAAAGGGCGAGAAGCTCGGAGCGCCGCCATTCACACCGGCAGGCTTTTCGGGCCAGATCTTGAAGGACCGTGAGCCGATGATGGTCAATCGGGATCTGGCAGCAAGAGCGGTCGAGCATGGCTCCAGGGCCCATGCAGGCGAGATGCCCAAGTCCTATCTGGGAGTCCCCCTTGTGCGGGGTGACACCGCCGTCGGTGTCATCAGTCTGCAGAACATCGATAGGGAGGATGCCTTTGGTGACTCGGACCTGCGCTTGCTGACAACCCTGGCATCCAGCATGAGCGTGGCACTCGAGAACGCGCGCTTGTTCAATGAAACCAACCGGCTGCTGGAGGAAGCCCGCCAGCGCAACAGCGAGCTGGCCGCCGTCAACACCATCAGCCAGGCCCTGGTGGCTGAGACCGAGATCGATAATCTAATCCAGCTGGTCGGCGAACAGGTCCGCACGACCTTCCAGGCGGACATCGCGTACGTGGCCATGCTGGACCCGCTCACAGGGATGATCACTTTCCCCTACCATCACGGAGAAGACCTGGCACCTATTCACCGCGGTGAGGGGCTCGCCAGCCAGATCCTTGATTCGGGCGAGCCGCTGCTCCTCAATCGAGACATCGACTTAGCTGCCAAGGAGATGAAGACCCAGCGGGTCGGTGTGCGAGCTGCCTCGTACTTGGGGGTCCCCATCCTCGCCGGACGCCACACGATCGGGGTGATTTCCGTCCAGAGCACCCAGGAAGAGGGCCGCTTTGGCGAAAGCGACGTCAACCTGCTGATGACGATCGCCGCCAACGCCGGAGCAGCCATCCGCAATGCACAGCTGCTGGCCGAAACCCAGCGGCGGGCATCCGAGATGGCCACCCTTAACGAGATAGGACGCGAGGCTGCCGCCAGCCTCGACCTCCCGACCGTTCTGGACAGCATCACGCGCCGCGCGAGGACGATGCTGAGGGCCAAAACGTCGGCCGTCATTCTGCTCGATGACGACGGCTTCACCCTGAGGCCTATTGCCGCCGCCGGTGACGCCGCCGACGAAGTGACGGCGTTCACCTGGAAGCTCGGCGAAGGAATCATTGGCGACATCGTCAAGGGCGGTCACGCCGAGCGCGTTTCCGACGCCGCCAGCGACACGCGGGCGGTGCACATCGAGGGCACCGAAGAGGCCGCGCCGAACGAGAAGATTATGGTCGCCCCGCTCTTCGCCAGGGAGACTGTGATCGGGGCCATGGCCGTCTGGCGCGACGCCGGGCAGGACGTGTTTGATGACAACGACCTGAGCTTTCTCACCAGCCTCTCCCAGCAAGCCGGCGCATCTATCTACAATGCCCGCCTTTTCGACGAGGTGCAGCGTCAGAAACAGTACTCCGAAGCCATGGTCGAAAACAGCCCGGCCGCGATTCTCACCACCGACCTCGACGCAAGGGTGGTCTCTTGGAACCCAGCCGCGGAAAACCTGTTCGGCTTCACGGCTCAGGAGGCCATCGGCCAGAACATCGACAACCTGATCGCCAACGAGGCCATGCGCGACGAGGCGAAGGCGCTGACCACCCGAGGCTTGGAGGCGGGCCGCTTTAGCGGCGTCATGCGGCGAGTCCGCAAGGACGGTTCGCTGGTCGACGTGGAGGCCGTGGCCCTGCCTGTGATCGTGGGTGAGCAGACGGTGGGTTTCATCGCCATCTACCACGACATCACCGAACTGAAACGGACCGAGGAGGCGCTGCTCCAGCAGAAGGAGTATCTGGAAGCCGTCGTGCTCAACAGCCCGGTGGCCATCGTCACCGCCGACCAGGACGCCGTCATCGTCTCCTGGAACCCGGCCGCTGAGAAGCTCTTCGGCTACACCGCGGCGGAGGCCATCGGGGAAGACATCGACGCACTGATCGCCGCATCCGACTCCGGAATGCACGCTGAGGCGGTGGAGTTCAGCCAGCAGGCTCGCGATGGCCGCCTGCACGTCAACACACAGAGGGTGCGCAAGGACGGCTCGCTGGTGGATGTGGAATTGCTGGGCGTGCCGGTGACGGTGGACGGCGAGCAGGCCGGCATCATCGCCATCTACCACGACATCACCGAGCTCAAGCGCGCCACCGAGGAAGCCGAAGCCGCCAACCAGGCCAAGAGCGCCTTCCTGGCCACCATGAGCCACGAAATCCGCACCCCAATGAACGCTGTGATCGGAATGGGCGGCCTGCTGCTGGACACAGACCTCACCGACGAGCAGCGCGAGTTCGCCGAGATCATCCGCAGCAGCAGCGACGCGCTCCTGGCGATCATCAATGACATCCTCGATTTCTCGAAGATCGAAGCCGGAAAGATGGATCTCGAGTATCAGCCATTCGATCTGCGCGAATGTGTGGAAGGCACGCTCGACCTGGTCGCGGGACGGGCGTTTGAGAAGAATCTCGACCTGGCCTATGTGATCGAGGACGGCACGCCAACACGCGTCATCGGCGACGTGACCCGCTTCCGCCAGATTCTGCTCAACCTGCTGACCAATGCGGTGAAGTTCACCGATCGCGGCGAGGTGGTGGTGACCATCAACGCCGATGAGTCTCTCCCAGCCCAGGGGCGCGACGAGGGGCAGGACACCAGGAAGATACATGTCGCCGTCCGGGATACCGGCATCGGGATTCCGAAGGACCGCATGGATCGACTGTTCCAATCTTTCAGCCAGGTGGACGCATCGACAGCCCGCAAATATGGCGGCACCGGCCTGGGTCTGGCCATCAGCAGGCGGCTGGCGGAGATGATGAGGGGCACGATGTGGGCCGAGAGTTATCCGGGTCAGGGGGCCACGTTCCACTTCACCTTGATGGCGCAGGAAGCCGAGGATTCGGCCGAGGCGCCAGCTGGCATCCTGAGCGCGGATCCGCACCTGAAGGGCCGGCGGGTCCTGGTGGTCGACGACAACGACACCAACCGCCGCATCCTCAGCCTGCAGGTCAAGGGTTGGGGCATGCTGCCGCGGGACACACACTCGCCGCACCAGGCGCTTGAATGGATCGAGGCCGGAGAGCCGTTTGACGTGGCCATTCTCGACATGCACATGCCCGACTTTGACGGCTTATCGTTGGCGCGCGAGATCCGCAACCACCGCGACCGTAGCACCCTACCCATGATCTTGTTTACGTCGCTCGGTCGTCGCGAGGTGGACGCCGACGACATTGACTTTTCGGCCTATCTGACCAAGCCGATCAAGCCCTCGCAGCTTCTGGACGCGCTGTCGGTGGTTTTCGCCGAGCAGCCCTCGCGCGTCAAACGCCGGCCCGACGAGACCCCTGCGATCGACCCCGAGCTGGGTCACAAGCATCCCCTCCGGGTTCTTCTCGCCGAGGACAACGCCGTCAACCAGAAGCTTGCCCTGCGCCTTCTGGCCCAGATGGGCTACCGGGCCGACGTGGCCGCCAACGGCCAGGAGGCGCTCGAATCGCTCGGCCGCCAGGACTACGACGTGGTGCTGATGGACGTCCAGATGCCAGAGATGGACGGCCTGGAGGCCTCGCGCCAGATTAATCGTCGTTGGACCCAGGCCGAGCGGCCGCGGATCGTGGCCATGACGGCCAACGCCATGCAGGGCGACCGCGAGCGCTGCCTGGAAGCCGGCATGGACGACTACATCACCAAACCCGTGAGGGTTCAGGAGTTGATGGAAGCCCTGACCCGTGTGCCCGCTCGCGGCGGCCCCGACCGATGACAGGAAGGCAGTCTTGATCAACACCGACATGCTTCAAGCCCTGCAGGACACCACCGACAGCGATTTCGTGGCCGAATTGATTGACACCTATTTGGACGACTGCCCGGCGCTGCTGGATGGGATGCGCCAGGCCCTGGCCGAAGGCAGTGCAGACGCCTTCCGCCGGGCGGCCCACTCCCTCAAGTCCAACAGCGCCACCCTGGGCGCCGAGGCGCTTGCGGAGACGGCCCGCGGCCTTGAGATGAAAGGCAGGGACGACCAACTGGATGAGATCGGCGCAGAGGTGGAATCGGTGGCCAGCGACTTCGCCGCCGTTCGAGATGAGTTGGAGGCCTACAAGCATGCCCTCAAGCGCTAGACCGGAACCAGGCCGCCTGCTTGTCGTCGACGACAACAAAGTCAACCGATTGCTGATGGCGCGTGGTCTGCAGGAGCAGGGTCATGAGGTCAAATTCGCTGAGAACGGGCGCCAGGCGCTTGAGCTGCTGCGCGACAGGGCCTTTGACCTGGTGCTGCTGGATATTGAGATGCCCGAGGTGGACGGCTTCCAGGTGCTCAGGTCGGTGACCTCCGATCCAACGCTTCGCCATATTCCCGTGGTGGTTGCATCCGCCATGGATGAGCTGGACAGCGTGGTGAAATGCATCGAGATGGGCGCCGAGGACTATCTGTCCAAGCCGATCAACCTGGTGCTCCTCAAGGCAAGAGTCAACGCCAGCTTGGAGAAGAAGCGCCTCCGGGACCAGCAGCGGGAGCTCATCAGCCGCTTCGCCACGTCGGAGGTGGCCGAGGACTTGCTCAACTCGGGGTTCAATCTGGGCGGCAAACTAATCCAGGCCAGCGTGATGTTCTCCGATATCCGTTCCTTCACCAGCATCGTCGAATCCCACACGCCGGAACAGGTCATCGACCTGCTTAACACCTACTACACGCTGATGTTCGACGCCATCAGCGGCCACGGCGGCATCGTCAATCAGATGGAGGGCGATGGCCTAATGGCCATCTTCGGCGCCCCGACCCCCCATCCCGATCACCGGCGGATGGCGGTGCAAGCAGCCTTAGAGATGGTCGAGATGATCGAGATGCTCAACCAGGGACAGGCGGTCCAAGGCAGGACCCAGCTCCGCATCGGCGTGGGGATCGCCTCCGGCGAGGTGATCGCCGGCTTCACAGGCACCATGACCCGCGCCACCTACACCTGTGTCGGAGACACGGTGAACCTGGCGGCGCGCCTGGAAGAGCACACCAAGGTTCTCGAGCGGCCGATCTTGATCGACGAAAACACGCGCAACGGCCTGCCGGACGATGTCGCAGTGGTTGATTGCGGCCCGGCGGAGATCCGCGGCATCTCGGCCCCGGCCCCCGTGTTCTGCGTGACTGCCCCTCAGACCTCCCCCGCCGATGCCTGAGACAGGCCCCCTTAGCCAGACCCTGCACGACGTGCCGTTGTTCGCCGCCCTCCCGCCGGATGAGCTGCAACGGCTGGTCAGCGGCTCAAAGGCGCGGCGGGTGCCGGCTGGTGAGGTCATCATTCGTGAAGGATTTCACAAAGACGGCTTCTTCGTGCTGCTGCGGGGCAAAGCCGAGGTCATCAAGGCCATGGGCACGCCCGACGAGCGGCCGCTCGGGTTCAGCCGCCAGGGTGACCTCATCGGCGAAATGGCACTCTTCAAACCGGACGGGTCCCACAGTGCCAGTGTGGTGGCCCGGAGTGACGTGACTCTTCTGGAGTTGACCAAGGCCGACCTGGACGACCTGCTGCTGCGCCACCCGGCCATGGCCCAAGCCGTGATCCGCATGCTGACCCAGCGGTTGAGCCATTCCGAGGATCAGACTGTCGATGATCTGCGCGAGAAGAACCGCCAGCTGAGCCAGGCTTACGAAGAGCTCAAGGCCGCTCAGGCACAGATCATCGAGAAAGAGAGGTTGGAGCGGGAACTGGAGGTAGCGCGCAGCATCCAGTCCAGCCTGCTCCCAACGGGGGTACCGCAGGTGGCGGGCTTCAACTTCGCCGGCTACATCGCCCCGGCCAGCGCTGTGGGCGGGGATTTGTACGACTTTATCGAGCAGCCCGACGGCCGCTTGGGAATCGCCGTCGGCGACGTCTCCGATCACGGTGTCCCGGCAGCGCTCATGATGGCCCAAACGATGGCCCTTCTGCGGTCGGAAGGGCGGCGCGGTGCATCGCCCGAAGAGACACTGGCGTCGATCAACCACGAGATGTTGGCGCGGGACCACATGGGGATGTTCCTGACGGCGTTGTACGGCATTCTCGATGTGGAGACGGGCGCTTTCGAGTACGCCCGCGCCGGCCACAACCTGCCGCTGCTGATGACCCCCGACGGCGAAGTGAGCGAAGTGCCCCACGGTCCCGGACAGCCTCTGGGGCTGATCGAAGCCCCGCAGGTCGACCTGGGCAAGGTCGACCTGTCGCCGGGGAGCCTGCTGCTGCTCTACACCGACGGCGTGACCGAGACCGCCGACCCGTCGGGCGACCTGTTCGGCGTCGAGCGGACCCGTGAACTGTTGCGGGAATTCGGCCCTGGGGCGTCGTCGGAGGACGTGTGTCAGGGGCTGCACGCCGCCCTGCGCGCCTTTCGTGGGTCGGCAGCCCAGGGCGACGACGTGACCTCGCTGGCGATCAAGGCCGAGGCCGGCTGAGACGGCACTTGCCAACGGCCGTCTTCGTTGACGCACGTCCGCGGCGGATGATACAATCCAACCCGCGCGCCGTTAGCTCAATTGGCAGAGCAGGGGCCTTTTAAGCCCAAGGTTGTGGGTTCGATTCCCTCACGGCGCATTAGCTTCGACGTCGCCCAGCCCGCCGCCAGGCGGGCTTCTCATTGAAGCATCCTTGCTAGCTTGTGAAGAAATTCTCTAACTTGACCTGGGCCATTCCAGGGTGGACAATAGTAATGGACTATCAAGTCCCCGCCTTCGGCCGCCAATTCGCCGCCTCAAGGCGAGCCGAACCAACCGCCCCTATTGCCAACCCCGGTCCAGGGGCGGTTTGGCGTATTGGCTGTCCACCCCCACACCCTAGGGTGTCGCGGACTTCCCAAATCGGTGGGCGCCTGCTATCTTCCACAGCATCCCCGAAAGGTAGAAGGATGCCGACTTGTTAGAACGTTGGATGGACGCAGCACGCAGGGACAAACTGGCAGCAGTCGAGGTGGTCCTGCTCTTGGCCGCCGCCATCACCCTGCGCTTCGCCTACTTGGGCTATTCGAACCTTCAAGGCGACGAGATCAAGGCCCTGTGTTACCCGGGCCACTTCACATCGGTGATCAAATTCACCGCGTTTCTATTGATGCAGCGTCGAGGGCCTGTCGAGTTCATCATCACCTGCGCCGTGGGCCTGATCGATCCTTCCTTCTCTAGCGAACTCATCCTCAGGCTGCCTTTTGCCTTCGCCAACCTGCTCGGGATCGCATGCCTGTTTGGACTCTCATGGATCCTCTTCAATCGCCAGACCGCTGTATATGGTGGATTTCTGCTGGCTGCCAACGGGATCTTCGTGGCCTTTGGTCGGATCGTCCAGTACCAGTCGTTCGTCATTCTGGGAGTTTCTGCGGCCTTGCTGGCCATGACCCTGGCCGTGCAGCGCGACCGCTGGAGGGTTCCCGGCCTTTACCTGGGGTTCGCAGCCGCCGCTTGCGCTCTGCTCGCCCATTTCGACTCCGCGTTCGTCTTGCCGCCTCTGGCCCTCCTGACGGTCCACTGGTGGCTCCGGGCGCGCCGTCGCCCGGATGCCCGCCGGCTGGCTCGGCACTTCGCCGGGGCATCGGCGCTGGCCCTGGTCCTGGTCGGCGGTTTCTACCTCGAGTACGCTGCTCACCTGGGATCATTCCAGGTCGGCTACTGGGAAAATCGCTTGTCCGGCCCCGCCACCGACACGCTGCGTATGGCGCTCTACTACAATCCAGCGCCGTTTGTCTGGTTCACCCTGGCCGCCGCCGGCCTGGGCCTGATTGGAATCCGATGGAACCTGGGTTGGCAAGTGCTCATGGCATGGCTGATCCCGCCACTGCTCTTCATGGAGATGCTTCTCAGCGATTCAGGGACCCACCCCTACACCTACTTCCTTCCCCTGCTCTTGATCGGCGGCATCGGTCTGGCTATGGCGGTTGGGTGGGTCAAGGGCTGGTTTGGCATATGGGGATTTCGGACAGCTCGCACGATCGTCCTTGCCGTGTTGCTCCTGAACGCGTATGCCAGCACCATGCTCTTTGTCAACCATAGCCCCGAGTATCCTTGGTGGCCGAAGACGGTGCTTGGCACGACTCTGCCAGGCGGACACCCGATGAACATCTTTGGCTTTCCCTACAACAGGGAGTGGCGCGCGGTGCAGACATGGTTCGCGCCTCTCTCAGGTCAAAACAAGGTGGTGGTCACCAACGAGAAACCGGTGATCGCTTCCTTCTACCTGCCGAGCAGCATTCGGTACGATTACCGGTGGAGTGGCACACCCGAGGCGCTACCCAATGCTAGTGGACTCTATTTCTTGGTCGTCGATCACCCCCAAAGTGGGATGGATCATCTGTGGGGTTGGACCGAGCTCGAGTGGCAGGAGAAGCTCACTCCCACCCAAACCTTCTACAATCCTCAGGGGCAACCGGTGGCGTGGATCTACTTCCTGACAAGGGAGGCGCGCTCCCAACTCTTTCGTTGACCCATTTGGGATGATTTGTCGATTTCTTCATTTCGCATTCGTTAACCCCTTGACAACCCCAACCAAACCGGAGCCGATCGATGGACCCCGTCATTTACCGTCGGGCACACCTGGCAGGCGATCCACAAACTGCCTTCGATTACTCTGGCCGCGATGACCTCCTTATGAAAATCCTCACGAATCATGCGGATGTCGAGGCCAAAGTTGGTGGAAGGTTCGGGCTGGCCCGGGATCCCGAGAACAAACCCCGGGGTAGCGCCCTCGGATGCTCCATATCGACGCTCGCGGCGGACCAGCTGCTCGCATTCGAAGGTAGGGCCCTGGCGACATTCGACGCCGTCATGAATCACCTTCGTCCCCCCCTGACGCATGTCGTGATCAGCTCCCACGCACTGACCGATCAGCCTGCCCCAGCATGCGTTGCCAAACCTGTCCACATCGGGTTGCGGCCTGACCGGGGTGGGCCGCCGGGGCCCATTTTGAACGGGCCTGGGGGAAGGTCCTCGAGACACTCGGCGCCTTGGTCGGCGCACCCACAATCCGCGCTCGGGCTTGATTCGGGAAGATCCAGAAGGGAGAAGCCATGCTCTATGCCATGTTGATCTACCAAGACGAGGCCGCTGCAAAAGCCGCCTCCGAGGCCGAGATGGAGGAATCCGTCGCCTTGTTCGAGGTCTTTCAGGACAAGATGGCCGAAGCCGGCTACGTCCAGGGCGGCCAGCGCCTGCGGCACACTGACACCGCCACCAGCGTCAGAGTCCGAGACGGGAAGACCCTGGTCACCGACGGTCCCTACGCCGAGACCAAGGAGCAACTGGGCGGTTTTTACCTGATGGAATGCGCCGATTTGGACCAGGCGATTGAGGTGGCGGCCCAGATTCCGACCGCAGTTTCGGGCGTCGTTGAAGTCAGGCCCGTCTTCACCAATCCTTTCGGACCGCAGGGCCGCGCGAGCTGACATGGCTTCGACCATGGCTGCCATCCCCTGGCCTGCAGTCTCTTCGGCGGCCAGGCAACCCCAGCTCCCGCGTTCGGATCACGTTGTACAATCGCGTCCGATGAAAACCGTCCAGACCGCATTGGAGCATGTGGCCCGCCAGGATGGTGGGCGTCTGCTGGCGGCATTGATCTCCCGCTTCGGCGATTTCGAGCTGGCGGAGGATTGCCTTCAAGATGCCTACGCGGCAGCACTGGATGCCTGGTCCCGCCAGGGTTTGCCGGTCAATCCAGCCGGATGGCTGATGACCACCGCCCGCAACCGAGCCATCGACCGTATTCGGCGAGGCGGGACGCTGCAGGAGAAGTTGGCACAACTCGATCCCGGTCGCAGCCATGGATCCAGCGACCGGGATCCACCTCTGCCGGATGCCATCCCCGACGAACGCCTGAAACTCATCTTCACGTGCTGCCATCCGGCCATTGGAGTCGAATCCCAGGTGGCTCTAACGCTGAGAACCCTGGGTGGACTGACTACGGAAGAAATCGCACGCGCCTTTCTGCTTCCCACCTCCACGCTCGCTCAGCGGGTGGTGCGGGCCAAGCGCAAGATCAGTCGGGCTGGCATTCCATTCCGCGTGCCCGAACCGCAACAGCTTTCCCAGCGATTGGACGCCGTCATGGCGGTGGTCTATCTGATCTTCAACGAGGGCTACCACGCGGGATCGGGCGAAAGCCCGGTGCGGGCCGACTTGAGCCAAGAAGCCATCCGCTTGGGGGAGGTGTTGGTGGACCTCCTGGATGCCGAAGGTCTGGGAGCCCATCTCCCGGAAGCGCTCGGCCTGTTGGCGCTGATGCGTCTGCATGACTCCCGGCGGCCGGCACGACTTAGTCCGGACGGCGAGCTGGTCCTTCTCGAAGACCAAGATCGCACGCGCTGGGACAACCAAATGCTGCGGAGTGGGCTGGACGACCTCGATCGTGCCCTTGCGATGAACCACATCGGGCCTTACCAGGTTCAGGCGGCGATCAGCGCCGTCCATATCCGGGCCAAAAGTTATGACGACACGGACTGGCCTGAGATCGTTGCCTTGTACACGGCCCTCGACGCCATGACCCCATCGCCGGTCGTCAGACTGAATCGGGCGGTCGCCATCGGCATGGCCCATGGTCCCAGAGAAGGGTTGAAAGCCCTGGATACCCTTGCGGACGAGCCCAGCCTGGAGCAATACGCTCCCCTGTACGCTGCCCGGGCAGACCTGCTCCGGCGCGCCGGACAGACGGACGAGGCAGTTGGCGCCTACCGGCGCGCGCTCGAGTTGACCGAAAATGCGATCCAAGCCCGGTTTTTCCGCCAACGACTGGAAGAACTTTCGCTCGGCAGGACCCCCGGACGCTCCGAGAAGGGAGACCCATCGATATGATCCCACCAGACCCGATCCATCCCGGTCCTGAGCAAGGCTATCCCATGCCAATGCGCCGGCTGACCCTGGCCTTCATGATCAAAGGACCGAACTGGACGCCTAGCGCAACGTTGCAAGACAAACGGGACCAGGCCGAACACCTGGCGCTGCTCAACCAATTGCGCGACTCGGGAGAGCTGCTTTTATCTGGGCCAATCCCTGACGGCGATCCCGAGCGGGGCGTTTTGGTATTCGACCTGCACTCAGAAGACGATGTGCGCGCACTGCTGGCCGACGACGCCCACATGCGTTCAGGCCAGCTGGCGATCGAGATGTACCCGTGGCTGGTGCCGGCAGAAATCCTCGAGCGTCCCCTTCGATCCGCCGATCGCGAAGGCTGAGCGAAGCGGATGCCGATAAGCGATCACGACAGACCCTTGGGAGGGAGAACATCATGGGAAGACCAGTTCACTTCGAATTGGGGGTCCAAGATCCCCAGCGAGCGGCCGATTTCTACGCCAAGACCTTCGGCTGGAAGACGGAAAAATGGGAAGGGCCGGTCGAGTACTGGCTGATCACCACCGGCGAGCAAGGGACGCCGGGGATCGACGGCGCCTTCGAAGTCCGTGAGGATGGCCAGCCGGCCACTGTCAATGTACTCGACGTTCAGGACATCGACGACGCCCTGCACAAGATCGAGGCCAACGGCGGCTCGATCGAGTCGGGCAAGAGCCCGGTGCCAGGTGTTGGCTGGGTCGCCTACGCCAGGGACACCGAAGGTAATCTCTTTGGGATGATGCAGTCGGATCCGTCTGTTAGTTGAGGTTTGGCGAAGGCTGTTCTGCCGGGGCATCGACCGGAGCCGGGGCAGAAGCTCCGGCTCCTGGTTGTGTCTGAGGTTTCGGGCGGCCCTGGACAGCCGGCCGACGTCGGGCACGCTTTTCTGGGATGAGTCCGGTCAGCGTACGGTAAACGGTCAGGAACATCACACTGCCTCCGGCAAACCAATACATCCCCTGTGCCCATGCGGCGCCACTGTCCGTTCCGCTCCACACGCCATGGGCCAGCGCGCCGACGAAGCCGACAAAGCTGAGCACGTGGATCAGACGCCACAGGCGGGCGCCCAATGACTTGCGCAGGTAGAAGCTGGCGCTGACGATGATCAGGGCATAGAAGGCAATCTGACCGAGCCCAACCCAAACGGGTTTGTAGTTGACACTGGCGAAGGGCATCAGGACTTGGGCCAGGCTGTAGTTGATATAGCGATCCCCCGTCAGGATCAGGGCGTGGAACAAGGCCACGGCCAACCCCAACAGACTGGTGAACTGATGCAGGTCGAAGGCTGTGGGACCGCCCGGCCAGATACGCGCCATGCGATTGGTGATGAAGGCCCCCAGCGCCGTTGAAGCCCAGAGCAAGCCGAATGCGACAAATGCACTGGTCCGCGACAGGTACCAGTACGCTTTGGGAGCATCTCCGAACAAGGACTGGCTGAGGCCCGGCGCCCACGTCGGCAACACGGTAACAGCTACGAATGCCCCCAGGGCGACCGAAAGAAACAGGGTCACCATGGTGCTCAAGGGCAGCGCGTCACCGTACTCATCAAACTCGTTGTGAACTACGTCAGGGCGCGGCATTTGTCATGTCCACAGATAGGATTCGAGATTCAGGCTGACTGACATTCGCCCGTCGTCTTCCACCAGCAGGCCGGCAAGGTGCGGTCGTCTTTCAAGCCAAGCCATACCTCGTCGACTGCCTTGGATCAACACCGCCTTGGCTGCCGCTTCAGCTTCCAGCGCCGAAGGCGCAATCACCGTCGCCGTCAACACATCAGTTTCCGCCGGCAGCCGTGTTTGCGGATCGAGAATATGGTGTTGGGGAACGCCGTCACGCGTCCAGCGGCGAAAGTCGCGGCCTGATGTCGCCACGCCGCCTTGGGCAATCTTGAGAATGGCAAGGGGCTCTCCATCGGGATTCCTGGGGTCAGTGACCGCGATCGGCCATCCCTGAGAACGGTGCGGCGGATCGCTGACGGCAATATCGCCACCTGCGTCGACAAGAACCGGACCCTGACCTCTGAGGCGCTCAGCGGCCCGATCGGCCGCCCACCCTTTGCCTATCCCGCCCAGATCGAGATGCACACCCGCCGGGAGATGGATGAGGCCAAGCTCTGGGTCGCAGCGAATATCCCACCAGCCAGCACCATTGCTTGTTGTCGAATATTCAAGGCCGGAGCTCGCTTCGTTTGAGCCTGGGCCGAGCTTCTCGAAAGACCGATCGTAGCCAATCGCCAGCATGGCATCTTTCAGGGTCGGGTCCACCAGACCCTCAGTGGCCTTGGCCGCTTCAAGGCTGGCCATGATCACATCCATGAGGTCCCGGCTCACCGGGTTCGGCCTCCCGGCTTGGGCGTTGAGCTGGTTGAGCTCACTATCAGCGCGGAAACGACTCATGCTCTGTTCCCAAGTTTCGAACCAGGTCGGCAGCTGGATCAACGCCTCGCGTGCTGGTTTCCATGGCGCATCCAGCACGCCCCGCATGTCCGAACCCATCGCCCGAAAGTCAATCTGTTCCATGGGAACCTTTAGCGGGAGGAATGCGTGGAGGCGACCGAGCGGGAACCGCCACGACCGCCACCGCCTCCACCGCTTCCTGGTGGCGGCGCGGAAACATGCCGCAGAGTCGGTGGGGCAGGCGCTTGGGCGGTGTCTGCCGTCGGCACCACCAAAGTGGAGAAGTCGGGTGCAGGGATCAACGTCGGCAAGGGCGCCAAGTCCAGAGTTGCGTCGGTCGGCGGCGGAGCCGTCTGAGGCGTCACAGGGTTGTCCATGGTCAACTTGGTCCAACCCACCAGCGTCGATGCAAGGGCGCCAACGGCGATGAAAGCTTTGGTAGCCGATAAGGAGGCCGCGCCTGCGCTGCGTCGTTTGGGTCCAGCCATTTTCACACCTCTCCTACGCTTCTCATTTCAGACCTGCACAAGGAGCAATTCACGTCAGTCGTCGTGTTCGTGCTCGCCACCCTCGTGCCCACCGCCACCGCCTCCGCCACCGCCGCCACTGCTGGCGTTGACTGACGAAGCGCCGTTGTAGAGGAGGATGGCATTGGTCGCGTCAAGGTACATGGTCCCCTTATCGAGAACGACCTCCCAGGCCACGTTTCCCTGGAAATCGACCAACTCCGGCCATCGCTGCAGCTTGGCGCCGGGAGATAGGTTGAGCGCCAGACCGACCGCCAACTCTGCCGATATCGGATAGGAATCCTCTACAGAGGCGGTTGTATCGGTGGCTGTCGGCGCCACTTGGGCCTGCAATGTAGCGATCTCCTGGTAGGCCTGTTCAAGCTGCTGATTGGCCTGGTCGATGGTCTGCTGATAAGCGGCATCCCGCTGATCGAGCTGAGCTTGGATCGCCGGGTCCATCGCCGTCGGGGTCTGGATGGGACCAGCTCCCTGGGCGGCGGCCCTGCCGGCGACCGCACCTACTACAACCAATACAAAGGCAGTCAGACCACCAGCGAAGAGCAACGTCCATTTGGGGTTCATTTGCCTCCTCCTTTCGACGCCTAACTTTACGGCACAGGCATTGAAAGGAGCTTGGAACAACCGACCAGTTTTCCAATCGTTTTCCAAGAATTAGCGCATAATGTGGGGGACGGAGGTCCTATGAAGATCCTGCTCATCGAAGACGACATCCGTCTCACAGCTCTGGTCGCCCGTGTCCTGACTGAAGAAGGCTTGTCCGTGGACCGGGTCCACGACGGAGAGTCGGGCCTCGATCTGGCTCTGCGTGGGCAGTATGATGTGGCCGTGATTGACTGGATGCTTCCTGGAAGAGACGGTCCTGCCATATGCCGCGCTATCCGCGCTGCAGGCCTGCCGACAGCGCTGCTCCTTTTGACCGCCCGAGGTCAGATTGAGGATCGCGTGGCCGGGCTCGACAGCGGGGCAGATGACTACCTGATCAAGCCATTCGCCATGGATGAGCTGCTGGCGCGCGTTCGAGCCCTTGGCCGACGTCACATTCCGGCGAGCACGGACACCTTCGAGCTACGCCTTGGAGACCTTGTCCTGGATGTTCGGGCTCATACGGCACGGCGGGGAGACACTGCCCTCGATCTAACCAAGACCGAGTGGGGGCTGCTTGAGTTCCTGGTACGTCACCCGGGCCAGGCGCTCTCACGCGAACAGATCCTGGACTATGTTTGGTCCTATGAGCGCGATGTTCAGCCATCGCTGGTGGACGTCTACATTTCCTATCTGCGGCGGAAGTTGAATCAGCCCGGCCGCCCTGATCCCATTCAGACCGTAAGGGGTGTGGGCTACCGGCTGGATACGGACAGTGTTTAGACCCCTTCGAGTTCGGCTCACGGCCTTGTACGTGATCGCCGGCGTCATGCTTATCACACTGGTGGGCGCCGGGACGTATGCCTTGATCGGGTACTTCTTCCAGAGCACCACCGACCTCGCATTGCAGCACGTCATGGCCCAGCAATTCACTTCGCTGGGCGTACCGGTCCCCGTCGAATTGGCTGACGCCGACCGTGCCTGGTCGGAATCCCAACCGGGTGCGGCCCTCAATCCTGTGATGCGTCTCATTCCACGGGCTGCCTCCACCCGTGAATCTGGCGATGAGGGGTCCGAGCAGGAAGATCCGAGCCACGAAGAAGCTGAAGGTCATGCCGAAGAAGGCCTGAACGCCGAGTTGGCAGCCGTTTTCGTAATGGCGCTCAACCGCGAGGGCCAGCTGCTGCCTGGATTCAACATCACTGCTGCTCCCCTGCCTCCGGATCAGGCGGCGGTAACCTCGGCCCTAAAACAGGGATCCGACCTGCGCACGGTCACTTCATCCAACGGAAACCGGGTGCGGCTTCTGACCTACAGCGTGCCCGACGTGACCCAACCGGCAGCGATCCAGGTTGGGCGTTCGCTCTCCGATCAGGACACGATCCGGGGCCAGTTGGTGCTTGGCTTGCTGCTGCTGGGCGGCGTCAGCCTGGCCTTCCTGGCGACGGCCAGCTGGTGGTTGGCAGGACAATCACTGCGCCCCGCCCAGCGCGCCTGGGAGCGCCAGCAGGCTTTTGTGGCCAACGCTAGCCACGAGCTGCGTACACCGCTGACGTTGATCCGGGCGACTGCCGACGTCGCCAGGCGCGGGCTGAACGCTGATGATCCCCAACGCAAACTGCTGGAACAGGTTCTGGGTGAGAGCGACCATATGAGCCGCCTGATCGAAGACCAACTGCTCTTGTCCCGATTGGATTCGGCTGATTTACCCATCACCCAGCAGCGGGTACGTCTCGAGACTCTCCTCCCACAAATCCACGAAACGGTCGCCAGGCTGGCTGAAACGCGAAGTATCCGGCTCGAAATTCCCCCAGCCGAGGGCAGCGTTTGGGCCGACCCGACGCGGCTGCGCCAGGTGCTTCTGGTGCTGTTGGACAATGCCATCCGTCACACGCCGGCCGGCGGCACGATTAGAGTAGAGGCCGAGCGAAAAGGGCAGGAACTTGAGATTCGCGTGGCAGATACCGGCGCTGGCATCCCAACCCAAGACCTGCCGCACGTGTTCGAGCGGTTCTACCGCGGCGATCCCGCCCACAGTGCCGAAGGGAGTGGCCTGGGGCTGTCAATCGCCAAGGCGCTCATTGAGGCCCAAGGAGGCAGCATCGCCCTGGAGAGTCAGGTCGGGGAGGGCACCATCGTACGTCTCAGGCTCAAGGCGCCGTTGGCGTAGCGAGAGCGGCCAGCGTTAGAATGCTCTCGATTACGCCCAGTCTCTCGGAGCGCCCTTGTACCAACAAGACTTCATCAAGCGTCTGATCCAACAATTCACCCAGGCAGTGCTTCAGATCCTCGGGCTCACACAGTCCGGTCGTCTCACCGAAGCCGCGCAATTGCTGGAGCAAACCTACGGTGACCTTTTTGGTCTTAGCTCCACGGTTGTCTTCTATACGCCGGTTGAGGAACTGATCCAGCTGGTCAGCCGCGGGGATGATGATGATCCGCAGCGGATCTTCATCCTGGCAGAACTGCTTCGCTCGGAATCGCGCATCAGCCAGGCCAAGGGACAGGATTTCGACGCGCACCAACGGCGCCTCAAGAGCCTTGCCCTCCACCTCGAATCGGCTCGTCGTGCGCCCAAGCTCGACCCTCCAGCCGCGCTGGATGCCATCCTTGAGCTGCAGCGCGATGTTCAGGAGGACGGAATGCCGGCCCAAGCCCAAGCCGACCTGTTCTTCTTTTTCGAGGACGCTGGATACTATCGTCACGCCCTGGACGCCATCAGGTCCTATCTTCGAAACACAGAACGACCGCAGGATGTCCGGCCTTATCTTGATGCTTTCTGCCGGCGAATGCTCGATCTGCCTCCGAAACAACTGGCGAGTGGTGGTCTTTCTCGGGCCGAAGTTGAAGCGGCCTTGACGGAAGCGACCAAGAGCTGATCCCAGCTGACCCTTCGTCTTCGCTGGAGAGCCGAGATCGCCACCCCCTAGCACCAACACTCTCCGCTGCAAGCGGCTGCCCGTCCAATGCCCGAGCGACCTTGTCGAGGCGATCAGCTCAACAGCCCTCCCAGTGACTCTTTGTGCATTTCTTCACAAATCCCCTTGAATTCCCATGTTCCTGAGGGGACCATCCAGGCGTTCTCGGTGGTATCCTCCGGTGACTTCTTCCAGGATGAACGACGGACGGGAGTGATGCGTGAACCGAGCTAGACGGTGGATCTGGATTCTTGCCACACTGATGCTGCTCGCCGCCCAGGCGCAGCCTGGGCCCACGCGTGACTGGCGAGAAATGGCCGATGGCATCACCTACCAGATGTTCAACCTGGTCGGGCCGAACCGAGCCTATGTCGTGCGTATGGATCGGAACAATCCCAACGTCACGCTCGACACCAGCCTTGCCAACAGCCGCCTGGGTGATGGCAAGGAGACCGTCAGCCAGATGGCGAACCGCTATGATGGGACGCTTGGATCCTGGGAACCCACTTGGGGCGGGCGCAACCAGGTTGTGGCGGTCATCAACGGATCGTTCCACGACACGGAAAGCGGTCGACCTGAGAGCGGGATGGTTCAGTCCGGCTGGTACATCAAACGCTTCAACGACCTCGGCGGAGGCAGTGGTTTCGCCTGGCGGCTGGACCGGAGCGCGTTTATCGGGGGTTGTGTCAACCACCCCGAGGACGAGCAGCTGGTCACCTACCTCAACACCGGCGTTCAACAACAGATCGCCGAGATCGATGAGAAGCGGCAGGGCGGCCTGGCCGTGTATACGCCTCTGTACGACGTCCGAACCCACACTCCGGACAGCGGTGTGGAAGTCGTGGTGGAACTCGAGCAGCCCTTCACGATCCTCGCCTATCCGCTCATGGTCCGGGGCGTGGTTAGAGCCATCCGTGTCGACCAGAATGACACCTCGATCCCCTTCGACTCGGTCGTCCTGTCGGCCGGCGGCTCGGCGGGCAAGACGCTTTTGGACAACGTCGAAATCGGCAGTATGGTGGGGCTGTCAACCCGCATTCAGCATTTCAAGGGCGACTGCCGCACCCCCGATGGCGAGAGTTGGAACGAAACCTACGCCAGCCTTTCAGGCAGCTTCCCGTTTCTGCTGGACGGTGAGATTCAGAGCTTCGACGACCTGGGAGCCAAGGTGCCTGCGCCGCGCACGGCGATCTGCTACAACGATCAAAGCCTTGATTTCGTGGTGGTCGATGGGCGCAGCCCGGGCGTTTCGGTCGGCATGACTATCAATGAGCTGGCCCACTTTTGCCGCGACCGATTGGACGACGACTGGGGGATCAACCAGGACGGCGGCGGATCAACTACCCTTTGGCTGGACGGGAAGGTCGTCAACCGCCCGTCAGACGGTCACGAACGGGCCGTAGCCAACGGCGTGATGATGGTCGAAGTCAAGCCGCCCGAATTCTCCAATACCTATCATCCCGGGGACGTCGTCCAAAGCGATGAGCTGCTCGATTTTCGGCTTGGCCCCGGTGACAACTACCGCGGCCGGTCCGACCTGCCAGAAGGCGCCGAAGTCACCGTAGTCCATCATCTCAATGGCCTGGACGGAGTCCGGGCGACTGGCAACAACTGGTGGCAGGTGTCATACAAAGGTGAACTTGGCTGGGTGCCGGAAAGCGCTATCAGCCTGGTGGCGGCAGCATCCCCCACGCCGACCGGCGACGGCCAGATCCAACCGCTGCCCCCGAAGGATCCCATCGATTCTCTAATGGGAGATCCGGGTTGGCTACTGAACCAGAACTGGCCCGCCCCCTTGCCTTGGCTCCCCTGATCAACCAGGCTCACGCCTCAGCGCATCCCGTAGCCGCCGCAGTAGATCGACTGGTCTCCTACCGTGACGGCCCACGTCGTCGTTCCCTCGACTTTCTCTACCCGGTACTCGGCCAGCCTGTCTGAGATCGTTTCCAGCTGCGCCAGAGCCTCGGCTTGAGCCGAGCGATAGGACGGCCAACCAACCCGCTTCTGTCGATCGCGCAGGGCTTGCAGGCCGCAGGCCATCCCGGGGAGGAGATTGTCGCGGGCATCATGGGGGAACTGATCCAGGCGGGCGACAAGGGGCGGCACGGCATCGGCCGACAGGGTGGCCAGGTAGGCAGCGTCCAGGTCCCCGGCGCGAGACGGATTGGCGAAGTTTTGGCGCACGATGAACGCGTCCACGTTAAGCAGGTTCAAGGTTAAACAGAATCCGATGGCCCCGGCGGCACAGGCCACGGCGAATGCGCGCAACCGACCCGCCAGAAGCAAACCAAGGAAGGCCAAGAACAGGACACCCATCCATAAGATGGCCACGTGCGTGTACGTTCGCAGGCGGCTGAAGCCATAGGCCTCCTCATACAGCAGCAGGCGCATGAAAGCCGAAGTCAGGATCACCCCGGTCAGCAGAACGAGCAGTCCGCTCAGGGCGTTGAAACCCCGCACGTGGCTGCGCTGCTCGCGGCGCGCCCAGGCTCCCAGCGCGAGGATCATCGCCAATGTGAGCAGCGCCAAAAAGACCAATTCGGCGAAACCCCGCCGGGCGTACTCGGCGTAGGTGTACCCGGCTGCCGTGATGTTGGCCTCGCCGCCGAAAAAGTAGCGCAGCTGCACAACGACGAACAGGCCAAACAACAAGTCCACCGCGCCGAGGACTACCACTGCTTCCGTGAAACCTAGGAAGGGCGCCAGGATCGGCTTGTCTTCGCCGATCAGCTTGTAGCCGTCAGATCGCCTCAGGGCGACCACCAGGGCGCCTAAACTGAACAATCCAGCAAGCAGGATCACCGTCAGCCTGCCGAGATAGTCGAAGAAACGGGACAGGTCGAGCCACGAAAGCGCCTGCCTCACGTAATCCCCGAAAATCAGATCTGCCGAGCTTAGCAGCACCAGAAAAGCCACCACGATTGGGAATGCGAGCAGCAGGCCGCGGCCCACGCCGGCAAGTGCCGACTGCGACTGCCGTTTTTGAAACATCTGCGCCTGAGTTTCCGACAACACGCGCCAGGGTCTGAACCAGGCTTCGACCGTCGGCATCACGATGCCCATCCCGAAGTCGAAAAACCCATACGAGAGCAGGTCCCCCTGCTGGTACACGCGCACGAGAAGCGCCAAACCGGCCAGAGCAAAGACCGCGTCCAGGAAGACCGTCAGCGGCTCGGCCCGGAAGACGGGCAAGACGGAGAACAGGACCACGATAGCCGCCAACGCCCACGCCACCGGCGCAGGGGACACGCCCTCTCTCCGACCCAAGAAGAACAGGGCGGTGAGGCAGAGAATGACCCAAACGGCGAAGGATATGCCTAAGGGGCGGCCGTAGAAGAGAATCTCGAAGGCCACCCCCAGGAGCAGCCCGGAGGCTGCAAGCGCCACAGGTCGAAGAAAGCCTGAATTCTCGTGGGATATTTGCGGTTCGGACGTGTCGGACTCGGAAGGCGAGTTTGGCATCACTGTTGGCTCCTGAAAGGACGGGGGAGAAGTCGCCGACGGCGATGAAGGCATGCCCCGGCTCGCATGTCCACTATGGCCGCCTAGCGCTGTCAAAAGACGGCAAATGACTCTCAAATCCTTTCAGATAGGCTAGGATAGGAACGCTCTCGGATACCCCCTCCCCCATTCCGCACGGGCCCGGCACACCGGCGTTGGAGCTACCCATGAAGCGACCAGCATGGATTGACATCATTCCTGAAGAGCACGCTGAGGGCGAGCTGGCGGCCTTGTACGAGCGCTGGCAGGATCGCCGACACAAGAAGGTGGATAACATCCTGCGCGTCCACTCGCTGCACCCGAAGACGCTCGGGGAGCACGCCGAACTGTACGACACGACCATGCACGGACCATCCGGCTTGAGTCTGGCTGAACGCGAGATGATCGCCGTGGTCGTGTCTTCGATCAACCGCTGCCACTATTGAATGACCCACCACGCGCTCGGTCTGAGCCGCCTGATCCGTCGCCGCCCCGACGCCAAAGCGTTCATCAAGGGCCTGAAGAGTGACCATGCGGCACTCGATCTCGATCCCAGGCAGCGCGCCTTGTTGGACTACGCCGCCAAGCTCACCCGGACCCCATGGGACATGGCGCCTTCCGACCTGGATCCTCTGCGCAACGCAGGTCTGACAGACGTCGACATCCTCGACGCCAATTTGACGGTGGCCTATTTCGCCTATGTCAACCGGCTGGCGCAGGGGCTGGGCGCCGAGGTGGAGCCATACGTGACGACCCTTCTCTCGGAGAGCAAACGCCCCACCTCGACCTAACCTCTATCGAGATTCGAATTGTGAGTTTCATCACAACTACCAAGAGGGAGCACATCTACCCAAGAAGCAGAGCGTGCGGCCGATGGCCGCACGCTCCTTCAACCCCTCCCAAGGAGTGATTGGCAGCTACTTGGAGACGACTATCGTTGTGCCGTTGCTGTCGCCATCTGGATCATGGTTGGCGGCCGAATCGTAGGTGGAACCGCCGCTAGTCACGTTGGTAACCATAAACGTGACGCTGCCGACGTTCTTGCGGACGTTGGGCCCGATCACCTGACACGTTCCGCTGGAGCCGGTGATGCAGCTGGCCGTGCCGCTGGCCCCGCTGCTCCACGAGCCGGAGACGGTCGCACCGGCGACGGACTGTTCACTCGCATCATGGACCAGGATCGTCACCACGGGCTGCCAAGTCTTGCCGTTGTTGAAGCTAAATCCATCCAGGTCCCCGATGTGTACCGAATTGGAGATCGGGGGAACCGTGGCGGTAGGCGTCGGTGGCACACTCGTGTTGGTGGGCGCCGGCGTGGCGGTGGGCGGAACGGAGGTGGCGGTCGGTGAAGGTGGAACCGAGGACGCCGTGGGCGTCGGGCTGGGTCCCGGGGTCGGCGTCGCCGGCGGTGTGCAGTCGGCCAGCTTGAAGGAGCCTACCCGCGTTTGCCACGGCGCCGAGCCGACTACCGCATAGTACTCCTGCGTGTACCAGAAGGTGCAGTCGTCGACCGGGTCCACCGACAGGCTGCTGTAGTCCCCCCAGCGGCCGGATGAATGCGTCTGATAGCCGCTGCCGTCCACGATCGTGCCTTCGCCCTGAGTCATCTGCCCCCGGGGGTCCCCCGCCAGGCGGCCGGTGAAGCGAACCGACGGGTAGACCGAGGCGCTCGAGACAGAGTAGCCCAGCGCAATGTCGCCGACCCCGTTCATGGCGGCGCTGCCCATCCAGCGGTTGGCCGAGTCGGGGGCAAAGGTCCCTTGCTGGTAGATGCTCCAGCCACTCCCATCGTTCTTGATCTCATACCAGCGCACGCCGGCGTGGTCACTGCCGTTGGTATCAACCGTCTGGCTGACCACCAATGATTGGTGATCACCGAAGTTGCGGTATTGCAGGCGGTACATCAGACGATCCGAAATCGCATCTACGTTTGTCCCGCCTGGTTGCGGGATGCAGTTGCGGGCGTAGCCACACATGTTGGAGTCGAATGGCGCTGTGCCCAACGAAACGTCATGGGTAAAGCTGGACGCGTTGGGGTTGTTCCAATCGACATGGAAGTTCCAGAGCTGGACTTGATCACCTGAGTATCCAAAAGAATCGTCGTCCATCTGGGCGAAGATATTCGGGGCCCCGGACGGCGGAGCCGGGCCGTCCAGATCGGCTGGCAGCATCCCGCCCAGGTTTGAATCGACATTGTAGAGATCGAAATAGACCATGCGGGCATTCTGTCCGGCCAGCATGGCACTACGCTCGAAGGCCACCGCCCCGGCGCCGGCCCACCGGCCTGAGGCCTGCTTGAACTGGTTGACACTCATGTAGTAGGCGTCTGGCCAGACCCCGAACTTGGGGTAGTCGTTCATTTTGCTGCTGCTGACGGTGAATTGGTAGCGGTAGAACGCGCCCGTGGGATCGGACGTCTGGGAGACGGCGATGCACTGGTAGAACGGCCCGAACGGGTAGTTGGGCAGGGCGAACTGGCTGATCATCCAGCGGTCGGCGAGATGATCGTACTGGACGATCGGGTCGCCATCGTTGCTGGTTTCACACACACCACCGAAGCCGACCCACAAGGTGCTAATCGTCACTGGCCCGTAGAGCAAGTGACCGGCCTTGTCCCAAACCGCATAATGGAGATTGACGGTCTGGACGTAGTTGTCGGGGCCGACGTCGCCGTTAGTATCGGGTGGCAGTACCCCGTCGAGGTTGTTGATGCCTTCGAAATTGGCGCCAACCAAGGCGCTACTCGTCACCGGTGCGCTGGATTGGAGTGCGCCGTCGCCGGCCGCTCCGCCCCCGACGCGATTGGGAAGTTCGTCCTCGTGGATCTCGATCAATTGACCCGCTCGAGGCGGCACCGGGCGGATGTCCCGCAGCCGCGGTGAGCGGTCGTAGCGGCTGGCGTAGCGGACTTCGGGATGCGCCCTCCCGGCCTGGCCGTTGCCGATCGAGTCGACGGCCGGACTTCCGGCGGCACCGGCGGCCGAGACGATTGGAACCATGATCATCAACAACAGAATGGGCAATGCGATCAGCTTGCGATTCATCTTCTCTTCCCTCCCAGACGAGATTGTTGCCAGCTCAGCGGTCTCATGCCGTTGGCAAGACCCGCGGCCATTTCCACACCACGAATCCCCAAACGCCAGGCGGATAGGCTGGCGAGATGGATGGCCCGGCTCGGGCCGGATTGCCCGCGGCCAGATGGATGGAGTCGGTTCAGTTGTGGGTGGAATGAGAGGACGGGAGTCCTCTGGCAGAGACGCCGAGTGCGAGCTCGGCCAAACACCCGGCGCTGATAGTCTTGACTATAGTCCCGAGCGGCCCATTCGGC
>Ga0315556_1000163_pt1 | contig 38450 bp, 32 predicted proteins | sample SalMarSW160310MG_FD_202112 | JGI IMG/M metagenome (GOLD analysis project Ga0315556, IMG submission 202112) | Salt marsh sediment microbial communities from the Plum Island Ecosystem LTER, Massachusetts, United States - Salt Marsh Sediment SW1603-10 ...
CCCATGAGTCCGCCGCCGAGAACGGCGAGGCGGGTGACCGGACGCGATGGGGCCGCCGTCACCGGTCTGGAAAGCGCCTTCATCGCGAAGAAGAGCCAGCGGAGGGCGCGGCTTTCGTCGCTCATGGCGAGCCGGCCGAAGTGCTCAGACTCCCGGTCGAGCCCCGCCTGGATACCGTGCTTGAGGCCCGTCTCGACACAGTCGAGGATCGCCGGCGGGGCGGGGTACAGGCCGCGGGTCCGGCGGGCGAGCTGTTGGCGAGCGGCGCGCACCACCAGCGCCCGGCCGGGGGGTGTCGAGGCGACCCGGTCGAGGAGCGTGCGCCTGCGTCGCCGGCGCTGCAGCCGCCCGTCCGCCAGCATTGCCGCCGCGCGCGCCGCCGTGTCGACGATGCCGCCCGGCGTTGTTATCGCATCGACGAGCCCGATCTGCAGGGCGCGCCGCGCACGAACGCGCCGGCCGGTGAGAAGAAGGGGTAGCCCGGCGATCAGTCCAACGCGCTCGATCAGGCGCTGGCTGCCGCCGCCCGCCGGGTTGAGGCCGACCAGCACCTCTGCCTGGGCGAAGACAGTCGCCGGGTCGTCGGAGGCGAGGATGTAGTGGCAAGCCAGCGCGACCTCGAGACCGCCTCCCAAGGCCGCGCCGTGGACTGCAGCAACGACCGGAGTCCGGCTGGACGCGACCCGGGACAGCAGCGCGTTTCCCTGACGCGACAGCGCTTCGGCTTCCTCGGCGGAGCTCATCCCGTCCAACACCTCGAGGTCGGCGCCGGCGATGAAGGTCTCCTTCTTCGCGGACGCCAGGACTATCGCCCGCACCCGTTCGTCCTCGAGCAATGGGGCAGCCGACTCCAGGAACTCCTCGAGCAGCGCGGGGGACAGTGTGTTGACCGGCTTCGCTGGGTGATCGAGAGTCACCACGGCGATCCCGTCAGGGCGGATCTCGGTGCGAATCATCGCCATCGTGCCGCCTCCGGCACAGTCATGCCCGCTCCAGGACCATGGCGATCCCGATCGCGCCGGAGGCGCAGGCGGCAACCAGGCCGAAGCGAGCGTTCTCATGGCGCATCCGGTCGCAGCAGGTGGCGATCAGCCGACCACCGGTGGCACCGAATGGATGACCGACGGCGAGCGACCCACCCCACGCGTTGAGGCGTCCAGTCTCGATCGGTTCCATCGGCTCGGCAAGGCCGAGCCGTTCCCGGCAGAACGTCTCATCCTCCAGCAAACCGAGAACCGCCAGCACCTGGGCGGCGAACGCCTCGTGGAGCTCGACCACACCGACGTCGGCGAGGCCGACCCCGGCCGCCTCCAGGGCGCGGGGAATGGTGACGGCCGGTCCGAGCAGCAGCTCCTCGAGCGGATCCAGACCTGCAACCGAGGAGGAACGAACGGTCGCGAGGGGCTCGAGGCCGAGATTCTGGGCGGCCTTCTCGCTCGCGAGCAACACTGCCGAGGCGCCGTCGGTGAGGTATGAGCTGTTGCCGGCGGTCAGGGTACCGAAGCGCCGGTCGAAGGCCGGGCGCAGCGCCGCGAGCTTCTCCGGGCCGGTGTCGCCGCGGATGCCGTTGTCGGTCCTCATCGGAGCAAAGGACGGGGCCGCGAACATGGGGACGATCTGGCGAGTGAGCAGTCCGTTGGCCGTAGCCTCGGCGGCTCGGTAGTGAGAGCGGGCAGCGTACGCATCCTGCGCTTCACGGGTGATGCCGAGCCGTTTGGCCAGGCGTTCGCCGTTCTCTCCCATCACCTCGCCGGTACTGAACTCGGCCAGCGCCAGCGGCTCCGGCAGGAGATCGGAGAGACGCAACCCGGCGAGGAGGCGAAGGTAGCCGCCGAGGCCCTTGGCCCGCTGGGCGGCGATGAGCCGTCTCCGAATGCTGCGCCGGTACCGGATCGGGGCGTCGGAGAGAGTCTCCGCACCGGCGGCGATGGCAACCTCCGCCGCGCCGGTGGCGATGGCGCGGACACAATCGAGTGCCGACTGCAGGGAGGAGACACACGCGACCGTGACCGTGTGGGCGGGGCAACTGTTGGCGAGCCCCGAGCCGAGGACCACCTCGCGTCCAAGGTTCGAGGTGTGGGGGTCGGCGATCACCGTTCCCATCACGAGCAGGTCGACGACGTGTGGGTCAATGCGGGTGCGGTGCAGCAGGCCGGCCACGGCTGCCCGACCGAGGTCGTAGGTGCCGAGGTCGCGGAATGCCGTGCCCGATCGGCAGAACGGGGTCCTGCACCCGTCCACCACCACGACGGACCTGACGTCCCGCGGAGCAGGTGTCATGACAGAGTCTTACCATCGCCGGAGCCGAGTCACAACTACTTCCACTCCGGCCTGGATGTCGGCTCCGGGAACATCATGGTTGCAGCTACGTACTGCACCGTGTGATCATGACCTCCAGGAACACGGAATCGAGTATCTCGCTGGTGACGGCCGACAGTTGTCGCCGACAGAGAAGCGGAGAACGGAAGGAGTACCTATGTTGAAGCGACTCATGATGATTGGTCTCGGAGTGTCCATGCTGGTCCTGCCGGCGTCGGCGATGAACCTGCAGGACATCATCGCCAAGAACCTCGACGCGCGGGGCGGCAAGGACAAGCTCCTGGCGGTGAACAGCGTCGTCATTACCGGGACGATGCACATGCCGAACGGGATGGAAGCTCCCTTCACGTGGAAGTGGGAGCGTCCCGACAAGCTGCGCATGGAGTTCACGCTGCAGGGGATGACCGGGGTCCAGGCCTACGACGGAACGACGGCGTGGATGCTGATGCCGTTCATGGGGAAGACCGAACCCGAGAAGATGCCGGAGGAAGCCGCCAAGCGTGTCGAGGAGCAGGCGGACTTCGACGGTCCCTTCCTGGACACCGAAAAGAAGGGCTACAAGCTCGAGCTCGTCGACGAGAAGCCGGTGACCGTCGAGGGCACCGATGCCTACAAGGTGAAGGTAACCAATAAGTTCGGAGACGTGACGTACCTGTACCTGGACACGGAGTACTTCCTGCCGTTCAAGGAAGAGGGCAAGAGGACCATCCGCGGGCAGGAGATCGAGTTTGAGGCCTCGATTGGTGACTACAAGAAGGTTGATGGCCTGCTCTTCCCGTTCTCCACCCAGAGCAAGATGAAGGGGAGCGAGCAGGGGCAGTCGATCACATTCGACAAGATCGAGATCGGGAAGGACATTGACGACGCCGAGTTCGTGATGCCGGAGCCGAAGCCGACGGCCGTTCCCGAGGACCAGAAGCAGAAGTGAACGGCGGTCGTGCGCGGGAATCAGGACCTTTGGGCCCCGGCTCGGTTCTGCTACCGAGGGCCGCGACTGTACGTGTTTGTGCGGGCGTAGTTGATGAAGAGGAGGAGCATGATGAGGACGAGTGCACAGGTCCTGGCGGGGGCCGCGCTGGTTGCTGCCGCCGCGACGGCTTTCGGCGCAGGTGACGTCACCGTCACCTCCGCCACTTTCGGCGGCGTCAGAGCCCGTTCGATCGGTCCCGCGCTCATGAGCGGGCGGATCTCAGCCGTTGAGGCGGTCCCGGGAGACCAGCTCACGATCTGGGTCGGCTCAGCGGGCGGTGGGCTGTGGAAGTCGGTCAACGACGGCCTCACGTTCAAGCCCGTTTTCGATGACGAGACACAGTCGATCGGGGCGGTTCGGGTCGATCCCTCCCACCCCGACACGGTGTGGGTGGGAACCGGCGAGCCCTGGATGCGGAACAGCGTCAGTGTCGGCGATGGGGTCTACAGGACCACCGACGGCGGCGACACCTGGAAGCACCTCGGGCTCGAGGATACGGAGCACATCGCCGGCATTGTGGTTGACCCGAAGGCCAGCGACACCGTGCTCGTCTGTGCGACCGGCCACCTCTGGGACCCCAACCAGGAACGAGGGGTGTTCAAGACCGAGGATGGCGGCCGGAGCTGGACCAAGGTGCTCTACGTCGACGACAACACCGGCTGCTCCGACATGGCCGCCGATCCGCAGGACCCGCACATCCTGTACGCGGGCATGTGGCAGTTCCGGCGCAGCCCCGACTTCTTCACCTCGGGAGGGCCGGGCAGCGGCCTGTACCGCTCGAAGGACGGCGGCACGACCTGGGTCCGCCTCACCGAAGGGCTGCCGGCGGGCGAGCTGGGGCGGATCGCGGTGGCGGTGGCGCCGTCGCGTCCCAACGTCGTGTACGCGGTGGTGGAGTCGAAGGACACGGCTCTGTACCGTTCGGACGACCTGGGGGAGCACTGGACGAAGCTGTCGACGTCGGCGGTGGTGCAGGCGCGACCGTTCTACTTCGCGGCCCTGACCGTCGATCCCAACGACTTCAATACGGTCTACAAGGCGGGGTTCGGGCTGGGCGTTTCCGAAGACGGAGGGCAGACGTTCACCGGGACGGCCGGCCAGGTGCACAGCGACATTCACGCCGTCTGGGTCGATCCCACGAACTCTCACCGTCTGGTGATCGGCACCGATGGCGGCGCCTACCTCTCCACCGACAGAGGCAACAACTGGCGCCATTTCCGGAACCTGCCGGTGTCGCAGTTCTACCACGTGAGCGTGGACAACGCGCGTCCGTACCGAGTCTACGGCGGCCTACAGGACAACGGCTCATGGAGCGCGCCGTCGCGGAGCTCGGGCGGCATCCAGGCGCGCGACTGGCGGATGATCGGCTTCGGCGACGGCTTCTGGGCCTTCGCCGATCCCAGCGATGACAACGTCATGTATGCGGAGTACCAGGGCGGCAACCTGCTCCGCGTGTCGCGTGCGACCGGTGAGACAAAGGAGATCAGGCCCTACGCCCGCGAGGGCGAGACCAAGTTGCGCTTCAACTGGAACACGCCGGTCTACCTCAGCCCGGAGCAACCGGGGACGGTCTACATAGGGGCCCAGTACCTGTTCCGGTCGGGCGACCGCGGCGACTCGTGGCAGCGTATCTCTCCAGACCTCACGACCAACGACCCGGCCCTGCAGCGGCAGGATGACACCGGCGGCCTGACCATCGACAACTCAACGGCCGAGAACCACACCACGATCTACGCCATCAGCGAGTCGCCCCGCAACGCCGACGTCATCTGGGCGGGGACCGATGACGGCAACCTGCAACTGACCCGGGACGGTGGAGGCACCTGGTCCAACGTGGCTCCCAACGTCCCCGGTCTGCCCGGGCCGACGTGGGTGTCGAGCGTGCAGGCGAGCCGCTACGCCGATGGGACCGCCTACGTGACCTTCGACGGCCACCGCCGGGGTGACATGTCTCCTCACGTCTATCGGACGACAGACTTCGGAACGACGTGGGAGACGCTGGCCAGCGACGGGGTCGACGGCTACGCTCACGTCATCCGAGAGGACAGCGTGCGCCCGGACCTGCTCTTCCTCGGCACCGAACGAGGACTCTACGTCAGCCTCGACGGCGGCAGCCAGTGGGCCCGATTCAAGGGCAACCTGCCGAAGGTCGCGGTGTGCGACCTGGCCATCCAGGAGCGGGAGGGCGACCTCGTGCTCGCTACCCACGGCCGCGGCATCTACATCATCGACGACCTGTCGCCGATCCGCGCCCTCACTCGAAAGACCCTGGAGTCGAAGGTCGCGTTGTTGCCTGCGCGGCCGGCCGAGATGCCGATAGAGGGCGTGTCGTGGCCGTTCGTAGGCGACGACGACTTCGTCGGTGACAACCCGCGCGAGGAAGCCGTCATCACCTACTGGCTGAAGAGACGTCACCTCATGGGTGACCTCAAGGTGGAGGTCTTCAACGCCGACGGGAAGCTCCTGACGACGTTGGCCGGTGGCAAGCGGGTCGGGATCAACCGGGTGGCATGGCCAATGCGTCTCAAGCCGCCGAAGGTGCCGCCCGCAACCAGCCTGGTGCCGGCCTTCGTCGGGCCGCGCGTTCCCGAGGGGACCTACAAGATCAAGCTCATCAAGGGCGAGACAACGCTCGACGGGCAGGTGACGCTGGTCGCCGACCCGCGCTCCCCACACTCGACGGAGGACCGGGCGCTGCAGCAGAAGACAGCGCTCGCCCTCTACTACGACCTCGAGCGGCTGACCTACACGGTGGATGCAGTCGCGGACGCACGCGATCAGGCACGCAAACGGGTGGGGAGTGCAAAGAAGCACCGGCGGCTGGCCGACCGCCTCGGCAAGCTCGCGGACCGCCTCGAGGCGATGCGCAAGGAGCTGGTGGCGACCAGGAAGGGCCAGATCACCGGCGAGGAGAAGCTGCGCGAGAAGCTGGGCGAGCTCTACGGTGCGGTGAGCCGTTACGATGGCCGTCCGACCGACTCGCAGCTCGAGCGCCAGGCCATCCTCGAGAAGCAGCTGACGGATGCGGAGGCGAAGCTGAAGGCGACGGTTTCCGGAGAGCTGGCGGAGGTGAACGAGCAGCTTCAGAGGCGCAAGCTCGAGCCGATAACGGTCCTGTCCCGGAGCGAGTGGGACTCGCGCCAGGAGAAAGGGGGAGGGGTCGGTGCCGCGGCCTTCGGCGAAGCCGGCGAGTGGTCCGACCTGGTTCGCGCGCTGCAGGGCGTGTCGCTGCCGTTCTGAGCGGTTCGCAGCCTGTGAGGGTTGCACAGTCGCGTGAAGCGAGGTGGGCGATGTGATGGTGTGAGGTGCGGCCCTTCCCGGCCGCTCTTTGCACCGGCGCCGCTCCGAGCGGGCGCGTATAATCGGTGCATGGGCGGCTTGACCACGTTGGCGTCGGTGTTCGCCGTGGCCGTCGGGTTGGTCTGGAGTCCGGCGTGCGCTGCTCAGAAGGAGCCGGAGACGCCGACGGCGGCGGCTTCCGGACAAGCGGCCCGGGAGGCTGTCATGGAGAGCTTCCGTATCACCTCGTCGGCGTTCAGCGAGGGCAGCCCGATCCCGGCCCGCTACGCCGCCGACGGCGAGGACATCAGCCCGCCGCTCGAGATCCACGACCCGCCGGCGGGCACCCGGAGTCTTGCTCTGGTGATGGACGACCCCGACGCCCCGGTCGGGACGTGGATCCACTGGGTGGTGTGGAGGATCCCGGCCCAGACTCGTGAGATCCGGGCGGGGGAGGTTCCCGCGGGCGCGGTGGAAGGTCGCAACAGCTGGGGACGCACCGGCTATGGCGGACCGGCGCCTCCCTCCGGGACTCACCGCTACTTCTTCAAGCTCTACGCGCTGGACGCCTCCATGGAGCTGCCCCCGACGACAGACAAGGCCGCCCTCCTGAAGGCCATCGCTGGCCACGTTCTGGGACGCGCACAGCTGATGGGCACGTACTCGCGTGGACGGTGACCTGGGCGCTAACGAGCACGGGCCTGGGGATGACCGGGCACGCAGCAGGTTGGAGGAGATCGGCGCCCTCACGGCCCGGCGTCACATCTTCCTCTGTTGCGACCAGAGAGTGCCCAAGTGCTGCGATCGGGAGACCTCGCTCGAGTCCTGGGACTATCTCAAGCGCCGGCTGAATGAGCTCGGACTCGTGGGGGAGGGAGGCGTGCTGCGCACCAAGGCCGGCTGTCTGCGTGTCTGCGTGGACGGGCCGGTCGCGGTCGTCTACCCGGAAGGGGTTTGGTACCGGCGTTGCAAGCCGGCGGCGCTCGAGCGCATCATCAAGGAGCACCTCATCGGCGGCAGGGTGGTCGAGGACCTGCTGATCGCCCAGCACCGGCTGGGATAGCCTGGATCACGCTTCCGCTCTCGTGAGCGGTACGCGCCGGACGCTCCTTCCGGCGGCGTGCAGCACAGCACACTCAGGCGGCGGAGAAAATCCTGACGGCGCCCCAGACCAGACCGCCGACCAGCAGCAAGGGGAACAGGAAGACGAGCCCGACGCCGAGCAGCACCGGGCCTGCCACCAACAGGCCGATCACTCCGAGTACCAGCATCAACAGGCCCTTGAGAGTGAATGCGACCAGCGACAGCGGCAGCAGGAGGAGCTTGAAAGCCACCTTGAGCAGCCCGATGACCAGGGCAACCGCACCCACGATGACCCCGCCGACCACGAGCAACCCGAGAATACCTATCGCCTCGAACATGACGACCTCCGTTGACAAGATACGTGCAGCAGGTGGAAAAGGTTCCAGGAGCGAGGACGTGGAACGTCAGCGCCGCATGATGGAGTCGAGGATCATGAGGAAGGCGGCCTGCTGCTCGGGCTCGGTCTTCTCGATCACGGCCAGGCAGCCGGTGTCGTCGAACCGTTCGTGAAGAGTGCCGGCGGGGTGGGCGGAGGCGATGATGATACGTTTGGGGTTGACCCCGCGCCGACAGGCCTCCTCGAGGACCGCCTTCCCGTCCATCTCCGGCATCTCCCAGTCCAGCAACAGGATGTGGATGCTCGGATCGAGGTGGTCGAGGGCCTCCGTTGGGTCAGTGTAGACCTCGACCGTAACCCGTTCCCCATAGCGTTCTTCGAGGTAGATCCGCCACGCAGCACACTGGATTGCGGAGTCATCGACGATCACGACCCGCCGTGTGCCCGTCACCTCTGCTTCTTCTCCAGCAGCTTGACCAGATCCGACGCAGGGCCACGGAGCGACTTCTCGGCGGCCCGCGAGGTCTGGACCCGTGTGTACTCGACCTTCTCCGTCCAGCTCGGAGCCAGCGCCTTGCCGGTGGCAGGGTCGACGCACAGCAGCGTCAGGCGCGACTGGTAGGCGGGTTCTGAACGGCCCATGTAGCGGAGGGGCCGGTCCCCAAGGTACTCCACCCGCAGCAGAACCACCCGGCCCGCGACGTCGCTCAACCTGCGCAGCACGTCCGTCGTCGGGACATGGTCACCTTCCATGAGGTCCATCATCCCCGGCAGGGTCTTCTCGTCGACGAGCTTGACACCGGCCTTGGCGAAGCGGCTCTCGAGGTACTGCTCTCCCTCGCCGGCGAAGAGCGGCTCCCCGTACGCAATCACGGCCACACCAGAGGGTGGCGGCGGAGGGACGGCACGGGCTGCAGCGGCCCGGCGTGACGACGCCGGCGCGCTGGCGGCGTGCGCTGCGTCCGCGCTGACTACAGAGCCGCCTGCTCGTGTGGTATCCGAGGTCCCTGAACCGGCCGCCACTTCCCTCGAGGCCGGGATGGTGTTGCTGTCGCCGGCCGCCGCGCCTGCTTCCGACTGCCGCTCGCCGGAGCCCGTCTGGTCTGCGAACTTCGTCGGGGCTCCGGACTCGTCGTGGACTTCGCGCAGCGCCTGCGTCGTGCCCGGCTCCCCGGTCCCACTCGGAGCTGTCGCCGTCTCCTCGGTCGAACCCGTGGCCGGCGCCCCTGTCGTCGTGGCGACCTGTTCTGGTCCGGATCCCCCGGTGACGGCGGCCCAGGCCCTGGCAAGCGCGCCGCTCTTCCACGCCACGACGGTGGCGGTCGCGCCGGCAGCGAGCAGGACCAGGATGACGGCGATCACGACGACCGCGCTTCGCCCGCCGCCGGCCCGGCTTGCCGGCTGCTGGCGCGAGATGACCTCCTCGGAGGGCGCAGGTGCAGTTGGCGGCGCGGCCGCCGCGGCCGGTGACGTTGCCATTGCCGGCGCGGTCGCCGCGGCCGGGACAGCCGTCGCGGCAGGCGGTGCCGCCGGAGGCGGCGTGACCGGCGGAGGAGGGGGAGCGGGCGCAGCGGCCGATCCCGAACCACCCTCCACGAGCATCGTCGGCTCGAGGTTGAGCGCGGTGGCGGCTTCGTGAGCCGCGGAGGCGGCGATGATGCCGACGGCCGCTTCGGTGTCGTCCAGAGCTGCTGTCGACGCATCCGTGTGCGTGCTCAGCCACTTCTGCAGATCGGCGATCAGCTGACGGCAGCTCGGGTAGCGCTGCTTCGGGTCCTTGGCCATCATCTTGGAGAGCACGTCCCGCAGCTCGTCGTCGACGCTCGGGTTGAGCTCGTGTACGTCTGGAGGCTCGACCTCCACGATCTGTCTCAGCAGAGCCAAGGGTGACTCGGCGTGGAATGGCATGCGGCCCGTCAGCATCTCGTAGAAGGTGACGCCGAGAGAGTAGATGTCCGCCCGGTGGTCGACCTTCTCGTTCAGGCACTGCTCGGGTGACAGGTAGCCCGGCGTTCCCATGAACATGCCGGTTGCGGTGAGGCGAGTCGCCGCCTCGGTGGCGAGGGCGAGGCCGAAGTCGGCGATCTTGACGAGGCCGCGATCGTCCACCAGCAGGTTTGCCGGCTTGATGTCGCGGTGGATGATGCCGACAGCATGCGCGGCGGCGAGACCGGAGGCCGCCTGCAGCACGAGGCGTGCCGCCGCAGCAGGCTGCAGCTTGCCCTGCGAGCGCACCAGGCCCTGCACACTGGTCCCGTGGACGAACTCCATGACGAAGTAGTGCTGCCCGTCATCCTCGCCGATGAAGTAGATCTGGACGATGTTGGGGTGGCTGAGCTTGGCGGCTGCCTGGGCCTCGCGGGTGAAGCGCTGGACGTACGACTCGTCGGTAATCAGATGCTGGCCCAGGACCTTGATCGCAACGAAGCGGTTGAGCGATTCCTCGTGGGCCTTGTAGACGACTCCCATGCCCCCTCGCCCAAGCTCTGAAACGATGTGGTAGTGCCCGATAAACTCTTTCTCGGCCATACCTTATCTCCTCACTGTCTCGCTCACAGTCGCGCGAACACACTGGTGACGCAGCGATCGTACCACAGGGTGTGGCTCCTGCTCTCGACACCTTCAACATCCACAAACGGCACACCATTCTAGTCCGTAAGAGGAGTTGGAAGGAACGTGTTGAGCGGACCGATTCTCCTCCTCCTTGGCGCCCCGCCGGAGCTGACCGGCGGGGCGATTCTCTTCTGCCATCCACCGACGCCCGCGGCTGAGCGGAGTGGGTCGCGCGCGAGTGATCCGGCTGGAGCCGATGACGTTCCTCAGCCTTTCAGGGCGTCGCGCAGTGCCGTAGCAGCCGCCTGCAGGCGTTCCGGGTGCTCCGCCTTGCCCTGAAAGAGCCGGTTGCGGCCGCCGCCTCGACCGCCGAGGATCTCTGCCACGACCGGTCCGAGCTCGCCTACCTCGAGCATACAGCTGTCGCCGAGCGCGACCGCGAAGGCGCCGTCGTCAGCTGTCAGGACAAACGCCGCGGGCCCGTGGCTGCCGGCGAGGCGTGCTGCGAGGGGGCGCAGCAGCTCAGCCTGCTCGGCCTCGAGCCGGCAGATCGCCACCGTCTCCCGCGAGGCAGTGAGCTCGCTGGCCAGCATCTCCGCCAGCCGCTCTCGCAGCCGTCGTTCCTTGCGCTGCACCTGCTTGAGCTGCTCGAGCTTGAGCTCCGCGACCGTCGCGAGCTCCGCGTCGGGGGCGCCCAAGAGGTCGCGCAGGCGGGCGTTTCGGTGCTCATGTGCTACGAGTCGACGTCGAACACGGTCACCGAAGAGAAAGTGCACTCGCGTACCACCGCGCATCGGCTCGGTCCCCAGCAGCGCCACCGTCTCGAGCTCGGAGGTTGACCGGACATGCGTTCCTCCGCAGGTGTTGAGGTCAATGCCGTCGATCTCGACCAGGCGCACGAGGCCGCTGTGCCCGTCCGGGAGGCCCCGGGTTCTCACTGGCAGTCCGGCCATTGCCTCGGGCGTTACCCAGTGGGGCTGTACCGCGCGCGCGGCCCGAATCTCGGTCGCCACGGCTGCTTCCAGCTCGCGCAGCGTGCTGGCTGGAATCGGGGACCTGTCCAGCTCGATGTCGCTGACCTCGGGACCGAGGTGGAAGGCGGTCGTACGGAGCCCGAACTGGTCGAGCGCAACGGCTGTCAGCAGATGCTGTCCGGTGTGCTGCTGCATGCGGTCGTAGCGCAGGTCCCAGTCGAGGCGGATGGTGACGCGGTCGCTCGGCGGTGGATTCTGGTCGACGAGGTGACGGATGCCGTCTTCCCGGCGTTGCACGTCGATGACCGGGGCGGCGTCAATCCAGCCGCGGTCGGCCGGCTGCCCGCCGCCCTCCGGGTAGAGGATGGTATCGCCGAGCTCGACCCAGATACCGTTCTCGTCGTGGCCGCTGGCAGTGACCTCGGTCTCCAGCTCACGCAGATAGGGATCTCGCTGGTAGGCCAGGAGATCCGAGGTGTGATCTTCGGAGTCGTGGCTCGTTTTCACGTCTTGGGCTCCGCAGCATCCTCGATCCCGCACGACGTTGTCCTGCGGGGTGCTGATCACAGATCTTATCGTATATGCTGGCGGCCGTGAGGGGAGGCCGCGGATGAAGGTCGGGATTGCTCAGCTGAACTTCACCATCGGGGCGTTCGAAGCCAACCTCGAGAAGATGCGCTCGGTCGCCGAGGCGGCAAAGCGCCAGGGAACCGACCTGCTCCTGTTCTCGGAGCTGGCGACGACCGGCTACCCGCCGAAGGACCTGCTGGATCGCCCCGACTTCGTCGCTCGCAACCTGGTTCAGCTGGAGCAGGTTGCGAAACTCTCTGACGAACGGCTCGGCATCATCGTTGGGTTCGTCGAGCCGAGCCAGAGCGAGACCGGCAAGCGCCTCCTCAACTCGGCCGCCCTGTGCCATCGGGGCGTAGTGGTCGGGCGCTACCGCAAGTGCCTGCTGCCGACCTACGACGTGTTCGATGAGGCCCGCTACTTCGAGCCCGGCGGTGTCGCTCGACCGCTGGAGTTCAGAGGCGTCCGACTGGGCGTCACGATCTGCGAGGACATCTGGAACGACCCTGACTTCTGGCAGCAGCGGCTGTACCGGCGCGATCCCGTGGCGGAGCTGATCGATGGCGGAGCGCAGCTGCTGGTCAACATCGCCGCAAGCCCGTTCACTGCCGGCAAGGGCGAGCTGCGGCGGTCGATGCTGTCGGCGGAGGCGGCGAAGCACGGTCGGTACCTGGTCGCCGCCAACCAGGTCGGGGCCAACGATGAGCTGGTGTTCGACGGACACTCGCTCGGCTTTGATCCGACCGGGCGCCTGGTCTTGAGAGCGAGGGATTTCGCGGAGGACCTTGTCGTCTATGAGGTGCCCGATGCAGCACTGGCAGGTGGCAGTGCGGTTGCCGGCGCCATCGGTGAGCTGCGGCCTGTGTCGAAGGGCGGGATCGAGGCGGCCTACCGGGCGTTGGTGATGGGTTTGGCCGACTACGCCGGCAAGTGCGGTTTCCAGCGGGTGGTGCTGGGGTTGTCCGGCGGCATCGACTCGGCGTTGACGGCCGCCATCGCCGCCGATGCTCTGGGAGCGGGAAACGTGCTGGCGGTGGCGATGCCCACTCGGTACTCCTCTGAATCGAGCCGCAGCGATGCCGAGGCCGTAGCCTCCACCTTGGGCGTCGAGTTCCGTGTAATCCCTGTCGACGACATTTTTCAGGCCTACCTGGATACCATGGCGTCCTCGTTCTCTGGGATGGGGGAGGACGCTACCGAGGAGAATATCCAGGCGCGGGTGCGCGGCAACGTGCTGATGGCGCTCTCCAACAAGCTGGGCCTGCTGCTGCTGTCGACGGGCAATAAGTCGGAGCTCGCGGTCGGGTACTGCACCCTCTACGGTGACATGTCCGGGGGCCTCGCGGTGATCAGCGATGTGCCAAAAACAATGGTGTACGAGATCTGCCGATGGCTCAACCGTGAGCGAAAGGTGATCCCGGAGAGGATTCTGACCAAGCCTCCGTCGGCCGAGCTCAGGCCGGGTCAGACGGACCAGGACTCGCTTCCTCCGTACGATCTGCTCGATCGGATTCTCGAGGCGTATGTGGAGCAGAACCGGTCGCCGGAGGAGATGGTCTCCGAGGGGTTGGATCCGGTGGCCGTCCGCCAGGTGGTCCGGCTTATCGACGGCGCCGAGTACAAGCGCCGCCAGGCCGCTCCGGGAATCAAGATCACCAGCAAGGCGTTCGGTGGCGGCCGCCGGTTCCCGATCGCAGCCGACTACGGAGCCGTGGACGACGAGGTCGGCAGCTCCTGAACCGTGGCGAAGAGCGACGCCAGGGCGTCGGCGTTCAGGTTCTGCTGGTGAGGGTCCTGGCCCACGACCTGGTCGTGAGTCGGGCACTCCGCTGTGCCGGGCCGGACCGATCCCTTACTGTTTTCCTCCAAGATGGTCCAAGAAGAACCCACCGACCGCACTGAACACCTGGAGATGCGACCCCGGTGCCCAGATCCCGTGCTTGAGGTTCGGGAACAACATGAGGTTGAACCGCTTGCCGGCCTTCCACGCGGCATTGGCGAGTTGCAGGGTATTCTGGAAGTGGACGTTGTCGTCTCCGGTGCCGTGAATCACGAGCAACGGATCCTCGAGGGCCTGCACCTTCTCCAACACCGAGCCGTCCTTGTACCCCTCGGGGTTCTCCTCCGGCGTTCCCATGTAGCGCTCGGTGTAGGTCGAGTCGTAGAGCTTCCAGTCGGTCACCGGCGCCACCGCCACGCCGGCGGCGAACACGCCGGGGGCATGGGTCAGCGCGTAGCAGGTGAAGTAACCGCCGTACGACCATCCCCAGATGCCGATGTGGTCGGGGTCGACGTAGCTCTGCTCCTTCAGCCAGCGTACGCCCGCCAGCTGATCCGGCAGCTGGCTCGAGCCCAGGCGGTGGTCGACCGCGCCCTCGAACTCGCGCCCGCGGGCGAACGAGCCGCGGTTGTCCAGGGCGAAGACGATGAATCCGTGCTCGGCCAGCCACTGATGGAACAGGTAGGTCGAGCGCCCCCAGCCGTTGCGCACGACCTGGGCGTGCGGCCCGCCGTAGGTGTAGATCACGACCGGGTAGCGGTGATGGGGATCGAAGTTCGGCGGTGTCAGCAGCATGGCGTTGAGCGGTGTGCCGTCATCGGCGGGGACGGTGACAAAGCGGGTCGAGCCGAGCGCCACCTTGGCGAGCTCCGTTGGCTCGTTGGCAGCCACCGTTCGCAGGTGCTCGCCTGCTGCCGAGAACAGCTCCAGGTGCGGTGGACGGTCGATCGCCGACGAGGTCACGAGCAGGTACTTGGCGCCGGGTGACAGGCTGCCGCGGTGCGAGCCGGCCGCCTCGGTAATCCTGCGGGGAGTGCCGCCTTCGAGATTGACCGCATAGAGCTGTCGTTCGAGGGGCGACGGACGGGCAGCCTGGTAGTAGGCGACACCGGCGGAGCCGTCGACACCGACCAGGGCGGTGACATCGAAATCGCCCGGCGTCAGGTCGCTGACTGCACCGTCGGGGCGGCGCAGCTGGAGGTGCATGTAGCCGGAGCTCCTGCTCGCCCACAGGAGGTTGCCATCCGGGAGGAACTTCATCATGTCGACCGGCTCGACCCAGTACGGGTCGCGCTCGGTCAGCACGGGTACGGCGGCGCCGGTCGCCAGATCGAGGCGCATCAGAGAGAGGTTGTTCTCGGGCCGGTCGAGCACCTGGTACCAGACATCCCGCCCGTCCGGAGTGAACCCGAACCGGGGGATGTACGGGATCGGATCGGTGAAGGTGACGGTTCGGTTTTCCACGACCTGCAGGTCATCGGAGACCCGGGCGACGTGCAGCGAAGGGATAGGCGATGGGTCGCCGGCCTTCGGGTAGTACTGCTTCCTCAGCTTGGTGTGGGTTCCGAGGTCGTCAACGATGTCGAACGGCGGGATAGGGCTGTCGTCGAGGCGCAGCCACACCAGCTGGGAGCCGTCGGGGGACCAGGCGAAGGCCTTGCCGCCACGGTCCGCCAGCTCCTCCCAGTACACCCAGTCGAAGGTTCCGTTGAACACCGTCTCCGAACCGTCCGAGGTCAGGCGAAGCTCCTTGTTGCTCTTCAGGTCGAGGGCATACAGGTCGTTACCCCGTACGTAGGCGAGGCGCCGGCCGTCGGGCGAGAAGGTCGGCATCTCCTCCGCACCATCGCCGGTGGCAAGGCGTTCGAGAGAGCCGCTGGCGAGCGTGTACAGGTAGAGGTCATCGCCGGCCGGCAACAGCAGGTGGTCACCATCGGGGGATACCTGGAAGCCGTCCAGGCGAAGGTGCCGCTTGCCCTTGTCTCCGTTCGGCGCCTCGAGCTTGGCCGAGCCGACGAGCACGGTGCTCTTGCCGGTCGCGGCGTCGACCTCGACAAGATTCGCCGGGGCCTTGGGCCCCTTCCCGTCTCGCTCGACGACGACCCACGACTCGTGACCGGGACGCCAGTGGAGGGCCCGTGGCAGGCGGCCACCGAGGGGCTCCTCCTGAGTCGAGAAGATCCGCTCGAGAGTGAGGCGTCCGAGGGTGCTCTTCGCCTGAGGCGAGTGCAGTGGAGCGGGGCGCGCGGCGCCTGCAACACCGCAGATGAGGAGCGGGATGATCGTTGAAAGAAGAAGCGGCGCGCGATGGTGCTTGAAGCTCATTCTTCCTCCAGGGCCGTGCACGGCCGCGGGAATTCTACCGCACACAGCAGGGGGATAAGGGCCCACCTTTCCTCGTGCATCGCCGGTCCCGGCCGGGATGACGTACCGCGACCGCGAGACGGGGCGAGCACAGTGGTAAACGGCTGATTCTGCTTCCAGGTTTTGTCGCTGTGGTATCGTAAGACTCGTGCAGAGTGGGGTTTGCCTTGGGAATAGCGGTTCGTAAGTGGGGTTGGTGGGCGTGGCTCGGCCTGGGTGTTGTGGCCGGCGCCGTGGTGCTCGCGGAAGCCGGGACGCGGTTCGGGCGCGTCTATCTGACCCCGCTCGCGTGGACGGGCGTCGTCCTGGCTGTGGACGGCTGGCTGGATGCAACGGGCCGTTCGTGGCTCCGCACTCGGCCCCGGAGCCTGCTGCTCATGGCACTGGTTTCGGTGCCCTCCTGGTGCCTGTTCGAGCTCTACAACCGGCCCCGGTTCTGGCGCCCGCACGGTCCTGAGCTGTGGTGGCACTACCACAACCTGCCGCCGTGGCCCGAGCGGGCGATCGGGTACGTGTGGGCGTTTGCCACTATCACCCCTGCGGTGCTGCTGCTGGGCCGTCTGTTGGAGCCGGCCGCGGCGCGACTGGCGGGGCGGGGTCGCGGTGGCAAGGCGCCGACGGAGCTGCTGGTTACCATTTCGGTCATAGGCCTGGTCCTGGCCGTCGTGCCGCTGATCTGGCCGTCGCCGTACCTCGCGGCCGACATCTGGCTCGCGTGGGCGCTGCTGCTGGATCCCGTCAACCGCCTGCGCGGGGGCCCGAGCTGTGTCGGAGACCTCGAGCGTGGCGACAGGACGCGCCCCGTCTCCCTCCTTCTCGGCGGGCTCGTGGCCGGTGGGCTGTGGGAGTCGATCAACTGGATCGCCGGTGCGCGATGGACCTACACGGTACCCTTCGGCGCCGGCCTCAAGCTCTTCGAGATGCCGGTCCTGGGGTTCCTCGGGTTCGCGCCGTTCGCGATCGAGTGCTTCGCCATCTGCTCGTTCCTCGCGCGCGGTGCGATCGCGGTCACCTCGGACAGCGATCGGTTGGGATAAACTCGACCGCGGAGGTGGTTCATGCTGCGCCGACTGCTCTTGGCCGTGGGCCTGATCTTCTTGGCTGTGCCCTCATGGGCGCAGTTCGTCGCGCCCGGCGGTACGATTCCGGTCATTGCGAACCTGTCGGGAAAGAAGGGGACGTTCTGGCGTTCGGACGTCAGCGTTCTCAACCTGGGGGACTCGTCGACATCGATCGTGATGCAGCTCTACCCAGAAATCGTCAACGGTGCGCCGTCGTTCGAGCCCAAGGTCAGCGAGCCGATCGCGATTGCCGCTGGTCAGCAGCTCGTCATGACCAACATCATGCAGTCCAAGTTCGGTCTGATCAACGTCAAGGGCGCCCTGATGATCTACTCCACCGACGGCACGTCGCTGGTGATCGCCTCGAGAACCTACACGAACGGTTCGTCCGGGACCTATGGGCAGGACGTCAGCAGCATCCTCGTTGACGGATCGGCGTGGGTCGCCGGGGTCGAGGACGATAGCCTCTACCGGACCAACCTCGGGATCTTCTGGCCGTGGGACGAGTCGGTGCAGTTCACGGTTGAGGTCTACTCAGCTGATGGGCAGCTTGCCGGCTCCGGTCAGATCGCCTTCTCACAGCCCGGGCTGCAGCAGAAAGGCCTGGACGCCTTCAACGTCGGCTTCCTGCCCGCGGGCTACATCGTGATCACCTGCAGCGACTCTCAGGCGCTCTGGTATGCCTACGGCACGACCGTGGACCAGAGCTCGGGAGACGCCGTCTACCGCCCGGCGCGGGGTCATCAGATCGCGGGTCAATAAGCCTCCGGCCGGGCCTCCTGCGTTGGTGTAGAATCTCGGGCCGGGTCGGGGACTTGGTGGGCCGGATGCCATGGCGCTCCACGGTTCCCCCCGCCTGGAGGCGAACGGATGCCGGTTACCTCGGTCCTGGATCTGATTGGAAACACTCCGCTCATCGAGCTCAAGCAGCTGCCGCCGAAGGGATCGGCGCGTGTCCTGCTCAAGCTGGAGGCCGCCAACCCCTCCGGATCGCTCAAGGACCGGATCGTCAAGTACATCATCGATGAGGCGGAGGCGAACGGGAGCCTCCGCCCCCACCACATCATCACGGACGCGTCGTCAGGCAACACCGGGATCGCGATCGGCATGGTGGCGGCGCTCAAGAGGTATCGCTCCCGCATTTTCATGCCCGAAACCAAGTCGATCGAGAGGCGGAAGATCATGCGCGCGTGGGGTACGGAGCTGGTCCTGACCTCGGGCGACGACCAGAACTCCCATATCTGGGCGGTCCAGGAGGCCGCGCGCGATACCGACACGTACTTCTATCTCGACCAGAACGGCAACCCGGGCAACTGGAAGGCGCACTACGAGGGAATCGGGGGCGAGCTCATCGAGCAGACCGGCGGCCGCGTCGACTGCTTCGTCGCCGGAGCCGGAACGGGTGGCGTGCTGATGGGCGTGGCCCGTCGGTTCCGCGATCAACACATGGCGTGCCGCGTCGTGGCCGTGGAGCCGGACAACCCGCACTCCCACATCGAAGGTCTGCTCCACTTCGACGGCAGCTTCGTGCCTCCGATCTGGGAGCCGGCGCTCATCGACCAGCAGGTGCGGGTCCCCGACGAGGCGGCGTTCGATACTGCGCGTAGGCTGGCCCGCGAGGAGGGCGTGTTCTGCGGTGTTTCCACCGGAGCGACGACCTTCATCGCCCTGGAGGAGGCGAAGCGACTGGGTGAGGGAGCCATCGTGGTCGCGATCGCCGGTGATCGAGGCGAGCGATACCTGTCGACCGCCCTGGTCACGGAACACACATGACCGCGGTGTCGAGACGGCGGAGGATCGCTTCGGTCGTCGAGCCGAGGACCATTTCGATCAACCGTCCATGGGCGTGTGAGCCCATGCAGATCAGGCTGGCGTTGCACTCGGATGCCACCCGCTCGATGGCCTGCACGGGGTTTCCGGACTCGAGCCTCGTATCGACCTCCATGTCCAGCGGCCGCAGGTACTCCAACGCGTTTCGAAGCAGCTCCTCTCCGTCCCCGGCCTCACCGTTGGCGTGAACCAGAGTCACCTTTGCCTTGAGAGCGTGAGCGAGCTCACCGCCCCAACGGAGTGCGTGTCGAGCAGGCTTGCCGGTATCGAGCGCGATCAGGATACGTGAGATCTGCGCATGGTCCTTGGCGGCCACCAAGACCGGGATCGTGGAGATGCGGACGAGCCGCTCGGTCACCGGCCCGAGCAGGTCGCCGTGGAACCGCTCGTTGAGGCCCCGCCGGCCGACGATGAGGAGCGCGCACGAGGCGCTCTCCTCAACCAGGCCATAGGCGACTGCACTGCGGACGAGGTGAAAGCGGCTCTTGACGGCGGACTCCTCCGCTCGGGTGTTGAAACGTTCCCGAAGTGTTTCGCCGAGGTCGTTGAGAAGCTCCTGGACCTGTGGCGTGAGGTTGAGAAGGGGCTCGACTCCCATGGCGCCGCTGACGTCCGTGATGAACGATCCCTCCAGGATGGCCGAGTCGATAACGTGAATGCCGTGGACGACCGAGCCCAACCTCTCTGCCAGCTGGAGTGCGAGATCGAGAGCGGCGTCGGCCGCGGCCGAGCCGTCAATACCAACGGCCACATTGCTGAACATCTTCAGACCTCCCGGTGAATGCAAATGCCTGCGTATCCAACGACCGCCGAGCGATCGCCGCTGGTGTCCCCGGATGTCGCATAGGCCACCAGGTGACCCGAGTTCGCCCCGAGGTGGCGCACGCACTCGAGCATGACGGTGGCGGGGATGACGCCACACATGCTGATTCGGTGGTCGTGAACGGTCCGGTAGAGATCGACGGGATCGAGGGTCAGCGCGGCATCGATGGCGCGATGGTCGTGCTCGCGCGCGACCGCGTCGGGCTCGTAGTGACTCATGTCCGAAGAAGCGATGACCCCCACCGGTTCCCCGGCCCGCTCCACCGTTCGGGCGAGGGCTCGGCCGAGCTCGAGGCAGTCCTCGACTGGGAGGTGCTGGAGACAGATCGGGAGCACCTGGAGGGCCCGGGTCCGGACCTGCAGAAACGGGACCTGGACCTCGATGGAGTGTTCGCGGCGGTGGGCGCCGGCGTCAAGCTCTGCACGCGGGAACTCTTCGCGCAGCAGGGATGCGAGGTCGGTGTCGACGGTTTCCTCTCCGAGCGGCGTGATCCAGGTCCCGCTCGGCGCCAGCGACACTGGTCTGCCGAGCCCGGTATGGTTGGGGCCCAGGATGACCACCCGGCGGGGAAACCGGAGGTGACTGTAAAGCCGGCCGGCGACCGCGCCCGAGTACATGTAGCCGGCGTGGGGAGCGATGCAGCCGAGCAGGTCGTGCTGAGCGTCGTCGTCAGGCATGTAGCGCTGGAGATCGCGCTCCAGCGTTCGTGGGTCGGCCGGGTAGAACATTCCGGCGACGGCGGGTTGGCGGGTCTCCATCTGCTCCATCTCAGGCCTCCCTACCCACAAACTTAGGCTACTGCGCCGGCGACTGCCAGCGGTGGACCGGCGCAACGGCGCTGGGGGGCGGGAGAGTGGGCGTGGCTGGCGGGTCAGAGGGAAGCGAGAGGGCTCTCCCGTTGCAGTCTGAGGAGCAGCTGGGCGTCGGCGGGAGGGGTCTTGAGCCGCGCGAGCTCGGTCGGCGTCACCCATCGGATCTCCTGACCATCGAGCGGTCGCGGCACGCCGCCAACGATACGGGCCTCGTAGAAGAGCAGGAGGATGCAGCGGTCGAGCTCGTCGTGCACGGCGAAGGTCATCGGTTCCCCGACAGCTGCTTGGACCCCGAGTTCTTCCTCGAGCTCGCGAACCAGGGCTGCCTCTGGATGCTCATGTGAACCGACCTTGCCGCCCGGGAACTCCCACAGTCCACCCATGTGGCGGCCCTCCGGCCGCCGACAGACGAGCAACTTCCCGCCAGCTTCGCGAATCACGGCCGCTACGACTGTCGTCACCGTCGGACGGGCGGCGGGCGAAGCACCGGGGAAGCTCACCGTCCGCCCCGCGTCATGCCAGGCTCCGAGGCGAGATCCTCCGTCGCGGTGCCGCAACGCCGCGCTTGTTGATGCCGCGGGCGGCCGTACGAAGGATCTGGCGGCGTTTCCGCTCGGCGTTCGGTTCGCTTCGGCTCACGCTCATGGGGCAACGCTAGTTCGTTGAGCGGCAGCTTGTCAAACCGCTGGACGGCGCTCACTGAACGGCGTGCTCGGCGGGGTGGTGGAGGATATCGGCATCGCATCGCTCCGACTCGTTCACGGCCGATCCGGGTCTGAGTCTCCGGTACAATCCCGCCATGTCTGATGCAACCGATCGACTGGTCGACATCATGGATCGCCTCCGCAACCCGGGCGGCTGTCCCTGGGATCGTGAGCAGACGTTGGAGAGCCTGACGGGGTACCTCCTCGAGGAGGCGCACGAGGTCGTCGCAGCGGTGGTGGACGGCGAGCCCGCCCTTCTGTGTGAGGAGCTGGGCGATCTGCTGCTGCAGATTGTCTTCATGGCCAGGATCGCCAAGGAACGCGGTTGGTTCGACCTCGACGCGGTCTGTGACGCGATCTCCGACAAGATGATCCGCCGTCATCCGCACGTCTTCGGGTCGGTGGACGTCAGCGGTGCAGACGAGGTGGTGCGCAACTGGGAGGACATCAAGCAGGAAGAACGACGGCAGCAGCCGGAGGCCTCCGCCCTCGACGGCATCCCGACGGCGCTGCCCGCCCTGCTGAAGGCGTTTCGTATGACCGAGAAGGCGGCGGCTCTGGGGTTCGACTGGCAGCGGCCGGCCGATGTCGTGGGCAAGCTCCACGAGGAGGTCGAGGAGCTGGAGACCGCGTTGGGCGAAGGAAATGGGAACGGGAGCCCTCCCGTCCGTGAGGAGCTCGGCGACATCCTCTTCGTCATGGCCAACCTGGCGCGCCACCTCGGGGTCGAGCCCGAGACCGCTCTGCAGCGGACCAACCTGAAGTTCATGAGCCGGTTCCGCATGATGGAGGAGCAGGCTCGCGCGGCTGGCCGCAGCCTCAGGAGCTATGACCTCGAGGACCTGGACGCGCTGTGGCGGGAGGCCAAGAGGAGAGAGCGCGAGTGAGCCGTTTCGGCTGACCTCAGAACGCTGATAGAATCGATGAGCTAGGCTCCGACGGATGCTGGTACCCGGAACGCCGGCGTTCTCTCCGGTGCGGCGGGCCCGTTGCCGGCATCGTTCCCACAGGCCGTTCGAGTACAGGGCGCGGAGGTCAGCATGAGCGATTTCTATCAGCACCACCTCTTCACGACCCTCCACCGGTTGAAGCGCCTGCCGCTCGAGAAGTTGGAGACGAGTCTCGAGCAGGCGGCTGAAAGGAGGAGCATGGCGCTTCTCCTGCCCAGCCTGGCGTCAGAGATGGACGGCCCCGCGCTACCCAGGATCCTGAGGCACCTGCAGGCGGTGCGCTACCTGCATCGGATCGTGGTGGCGCTCGATCGCGCCAGCGAGACCGACTACCGGCGCGCGCTCAAATTCTTCTCTGACCTGCCCCAGGAGGTCACGATCCTGTGGCTCGACGGCCCCCGAGCGACTGACATCTTCGACCGCTTTGAAGCGAGCGGCCTGGTCAGGCGCGCGCACGGCAAGGGGCAGGCGGTGTGGTTCGCGCTGGGGCATCTGCTCGCCGCCGGCGATTGTCAGGCCGTCGCGCTCCACGACTGTGATGTCGTGACCTACGACCGCTACCTCCTCGGTCGGCTCTGCTTCCCGGTCCTGCGACAGGACGTCGACTTCAAGTTCGCGAAGGCCTACTACGCGCGGACCAGCGACCGTCTCAACGGCCGGGTCACGCGCCTCTTCGTGTACCCTCTGCTCACGGCGCTGCGAAACTCGTATCCCGGGCAGCCGTTCCTCGAGTACCTGTCGGCTTTTCGCTACCCCCTCGCGGGCGAGATGGCGATGCAGCTCGACCTCGCGCGCCACATCCGGGTACCCTCGGATTGGGGGCTTGAGGTGGGCTTGCTGGCCGAGGTCTACCGCAACCTCTCACCCAAGGAGATGTGTCAGGTGGACGTCGCCGGGCGCTATGATCACAAGCACCAGGTGCTGTCGATCGACGAGCCCAACACCGGGCTGATGCGCATGGTCAAGGACATCACGGGGACAATCCTGCGCTCCCTTGCCGCCGAGGGGGCGACAATCTCTTCGGAGACGCTCATGTCCATCAAAGCCGCCTACCTGCGCCTCGCCCAGGACTACGTCGAGCGCTACGCCTTCGACGCGGCCATCAACGGCTTCCCGTTCAATCGCGACGAGGAGGAGCGCGCCAGCGAGGCGTTTGCAGAGTCACTTCACGTTGCCGGCGAGGACTACCTGGAGAACGTTCTCTACACGCCGCTGTTGCCAAACTGGAATCGGATGTTCTCTGCCCTGCCCGACGCCCACGACTGGATGACGGAGATGCCTTCGAAGGACAGGGGGGCTGTCAGAGCAAAGCAGAGCCAGTGAGGACGGCGGCTCGCGAGCTGACCGGCCTCGGCGCTACCGGAGCTGCTGAGCCATCCGAGTCAGCCACGGCGATGATTGAGGACGAGGAATGCCGCGATTCCGAAAACAACCGCCACGAGGAGTGACCAGAGATGAATGGCAACGCCGGTGGCGGCCGCGGTCTCGACCGGAATGCCGAGCGCCGCGAAGCCGGCCGTCCAGCCGGCCTCGAGAGTGCCGATATTGCCGAGCACGTTGACCGGAACCAGAGTTGCCACCGTGGCCGCGGATGTTCCCACGATGACCACGTCCAGCGGCCAGGAGAAGCCGATCGCCCAGAGCAGAACCCGGATGATCGTCCAGATGCCACCCCAGATCACAAGTGTCAGAAGCATCGCTGCGGCAAGCCTGCCGGACCTCCCCCGGAGCTCGTCGAGGGTGGATCTCAGGCGGCGAGCGCGTCTGGCCCACCTGCGTCCGTGATGCCCGCGGGGCGCAATGCATCGCACCATCAGTCGGTCTCCGATGGCAGCAAGGGTGGGCAGCAGTACCAGCGGCAGCACCAGCGCGATGCTGGCGGCGAGGATGACAGGGCGTTCGGCCCCCCAATGGAGGCCTATCGCCGCGCCCGCCCAGGTGCCGAGCCCCGCGAGATCCAGTGCTCGGACGGTGAGCAGGATACCCATGCCTCGTGCCAGTGGCACCTTGGAGTGCCGTTTCAATAGTGCCGGCAGGGCGAGCTCTCCCATGCGGACGGGCACGGTCTGCACCGCCGCCTGTGCCGCCGTCGACATGAGTACCGCGCGGCCGACCGGCAGCGATGTCAGGACCGCGAGGCGTGCCCCGCGCAGCACGGAGACCAGCAGGTACAGCGCGCCGGCGGCGGCAATCCCGGCGGGACGCGTCGAGCGCACCAGGCGCAGCACCTGAGCGGCGCCCGCGAGGTGCACCACCAGGCCGATGAGCGCGAGGGCTACCGCGGCCTGCAAGAGGCGGACGCGGAGCGAACGGCTCCCGGTAGTGTCAGGCGGAGGCGCCGCGGTCACGGTCACGTTCGACGAGCTCTTCGATCAGCCTGCGATTGACTGCGATAAGGTCTGCCACGAGGCCGAGCACACAGACTTGGGCGCCGACGACGATCAGAATCACGGCCAGGATCAGAGACTGGATGTGCCCGGCCGGAGACCGCTCGGCGAGATAGAGGACCAGGAACCGCAGCAGCAGCAGCCCGCCGGCGGCGATCGGAGCCAGGCCGATGCGAAGAAACAGCCGCAGAGGGTTGTAGAGCACGACGATCCTGGCCATGGCCTCCAGCGAGCGCACGACGTAGCCGATGTTGGAGCGGAACAGGCGCGACGGCCGGGTCGCTCCCGGGTTGGTGCGGATCGGGACGGACACGACGCGGAGGCCGGCCTCTCCGGCTTGCAGGATCGTCTCGAGTGTGTAGGTGAACCGAGTGAACACGTGCAGCAGCAGCGCAGTATCCCTGGAAACCGCGCGGAAGCCCGACGTTGCGTCGCGCACGTCCGTCTGGGACAGCCGGCGTACGACCCACGAGCCAAGCCGCTGCAGCACTTTCTTGGTGAAGCTGAAGTGGGGCAGGTCGGCGACCTGGCGGTCGCCGATCACCATCTGTGCTTCCCCGTTGAGGATCGGAGCCACCAGCTTGGGGATGTCTCGGGCATCGTACTGGTTGTCGGCGTCGGTGTTGACAATGACGTCGGCGCCACGGCTGACGGCGGCGCGGAGCCCTGCGGAGAACGCCACCGCGAGGCCGCGATGCAGCGGCAGCCTGACGACCACCGCACCGTGGTCTGCGGCAGTCTCGGCGGTGCGGTCGGTGGAGCCGTCGTCGACAACCTGGACCTCGACCTGATCGAATCCCTCAACGATTCGCGGGAGCGCCTCGATGGCGTCACCGATGTCGTGCTCCTCGTTCCACGCCGGAATCTGAATGACGAGCTTCACCGTGCCCCTCCGCTCAGGACGAGGCACCCGAGGCCCGCCCAAGCTGCAAGTCCGAGCAGTGATGCGGCGCACCACCATGCCGGCATCGCCGCTTCAGCATCAATGACATGGTCTCCGGCGGGCAGTAGGGCCCCCAGAAAGAGGCCGTTCACGACCTTGTACCGCAACGGCTGACCGTCGATCCGGAGGTGCCACAGCCCGGTGCTCACCGGGGTTGAGCTGACCAGCAGCGCCGGCGAGGCAAGGTGGGACTGGAGCCTGACGGAGGCGGGACCCCACTGCAGCAGATCAAGGTGCTCGGTCCGAGCCGAGTTGTGAGGTGCGGGCGTCTGCGACAGCGCCGCGACGACCTCAGGAGACGCCACTGCCGTTCGGCTGAGGTCGAGCGGTGGATCGGCCGCCAGCAAAGTGTCGAGGTTTCCGGCCCTGACCGAACGAACCGCCCAGAACCGAGGTTGAGCACGCCGGTTCTCCCAGATGCGCAGATCTCGCCCCTGGTAGGCGAGGACGTAGCCCGAGGTATCGAAGACGAGCGCCAGGTCGCCCTTGATCTGGCGGCCGTTCCAGAGCAGGCGGCCGTTCAGCGCATGCGGGTTCCTACTCCGCGAAAGCCAGAGCACGCCCTGGTCCAGATGGGGGACGACGCGGATCCGGAAGCGGTGGTTCAGGTTGAGCGCCGGCGGCAGGTCGAGCCACTGTTGGCCGGTTCGTTTCAGCCTCGCAGCGTCCAGGTTCCACTCGGCCACGGTGGTGTCCCCCTCTTCGTCGAGGAGCGTCACGGCCAGGGCGCCGTGCGCAGAGTCGCCGGCCGCCCGCTCGCGCAGTGCGATGCGCGAGCATCCGGGAGGGAGGTACAGTTCCTGAACGAGCTTCTGTCCCGACCGCAGCGGGCCGAGGAAGGCGCCCCGGGGCTCGACCTCGGTGGTCATCTGGCCGAGCACGAACTGGACCAGGTCGAGCGTGGGGTCCTCCACGATCCAGCGCGCGCCGAGGGTATTGAGGTACGGGTGTGTGAAGTCGATGGTGGCCGCGTTGAGCCGGATCAGCCTTCCGAAGTGACCCCATGCCTGCGGGTCGATCGCCTTGATATACCTCCGGTAGCCGACCGTGGAAGAGAACTGAGAACGTACGTCCTCGAGACCGAACGTTTGCGCCGTGTCGGGCCACAGGGTGTCCAGCAGGGGTGCGAGACGGTAGGGTGTCCGCCTCTGATCGGCATCGAGAAAGGCCAGACCGCGGGTGGTCGGGAGCGCCGCCTCGCCGCGTGGAAGAAACGCCAGGAGGTGCCCCGCAGCCAGCCCCTGCTCGAGGATGACGGCCGCTGCCAGCGCTGCGGCCAGGCGGCGCGCGAGCGGCTTGCGGACAAGCCGCATCAGCGCCTCGGTGCCGAACGCTGCAAGCACGGACAGTGCCAGGGCGACCTCCGGCGCCAGTCGCTGTGATGGGATCGACGCCAGGCCGGGTAGTCGGAAGAGCAGACGCGCGACCGGGGCGAAAGCGAGGGCGGCGAGACCGATCCCGGCGACGCTCACCCAGAACACTCGGCGGTGTCGTCGAGCCGCCAGTCCCACGGCCGCCAGGGCGGCCACGATGAACCCGATGTTGAGCGTGATCTCGTGCAGGCTCAGATTCTTCAACGGCGGCGGTGGGGTGAATGACTCCTGGCGGGGATCGCCATAGGCCAACGGGTCGACGAGCAATCGCGCGGCGCTCCACCCCCAGGACGTTCGCGCCGGACGCCTGTCGAGAGTCGCGGTGCCGCGGAGCGAACCCGCGAACAGCCCGATCGCCGGCGCGAGGACCGCGACGGCGACGGCGGCGGAGACGGCGACGGCGGCGAGCGACTGCAGGCGCTTGCCACGGTGCTGCGGACCGGTCCGGAGGCGCACCACCGTCCATGCGACAGCCACGTACGTGCCGAGAAGAGTGGGTCCGGGGGCTCCACCGGTGAGGAACACGAGCCAGGCTCCCGTGGCCACGGCTGCGGCCCGCCACGGCCTCTCGGCGGCCATCGTGCGGTCGATGGCCCACAGCAGAAGAGGCAACGCGGCGGTTGTGGCACTCGCCGGCCACAGCCACCAGGCGGCGACCGGACCCGACAGCGCGAACGCCATGGCGCCCACTGTGGCGGCGCCCTCGCTGAGAGCCAGCCGGCGCAGCAGCAGGAAGCCGCCGACAAACGCCAACAACAGCTTGACCAGAACCATGACGTTCATCAGCAAGGCAGGGTCGAGCCAGAACAGAAAGGGCAGTACGGCAGGGCTCAGAAGGCCGTTGCTCCAGGTCGCCGCACCTGGCCGGCCCCCTGCCAGGTACGGGTTCCACACGGCGCAGGCCAGCCCCTCACGGTGGACCGCCGTCGCGAGCGGCAGGAATGCGGTGGCCGGCTCCGACAGCTCGGGGTTCGTGACCTCTACGGGGTGGTGCACGGAACGCCAAGGGGCGTCGTTGTAGACGACATCGAGGGGCGAGATCACCCGTCCGAAGAAGAGCGTCGGGAAGAAGATGACGACCATGGCGAGGATGGCCGACCCGACCGCGATTGAAAGAAACGAGCTGCTGCGCACTCCCGAATTATGCGCGATTCCCGTGCTGCGGCCAAACCCGGGCTCTGCGTGAGCGACACGGCTGCCGGCAACCGCGGACTCCAACCGGAGTTGAGGTCGGTCAGGGATGGGGGAGATCTGGTCCCGGTAGCTCCTGACCGCCCCGGATCAGGAGGTGCCGGCCGAGACCGCCGGCTGCCTGAGCAGGCTCATCAGCTTGCTGCGGGAGCTGGTGCCGGTCTTGCGAAACAGGTTTTTGAGATGATCACGCACGGTGTGGGGGCTGATCCCCATCTCCTTGGCGATCGCCGGCGTCGCGAGACCGGTCGCCAGGAGGGTCAGAACCTCGTGTTCTCGCGGGCTGAGCTGATAGGCCGCCGCGACCATGGCCAGGTGGGGATCTATGGCCGGCGCCAACGGCTGCAGCAACGCCACAAACCCGGGGTCGTCACGTGCTTCGTCCCTGAGGCGCAGCAGCTCGCACGCAAACACCGAGCCGTCGGACAGCGTCAGCGTGCACCGTTGGGTGGCCGACCCGTAGTCTCTTTGCAGCAGCTCATCTACCCACGAGCAGAGAACGGCCAGCAACGGGCGAGCGGGAGAGCCCGCCTCGCAAGCCGTGAGCTCGCCCTCGGTCTGCCGAGACAGCAGCTGGTCGGCGGGCGGGTTGGCGTAGGCGATGTTGCCGTCCCGATCGAACAGCAGAATCGCGCTCGAGGTGGTGTCGAGAGCGCCTCGGAGCAGGGCGGCCTGGTGGCGCAGCCGTCTCATCCACAGGAGACGGTCCAGCATGAAGCGTGCGACGTCGGCCAGTGCGGGCAGCTGCTTCGCACGATCGTCCATGGTCAGGGTCGCCTCGAGATGCCCGGCCGAGGGGAAGCTCAACTCTCGGCCCTCGTCTCCCGGCTGCCCATGCGTGTAGCGGTAGCATTGCGGCCGGCCCTTGCGGTGGATCTCCAGCGTCAGCCAGCGGGCGTCCACGAGCTCCGCGAGAAGGGCCAGCAGACGTTGGAGCTCCGGATCGTCCGGCGGCGGACAGTTCGACTCAAGCAGGATCGTCGGCGCCATCCAGTTGTCCCGAGGTTATTGTAGCGCGGTAATCAGGAATAGTTCTGTGGTTCGTGTCACCGGCGCGGGACCGGGTCCGAGCCGCCGTGGGCTGAGACCACGGGGCCACCTGTGGTGGGAAAGCTCTCCGTCACTTGACGTTGTGCCCTCTCTGCCCTAAGCTGCCGATCCTATGTTGGAGAGCCTGCAGGACCGTCTCGGTCGCGTGGTCAAGACTCTGAGGGGTGAAGGGCACCTCACGGAGTTCCACATTGACACCGCTCTGCGCGAGATCCGCCTCGCCCTGCTCGAGGCCGACGTCAACGTCGATGTCGTCCGCCGGTTCATCTCCACGGTGCGCGAGCGCGCTCTCGGCAAGGAGGTCCTGAGCTCGGTTACCCCGGCTCAGATGGTGACCAAGGTCGTGCACGAGGAGCTGATGCACCTGCTCGGCGACACGACCACCGAGCTGAGCTTCAAGGGCCGGCCGGCGGTGGTGATGCTGGTCGGGCTCCAGGGATCGGGCAAGACCACCACCGCCGCCAAGCTCGCCTGTTGGGTGCGTGACAAGAAGAGGCTGTTCCCGCTGCTCGTGCCGGCGGACACCTCCCGCCCCGCCGCCCGTGAGCAGCTCCTGGTGTTGGGAGAGCAGGTCAACATCCCGACCGTCGACACGCGCGCGATGGACGATCCCGAGACCATCGCGAAGCAGGGGCTGCGCGAGGCGGCGATCAAGGGCTACCAGGTTCTCATCTTCGACACCGCGGGCCGTCTCCACGTCGACGATGAGCTGATGGACCAGCTGCAGCGGCTGAAGACGATCCTCAAGCCGCAGCACATCCTGTTCGTGGCCGACGCCATGACCGGCCAGGATGCGGTGCGCTCGGCCAAGGCTTTTCACGAGCGACTCGATGTCAGCGGCGTCGTGCTCACCAAGCTCGACGGTGACGCCCGCGGCGGTGCGGCGCTCTCCGTTCGCGAGGTCGTGGGCAGGCCGATCGTGTTTGCGGGCGTCGGCGAACGCGTCGATGCTCTCGAGCAGTTCCACCCCGACCGCATGGCGGGGCGCATCCTCGGGATGGGAGACGTTCTGACGCTGGTCGAAAAGGCCCAGGATGTGGTCGACGAGCGCAAGGCGCGCCGCCTCGAGGCGCGGCTCAAGAAGAACGCGTTCGACCTCGAGGACCTGCGAGACCAGCTGCGCAGCGTCCGCAAGATGGGGCCGTTGCAGCAGGTGATGGAGATGTTGCCCGGGATGGGGAAGCTGATGCCGGCCGGAGGGGTCGGCGAAGGGCAGGAGCGCACACTCAAGCGCATGGATGCGATCATTTGCTCCATGACGCCGAGGGAGCGCCGCCACCCGCAACTCCTCAACGGGTCACGCAAGAAGCGCATTGCCAAGGGGTCGGGGACGAGCGTAGAGGAAATCAACCGCCTCTTGCGTCAGTACGGACAGATGCGTAAGCTTATGAAGCGCCTCGGGAAGGCTGATCCGCGGGCGCTGAAGAGACAGCTTGGAATCCAATAACGACGGCACACGTCGGGCGAACCTGCGAAGGTTGGACAGAGGAGGACAGAGCAGATGTTGACAATCAGGCTACGACGCGTGGGAGCGAAGCACAATGCCATCTACCGCATGGTTGTGTCCGACTCGCGCCAACGCCCAACTGCGGACTTTCTGGACCAGGTCGGGTTTTACAACCCGAACAGCGAGCCTCCGGAGATCCGTGTCGACCTCGAGAAGGTGACAGCGTGGCGCGGAAAAGGCGCCCAGATGTCGGAAACGGTGCGCTCCCTAGTGCGTAAGGCCGAGAAGAAGCAGTAGAAGACGCTCATATACCTGAGTACCCCTGACGAAAGGAGCTCCCGGTGAGTGCGATGAAGGACCTGCTGGTAGAGATCGCCAAAGCTCTTGTAGATCATCCCGACGAGGTTCAGGTGACCGAGGTGGAGGGGGAGCAGACGACGGTGCTCGAGCTTCGCGTCCGGTCGGACGACCTCGGCAAGGTCATCGGCCGGCAGGGCCGGACGGCACGTGCCATCCGGACGCTTCTGGCCGCGTCCGGAATGAAGGTCCACAAGCGCTTCGTGCTCGAGATCTTGGAGTAGTGACAGCGAACGCCAACAACCCGTCGGGGCACGAGTGGCTTGTCGTGGGGGCCGTGCGGAAGCCGCACGGAGTCCATGGAGACGTGCTGGTGGCGATCCTCACGGACTTTCCCGAACGACTGCAGACCGGTGTGCAGTTCGGGCTCGGCCCAGAGACCGGACCCGAGAGCTTCCACGAGGTGCACCACGTTCGCTTCCACAAGGGCTCCTGGTTGCTGGGAGTGGCCGGTGTGCGCGATCGCGACGCTGTAGAGGGCTGGCGCGGCCTCTTCCTCTTTCTTCCGGCGCAGAGCCTGGACGAGCTCCCCGAAGGCTACCACTACGAGCACCATCTGGTCGGTCTTGCGTGCCGGTCGCCGGAGGGCGAGCCGCTGGGCGAGGTCATCGCCCTCGACACGGACGGCCCTCAGGCACGCCTCGTCGTACGGCGGGGAGGCCGCGACTTCCTGGTTCCGTACGTTCCCGAGATTGTCACCGAGGTCGATCCGGACGGCGGCGTCGTCACCATCGATGCTCCCGCCGGTCTTCTCGACGACGACTTTATCGAGGCCTGAGCACGCCGGATGCGCTTCGAGGTTGTCACTCTGTTCCCGCAGCTGTTCGCTCCGTTCCGGGAGACGGGCGTGCTCGGCCGCGCGGTCGAGGCCGGCCTCGTGGTGCTGGAGACCCACGATCTGCGCGATTGGGCCGGCAACCGCTGGAAGCAGGTCGACGACGAGCCCTACGGCGGCGGTGCGGGAATGGTCATCCAGGCGCCACCCGTCATCGCCGCGGTGCACGACCTGGAGCAGCGAATCGGCGGTCCGTCACGGCTCCTGATGCTGTCTCCCCGCGGGCGCGTCCTCGACCAGCAGTTCGCCGAGGAGCTGACCGGGGAGGAACGCGTGCTGGTTCTGTGCGGCCGCTATGAGGGCTTCGACGAACGGGTCGCAGAGATCCTCAACGCTGAAGAGATCTCCGTCGGTGACTACATCCTCGGCGGCGGCGAGGTGGCGGCCATGGCTCTCATCGAGGCCGTGACCCGGCTTATTCCGGGGGTGGTGGGCGACCCCCAGTCGGTGGCGGAGGACTCCTTCGCTGCTGGTCTTCTCGACTACCCGGCCTACACCCGCCCGGCCGAGGTCGAAGGCCACCAGGTCCCGGATGTGTTGGTTTCGGGCGATCACGGCGCCGTTCGCCGCTGGCGTCTCGAGAAGGCGGTCGAGCTGACCGTAACCAGACGGCCGGATCTGATAAGAAAGCACTGGGACCGGTACCCCGAAGAGGTCAAGGACCTCATTCGGCGGCTCGCGCCGGAGCTCGCAGACTGAAGGGTGAGATGAAACGAGCTATTGCTGCCACGTTCTCAGTCGTCTTGGCCATCGGCGGAGCGCTCTGGGCTCAGGGCTTTGGAAGCGAGCCGGTGTTCACGGTCGGGCTGGCGCCCGACCGGGCTCCGCTGGTTGCCGGCGAGACGTACCGTTTGGCCGTCCAGCTCAACATCGACCCCGGCTGGCACATCAACAGCAACGTCCCCAGGGACGAGTTCCTGGTTCCGACCGCCCTGGCATGGAAGCTTCCCACAGGTTGGACCAGCCCGAGCGTGGTCTTTCCGCCCGGCGAGCAGGTCAAGTTCGGCTTCTCGGACAAGCCGATCTCGGTATGGCAGGGGCATGTCGTGGCCATCGCGACCGGAACCGTCCCCGCCGATGCCGCCGGGTCGCTGACACTGACCGTTGTCGCCAGGGCGCAGGCGTGTAACGACACCCAGTGTCTGCCTCCTACCGACGTCGAGGCCGGCACCGCGATCCAGGTAGCGCCGGCAGGAAGTCCGACCACGGCCATCAACTCGGCGGCGTTCGTTTCTGCCGCGCTTGCCCCTTCGGGGCCGACCCGGACCACATCCTCTCGGAACGAGGGTGGGACCGTCTCGCGCCTGGCCGGCGCCGGGCTGCCGCTGCAGCTGCTGATCGTTTTTCTCGCCGGCCTGGCTCTCAATCTCACCCCCTGTGTCTACCCATTGATCCCGATCACTATCGGCTTCTTTGCCGGGCAGGCGAAGGAGCGGCGCGGCGGCACCTTCGGCCTCGCCCTCGTCTACGTGCTCGGAATGTCGGTGACCTACTCCGTCCTCGGAGTTGCGGCGGCCCTCACCGGCAAGCTGTTCGGCGCCGCCCTTCAGAGCCCCATCGTCATCGGAGTGATCGTGGTCGTGCTCATCGCGCTCGCGCTGTCGATGTTCGGGCTCTGGGAGCTCAAGGTCCCCGGCTGGGCCCTGCGAGCTTCCGGCGGCAAGAGCGGCCTCGTGGGCGCTCTCCTGATGGGTCTTCTGGTCGGATTCGTGGCCGCGCCGTGTATCGGACCGTTCGTCCTCGGGCTGCTCACCTACGTCGGGCAGGTCGGCAGCCCCGCGCTCGGTTTCATCCTGTTCTTCACCCTCGCCATGGGGCTTGGCGTGCCGTACCTGCTGCTCGGGACCTTCACCGGCGCGGTCAACAAGATGCCGGCCTCCGGGGCGTGGATGATCGGCGTGCGCAAGATCTTCGGCATCCTCCTCATCGCGCTGGCGGTCTACTTCGCCAGGCCGCTGATGCCCGCTGCCGTGGCCGGATGGCTCCTGGCGCTGGCGCTGATCCTCGGCGGTCTCTGGATGCTGGTCTTCGAGAAGGCCGGCCGCGAACACCCGGCGATCGGGATCGTGATTCGACTTCTCGCAGCAGCGCTGATCGTGGCGGGCGTCTTTCAGATCCCACGGAGTGGGACGGCGAAGCACGAGACCGAGCTGCCGTGGCAGCCTTTTGAAGCTGCGACGGTCCGCTCCGCCGTCGATGCAGGACGGCCGGTCATCATCGACTTCTACGCCGACTGGTGCGCGCCCTGCAAGGAGCTCGATGCCAAGACCTTTGCCGACCCGCAGGTTGCCAGGAGGCTGGCGGACTACGATCGGTTCAAGGTCAACATGACACGCTCTTCACCGGAGAACACCAACCTTGCCAAGCAGTACTCGGTACGGGGTGTTCCTACCATCATCCTCTACCGGGACGGCAAGGAGGTTCATCGCCTCACCGGCTTCGAGCCGCCGCAGCAGTTTCTGACACGGCTCCAGTAGCCCGGGCCTCTCAACGGCGGCGATGGATGGTCCGGGGTAGTATGTTGAGCCCAACCCCGGTTCTGAGTCCCCGGGGCACGGAGTGTGCAAATGCTTGGACTGCTTTTGGATCCGGGCTTCTGGGTGAGTCTGTTCTCTGTGACGCTCGTCCAGGTCGCCCTCGGCGCCGACAATCTCATCATCATCACCATCATCGCCAACAAGCTCCCGGCCGGACAGCGGCGAAAGGCAATCAACCTCGGGCTGATCCTGGCCATGGTCTTCCGCATTGTCCTGCTCGCCGGGGTCAGCTGGGTTTTGCACTACGCGACCGCGGTCTTCTGGAGGTTCGACGTCAGGGTGCCGGGAGGAGTCCACATCGTGGGCGGTCTCAGCGGCAAGGCGTTCATCCTGGTTGCCGGCGGTCTCTTGCTGCTCTGGAAGGGCGTGAAGGAGCTTCGCCTCAAGTCCAAGGGCATCGGCAAGGAGATGGCTCAGACCGACAGACTGGTCGAGGTCGTGGCCGTCATGGTTGGCCTCAACCTGCTGTTCTCTGTGGACTCGATCCTGACCGTCGTGGGAATGACGGACGTGTTCCTGGTCATGGCCGGGTCCGTCGTAGCCTCGGTGGCACTCATGCTCGTCTTCGTTGGTCCGATCTCGAAGTTCATGAGTGAGAACCCCGACTTCGAGATCCTGGGCCTGTTCGTGCTGCTCCTGATCGGCTTCGTTCTCTTTCTCGAGGGAGGCCATGTGGCGGGTCTGGCGGTCAACGGCAGCGAGTTTCCGTACATTCCTCAGTGGATCGTCATCTTCATTCTGGTGCTGATGTTCTCGGTCGACCTCTACCAGAACTGGCTCGAGCGCAAGCGCGCCAGCGCTCCCATCACGCTGCGGCGTCGGAAGAGCTAGGAGCTTGTAGTTCATAGGCGGATGGTGGACTTCGGAGCGTCGCGAGTGGCCCGTTGAGGCGCATTTGAGGAGCAGTACTCCGAGTACGGTCCGAGAATGTGACGAAGACGGGACCTCGCGCCGCCCGAATAGCGCCGTTCGCTCTATGTGCAACAGGCTCCTGGGCGCTGCAAGAGCTGCCGCCGAGTCCCTGGTAGGATGCTCGGGCGCCGGCGGTGCCGCCAACGCCGACGGCGAAGGAGGTTCGATGCGAGGCTGTTCGAAGCTGATGGTGGTTGTGGCAGGTGTGGTCCTCGGGATGTGGAGCGCGCGGTGGGCTCCGGCGTGTACCAACATCCTGGTCTCGAAGGGAGCCTCGGCCGACGGCTCGGCGATGATCGCCTACGTTGCCGATTCGCATGATTTCTACGGCGAGCTGTCCTTCACGCCCGCCGCCGACCATCTGCCGGGCGAGATGCGGGACGTCATCGAGTGGGACACGGGATCACACCTGGGACAGATCCCGCAGGTGCCCCACACCTACCAGGTCGTGGGCAACATGAACGAGCACCAGGTTGCGGTCGGCGAGACCACGTTCGGCGGCCGGGAGGAGCTCGAGGGCCCGTCCGGCTTGATCGACTACGGCAGCCTGATGTTCCTCGCCCTGGAGCGGGCCAGAACCGCCCGCGAGGCAATCCTTGTCATGACCGGCCTTGCCGAGGAGTACGGCTACTCCTCGGAGGGCGAGTCGTTCTCCGTCTCGGATCCGAACGAGGTGTGGATCCTGGAGATGGTCGGCAAGGGAAAGGGCGAGAAGGGCGCGCTCTGGGTCGCCCGCCGTATCCCGGACGGGTACATCTCGGCCCACGCCAACCAGGCGCGGATCCGGACGTTTCCGCAGCACGATCCGGAGACCTGCCTCTACTCCAAGGACGTCATCACCTTCGCGCGCCGCAAGGGGTGGTACCAGGGGCCCGACGAGGCATTCTCGTTTGCGGACGTCTACGCCCCGCTGACGTTCGGCGCCGTGCGCTTCTGCGAGGCGAGGGTGTGGAGCGTGTTCCGCCGTGCCGCGCCGTCGCTCGGCCTCGGCGTCGAGTATGCCGACGGCTACCACCCGGACAAGCGCTTGCCCCTGTGGGTCAAGCCCGACAACAAGCTGACCGTCGCGGATGTGATGGCGCTGATGCGCGACCACTTTGAGGGCACCAAGCTCGACATGACAAAGGACGTCGGCGCCGGCCCGTTCGGCTGCCCCTACCGCTGGCGGCCGCTGACGTGGAAGGTGGACGGCGCCACCTACGTCAACGAGCGAGCCATCTCCACGCAGCAGACGGGTTTCTCGTTTGTCGCCCAGTCGCGCTCCTCTCTGCCGGACCCGGTAGGAGGCATCCTCTGGTTCGGCGTCGACGACACCTACTCGACCGTCTACACGCCGATGTACTGCGGGATCGAGCGCGTCCCTCCCAGCTACGCGGAGGGTGTCGCGTCCCTGCATGACTTCTCGTGGGACTCCGCGTTCTGGGTCTTCAACTGGGTCGCCAACTTCGCGTACTCGCGCTACAGCGACATGATCGTGGACATCCAGAAGGTGCAGCGCGAGCTGGAGGGCGGCTTCTTCGCGCGTCAGCCTGATGTGGAGAAGGCGGCTCTGGCCCTCTACGGACAGGCGCCGCAGCTCGGCCGCGACTACTTGACTCGCTACTCGGTAGAGCAGGGGGAGCGAGTTGTGGCGCGCTGGCGCCGGCTGGGCCAGCAGCTGCTGGTGAAGTACATGGACGGCAACGTCAAGGACGAGCACGGCAAGGTGACCCACCCACCGTATCCCGAGGGCTGGTACCGGCGTATCGCGGGCGAGCGGGGTCAGGATCTCCGTGTGGAGCCCTGGAAGACCCAGGAGCAACCGGAGTAGGCGGACCGGCCCCATCCAGCGGTCGAGCGAGATCACGAACCCGTGGCCCGCGCCGGCAGGGCTTGCCGCACCGGGATCGACGGCGCATCTTGTTCATTGAGAAGGAACGCACAGCTCGAGATCTGGGGGTCGTCAATGCCGCGATACGACTTCAAGTGCGCCAAGTGTGGCGCCGAGTTCGAGAAACAGATGACCGTGGCCGAGCGGGAGAAGGTGCGGCTCACGTGCCCCACGTGCAAGAGCCGCAGTGTGCGGCCGGTATTCTCGGCCTTCTTCGCCAAGACCAGCCGCAAGAGCTGACCGCTCGCGGGCACGAAAAGGGCCCCGGCCGAGCCGGGGCCCAGGATTCGATTGAGCGAGAGAGAAACTAGCGACCGCCGCGGCGGCCGAAGCCACCCGCGAGCGGCATGCCGGTTGTCGAATCTCGCAGCTGAACGGACACACCGGTGGCGGAGTCGGTCACGGAGAGAGCCGCGAGGACCTCGCCATCCGTGCCTGCTACAGGGGCGTACGCGACCTTCAGCGCCCGTCCGTTGTCGAGTGACAGGTCCGCCGCTGCAAGGGTGCGGTAGGGGCTGACCATAAGGTCCAGGTCACCGTCCGCCGTGTGCAGGGTCAGCGTTGGGGTGCCCTGGCCGGGCCCTCCGCTGAACGCTGCCACTGTCCCCGACGCCGTGGCCACGGCGCTCATGTCAAGGCCGTTTCCGCCGCAGGCACGTGCTCGGGTGCCGAGTCGTGCCACACCCGCCGAGCTCATTCCGGCCGGGCCGGTGCGGCCGTTGGCCCGACGAGCTGCTCCGCGGCCGCCGCCTTGGCCCATCCCACCGGCGTTCCACAACGGCATGCCATCCGCGCCGCGGAGGACCGCCGAGCTGCCGTTGCTCAGATTGTCAACGCGGGCGGCTACCCAGCCGCTCGTGCACAGAGGGCACGGGTAGAGGACGGCCTCGACCTGGTCACCGGCCGTGGCCGAGAACGACACGCTCTCGAGGTAACGGAAGGGGCCGAGGACGAAGCTGGTGCTCCCTCGCGAGGCGTCATTCACTGTCATGGCCGGGTGGCCGGTCCCGGCGACGGCGACGAAAGACAGCACGGGCCCTGAAATGGTGATCGCTCCCGAGGGGTCCACGGCCGGCTGGCCGACTCCCTGAGCCGCGGCCGTGGCCACGGCCAGGGTGATCCCGACGAGAACCTGAAGA
>Ga0315556_1000164_pt1 | contig 38360 bp, 39 predicted proteins | sample SalMarSW160310MG_FD_202112 | JGI IMG/M metagenome (GOLD analysis project Ga0315556, IMG submission 202112) | Salt marsh sediment microbial communities from the Plum Island Ecosystem LTER, Massachusetts, United States - Salt Marsh Sediment SW1603-10 ...
GAAGTGATGTTCTGCGCGCCCATCTACCCGATCGAGATGGCGGGCAAGGTGATCAGGGCGTGGCGCGATTTCCTGGTCGACAAGAACGACTGCATCACCGGGCTGGCGGAATTCTCCACCGTCGCCGAAAGCCCCGACTTTCCGCAAGAGGTCTGGGGCAAGCGGGTGGTGACGCTGGTTGCCGTCTATGCCGGCGATGCGTCGGATGGCGAACGGATAACGCAGCCGTTGCGCGAACTGGGTGGCATGGTGACGGATTTCTCCGGGCGCATGAACTACTGCGACATCCAACGGCTCTTCGACACCCTGATGCCCGCCGGCCAGTATCGCTGTTACTGGAAGAGCCACTATCTCAGCGGACTTTCCGATGCCGTGATTGATGCCATCGTCGCCGGCAACGCCTCACCGCCCTCGCCCAACACCTTGTCGTCGATCTGGAATTTCGGCGGCGCCACGGCCGCCGTCGGCGCCAGCGAAACGGCCTTCGGCGACCGCTCCATGCCGTGGATGTTATCCATCGACTCGGTGTGGCACTCCCCCGCCGATGATGCAGCCAACATCGCCTGGACCCGCGACTTCTGGCAGCGCATGCGGCCGCATTCGCAGGCCGGCCGCATATATCTGAACTTCCCCGGTCTCGGTGAGGAAGGCGAGGATCTGGTGCGCTCGTCCTTCGGGGCCAACTACGCCCGGCTGGCGGCCATCAAGGCGAAGTACGATCCCGGCAACGTCTTCTGCTTCAACCAGAACATCGAGCCGGCGGCATAAGCGCAAGCCGCTATGTCGCCGCGGCGGCGGCTTGCCTTTGAAGCTGGAAGTCAGCAACACCCGCTGGTTTCGAGGTCAACCTCAACCATGGTGCCGTCCGCTGAACCGGGTCGCCTAAAGCGCAGCGATGATCTTGCGGCAGGTCGCCTCGTCGAAGGCCTTGAGGGTGGTGGTGCGGATGCTGCCGCTGGACCCTAGCTTGAGGGCCATGGTGGCGGCGGCCTCGTCGTTCGGCAGTTCGAGGATGGCGACCATGTCGTAGCCACCCATGGTCAGGAAGATCTGCTTCATCTCGCCGCCCAGTTTCTTGGCTAGAGCCTGGGCCGCGTCGAGGCGGGCGGGCGAGTCCTTGACGTCCTTGATGCCCTGTTCGGTCCAGTTGGTGAGCGAAATGTACGTGACCATGACAATGCTCCTTCATGTTGCGGCGTCTGTCATCGACGCCTGTTTGCGACGGATGGAACCTGCGACCGAAAAGGGGCGATCAAAGGGCACGGAGCAAGGGCCACCGAAGCCTTATTGGGCCCGCTCGGTGGCGGCTGTGTATTCTTCGAGATGTTCGAGATTTTCAAACCGCATCCAGCCTTCGTCGGTCTCGGCCTCGACCGTGCCGTCGGAAAGCAGGCGCGCCGGGCGGCCGTGGATGGTGCGTTCCTCGACGACGTAAAGATCCCCGCCTTCGACTTCTTCCTCGCCGGCGGCCTCTTCGGGTTCTTCGGGCTCGGCGGCCTCTTCGTCCGCTTCGGGTGCTGCTTCGGCAACGGCGGCCTTGTCGGCCTTGTCCCCGGCTTCGGCCGCTTCTTCTTCATCGGCGGGTTGCTTCGCCGTGCCGTGCTTGTCGGCGGGTTCCTCGCGCGGCCTCATCAGGATTTCATGCGTGGTGGCCACCGCCGCGACCTCTGCTTCCTCGGCTTGCGAGGGCGCTTCGTCGTCGGTCGAGGCGGTCGCTGCCACCGCTACCGCGGCAACGCCGGCGACGACTTCGGGTGCAAGATCGCCGGCCGGTTTGGCGTCTTCGGCAGGCTTGTTAAAAGCGGTGGGCTCCATGAAGGCGCCGCTCGATGCCGCGCTGCCCATGGCTGGCTCTTTGGCCGCACTGGCCAGACGGGTGAAATGCCGCCTCACGTCACTGAGGGTGCTGATGACACCCGCCAGCGCCAGCGTCACCACGCCGCCGACAAGCAGGGTCCCGCCCAGATGGAGGTCGAGGCCAAGTACCACCTGGCCCGGCGAAAACACACTGACCAGTCCGACGGCAAGCCCGGCCGCGATCAGCACGATAGCGAGAATGTAGATCAGCGCCTTCATGGCGGTACCCTCTCGAACTTTGCTTCTTCCTCCACGGGAAAGCTGGACCGGAGCCCATATCTCCCTGATCCCCCTGGTAGCGATTAACGTCGCATTTACCAAATAAATGGTTAACCCATTGACCTCGTTCGAGGCAACGGCACCAGCCATGGAAAATCAGCCGCCAGGCTCTGTTTCACCAGTCCGCGTGGCTGCGTCGTCGGTGCCGCCATCGTCAGCACGCGAATCATTCTCACCGGCATCGGCCGCCGCGACTTCACTTTCGCGCTCCACATTCGCGCCTTCCTCCACCCCGGCTTCGTCCGCCCCGGCGTCCGGTGTGGCGGTTTCAGCCTCGGCAACCTCTTCAACCTTTTCAGTGGCGAAGCCGCGGCCGACTTTCCAGTCCGACTTGATGGAGCCGACGGCGGCGGGGACGACGGAATAATCCTCGTCGTAGTCATTGAGGCCGTCGAGCACCTCGAACACATCGCTGGTCCGCCACAGGCGCTTCAGGGCGCGGTTGCGCAGGGTCTGCGGCACCCACGAGCGCAGGAAGACGGTGAAGTCGTCCTTGTAGTTCAGGGCTTCCAGATCGACGTTTTCCAGTCGGGCGATCCACGCGGCGCGGGTTTCCTCATCGGGGGGCTCGTCGCGCAGCATGTCGGGCGGGTCGGCATCGCCCGGCCGGACGGGCGCCGGCGGCGCGGCATCGGAAACGCTGGGGGCCACGATCGCGGCATCGGCCGGCGGCGCCTCGGTCGCCGTCCGCGCCTCGGCCTTGCGCCGGTTCCAGCGCGACAGGAAGCCTTCGTCGCGGCTCATGGGGTATCGTCTCCGTTGCTCGCCTTGAGCCGCTTGCGCAGTTCCACGATGGGCTCCTGGCCGAAGGTATAGGCTTCGATGCTGACCTTGTCGCGCTTGCGCTTGCGGAATGGTTCCTCGTGGTAGTGCTCGGCCACATAGGCCTCCAGCCATTCGATCACCGCTTCGGGCATCGCCACCTTGTCGACAAGCATCTCCTCATCGTTGATGTAGTACTGGGCCTCATAAGGGTTGGCGGTCACCCGGTCGAGCACATACGGCATCTGATCGCCGGCTGCGGCGGTGGCGCGCAGCACCACATACAGCGCGGTCTCGGGCGAGGTGAGGTTTTCGACATAGGCGGCAACTTCGGTGGTGTGCAGTTGCAGGGGCACGATGCCGGCGACATACAGCCACTCGCCGACCGCCACGCTGCCCGGATTGAGCCCGGAAGGCGGATCGAGCACCACCGCGGCCACCCGCCATTCATGGTCCTGCCATGGATGATCGATGGGGCGGCGTTCGACGATGACGCCGATATTCACGCTGTCACTCAAGGGCATGGGCGCTCATTCGACTGAACTCCGTGACAGGGTCCATCCTTGCATGTCTACCAGTTGCCGCGCGCATGGTTTATCTCATGGTGGAATGGCTGAAGCATGGCGGCGGCGATAGGCTATATGCTGCTAGGCTAGCCGATCCGACGCAACGGTTGAGGAACAAGATGCGTATTTCCGGTCACCGGGTTCTCTTGTGCAATTGCGAGCGCAGCATGCACGTCGATGCCCGGCGCATCGCCAAGGCGCTCGGCGGCGGCGAGGAGCCGGAAGTCTGCACCCATTTGTGCCGCACCGAGATCGAGCGCTTCAACGCCGCGCTGAAGGAAGACGGGCCGCTGGCCGTGGCCTGCACCCAGGAAGCGCCGCTGTTCCGCGAACTGGCAGAAGAAGCCGGACGCGGCGACATCCGCTTCGTCAACATCCGTGAACGCGCCGGCTGGTCGTCAGCCAAGGCCGACCCTGCCCCCCGCATGGCGGCACTTCTGGCCGAAGGTTTGCTTGCGACCGAGCCGGCCGGCACCATGACCGTCACCTCCGACGGCTCGTGCCTGGTCTACGGCGCCGGCCAGGTGGCGCTGGAGACGGCGCAGCGCCTGCAGTCGCGGTTGCAGGTGAGCCTATTGCTCAGCGATGCCGGCGATGCCATCCCCCCATCGGTAGTCGATGTCCCCATCTATCGCGGCCACATCGTAAAGGCGGCGGGGCATTTCGGCCGCTTCGAGATCACCGTCGATCACTATGCGCCGGCCGTGGCGTCTTCAAAGGACGAACTGGGGTTCGTCATGGCACGCAATGGGGCAACGTCGCGGTGCGGCATCATCCTGGATATTTCCGGCGGTGATCCGCTGTTTCCCGCCCATCAACGCCGCGACGGCTATGTGAAGGTCGATCCCGGCGACGCGGTCGGCCTTGCCAATGCGCTGTTCGATCTCTCCGACATGGCGGGCGAATTCGAAAAGCCGCTATATGTACGCTACGACGGCGATATCTGCGCCCATGGCCGCAGCGGCAAGACCGGCTGCACCCGCTGCCTCGATGCCTGCCCGGCCGCGGCCATAACCCCTGCCGGCGACCGGATCGAAATCGATCCGGTGATCTGTGGTGGCTGTGGCAGTTGTTCGGCCGTGTGCCCGACGGGAGCGGCCGCCTATGCCCTGCCGGGGCGGGCCGGTCTCATCGAGCGCATCGGCTTGATGGTGCGCACCTTCATGGACGCCGGCGGGCCGGCCCCGGTGCTGCTTTTCCACGACGAGACCCATGGGGCGGAGATGATCGCCATGATGGCGCGCTTCGGACGCGGGCTACCGGGCCATGTGCTGCCGCTTGGCCTCAACCAGGTGACGCAGGCCGGCCACGACATCTTTGCCGCCGCCCTTGCCGCCGGCGCGGCGCGCATCGATATCTTGTGCAATCCGGCAAGGGCCGACGAACTGGCCCCCAGCGCCACCGAAGCCGAACTGATGAACGCCATCTGCTCGGGCCTCGGGGTGGCCGATTCTGAGCGGGTGCGGCTCTTGGACGAGGCCGATCCGGACGCCATCGAGGCGCGGCTATGGGAGGACGCGATCCCTTCCGGCCTCAAACCCCAGCGCTTTGAGGCAAAAGGTTCCAAGCGCGACGTGGCGCGTACCGCGTTGCACCTGGTGCGCGATGCCAGCGGTGCAAAGGCGGAGACCATCGCCCTGCCGGCGGGCGCGCCCTATGGCCGCATCACGGTCGATGCATCGGCCTGCACGCTGTGCCTGGCCTGCGTCGGGGCGTGTCCGACCGGCGCCATCCTCGACAACCCCGACAAGCCGCAGTTGCGCTTTACGGAAAGCGCTTGCGTGCAGTGCGGCCTGTGCCGCAACACCTGCCCGGAAAGCGCCATCACCCTGGAGGCGCGCTACGACTTCACCCCGGCGGCGCTGACGCCCACAACCCTCAACGAGCAGGAACCCTACAACTGCATATCCTGCGGCAAGCCTTTCGGCACCCGTTCGAGCGTAGAACGCATCGTCGAAAAGCTCGCCGGCAAGCATGCCATGTTCCAGACCGAAGAGGCACAAAGGCTGATCCGCATGTGCGACAAGTGCCGCATCGAGGCGCAGGCCGCGGCCCTCGACGGGGGGCAGCAATCGCGGCCGCGCGTGCGCACCACGGCGGACTATGTCAAGGCCGAGGCCGAGGCCAAGGCGGCCGGCAAGACGGCACTTGATGTGGACGATTTCCTCATGGACGACTGAGCCTGAAGGAACCGGTCAGCTGCCGCGGCATTGCCATCCAGGCGCGGCTGTGATCCACTGGCCTTCATCCAATCATCGTCATGGCGCCACGAGGGGCTCGGCACAGCACTCAAAGGTCATCTCGACATGCGAAGGCTCGCTACCTGGACTGCCGCCATCGCGCTTTTGTGCGCGGCCGTCACATCGGCTCTCGCCGAAAAACGGGTGGCGCTGGTCATCGGCAATGCCCACTACCTGAAGGTCGGTACGCTCACCAACACCCTCAACGATGCTGGCGACATCGCCGCCAAGCTCGAGCAGATGCATTTCTCCGTCGCCCTTCTGGATGATCTCGGCTATGACGCCATGCGCCGGGCGTTGCGGGAATTCGGCGACAAGGCGGCCGGCGCCGACGTGGCGCTATTCTACTACGCCGGCCACGGCATGGAGGTGAACAGGCAGAACTTTCTGGTGCCGGTCGATGCGACGCTGAAGACCGACCGCGATGTCGATTTCGAGGCCATCCCGCTCGATCTGGTGATGACCGCCGTCGACGAGGCGAAAAGCCTCAGGCTGGTGCTGCTCGATGCCTGCCGCAACAACCCGTTTGCCAATACCATGAAGATGACCTCGGACAGTCGCTCCATTGGCCGCGGCCTGTCGCGGGTCGAGCCGGCGACCGGAACGCTGGTCAGCTTCGCGGCCAGGGAAGGCACCACAGCGTCCGACGGCGACGGGCGCAACAGTCCTTATACCTCCGCCCTTTTAGACAATCTCGACACCCCGTCGCTGGAAATCAACCTGTTGTTCCGCAAGGTCCGCGACGAGGTCATCGCCAAGACCAACGGCGAGCAGGTGCCGTTCACCTACGGCTCACTGCCGAGCACCCAGTTCTTCCTTGCCGGCCGGGGACCGGCCGCAGCGCCGATCAAGCTACCCGATAACACCGCATCGCGGACCGACAACGCCGCGTCGGTGGCCATCGAGACTGCCTTCTGGACGTCGATTGCCAACTCCAGGAATCCGCAGAGCTACGAGGCATATCTGGCCAAGTATCCCAATGGCAATTTCGCGGTTCTGGCGCGTATCCGGTTGCAGGCGCTGAAAGATGCCGCAGAAGCGACTGACAAGGCCGCCCAACAGGCCTTGGCGGAGCAGGCTGCCCAACAAGCTGCCGCCGACCCGGCCGCCGTCGAGCAGACAGCATCCGAGCAGGCCGCGGCCAAGGCGGCAAGGGCCAAGCGGGTGGCCGAACAGCAGCGCCTCGCCAGCCTCGATGCAACAAAGGCGCGGGCGATCTACGAAAGCAAGCGAGCAGGCTTCGGCGGCTGGATGTCGAGCGCCGGGCACCAGGCCGACGTAGAGTACCACATCAAGCACCACCTGTTTCCGGTCTATGTGGAGGGTCTCAGCTACGGCGGCAACAGGTTGTTCAGGACGCTCTACAAACCGCTGCCGAAGTCGGTCAAGTATTTCAACGCGCGCCACGGCCTGAGCCCGTCACAGTTCGCCGACCTCGATGCCCAACTGAACCGACAGGGCTACCGGCGGCTGTTCCGGCAGGAATTCACCGACAGGTACGGGACCTTCGTCCAGGCTACGTGGGTCAAATGAGGCGACCGCGCGGCTAATTCGCCTTTGCCGGCGGAAACTGGCCGGCGCAGGTGGCAATCGCTCTTTCACGATAATTGGCGTGCTGGGCCCGGGTAATGAGACCGTTGGCCAGGAGGCGGTCGACATCGGCGGTGCGCGTCGCCTTGCAGGCATTGAATTTCGCATTGCCGGACGGATCGGAGAGCGCGCTGGCGCCGGGGTTGACGGCAAGGGGCCGGCCGGCGGAATCGAGGTTGCTGGCGGCGTGCCAGACCTGCGCCATGGCCAGAAGCGCAGCCAGGGCAACCAGCCCGGCCAGCGCCCGCGCCCGGCGGCGGTCGAGAAAATGTACGGACTGCGCTTCCACGGCAATTGTCCTCCCGATTGATGCCTATTGCGTTTCCTCGACCGGCAGATTGACGATGAGGTTCTGCGGCTTCATCTTGACCTTTCCGGCCGGCGACTTGGCAAGCGCCAGGTAGATGGGCTTGCCTCGCAGCCGGGCGGCGATGCGGCTTTCGTCCAGCACCTGCATGCGGAACAGCCCGATGATGGCGCTTGCCTCATCAAAGGTCAATTCCTCACCTTGATACAGCCGGTCGAGCAGGCGGCTCGCCTCGCTGTCGAGGCCGATGTGCCAGGTCCAGTCATCGTCGTCGATGCGCTGGCGCGGCTCGACCCGCACGGCAAGCCCCAGCAGGTGCCGCAGCCAGAGTTCGATCACCCGGGCAAAGGCGTCGTTGGCGGGCTGGGTAAAGCGGAAGTCGACGACGGTGTCGAAGCGGTCGGAGCGTTGCCAGTAGAGCGCCTTGTTGTCCTCATCCAGCACATCAAGCTCGACGCGGCGCATCGGCGTTGCGGCCTCGGCGACCAGTTGGCCGAGACCGCCCATGCCCATCGACGAGGCGTGCATGGAGACGATCTCGTCATCGGCCAACATCAGCCCGCCACCCTCGGTCGAGACCGACTGGTCGCGAAACAGCAATTCGGCGGCGCGCCAACGCATCGGATCGTCGATGCCTTTCAGGGCGCCGGCGAGAATGGCATGCACAAGCTGGTCGACGAACAGCGGGGCGATCGAGCGGTTGCCGTGGCGGGCGAGCCTGAGCCAGGCGCCCTCCAGCGTGCCCTCGGCCTCCAGCAGGTCGCGCAGGGCAAGGAAGATGCGGTAGTTGTCGCGCGCATCGGCATCGGCTAGGCGCACTAGGTCGGCCGTCGACACCGGCTCGTAGGGGTCGTCCAGCAGGCGGCCGAAGAGGGCGATTTCAGCATCGCAGGAATGTTCCACCGGCTGCAGTTCGGGCCGCGACAGGAAGGCGCGCAGGAAGTCCGGCGTGACCTTCAGCCAGCCCCGCGCGTCGGGTTCGAGAAGCGCGATGCCGGAGCTTTGCCAGATCTCAGCCATGGGTGTCCTCGACATCCCAGACGCGGGCATGACGCGGCTCGCCCGGCGGAGTGATCTCGCGAAATTCCTCGCGGATATTGCCGTCGGCATCGAGCCGGCGATAAACGGTGAAGACGGTGTTCACGGGCTTTTCGGCGCACAGATCAATGATGAACGCCATTTCCTCATCCGCCGCCTCGGTCGCTGCCGCTGCATCCGGCGCCCCCAGAACGTCCACGAAATGCCTTGCCAGCCCGGCGGCGATGTCGCGGTGCGCGGCCTCGTCCATCGTGGCGATGGTGGCGAAGGTCGAGCGCCCGAAACTCGGCAGGCCGAGAAAGCCATTGGCAAAGGCTTGCCTGGTCTTTCCGGCAATATCGGATGAATCGAGGCCGGCGAATTCAAAGGCGCCGGAGACCACCCATTCGCGTTCACCGGCCGGGCGGGCAAAGACCGCCAGGTCGGATTGATCGAAGCGGATGGCGCGCAGGAATTTCATCGCCTCTATCAAAACCGTTCGATGCGGTCGATGAGGCGGCGGGCATAGGCCCCACCGCTGGCTGCGACCAGGAGATTGCCGTCATCGTCGAGCCCCAGAAAGCCTTTGCCCGGAGCCGCATCGCCGGCGGCTTCCTCGACGCGCCCGCACCACATCTCGTGCACCGGGCGAAACCCCTCGTTCTCCCAGGTGTCGATCCAGGTGAGGATATGGCGGGTGATGCTCTCGAGCAGGCGGGTGCGGTCAATGTCGCCGCAGCCTTCGTCCCACAGCGAGGTCGTGCTTGGATCGAGACCCGGCTCGGCCAGCGTGGCGGCGGGCTGGATGGCGAGTGTCAGGCCGGTCACCATGTGGGCGGCCGATCCGCCTTTGCCGGTCGACGACAGGGCGGTGCGCACTTCGCCGGCCACCGCCCCATTGATCAAAAGCCCTCCCGGCCAGCGGTAATGCACCGCGGTGATCGGCGGCGCAATGGCCCCGAGCGCATCGCCGAAGGCGACCATCACCAGCAGATGCACCTGTGCCGCGCGCACCGCTTCGACGTCGGGCTCCAGCACCAGTGCAAAATCGAGCCGGTTGACGGCCTCGGACCAATAAAGATCGCCGGCACTGGCGTTGCCTTTCTTCACGGCATCGAGGGCGGCCCGAAAAGCATCGCCCGAGGCCTCAACCGGGTGGCCGGCAATCAGCGGTGGAAAAGCGGGTAGCGCCAGGTCGTCGGACATTTCAGCCCAGATCGACCTCGCCCTCGACCGTGTGGTCGAGGCCGAGCCCGGGGGCACTGATCCGGGCGGTGATCTTCATCTTGCCGGATGCGGTGCCCGATGCGCGCACGGCCTCTTCTATCTTCTGCTGCGAGGTCACCCCCACCTGCTTGAGGAACTTGCGCATCGACATGTTGAAGCGGTCATCGTCCATCGAATGTAGCCTTTCAGCCGCCCTTTAGAGGCGGACATTGCTTGAGGTGTAGACATCGGCGGCGGTCCAGCCCAGCCTGGAAAGGGTAAACCCGGCCACCGCAGCGATCGCCACCAGCGCAATCATGCTCAATGCGAATGCCTTCATGGATTGATCCTCCTTTAAGGTCGCGGACCGGTTGGGCCGGTTGCCCTTCTTAGATAGGCGATGAGGGCGGCGCGGTCATCAGCGTTGGCCATCTTTTGTAGCGGCATTTTGGTCCCTGGTATGTAGTGCTCGGGGCTTTCGGCGAAAAGTCGGCCGATGGTTTCTTCATTCCACACGATGGCGGAGTGCGCCAGGGCCGGCGAATAGACATAGCCCGGCAGGGTGCCGGCGCGGCGCCCGAAGATGCCATAGAGGCTGGGACCGGCGCGGTTGCCGCCGTCGCGCTTCAAGGTGTGGCAGATGGAGCACTTGCGGCGGAACTGCAATTCGCCGGGGCCAACGCCTTCGCTCACCTGGAAGCGGCGGGGATAATCGCCCACCACCTGTTCAAAGGCATTGCCGGGGAGGAACTGCCAGAAATGCGCCTCATCGTCGAGGCCGCCCATGTACAGGGCATCGCCACTGGCCGTGAAGGCCAGCGCCCATACCGGGCCATAGGGGTTATCGAGGCTGCGCACGACCTTCCAGATGGTCGTATCGTAGACCTCGATCAGGCCATCGCCGCCGGCCGCGGCAAGCGCGCCGTTGAGGCTGAGGGCGAGCGCCAGGATCGGGCGTTGGCGCCGCGCGATCACCCTCGCCTCTTCAACGCCGGCAAGATCGACGAGACCCAGCGTGCCGTCGAGGGCGCCGAACAGCACATGGGTGCCGTCCCCCATCAGCTTGATGACGTTGATGCCCCATCCGTGCTTTTCGACGATGCGCTCTTGCACGCCGTCGGCCACCCGCCATTCGCGCAAGGTGCCGTCATATCCGGCGGTCAGTAGATGGGCGCTGTCGGCGGTGAAGGCGACAGCGTTGACGTTGCCGGCGTGGCCTGAAAGGACCGGTCCTGCCTTGAGGGTCTTGAGGTCCCACAGCCTTGCGGTCATATCCCACGAGGCCGAGGCCGCCCAGCGCCCGTCCGGCGATACCGCAACCCCCACCACCTTCATGGCATGGCCCTTGAGGCGGGCGATGAGCCGGCCGGCATCGAGATCGAACACCCCGACGGTTGCATCGTCGCTACCTGTTACGGCGCGCCTGCCGTGATCGGCGAAGGCGACGGCGTTGACAGCGGCTTCATGGTCGAGGAAGCGATGTTCGAGGCGCGGCTTTGCAGCATCGAAGCGCCAGGCGATCATCGAATAATCGAAACTGCCGGTGATGGCGCGGGCACCATCGCGCGAAATGGCGATGGCCTTGACCGGGCCGCCATGGCCGACGAGATCGCGCGGATCGAGGCTGCTGCGGGCGGCGCTGGCAAGCGTTGCGGCGAGCAACAGGAAAAGCGTTACGACCGGGCGCCGCCAGCCAGCAGCGCCGGTGCATTCAACCCATCGCCGTGCCGCGGCGAGCGACATGGCCGCAGGCCGACTATTCGGCGGGCTGGGGGCTGGCGCCTGCCTCATCCCCACCCTTGGCGGCGGCCTTGGCCTCCACTTCCTCGACCCACAGGTCGTGGTGTTCCTTCGCCCAGTCGAGGTCGACCTGGCCCGAGCCCATGGCGTCAAAAGCGCCTTCCATGCCCAGCGTGCCGATATAGATGTGAGCGAGGATCACGCAGGTAAAGGCGATGCCCACCAAGGCGTGCCAGACCTGCTCGAGCTGCTGTTCGGCGAGCGGGCTGAGATGGGTCGGCAGCGAGGCCCCGAAGGTGTTGAGGAAGACGAAGGTCTTCGACATGAAGTCGGTCTGGAACGGGAACATCAAGGCGATGCCGGACAGCGAGGCCGAGATCGTCCCCAGCACCACCAGCCAGAAGACGATCTTCTGGCCGGCATTGAACTTTCTGGCGTGAACGCGCGTGCCATGGCTGAACAATCCGCCGCCCTTCAGGAGCCACACGATGTCGCTGGGGCCGGGGATGTTGTGGGCGACCCACAGCACGAAGGCCAGTGCCACGCCAACCATGAAGGCAAAGGCCACATAGTGATGGGCCAGCTTGCCATATACGGTGATGTCGGCGAACGCTGGCTTGCCGATCAGCGGCAGCAGCACATAACGCCCGAACAGCAGGTTGAGGCCGCTGAGCGCCAGGATGATGAAGGAGCCCGCCATCAGCCAATGGGCAAAGCGTTCCAGCAGGCTGAAACGTTCGATGGTTTGCCCCGACGGGCCGCCCTTGATGCGCACCCGACCGCGCAGCACAAAGAACACGCTGAGCGCCAGGATGGTGGCGAGCAGGGCATAGGCGCCGTAGACGGTGAGCGGACCGTTGTGGAACAGCCGCCAGGTTTCGCCTTCCGACTGGATGAGTTGACCGGCCTTGGTGTCGGGAATGGTGACGCGGCCGATCTGGCCCTTGCGGATGGCGCTCCAGATATCGGAGTTCGAGACGCTGCCCTGCGCCTCGGTCCTGAGATCGTTGGAGGTCGCTGGCGCTGTCGTCGTCTGGGCTTGCGCGCCGTGTGCCACGGCGATCACCAGGGCAAACGAAACGACCGCCGCCACCAGGGCCCGCCGCAGCAGCCCCGATCCCGTCAATGCGTATGCGAGCTTCGACATGGTCCTTAATCCCTTGCCCCCACTTGCCAACGCGGCCCGGCCCGCTCCGAGAAGGGTGCCGCGCCGGGTCGAGCGGCACTCAAAGTGTCGACAATCCCTGCTCGGCGGTGCGTGCCCTGAGCGCCTTTACGGTCGCCGCGCTGAGCGGGGTATCCGGCGTGCCCTGATAGGTGCCCTTCTCGAGGCTGATCGGTCGGTTCGTCTCGGCCTCGCGACAGGCCGAAAGGGCCACTGCGGCGGCCAGTGTCAACGAGACGACGAGGAGCCCCTTGAGCGGGCGTATCATGTTGCGCATTGCCTTTCTGCTATTGCCGCTGGAGCGGGCGAAAAGAGGCGCCGGACGCTGCCGCCGCCCCTTTTGTCAGTCTCAACCGATCGTCCGGTCAGGAACCGCTGCCCGGATAGGCCTTGCCCCAACCCCAGGCACCGGCCCCGAAGCCGCGGGCGACGACGCGCTCGCGGTAAATGGCCGAGACCTGATCGCCGTCGCCGGCCAACAGGGCCTTGGTCGAGCACATCTCCGCGCACAGTGGCAACTTGCCCTGGGCGAGGCGATTGCGGCCGTACTTCTTGAACTCGATGTCGGAGTTGTCGGGCTCCGGGCCGCCGGCGCAGAAGGTGCACTTGTCCATCTTGCCGCGCGAGCCGAAGTTGCCCACCTGAGGATACTGCGGTGCCCCGAAGGGACAGGCATAAAAGCAGTAGCCGCAGCCGATGCACAGGTCCTTGTTGTGCAGCACCACGCCCTCGGCGGTCTGGTAGAAACAATCCACCGGGCACACCGACTTGCACGGCGCGTCCGAGCAATGCATGCAGGCCACCGAGATGGAGCGCTGACCGGGATGGCCGTCATTGATGGTGACGACGCGTCTGCGGTTGACGCCCCATGGCACCTCGTTTTCGTTCTTGCAGGCGGTGACGCAGGCGTTGCAGTTGATGCAACGATCGGCGTCACACAGGAACTTCATGCGAGCCATGATTCAGTTCTCCTCAGGCTTTGGCAATCTTGCACAGGGTGACCTTGGTCTCCTGCATCTGGGTGACGACGTCGTAGCCGTAGGTCTGGGCGGTGTTGGATGATTCACCCAGAACATATGGATCGGCTCCGGCCGGATAATGCGACCGGCGATCCTCGCCCTCGAAATGGCCGCCGAAGTGGAACGGCATGAAGGCGACGCCCCTGGCCACCCGCTCGGTGACCATGGCCATCACTTTCACCTTGCCCTTCTCCGGCCCCTCCAGCCAGACCATCTCGCCGTCCTTGATGGCAAGGTCGTTGGCATCGACCGGATTGATCTCGACGAACATGTTCTGCTGCAGCTCGGCCAGCCACGGGTTCGACCGCGACTCGTCGCCGCCGCCCTCGTACTCCACCAGGCGACCCGAGGTGAGAATGATCGGGTAGTCCTTGGAGTGGTCGACCTGCTGGATCGACTTGAAGAGCACCGGCAGGCGATTGCGCCGGATGTCGTCGTAGGTGGCGTACTTGTCGAGCAGGTCGCGCCTCGGGGTGTAGAGCGGCTCGCGGTGCAGCGGCACCGGATCGGGGAAGTTCCACACCACGCAACGGGCCTTGGCGTTGCCGAAGGGGGCGCAGCCGTGCTTGATGGCGACGCGCTGGATGCCGCCCGACAGGTCGACCTTCCAGTTTATCTTCTCAGGCGTGTCGCCACCCACTTTCTTGATGGCCGCCAGTTCGTCGGCCGTCAGGTCGCCGTCCCAGCCGAGCTTCTGCAGCATCCCGTAGGTGAACTCGGGATAGCCGTCGGTCAGTTCGGAGCCGGCCGAGTAGGAGCCCTCGGCCAGGATGTTGGCCCCGCCCCACTTGTCCGGCGCCTTGACGCCGTAACGGGCGCGGAAGGTGAGCCCGCCCTCGGCCACCGGCTTGGAGGTGTCATAGAGGTTGGGGGTGCCGGGATGCTTCATCTCGGACGTTCCCCAGCAAGGCCACGGCAGGCCGTAATAGTCGCCGTCGCACGGGCCGCCCCTGGCTTGCAGGGTGGTGCGGTCGAAGGTGTACTGGTTGGCCATGTGCAGTTTCAAGCGCTCCGGCGACTGGCCGGTATAGCCGATGGTCCACATGCCGCGGTTGAACTCGCGGGTGATGTCCTCGATCAGCGGCTCGGGCACCTTGAGCTGGCCGACCTGCACCTCGTTCACCTTGATGTGCTTGAAGAAGTCGTCGGCGAAGCCGAACTTCTTGGCGAACATCGCCATGATCATGTGGTCGGGCAGCGATTCCCATACCGGCTCGATGACCTTGTCGCGCCACTGCAGCGAGCGGTTCGAGGCGGTCACCGAGCCGTAGGTCTCGAACTGGGTCGAGGCCGGCAGCAGGTAAACACCGTCCTTGCGGTTGTGGAGGATGGCCGAGACCGTCGGATAGGGATCGACCACCACCATGAGGTCGAGCTTGTCCATGGCCTTTTGCATGTCGGGCAGGCGGGTCTGCGAGTTGGGCGCATGACCCCAGAACACCATCGCCCTGAGATTGTCGGGCTGGTCGAGGTTGTCTTTCGCCTCGAGCACACCGTCGAACCAGCGCGATACCGGAATGCCGGCGGCGTTCATCAGGCTCTTTTCCTTGCCGTCCTTGCCCTTCAAGGTGGCAAAGCGGCCTTTCATCTTGTCGTAGTCGACGTCCCAGACCCGGCACCAGTGCTTCCATGCGCCCGCCGACAGTCCATAATAGCCCGGCAGGCTATCCATGAGGACGCACATGTCGGTCGCGCCCTGCACGTTGTCATGGCCGCGGAAGATGTTGGCGCCGCCGCCCGACACGCCGACATTGCCCAGCGCCAGCTGCAGGATGCAGTAGGCACGGGTGTTGTTGTTGCCGTTGGTGTGCTGGGTGCCGCCCATGCACCAGATGAGGGTGCCGGGCTTGTACTGGGCAAGCGTGCGGGCGACGCGCTTCATCTGCGAGCCGGGCACGCCGGTCACCTTCTCGACCTCTTCGGGCGTCCACTTCTTCACTTCCTCGCGGACGTACTCCATCCCCCAGACGCGGCGCTGGATATAGTCCTTGTCTTCCCAGCCGTTCTCGAAGATGTGGTACAAGATGCCCCACACCAGCGCCACGTCAGTGCCGGGGCGGAAGCGCAAATATTCCGTCGCATGCGCTGCGGTGCGCGTGAAGCGCGGGTCGCAGACGATGAAGGCGGCGTTGTTTTCTTCCTTGGCCTTCAGCAGGTGCAACAGCGATACCGGATGCGCCTCGGCCGGATTGCCGCCGATCAGCAGGATGGCGCGCGATTTATGGATGTCGTTGAAGGAGTTGGTCATGGCGCCGTAGCCCCAGGTGTTCGCCACACCCGCGACCGTGGTGGAATGACAGATGCGCGCCTGGTGGTCGCCGTTGTTGGACCCCCAGAAGGCATAGAACTTGCGGAACAGGTAGGCCTGCTCGTTGGAATGCTTGGCCGAACCGAGCCAGTAGACCGAATCGGGACCCGATGTCTTGCGGATATCGAGCATCTTGTCGCCGATCTCGTTGATGGCGTCTTCCCACGAGATCCGCTTCCATTCGCCGTTCACCAGCTTGGTGGGATATTTCAGCCGCCGCTCGCCATGGGCATGCTCGCGCACCGCGGCGCCCTTGGCGCAATGACCGCCGAGATTGAAGGGCGAATCGAAGCCCGGCTCCTGGCCGACCCACACACCGTTCTGCATGCGCGCCAGCACCGTGCAGCCCACTGCGCAGTGAGTGCACACCGACTTCTTGATCTCCAGCTTGTCGGTGGTCGATGAGGCGGCCTCGGCCTTCCTCACCATGCCGCCGCTCAGGGTGCTTGCCGCGGCAATGCCGCCCAGCGCCAAGCCTGAACGCCTGAGGAACGTGCGCCTGTCAATGGCTCCACCGCTGAGATCAGTCAGGGCCGATGACAGTCGGGGGCCGAATGCCACCCCTCCCGTCTTCTTCCTAAGCATGTCCTTCTCCTTAGGTCTTGACCGGTTCTCTTGTTCCGCCGGTCGGTTGTCGTGCCTTCAACGCGGCAAATATCCGCCAGGGTTCCCGAGGGGAGCCTGCAGTGGACAGCCGTCAGAAGCGTGCCAGCTTGTAATAAGTCGAGATGTGTTCGCTGACGTGGTAGCCGCTCGTATCCTCGGTCGGGGCCGGGCTCGCCGCGGCCTGATTGCCGGTTGCTGCAAGCGCCCCGCCGGAGACGGCGGTCAGGCTCGCCAGCTTCAGGAAATCGCGCCGGGCCTCGTTTGCCCCATCGCGCTTGGAAGTCATGGCTTTATCTCCTCCTTTTTCTAATTTTCGCTCGCCAAAGCCGGCCTTGGTGCCGGTCTTGAACTTGTGGCGATGCCAGCGCCCGGCGAAACCGGGTCAGAGCATCGAAAACGCCTCTTCCTCCACATCCATGAAAGCCGCGCCAAGTTGTCCGACGCCGGCATAGAAAACCGATGACCTGGCCGCTTCCAGGTCGGTGAAGAAATGCCGGGCCCACGGTGAGAGGTGGGCCTTGAAGAAGGTGCGCTGGTCATCGAGGTCACGGGCCTCGCCGAAGTCGCCGAGGATCAGCCCGGCCATCATCTCGCACTCCGCCGAGATGTGGTCCTCGGGCTCGCGCACTTCGCTACGGCGCTCGATGCCGAGGCGGGCCATGTCGCCGCGCAGTCGGGCAAGCGGCTTTTCGTTGAGGAAGCCGGTCAGGTAGTAGGAGCCGTAGGGAACCAGCTCGCCACGCCCGAGACCGATGAACAGGTTGTGATATTCGCGCTCGACGGTTTCCGGTCCGACGCTGCCGGCAATCCGCGCCAGGGCGCCTATGGCGGTGCCAATGGGCGTTTCATCGCCCTGCATGGCGGCGAACAGATCGAGATCCGCCTGCTCGGGCGGCCGTTTGAGAATATGCGCCAGCAGCCGATAGAGGTTGGCTCTCAGCACATCCTCTTCGGCAATGCCTTGATCGCTATGCGACAGCGCCGTGGCCTTTCCCATCTGCGTCAGGCATCGCCACCCCATTGACCAGAGATCGGGCTTTGCCTTGCTCCTCCATAGTCTCCCTATGCAGAGTATAGGCGCGCCGGCGCGGCTACGGCAACAACATCCGGCGAATGCGGGGGATGATTCCGGAGGGTGGAAGGGGTTATTCGATCACGATGCGCGGCGCCGGGCGGCGGGCGGTGCCGGCTTCGATCGCCTCCCACACTTTGGCGGCAATGCTGCGGTAGACGGCGGTATGGGGCGAATCGGGCAGCGAGACGACAATGGGCTGCCCGCTGTCGGACCTTATCCTTACGTCAAGGTCAAGCGGTATTTCGCCGAGAAACGGCACGCCTAGCCGTTCGGCTTCCATGCGCGCCCCGCCATGGCCGAAGATCTCGTGGCGCTCGCCGCACTTGGTGCACACGAAATAGCTCATGTTCTCGACGATGCCGAGCACCGGCACGTCGACTTTGCGGAACATGTTAAGGCCCTTCCTGGCATCGATCAGCGCCAGGTCCTGGGGGGTCGAGACGATCACCGCGCCCGACAGCGGGGTCTGCTGGGCGAGCGTCAACTGGGCATCGCCGGTGCCCGGCGGCATGTCGACGATGAGCACGTCGAGGAGACCCCATGCAACTTCCCTGAGCATCTGCTGCAGCGCCGACATGACCATCGGGCCGCGCCAGATCATCGGGGTTTCCTCGTCCACCAGAAAGCCCATGGACATGACGTTGAGGCCGAAACCGTTGAGGGGCTTCAAGGTGCGCGCGCCCGGCGCCACCGGCTCGGGACGTCCGTGCACGCCCAGCAGCCGCGGCATCGAGGGGCCGTAGATATCGGCATCGAGCACCCCCACCTTGAGGCCGTTGGCCTGCAGGCCGAGCGCCAGGTTCACCGCCGTCGTCGACTTGCCGACGCCGCCCTTGCCGGAGGCCACCGCCACGATGTGCTTGACCCCCGGCACGCCGGCCGATTCGCGGCCCACCGCGGCGGGGCGTTGGGGTGCGGGGCTTTGCGGCCGGGCATCGCTTCCATTGCCGGAGCCGGGCTTCTTCTCGGCGGTGAGCGCCACCATGACCTTGCCAATACCGTCGATGCGCCCCACCGCAGTCTCGGCGGCCTTGCGCATGGGTTCCAGTTCTTCGGCGCGGGCGGGATCGATAGTGAGGGCGAACATCACATCCTTGCCGGCCACCACGATGTCGGACACCAGGCCCGAAGTCACCACGTCGGCCTTGAGGTCGGGGCCGCGCACCTTGCGCAGGGCCGCCAGGACGTCATCTTTGCTGATCGCTGTCATCTAGGCTCCACCCGCTCACCGGAATCGCTCATCGCCACGCCCCCAGCATGTAGGCTGGACGACCGCACGGTTCAACGCCCATGGCACGACTGGCCCAAGGCGACGGCACCACCAAGGGGCACTGATGCTAGTCGGGCAGATGGCCGCCCAGTTCGGCGGTGACCTCGCCGGCGATGTGGGCGACCGCCTGGCCGAGGGTGGGAATGCGCTGGTCGGTGAGGCGGGCGGTGGGGCCTGACACCGACAGGGCGGCCAGTGGCCCGCCATGTTCGTCGAAGATCACCGATGCGACGCAGCGCAGGCCGATGGCGTTTTCCTCGTTGTCGATGGCGTAGCCGCGCTGGGCGATCTTTTCGAGGTCGCGGCGCAGGTCGGCGAGGCTCACCAGCGTCGCCGGCGTCTCGCGATGGAACTGGATCTGCGCCAGGGACTTTTCTTGGGCATCGGCGTCGCTATGGGCCAAAAGCGCCTTGCCGACGCCGGAGCAGTGGATGGCGGCGCGTCCGCCCGGGCCGGCGATGGCGCGCATCATCTTCTGGGTCTCGACCTGGGCGAGGTAGATCACCTCGTTGCGATCGGCGATGGCCAGGTTGACGGTCTCGCCGGACTGTTCCATGAGGCGGCGCATGTAGGGCCGGGCGATGGTGACGAGGTCGCGCGAGCGCACGAACGCCGAGCCGACGCGAAACGCCTGCACGCCGATCAGCCAGGCGGAACGGTCGGCTTCGAAGCGCACGAAGCGCTCGTTCTGCAAGGTGGTGAGCAGGCGGTGGGCGGTCGAGTTGGGCAGGCCCACATGGTGGGCGACTTCCGACAAGGACAGGCCTTGCGGGTGATGCGACAGGGCATTGAGCAGTTTCAGGGCGCGGCTCAGCGACTGCACCTGTCCCGATGCCCGCAAGGATTCCTTGCTGGCGACACGAAAATCCTCGTATGCCGCCGGCACTGCGCCGGCGCCAGCCGGCTTCACACCATTCCCCAACATAAACACCACCCTCTCGACTGCCGAGGCTTCCCGCTTGTGGCGCGGGTCATACCCCTTATTCCATCATATGGATCATCATTGCGCGATTTGGAAGGAGTGTCAAAGCCATCCACTACGACTTTAGGCTTATCCGCGCCGTCTGGCGTTGCGACACATTTACAAGCTTTCGGGACTTGGCAATTGCCGGCGAAGCGATTACATGCCCGTCAATTGTTAACAGCGGGATGCCGCTTCGGGGCCCGGAAAGCGCAACTTGACGTTTTTGACACTTTCGCAGTTCAGCTACTGGCTGGTGGCGCTGGGCACCCTGGTGGAAGGCGAGGTATCGCTGGCGCTGGCGGCGGTGGCGGCCGAGCGCGGCCTGATGAACATCGCCTGGGTCATCGTGGCGGCATTTGCTGGTGCCTTTGCCGGTGACCAGACGACTTTCCTGGTGCTCAGGTGGTTCGGAACACGGGTCTTTCAGCGCTTTCCGGCACTGGCCGCCAGGACCAGCCGGGCGCGCGGGGTATTGGCGCGGCGGGCGGTGCCGGCGATCTTCATCACCCGCTTCCTATGGGGCCTGAGGACCCCGGCCTATGCCACGCTTGCCAGTTCCGACATCGGCTATCCGCTGTTCCTGGCGGTCAACCTGGTTGCCTGCGCGGCCTGGGCGACGGTGGTGGGAACGCTGGCCTATGCCTTTTCGCAATCGGTGGCGGCGGTGATCGCGCGCATGGCAGACGTGCAGAAAGTTGGCCTGGAAGCCGCCGGCCTGCTGGTGGGCGCGGCTCTCGTCATCATGCTGGCGCGCTGGCTGCTGGAGCGTTTCAAGACCGCGCACCAGGGCTGAATTCTTCCCCTTTCCCGCCACTTCATGCTACCAACCGGCAGCAAGCCCGTTCCCTTCCGGATGGCCCGCCATGACCACCAGTCCCGATCCCGACCGGCCCGATTTCGCCCGCCGCCTCGTCAACCTCGCCACCCCGCGCCTCGGTGCCGAGGCGGTCTCGGCCTCGGACGAATTCTTTGCCCCCCGCGCGCGCCTCATCGCCGATGCCGATCCGGTGTTCATCCCCGACAAGTACGACGATCACGGCAAGTGGATGGACGGCTGGGAGACACGGCGCAAGCGCTCGCCCGGCCACGATCACTGCATCGTCCGCCTCGGGGTGAAGGGACGCATTCGCGGCGTCGACATCGACACCAGCCATTTTACCGGCAATTATCCGCCCGGCGCCTCCATCGAGGCCTCACTTGCGGGCAAGCGCCCGCTCGATCAGGCCACCTGGCGCGAGATCGTGCCGGCGACGGCGCTCGGCCCCTCCGCCCACCACTATGTCGGCGTCAGCGATGACGGGGTCTACGATCATGTGCGCCTCAACATCCATCCCGACGGCGGGGTGGCGCGGTTGCGCGTCTATGGCGAGCCGGTGGCCTCATGGGCCGATGACGGCGGCGACGGGGTGTATGAGCTTTCGGCGCTGGCCAATGGCGGGCGGATCGTCGGCTACAACGATGCCCATTTCGGTTCGGTGTGGACGCTGATCACCGCCGGCCGGGGCCGCGACATGGGCGATGGCTGGGAGACCAGGCGACGGCGCGAGCCGGGCAACGACTGGCTGGTGCTGGCGCTGGGCGCCGCCGGCCTCATCGAGAAGATCGAGATCGACACCTGCCATTTCAAGGGCAACTTTCCCGACCGGGCGGGACTGGCCGGGGCGCTGGTGGAAGCAGCAAGCGATGCCGCGATCATCACCGACACCATGTTCTGGCCGATGCTGCTCGATGCGCAAAAGCTCAAGGCCGACCACATCCACACCTTCAAGCTGAAGTCACCGGTCGCCGCCAGCCATGTGCGCCTCGACATCTTTCCCGACGGCGGGGTGAGCCGGCTCAGGGTCTTCGGGCGGCTTTACGAGAAACCCGTGATAATGTCGGTGTGACGGCGATGGCCCTGGTGCTCGATCCCCGTCCCCTGACGCGCGATGCCTTTGCCGCGTTCGGCGAGGTGATCGAGACCGAGGGCGCCCATCACTACCCCATCAACGAGGGCACCACGACGCGTTTTCACGACCTCGCCCGGGTGGATGTGGCAGCCGGTGACGGCAAGCCGCTTATCTCGATCTTTCGCGGGCGCGCCCGGCCGCGGCCCATCCGTCTTACGCTGATGGAGCGCCATCCGCTCGGCACGCAGGCGTTTTTTCCCCTCACGAACCATCCATGGCTGGTGGTCGTCTCGTCGCGTGACGATCCGCTCGAGCGCGATGGTCTTTTATGCTTTGCCGCCGGCGGCCATCAGGGCGTCAATTATGCTCGCGGCGTCTGGCACCACCCGTTGCTGGTGCTGGAGCCCATGCAGGACTTTCTCATCGTCGACCGCGGCGGCCCCGGCGACAATCTCGAAGAACGCCACTTCCCCCCCGGCGATGCGGTGCTGATCTCGGTTTAGACTTCGTAAAGTACGTTGGCCGCCCCTGCTCGAAACACGACCCCAAGCCCTGTAAGGTGACGCATGGTCAGTTTGACCGCTGGTGTCCGGGACAGGAGAGCTGGTGATGCCACATGAGAACCGCCTGGCGGTCCTGATCGACGCCGACAATGTCGGGGCCAGTTTTGCGCCAGCCATCTTTCGGGAAGTCGCGAAACTCGGCAATCCCGATATTCGCCGCGCCTATGCGAATGGCCATCACAAGAAATGGCTCAAGGTTGTGCCCACCGTGAAAATCGAGACGCCGCGAAGGTTGTCAAAGAAGCAGGGCAAGAATTCAACCGATATCAACCTTGTGGTCGCTGCCATGGATCTCCTGCATGAAGACCGCGATCTCGCAGGTATCTGCGTGGTCGGCTCCGACAGCGATTACACCGGACTGGTGGAAAGGCTGCGTAAAGACAAAAAGCTGGTCTATGGCTTTGGCAATAGAACCACACCGGCGCGGTTCCGCAATGCCTGCTCGAAGTTCTTCAAGCTCGAAAATCTTATGAAACCGGCACCTTCTCCGCCCCGCGAGCCGCAGCCGGATGCCGCGCAACGGGAACTGCTTCGCGAGGCTGGAGACCAGATAAGCGAAGCCGTCCGAGAGGTTGGCAATGAGGATGGTTGGGCCAATCTCAGCCAGGTCGGCGCGCACCTTCGCTCAAGGATACCGCCGTTCGTCGTTCGCCGTTACGGCCATAAGAAGCTGGTCGATCTGGTGAAGAAGACCGGGCAGTTCGAAACCAGACGACCGGCGCCAAAGGTCGTCGAGATCAAACGCAAGTGACCGCCGTCAGGACCGGTGATGTTCGTGCCAGTGGCGGGCGATGTCGATGCGGCGCGCCAGCCATACCCCCTCGTGGCGGTCGATGTGGTCTAAAAAGCGCATCAGCCCGGCGAGGCGGCCCGGCCGGCCGCTAATGCGACAGTGCAGGCCGATGTTCATCATCTTCGGTGAGCCTGCCTTTCCCTCGGCATACAGCACATCGAATGTGTCCCTGAGATAGGTGAAGAACTGCTCGGCGGAATTGAAGCCTTGCGGGGTGGCAAAGCGCATGTCGTTCGAATCGAGCGTATAGGGAACGATGAGGTGCGGCCCCTTGGGTCCGTCGATCCAGTAGGGCAGGTCATCGGCATAGCTGTCGGAGGAATAGAGGAAGCCCCCCTCCTCCATCACCAAGTCGGTGGTATGGATCGATGTGCGGCCGGTGTACCAGCCGAGCGGCCGGGCGCCGGTCATCTTCTCGTGGATGCGGATCGCCTCGACCATGTGGGCGCGTTCGTCTTGCCTTGAGAAATCCTTGTACTCGATCCACTTGAGCCCGTGCGAGGCGACCTCCCATCCGGCCTCCAGCATCGCCCTCACCTGCTCCGGCCCGCGTTCAAGGGCGGTCGCCACGCCGTAGACGGTGACCGGCACTTCGCGGCCGCTGAAGAGCCGCCACAGGCGCCAGAAGCCGGCGCGGGTGCCGTATTCGTAAATCGATTCCATGTTCATGTGGCGCATGCCGGGCCATGCCGCGGCGCCGACGATTTCCGACAGGAAGGCTTCGGAAGCCGCATCGCCATGCAGGACCGAGTTCTCGCCGCCTTCCTCATAGTTGATGACGAACTGCACGGCGATCCGCGCCCCGCCCGGCCAGCGCGGGTCGGGGGCCGAGCGGCCGTAGCCTTGAAGGTCGCGGGGATATTTTCCAGCCATCACGTCTCCTCCCGCTCATGCACGCAAGCCCCCGCCACATAGGTCGCGGCCACCGCCCGGTCATCGCCCAGCATCATCAGTGCGAACAACCTCTCCTCCAGACTTTCCGACAGATCATCACGGGCGGCAAGCACCGGGGTGGCGCGGGGATCGAGCACCACGACGTCGGCCCAGTTGCCTTCATCGAGGCTGCCGGTCGCCTCAAGCCCGACGCGCTCGGCATTGCCGCGGGTCGCCATGGCGAAGGCATCGCCGGCAGTGAAGCGGCGGCCCTTGAGCATCGCCACCTTGTAGGCTTCGCCCAGCGTTGCCAGCATCGAATAGCTGGTGCCGCCGGCGATGTCGGTCGCCACCCCCACTGCCACCGGGCGGCTTTCATTCGCCACACGGCCGATGTCGAAAAGCCCTGAGCCAAGGAAGGTGTTGGAGGTGGGGCAGTGGACTACCGTCGATCCGGCCTCGGCCAGGCGCGCACATTCGCGCTCGCTCAGGTGGATGCCGTGGGCAAAGAGACTCCTCGGCCCCAGCAGGCCGAAGCGGTCATAGACGTCGGTATAATCCTTGGCTGCCGGGAACAGGCGGGCGACCGTCTCGATCTCGCGGCGGCTTTCGGAGAGATGGGTCTGCATGACGAGGCCGGGGTTGCACTTCACCAATTCACCCACCACCTGAAGCTGGGCATCCGATGAAGTCACGGCAAAGCGCGGGGTGATGGCATATTGAAGCCGCCCCACCCCGTGCCATCTGGCGATCAGGTCGGCCGATTCGATGCCCGATGTCTCGGCGTCATCCTCGACGTCAGGTCGGGCGTTGCGGTCCATCATCGTCTTGCCGGTCGTGAGCGCCATGCCAACCTTTTGGGCGGCTCCGAACAGCGCCTCGGCGGCACACTTGTGGACCGAGGAAAAGGCCAGCGCCGACGTGGTGCCGTGTCGGAACAGGATTTTCAGGAAGTCGCCGGCCCGCGCCTTGGCCCAGGCCGGGTCGCCATAACGGGCTTCTTCGGGGAAGGTGAAGCGGGCCAGCCAGTCGAGGAGATCGAGGCCGGGGGCGGCCAGCATGCGGCATTGCGGGAAATGGATATGGGCATCGACAAAGCCCGGCAGGATCAGGCGCCCCGTCCAGTCATCGACCGGCAGCCCGCCGAAGCCTTCCGGCAGGCTGGCGCGCCCGCCCACCCAGGCGACGCGCCCGGCGGCATCGACCGCCACCGCCCCGTTGGCGATATGGCGCGGGGTCATGGTATCGCCATGATAACGGGGGCTGGCATCGAAGGTGACGATGTCACCGAGGAGGACGCGGGCGGTCATGGGCTCACCCGATCCTCGATACGAAATGAGAAGATGCGCATCACCTGCTCCAGCGCCGTGGTGAATTCGGTTTCGGCCGTGTTTTTCAGCCTCGCCTCGAAGGCGTAAAGGATCTGTTCCTTCGTCGCCCCCTTCACCGCGAAGATGAAGGGAAAGCCGAAGCGGGCGCGATAGGCCGCGTTCAGCCGGGTGAAGCGCGCGAACTCGTCGGCTGTGAGGCTGCCGAGCCCGGCGCCCGCCTGTTCGCGGGCCGAGTCGTCTGTCACCTCACCGGCAATGGCCGCCTTGCCGGCCAGATCGGGGTGCGCCCGCAACAACGCCAGTTGGGCCTCGGGCGCGGCCGCGGCAAGGCTTGCCTCGAAGGCAGCGATCATCGCCGCGCGGCTGGCAAAGGGGCGCTTTTGCGCCGCCGCCTCGGCCACCCACGGCGAATGCTCGGCCACGTCGCCGCAGGCTTCAACAAAGCCGGCGTTCGATAACGCGTTGATCTGATCGATGCTGAAGGTCACGGGGTCAACGTCGTCCTATTGCACATCCAGCCAGGCGCCCAGCTTGGCGCGCTCGACCTTGGTCATGCCGGTTTCGTTGCCGAGCGGCATGACGTCGGACTGAACGGCGAACTGGCGGATCAGCTTGGCATAGCGGCGCACCTCATCCAGGGTTTCGAGCTTCACGCCCTTGGGCGGGGCATCAAAGCCCTCGTGGGTGGGCTTTGCCGCATGGCACATGACGCAATGCTTGCGGGTCAGCGCGGTGATTTCGGCATCGCTGACGTGGATACCGGCGGTCGAAAGGCGCACCGGCGCCGTCAGCCACATGGCGGCAATCAGGCACGCCGCGATCACCGGCAGCGCCCAGGCGATCTTGGCCAGTGGATCGCCCACCTCGTGGCGTACCAGGAAATGCCTGAGAATGGCGCCGCCCACCACGATCAGCCCCACCACCGCCCAGGCCTGATGGCTTGCCGACAGCATGGGGTAATGGCCCGACACCATCATCACCAGCACCGGCAGGGTGAGATAGGTGTTGTGCACCGAGCGGGTTTTTCCCGTGGCGCCCCATGCCGGGTCGGGGGCGGCGCCGGCCATCAGCGCATCGGCGATCTTTTTCTGGTTGGGGATGATCACCATGAAGACGTTCACCGCCATGATGGTGCCGATGAAGGCCCCCACTTGGATGAGCGCGCTGCGCCCGGAAAACACGTGCGTGTAGCCCCAGGCGGCGGCGAGGATGAGGATGAAGACGGCCGCCACCAGCGCCACCGGATGGTTCTTCAGCGGCGAACGGCAAAGCCCGTCATAGATCAGCCAGCCGGCCACCAGGCCGCCCACCGAAATGGCGATCGCCTGCCAGGGCTCAAGCGGCATGACGCCCGGGTCGATGAGCCATGAGCGGGCATTGAGATAGTACTGGACGATCAGCAGCGAAAAGCCGGTCACCCATGTGAGGTAGGCCTCCCACTTGTACCAGATGAGGTCGGACGGCAGCGTCTTGGGGGCGAGGGTATATTTCTCCACCTGATAAAAGCCGCCGCCATGCACCTCCCAGACCGTGCCGGCGACGCCCTCGCGCATTTCGGGGCGGCGCTTCAGCGACAGATCCAGCGCAATGAAATAGAACGAGGTACCGATCCAGCCGATACCGGCGATCAGGTGGCCCCAGCGGATCAGCAGGTTGATCCAGTCGGCGGCGAATGCGGTCATGGCAATCCCTCGTTCTCGTCGATGCCCCCTCCGGGGGGCCCCGGTCCACATCCCCCCACGCTCCCGGGCCAGACCCCGAGGAAGACATGGGGGAAAAACTTTCCCACCCCCAGTTCGTCATGGCGGGGCTTGATCCCGCCATCCATTCCGCCGGCCTTGGCCCTTACCGCGACGCGAGCGAGATGGACCCCGGGATCAAGTCCCGGGGTGAGGGAGGATGAAGAAACAAGGCACTCAACAGGCCCGATCCGGGACCGCGGACACGCCTTGGTGCGGCGGCGGCCCGGGCCCTCGGTATCGGCTTTGCCTTACTGCGGCAGCTTGTCGTTGATGCCCTTGACGTACCAGTTGAGGCTGAGGATCTCCTTGTCGGGCATCACTTCGCCCTTCTTGACCATCAGCTTGCCGGCCTGGTTGTAGATCGGGCCCTGGAACGGGTTGAGCTTGCCCGACGTGATCTCATCGACGGTGTTCTGCGCCATCTTGGCGACGCTTTCGGGCATGTTGGTGAAGGGCGCCATCTTGACGGTGCCTTCGTGCATGCCGGTCCACGAGGCCTGCGACTTCCAGGTGCCGTTCATCAACGCCTTGATGCGGGTCACGTAATAGGGGCCCCAGTTATCGATCAGGGCGGTGAGCTGGGCGTGCGGGCCGTACTTGATCATGTCTGAGGCCTGCCCGAAGGCGTGGATGTGCTTTTCCTCGGCGACCTGCATGGGGGCGCTCGAATCGGTGTGCTGGACGAGGATGTCGCAGCCCTGCCCGACCAGCACCTTGGCGGCGTCGGCTTCCTTGCCCGGGTCATACCAGGAGTTCACCCAGATCACCGAGATCTTGAAGTTCGGGTTCACCGACTGGGCGCCGAGCATGAAGGCATCGATGCCGGCCACCACCTCGGGTATGGGGAAGGACACGATGTAGCCGGCCTTGCCGGTCTTCGACACGCTGGCCGCGATCTGGCCGGCGACGTAGCGGCCTTCGTGGAATTTCAGGTTGTAGGTGGTGACGTTCTTGGCGGTCTTGTAGCCGGTCGCGTGCTCGAACTTCACTTTCGGGAAGCGCTTGGCGACCTTGATGGTGGCGTCCATGAAGCCGAAGGAGGTGGTGAAGATGATGTCGCAACCCGAGCGGGCGAGGCGCGTGATGGCGCGCTCGGCGTCAGGCCCTTCGGCAATGTTCTCCAGGTAAACGGTTTCCAGCTTGTCGCCCAGCATCTTCTGGGCATACAGGCGGCCCTGGTCGTGCTGGTAGGTATAGCCGTGGTCGCCAATGGCGCCGACATAGACCCAGCAGGCCTTGACTTTGGCTTCGGCGCCGGCCGCGCCCAGCGCCAGCGCGAGCGCCAGCGTGCACGCCAATCCAATCCATTTCTTCATTACCAGTCTCCCTCTTCGGTTCGGTCTATTTTCAATTCCGGTTGCGGCTCTTCATCTGCGATGCTCTTGGGCATCCGCGGCGGGCCGCCCGCCGCGGATGCACCGGTTTATCGATCGGGCACGAAGGGCTGCGCGAGGGCAGCCGGTGTGTTGGCGCGCGTCAGCGTGCGGTTGCCGGAAATGACGACCAGCGCCACGACGGTCACGATGTAGGGCAGCGATGACAGGAACTGCGAGGGGATGCCCAGCCCCAGGCTCTGCACATAAAAGCCGAGGATCATCACCGTGCCGAAGAGATAGGCGCCGATCACCACCCGCGCCGGACGCCAGGAGGCGAACACCACCAGAGCCAGCGCGATCCAGCCGCGTCCCGCCGTCATGTTCTCGATCCACGACGGGGTGTAGGCCAGCGACAGGTAGCCGCCGGCAAGACCGGCGCAGGCGCCGCCGAACATGACGCACAAGTAGCGCACGGCGATGACGTTGTAACCGAGCGCATGCGCCGAGGCGTGGCTGTCGCCGACGGCGCGGATGATGAGCCCGGCGCGGGTGGCGAACAGGACCCATGCGACGGCGGCGGCCAGCGCCAGCGAGAAGTAAACCAGCACGTCCTGACTGAAGACGAGCGGGCCGATGACGGGAATGTCGGACAGGCCGGGGATGTGGATGCTGGCAAGTTTCACGCCGGGCTGGCCGACGAAGGACTCGCCGATGACCCCGGAGAGGCCTAGCCCTAAAAGCGTCAGCGCCAGGCCGGTCGCCACCTGGTTGGTCACCAGCGTCAGGGTCAGCAGGCCGAACAGCAGCGACATGACGACCCCGGCGATGATCGCCACGATAATACCGACCCCTACCGAGCCGGTCAGATGCGCAGCGCCGAAGCCGCAAACCGCCCCCATCACCATCATGCCCTCGACGCCGAGATTGAGGACGCCGGAGCGCTCGGCCACCAGTTCACCAAGTGCTGCCAGCAACAGCGGCGTCGAGGCGGTGATGATGGTGAGGACGATGGCCACGAAGGCGTGCATGGCGGTCTTTTCCTTACTGCCGCGCGCCCGCCCGGCCAAAGATGGCGAGGCGGATGCGGTAGAGGATGAGGGTGTCGCAGGCGAGGATGTAGAACAACAGGATGCCCTGGAAGACGTGGGCGATCTTGTCGGAGATGCCGAGCGCCACCTGCGCGCCCTCGCCGCCCAGGTAGCTGAGCGCCAGCATCAGTCCCGCCACCACCACGCCCAGCGGGTTGAGGCGGCCGAGGAAGGCGACGATGATGGCGGTAAAGCCGTAGCCGGGCGAAATCCCCGGCTGCAGATGGCCGATGGGACCGGCCACCTCGCAGATGCCGGCAAGCCCGGCAAGGCCGCCCGACAACAGGAAGCTGAACCACACGGTGCGGCTGCGCGAGAAGCCGGAAAAGGCGCCGGCGCGCGGCGTCGTGCCCATGACCCTTATCTCGAACCCCTTCAGCATGAACGCCATGACGACGGCCAGCACGATGGCGGCAATGAGCGCAAAGGCGATGCCCAGATGCACCCCGCCGTCGGGACTGACGGGCAGAACCTGCCAGCCGGCGAACTCGACCGACTTGGGGAAGTTGAAGCCCTTGGGGTCGCGCCACGGCCCGCGCACCAGCCAGTCGAGGCCCAGTTGCGCGACATACACTAGCATCAGCGACGAGAGGATCTCGCTCGCCCCGAACCGCACCTTGAGGAAGGCCGGGATCGAGGCCCAGGCCATGCCGCCGAGGATGCCCATGAGCAGGATCGCCGGTAAAACCGTCGGGTCCTGCCAGGCGGGGAAAAGCACCGGGAACATGGAGCCGGCCACGGCGCCCGCCACGAGTTGGCCCTCGGCGCCGATGTTCCACACATTGGCGCTGTAGCCGACCGCAAGGCCGACACCGATGAGTATCAGGGGTCCTGCCTTCACCAAAAGCGCCTCGATCGACCACAGGCTGGTAAGCGGATCGATGAAATAGAGGTAAAGGGCACTGAAGGGGTTGAAGCCCAGGAGCGCGAAGATGATGCCGCCGGTCACCAGCGTCAGGGCGACGGCGATGAAGGGCGAGGCGATGGCCATCGCGCCTGAATGCTCGGGGCGCTTTTCGAGATAAAGCCGCATCACACCGCCTCCGCCACGGGCTGGCGGGCCTTTTCATGCGCCCCGGCCATGAGCAGGCCGATGCGCTCGGTGGTCATGGCGCCGGCCGGTTCGGCGTCAGAAAGCTCGCCTCTTGAAATGACCGCGATGCGGTCGGCGATCTCGAAGATTTCATCGAGGTCCTGGGAAATCACCAGCACCGCCGAGCCGGCCCGTGCCAAATCGATGAGCGCCTGGCGGATGAGGGCGGCGGCACCGGCATCGACGCCCCAGGTAGGCTGGTTGACGATGAGGATCTTCGGTTCGCGGTCGAGTTCGCGCCCCATGACGAATTTCTGCAGGTTACCGCCCGACAGGGCGCGGGCTTCCGGGTCGGGCTTGCCCTTCCTGACATCGTACTTGCGCGATATTTCCTCGGTCAGCCGCGTGGCGCGGGCATAATCGACAAAGGCGCCGGTCGCCAGTCCGTCCTTGCCGCTGTGGCGGGTGAGGACGACGTTCTGCGACAGGGTGAAGCCGGGCACGGCGCCGTGGCCGAGGCGTTCTTCCGGCACGAAGGCTGCCCCCAGCGCGCGGCGGGCATTGATCCCCAGCCCCGCGCACGGGCTGCCGGCCATGGCGATGGCATCGCCCGGTGTGGCGGTGCGCTCGCCCGACAGGGCCACGAACAGTTCGCCCTGGCCGTTACCGGCGACCCCCGCGACGGCCACCACTTCACCGGCGTGCACATTGAGGTGAACGTCCTTCAGCGCCACGCCGAAGGGGCCGTCGGCCGGCAGGTTGAGGCCGTTGAGGCAAAGCAGGGTTGAGCCCGCGGTGTCGGCGTGGCTCGGCTTGATGGCATGCACATCGCCGCCCACCATCAAGCGGGCGAGGCTGTTGGCGGTTTCCTTCCTCGGGTCGACTTCGGCCACCACCTTGCCGTGCCTCAGGATAGTGGCGTTGTGGCAAAGGCCCTTCACCTCCTCCAGGCGGTGCGAGATATAGAGCACCGCGCAGCCCTCGCCGGCGAGGCGCTTCAAGGTGATGAAGAGCTGGTCGGCCTCCTGCGGCGTCAGGACGGCGGTGGGTTCGTCCATGATGAGGAGGCGCGGTTCCTGCAACAGGCAGCGCACGATCTCAATCCGCTGGCGCTCGCCCACCGACAGATCGGCCACCACGGCGGAGGGAACCAGCGGCAGGCCGTATTCGCCCGACACGCGGGAAATCCTTTCCGACAGGGCGGCAAGGTCATAGGGACCGGCCAGCGCCAGGGCGATGTTTTCCGCCACCGTCAACGCCTCGAACAGCGAAAAGTGCTGGAACACCATGCCGATGCCGAGATCGCGGGCGGCGGCCGGATTGGCGATGGCGACGGGTTCACCCTTCCAGATCAGTTCGCCCGCATTGGGCTGCAACGAGCCGTAAATGATCTTGACCAGCGTCGATTTTCCGGCGCCGTTCTCGCCCAGCAACGCGTGGATTTCGCCGGGCGCCACCCTCAGCGTCACTTCATCGTTGGCGACAAGCCCGCCGAAGCGCTTGACGATGCGGCTGGCCTCCAGAAGCCACGCCTTTGCCTTGTCGCCGGTTGCGGCGGCCATGGCCTCTCCCCTTGCCATCATCTCACCCCGGTCCATGAGACTAGGCCCTTTGCCGCTGGATGTTGAGAGGGACTTGGTCAGTTTTCACCAGCGCGTCACATTGCAGCAATTCCGCCACGACTCCGGCCGCAATCGCCGCCGGCAGCCGCGAGGCGATGCCCGATATGCCGATGGGGCAATGAAACGAGAATACCGCCGTCTCTGCGTGCCCGGCCTGTCGCAGGCGGCTTTGAAAGCGCGCCCGTTTGGTTTTCGACCCGATGACCCCGATATAGCCGAAGCGGCCTTCCGTCAGAGCCTTATCGAGCACCGCCAGGTCGAGGGCATGGCTGTGGGTGACGATGACGACAAGCGCCCCATCCGGTGCCTCGGCCAGGGCCTGCAGCGGATCGCCGCGCGGATCGAGGGTTACATTACCCGCCACATGCGCGGGGAAGCTTTGCGGGCGCGCATCAACCCAGCGCACCTCGAACGGCAGGGGCGCCAGCGCCAGCATCAGCGCGCGCCCCACATGCCCGGCGCCGAACAGCATGACGACGCGGCGGCGCGCGCCGAATACTTCTGTGATCATGCCGTTACCCCGCAAGGTAACGGGCGCGTCGAGGTCCTGATCGGCCTCGATCTGGCGCGCCAGATGTCGTCCGCCCAGCCTGCCCGTCGTGGCGAAGGGGCCTGATGCTTCGGCCCTCGCCAGGTCGGCGACATGCGTCAGATCGGCTGCCTCGAAACGCTCTACCAGCACCTCCACCGCCCCGCCGCAGCATTGGCCGAGATCGGGGCCGAGCACCCTTTTCTCGATGATCGCCTCAGACCCGGCACGGGCGATCAGCCGCTGCGCCGAGCCCAGCGCCTGCCATTCCAGCGCCCCGCCGCCGATGGTGCCGTGAAAGCCGCCGCCCGATGTCACGATCATCCGCGCCCCCGCTTCGCGCGGCGCCGATCCCTTCACCGCCAGCACGCTGACGAGGGCACAAGGTTCGCCGCGCTTGAGGATCGATTCGATGTTGCGCCACACGGTCATCGGATCACCCCGCCCTGCCGAAGCAGCCGACGCCAGCCAATTCCCTCCCCCGGCAAGGGGGAGGGTCGGGGTGGGGTTGGCGGCGGCGCGCCTTGTCGATGTCCCTGACGTGCTGCATCGCCATCAACCCCCATCCCGGCCTTCCCCCTTGCTAGGGGAAGGAGCGACGGTCTGCGAACCGGACATTGCCGCGGCCGCCTTGAGGATGGCTTCCGGCGTCGCCGGGGCATCGAGGGGCGGGCAGTGTCCGGGCTTGAGGCTCGCCAGCGCGTCGGTGATGGCTGAAAACACCGACAAGGCCAGCATCAACGGCGGCTCGCCCACCGCCTTGGAGCGGTAGATGGTCGGCTTGCGATTGCCGGTGTTCTCATGCAGCTTGACCCGGAAATCGGCCGGCACGTCAGAGGCGGTCGGGATCTTGTAGGTGGACGGCGCATGCGTCGTGAGGCGCCCTTCGGCATCGAACACCAGCTCCTCGGTGGTGAGCCACCCCATGCCCTGCACGAAGCCGCCTTCGATCTGACCGATGTCGACGGCCGGATTGATGGAGCGCCCGACGTCGTGGAGGATGTCCACCCGGTCGATGCGCATCTCGCCGGTGAGGGTATCCACCGTCACTTCGGCGCAGGCCGCGCCATAGGCGAAATAATAGAACGGCCTTCCCTCCACCTTGTCGCGCACCCAGTCGATCTCCGGCGTTGCGTAAAAGCCGGTGGATGACAGCGATACCCGTTCGAGGAACGCCTGGTGCGCCACCTCGGCAAAGCCCATGGACTTGCCGCCGGCCCTCACCTCGCCGGCCTCGAAGCGCACCTCGTTGGCCCCGCCGCCCAGCTTGTCGGCCGCCACCGCCGCCATGCGGGCGCGGATGGTTTCCGCCGCCGCGCGCGCCGCCATGCCGTTGAGGTCGGAGCCGGAAGACGCCGCGGTGGGCGCCGTGTTGGGCACCTTCGCCGTGGTGGTGGCGGTGATGTGGATTTGATCGATGCCGATGCCAAACACTTCGGCGACGACTTGCGCCACCTTCACATAAAGCCCCTGGCCCATCTCGGTGCCGCCGTGATTGATCTGCACCGACCCATCGGTATAGACGTTGACCAGGGCGCCGGCCTGATTGAGGTGCGGCAGAGTGAAGGAAATGCCGAACTTGACCGGCGTCAACGCCAGGCCCTTGCGCAACAGCCCGCCTTTGGCATTGAACGCCGCCACTTGCTTGCGGCGGGTGCGGTAATCGCTTGAGGCTTCCAGTTCGTCGACCACCTCGGCGATGATGTTATCGGCAAGCTGCATGCCGTAGGGCGTCACGTCGCGCCCCTCGCGATAAAAGTTGGTCTTCCTCACATCCAGCGGATCGCGCCCCGTCGCATAGGCGATCTCGTCCATCATGCGTTCCGCGAACAGCATGCCTTGCGGTCCGCCAAAGCCGCGAAACGCCGTGTTCGACACGGTGTTGGTGCGCACCCGCCTGGAATGGATGCGCAGCGCCGGATAGAAATAGGCATTGTCGGCGTGGAACATGGTGCGGTCGACGACGCCCAGCGACAGATCGGCCGAACAGCCGCAGCGCCCGAAAAAGTCCACGTCCACCGCCTCGACCTCGCCATCGGCGCCATAGCCGTAACGATAGTCGACGCGAAAATCGTGGCGCTTGCCGGTGGCGATCATGTCGTCGTCGCGGTCGAGCCGCATCTTGGCGGGACGGCCGGTGAGACGCGCTGTCAGGGCAGCCAGCGCTGCCCATTGCGCGGCCTGCGATTCCTTGCCGCCGAAGCCGCCGCCCATGCGCCGGCAGACGCATTCGACCCGCGCCTCCGCCACCCCCAGCATCTTGGCGATGCAATGCTGGATTTCGCTCGGGTGCTGGGTCGAGCAATAGACCAGCACCCCGCCCTCCTCGGCCGGCAATGCCAGCGACACCTGGCCTTCGAGATAGAAATGCTCCTGCCCGCCGATGCGCATCGTGCCGGCGGCCCGGCATGACGCGGCGCCGATGGCTTCCGAAGGGTCGCCGCGCCTGAACTCGTAGGGCGGCAGCACCTTTTCATCACGCTCAAGGCCCTGATCGACCGTCACCATGGGGTCCGACGCCGCGATCTCGATTTTCGCCAGCCGGGCGGCGCGACGTGCCTGGTCGCGGGTCTCGGCGGCGACTGCAAAGATCACCTGGCCGTGGAACACCACCTCACCGTCAGCGAGGATGGGATCATCGCCCATGGCCGGGCTGCAATCGTTCTTTCCCGGAATGTCTGACGCCGTCAGCACCTTGACCACGCCGGGTGCTGAACGCACCTGATCGAGGTCGAGCCTGGCAATGCGCCCGGCGGCCTTGGGCGAAAGTCCCGGCGCCAGATGCAGCGTGCCGGCCGGTTCCGGCATGTCGTCGACATAAGGGGCGTTGCCCTGCACGTGGCGCCGCGCGCTGTCATGGGCCAACGCCTTGCCCACTGTGGCGGTGGCGGCGGCCGCAGCGACCTTCAGGTCATGCGGCGCGTTCATCGCCTGCCTCCCTGAAACCGGTGATGCGGGTTTGGCGGCTGTCGGCGCCGGCAATCTCGGTGAGGGCTTTTCGCAACAACCCCCGCGCGGCTTCGAGCCGGTAGCCCGATGACGCGCGCATGTCGGTGAGCGGCGAAAAATCCTCACCCAACGCATCGATGGCCGCCTGCCAGCTTTGAGGCTTGGCAAGACTGGCACCCGCCAGCGCCGCCTCGGTCTTCGCTGCCCGCTTCGGCGTTGCCGCCATGCCGCCGTAGGCGATGCAGGCCGCTGAAACCTTGTCCCCGTCGATCCCCAGCTTGAAGGCGCCGAGCACAGCGGAGATATCCTGGTCGATGCGCTTGGAGATCTTGTAGCAACGCACCTGTTCGCCGCCTTTCAGGCGCGGCACGTGGATGCACGAGACGAATTCGCCGGCCTTGCGGTCCTGCTTGCCGTAGGCGATGAAAAAATCTTCCAGCTTCAGGCTCCTTTCACCCTCAGCCGAAGCCAGATCGATCATCGCCCCCAGCGCGATGAGCATGGGCGGCGTATCGCCGATGGGCGAGCCGTTGGCGATGTTGCCGCCGATGGTCCCGGCCGCCCGCACCTGCCGCGAGCCCAGCCGCCGCACCACCTCGCCGATATCGGCATCGAGGCGGGATAAAGCGGCATGAGCGTCGCGGTAGGTGGCCCCAGCACCCAGTGTCAGGCCATCGGCGGTTTCGCTGACGTCGTCGAAACCGGCGATGCACCCGACATGGATGATCTTCGGCAAGTTCCGCAGTTGCTTGGTGATCCAAAGCCCCACATCGGTGGCGCCGGAAACCAGCGTGGCGTCGGGATGGCGGGCATAGAGGCGAGCCAGCCCGTCGCGGCTGGCGGGGCTGGCAAAAAAGCCGTTTTCATCGCCGCAGAAGACATCGGCGCCATCGGCCATTGCCGCCAGTTGTTTGGCGGTTGCGGCCATCGCCTTTGAATACCGGTCGTCGGGCTTGCCGGCACAGGCCGCCATTCCGGCATCGACGATGGGGCGATAGCCGGTGCAGCGGCAGAGATTCCCGGCCAGCCAGTCGGTCACCTCGTTGCGGTCGCCGACCGGCTTTCCCGAGTGATAGAGCGTGAACAGCCCCATGACGAAACCCGGCGTGCAAAAACCGCATTGCGAGCCGTGGTGATCGACCAGGGCCTGCTGCACCGGGTGCAGGTCGCCGCCCGCGGCCAGGTCATCGACCACCACCAGTTCGGCACCATCCAGCATGCCGAGAAGCTGGATGCAGGCGTTGACGGGCTCGTAGACGACCTTGCCCGCCTTCAGCCGGCCGATAGCCACCGTGCAGGCGCCGCAATCGCCCTCGTTGCAGCCTTCCTTGCTGCCGGTCAGGCGGGCATCGATCCGCAACCAGTCGAGCAGCGTCGTCATCGGGTTGAAGTTTTCGACCTCGACGATGCTGCCGCGATGCAGGAAACGGATTGAATTGCGTTCGGCCATTCTCAGCTTCCCCGGTAAGTGGAATAGCCGTAGGGCGCCAGCAGCAGCGGCACATGATAGTGCTGGGCTCCATCGGCGATGCCGAAGCGGATCGGCACCACGTCGAGAAACGGCGGATCGGTGAGTGCCGCACCCTCGCCTTTCAGGTAATCGCCGGCATGAAAGCGCAGCTCATAGGTGCCGACAATGAGATCGGCGCCTTCCAGCAGGGCCCCATCGACGCGGCCGTCGGTATTGGTGGTGACGACCTTGAGCCTTTGCGGCTTACCATCGATGCGCCACAACTCGATCGCCAACCCCGCCGCCGGACGGCCGGAACCTGTATCGAGCACATGGGTTGTTAGCCTGCCTGCCATTCGCCCTCCCAAATGCGCCTGGCCTCGGATCGTTCATTGTCGCGCACAATCGCCGTTCTAAAAAGATCAAAGATTAGGACAGTACGTACTCAAAATTAGGGCGCTTCAAAGTACCGGCCACGCCCGCACGCCATCCAGCGCGTGGCGGAAGAAGGCTTCGGCGGCGTCGCCGCTGCGCCGCCCGGCGGGACGCACCAGCATCAGTTCATCGGCCGGCAGGTCGGCATCGGCGAGTTTTATGAATTTCAGGGCGCCGGCCGTCAGTTGCGGCTCGATGCCGACGCGCGGCTGGAAGGCGATCACCCCGCCGGCTGCGGCCAGCGCCGCCATGACGCGCAGCGAGTTGGCCTCGATCGCCGGTCGCGGGCGCTCCTTGAGGCGGCCCATGATCTTTTCCAGCGCCGCCCTGAGACTCAGGCCGCGTGCCGGCAAGGCATAGGGAAAGGCAAGGCAGTCGGCGACGGTGAGCTTGCCGCGGCGGCTCAAGGGGTGGTCGGGCGCCATCACCGCGCCGATGGGCAGCGCCTTGGACCAGGCGACCTCGAGGCCTTGCAGCGATTGCGGGTTGAAGGTGAAGCCCAGTTCGGCCTCGCGGCGCTCCACCAGCGCCGCCACCTGATCGGAGCCGGTGACACTGAGCACCACTTCGATGCCCGGATAGCCCTGGCGAAAGCCGGCGATCAGTTGCGGCAGCAGGTTCACCGACACGGTCTCGACGCTGGCAATGCGCACCTTACCACGCCTTAGAAGAGTCCGTTTGAAAATGTGTTCAATGGCTGATCCTTCGCAGCAGCAGGCTTCCCATGGCGACGTGGATCATAGCTTCGGAGACGTCGATGCGCTGCTCGTAGTCGC
>Ga0315556_1000166_pt1 | contig 38136 bp, 33 predicted proteins | sample SalMarSW160310MG_FD_202112 | JGI IMG/M metagenome (GOLD analysis project Ga0315556, IMG submission 202112) | Salt marsh sediment microbial communities from the Plum Island Ecosystem LTER, Massachusetts, United States - Salt Marsh Sediment SW1603-10 ...
GCAACCCCCGGACCTCGGTCTGGTCGGTCGCGGTCCAGCGCACGACCGGGCGTGCTTCGGTGCGAGCCGAGCCACGCGAGATCCTGGCCCTGGCGGGGCCCGTGCGCGCCCCCGCCTGGTCGCCCGACGGGGCCTGGATCGCGGGCGTCGGCGTCGGCGTCGAGCGCCCGTTCGACGACCTGTCCCCCACCCTTGTCGTCGGTCCGTCGGACGGCTCGCAGCCCGCTGTCGCGCTGGCTCCAGACGTGGATCGGCCGATCGGCAACTGGGCGGATACGGACCTCACCGGCTGGATGGCCGAGGCTCGACCCGGCCCGCTGTGGTCGGGATCCACCGCCGTCGTCGCGCTCGTGTCAGACCGTGGGCGGACCCATCCATGGCGGTTCTCGTTCGATCCGGCGACGGGTCGCGCAGCCGGCGAGCCGGAACGGCTGGCCGCCGGCGACGTCATGTGCCAGACGCTCGCCCTGGGCGCGGGACTGGTCACCGTCACCGCCACCGTCGGCGCTCGTCCGCCCGAGCTGTGCCTGGTCGAACCGGGCGGGACCATCCGGCCCCTGACGTCGTTCGGCTCGTCGTGGACGCGCCGCCTCGCCTGGCCCGAGATGCGGGTCGTCGAGGCCCCGGGGCCCGGGGGGCCGATCGAGACCTGGATCGCTTCCCCGGCGGGTTCGGGCGACGAGCCGCTGCCCACGATCGTCGATGTCCACGGTGGGCCCCTCGGTGCCTGGGCGCCCGCGCCATCGCTCGAGGTCGTGCTGCTGTGTGCCCGCGGCTACCGGGTCGTGCTGCCGAACATTCGGGGCTCGGCCACCTACGGGGCCGCGTGGATCGCGCCCCAGCTGGGCGACTGGGGCGGCGTCGACGCGGAGGACGTCCACGCGGCGCTCGATCACGCGATCGGGCTCGGGTTGGCCGATCCCGCTCGGCTCGGCGCGCTCGGCCTGTCCTACGGCGGGTTCATGATCAACTGGCTGGTCGGCACGACGGATCGCTTCCGCGCGGCCGTGTCCGAGAATGGCGTCACCAACCAGGTCTCCGCCTGGGCCCACAGCGACGCGGGCCCCGAGTACTGTCGTGCCGCCCGGATGGGCGATCCGACCACGGCCGACGGCGCCGCGCAGCTGTGGCGCCAGTCGCCGCTGCGCAACGTGGCCAACGTCCGGACGCCACTGCTGATGCTCCAGTCCGAGGCGGACCGGCGCTGCCCCACTTCTGACAACGAGCAGCTCTTCGTGGCGCTCCGATGGCTTGGCCGCGAGGTCGAGTACGTGCTCTACCCGGAGGAGTTCCACGTGATCCAGGCGACTGGCCGCATCGACCGCCGCATCGACCGGATGACGCGGGTCCTCGACTGGTTCGACCGACACCTGTAGCCGGCGAGTGTCGATGGCGGACCGCGACCGGCGCCCCGCACCCGGCCGGGCGATCGAGCTACCGGAGCTGACGCCCTTCGCCGGAACGGCGCTGGAGGTCCGGGGCGACTACGAGGCGATCGACTTCACAGGCCTCGACCTGTCGGGCCAGCGAGCCGACGCCGCCGGGTTCCTGCGCTGTCGGCTCGCGCGCTGCCGGCTCGACGGGCTGGCCATGCCCCGCGCACGGATCAGCGAGTGCCTGCTGACCGAGTGCCAGGCCGCGAGCATCGATCTGGCCGCATCCATCGTCCGTGACAGCCTGCTCGCCGATGCCCGCTTGGGCGTCCTCGCCGCGGCCGAGGCAGGCTGGAGCAGCGTCCGGGTGCGCGGCGGCAAGGTGGATCTGCTCGATCTCAGCCGGGGGCGACTCAACGACCTCGCCTTCGAGGGCTGCACGATCAGCGAGCTGGATCTCACCGGGTCGCGCGTGCGGACGATGCGTTTCGAGGCGTGCGAGATCGACGAGCTGGTCGTTGACGACGCGAGGCTGGCCGATGTCGACCTGTCGGGCGCGGTCCTGCGGCTGGTGCGCGGGATCGGCAGCCTGCGCGGAACGACGATCGTCCGGGACCAGCTGGTCGATCTCGCGCCGCAGCTCGCGGCCCACGTGGGGCTCAAGGTTCGCGACGACTGAGCCGGGCGGCGCCGACGGTACGACCTTTCAGCCGACGGCGAGCTCTCCGGGTGGGCTGGAAAGGTGTCGCAGGGCCGCCCGGTTGCCCGCGACCGCACCCCGCTGCAGCGCGGCCGCCAGGGCCAGCCCGCGCCGCCGGCCGTCGAGCCAGCCCGACAGGAAGCCGGCGTCGAACGCGTCGCCGGCCCCGGTCGTGTCGATCGCCCGGACGGCAGCGGTGGCCACCTCGAACCGGAGCTGCCCGTGTGCCTTCGGCTCCGGCTGGCGGGCAAGGATCGTGGCGCCCTTGCTGCCCTGTTTGACGACGGCCACCGGGGCGAGGTCCAGCAGGCGCTCCTCGTGCTTCGGACCCACCAGCGCCTTGGCCTCCTCGCGCGTCGCGAACAGCACGTCGGGGGCGGCCTCACGGATCAGCGCGACCGAGGCGCGCCGCCCCATCGCCTGCAGTGGACCGCTCGACGCGAGATCCACGGTCACAAGGGCACCCGCTTCTCGCGCGACGCGCATCGCCGCCATGCCGGCGCGACCCAGCGGCTCGTCGAGCAGCGAGTAGATCGGCAGATGCACAGCGTCTGCGCCGGCGAACCACGCTGGCCGGAGATCCTCGGGCCGGAGACAGAGGGCGGCCGCCCGATCCTGGACGAAGGATCGCTCGCCCTCGGGCTCCACGACGACGCCGATCCGCCCCGTATGTGCACCGGTGACGCGGACCGCGTGCACGGTGACTCGATCCGCCGAGGCGGCGGCGATCAGGGCTCGCGCGGCCGCGTCCCGGCCGACGGCGCACACGAGCGTGGTGACGACGCCCAGCCGGCCGAGCCAGCGGGCGGTCGTGGTCGCCGAGCCCCCCTGGCGGACGAGCACCCGACCGGGGACGTCACTGCCGCGCACGAGCGATCCGGCGGGCGCCAGCACCACGTCCAGCACGAGGTCGCCGACGACGACGACACGGGGTCGCTGTGCCGGCTGGCGACGAGAACGGATGCGGCAGGACGCGGGCAGGACGGGCATCGGCTGAGGATAGACCTCGGCCCAACGCAGCGATCGGGCGAACCATCCACCTGAAGCTGTGCATGTCAGGCTGGCCAAGGCCCACGATCCTGCGGGAGCGGTACGATTGGGACCTCGCGGCACGCCTGCCCGAGATGCCGCGATACGGGCGCCGCGCCGGCGCCGTCGGTCGACCCGACCGGCCGCCCGCAGGCCCGACCGATCAGCGTCTCGAACCCGGAGACAGCGATGACCCTCGCCACGAACCGCCTCGACCAACTGGCCATCGACACCATCCGCACCCTTTCGATCGATGGGGTTCAGAAGGCCAACTCCGGACACCCTGGCGCCCCGATGGGCGCGGCGCCGATGGCCTATGCCCTGTGGACCCGCCACCTGCGCCACTCGCCGACCCAACCCGACTGGCCCAACCGCGACCGCTTCGTGCTGTCCGCCGGCCATGCGTCGATGCTGCTCTACTCCCTGCTCCACCTGACCGGGTACGACGTCTCGCTCGAGGACCTCGAGTCGTTCCGCCAGTGGGGGTCGACCACGCCCGGTCACCCCGAGTACCGGCTGACGCCGGGCGTCGAGGCGACCACCGGGCCACTCGGCCAGGGGCTCACCAACGGGATCGGGATGGCGATCGCGGAGCGCCGGCTGGCGGCCGAGCTCAACCGTCCGGGCCACGACATCATCGATCACAGGACCTACGTCCTGTGCTCCGACGGCGACCTGCAGGAGGGCATCGCCTCCGAGGCCTGCTCGCTGGCCGGGCACCTGCGGCTGGGCAAGCTCATCGCCCTCTACGACGACAACCACATCCAGCTCGATGGACCGACGGCCTGGGCGTTCAGCGAGGACGTCCTCGGCCGGTTCGGGGCCTACGGCTGGCACACCCAGCGCATCGAGGACGGCAACGACGTCGAGGCGATCTCGGCCGCGATCGACGCGGCGAAGGCCGACGACCGACCGTCCATCATCGCGGTGCGGACCCACATTGGCTTCGGGAGCCCCAACAAGCACGACAGCCATAAGGCCCACGGAGCCCCGCTCGGCCCCGACGAGGTCCGGCTGACCAAGGAAGCGTACGGTTGGGATCCGGATCGATCCTTTTACGTGCCCGACGAGGCGCGGGCGCTGTTCCGCCGGGCGGTGGATGCCGGGCGGGACCTGGTGGTCGCGTGGAACGCGGGCCTCGACGCGTACGCCGCGGCGTTCCCCGCAGAGGCCGGCGAGCTGCAGCGCCGGCTGTCGGGCGCCCTCCCGCCGGGCTGGGACGCCGCGCTCCCCACGTACGAGGTCGGAGTGCAGACGGCGACCCGCAACGCCAGCCAGGACACGATCCAGGCACTTGCCGCGGCGTTGCCGGAGCTGTTCGGGGGCTCGGCGGATCTGTCCGAGTCCAACCTGACGGACGTGAAGGCCAACGGGCCGGACCACTTCGAGGCTGACCACGCCGGCCGCAACCTCCGGTTCGGCGTCCGCGAGCACGCGATGGGCGGGATCGTCAACGGGATCGCCTACCACGGCGGGTTCCTCCCGTACGCCGCCACGTTCCTCACCTTCAGCGACTACATGCGCGGCGCGGTCCGGCTGGCCGCCCTGAGCGGGCTCCACGTGACTTACGTCTGGACGCACGACAGCGTCGGCCTTGGCGAGGACGGCCCAACCCACCAGCCCGTCGAGCACTACGCGGCGCTGCGCGCGATCCCCAACCTGTGGTTCGTGCGACCGGGCGACCCAAACGAGGCGGTCGCCGCCTGGGCGATGGCGGTCGAGCGAACGTCGATCGCCGGCACCGAGCCCGGACCGGTGGGCATCGCGTTCACCCGCCAGAAGCTGCCCACCCTGCCGGGCACCGGGGAGCGAGCCCGCGACGGCGTCCGGCGCGGCGGCTACGTGCTCCGCGAGGCGTCGGGGGGCGCGCCCGAGCTGATCCTGATCGGGACCGGATCGGAGCTTCAGCTGTGCGCGGCCGCGGCGAATGCCCTGGAGGCCGACGGGATCAGGACCCGCGTCGTGAGCCTTCCATGCTGGGAGCGCTTCGGGGCACAGGATCCGGCCTACCGGGATTCGGTCCTGCCGCCGGACGTCCGCAAGCGGGTATCGGTCGAGGCCGGCGTCTCGTTGGGCTGGGAGCGCTGGGTCGGCGACGAGGGCGCGATCCTGGGGCTGGACCGGTTCGGCGCGAGCGCGCCGGCGGCCACGATCTTCGAGGCGTTCGGGTTCACCGCCGATCACGTGGCGGACATCGGGCGCCGCGTCGTCCGCGACGGGCTCCGGGGTCGGGTGGGCGTGTCCGACCCGACCATCGGACATGGGCACGGCGGCTGAGGGCTGATCGATGCGCGTCGTGCTGGCTGCGGATCACGCGGGTGCCACGTTCAAGCGTGACCTGATCGACAAGCTGGGGTCGGCCCTGGACGGTCGCCACGAGCTGATCGACCTCGGCGGCGACGGCTCCGACCCCGAGGACGACTACCCGGACTTCGCCCGGGCCATGGGCCTCGCGCTCCAGGAGGGGCGGGCCGACCGGGGGATCCTCGTGTGCGGGTCGGGCGTCGGGGCGTCGATCGCGATCAACAAGATGCGCGGGATCCGGGCCGCCATCTGTCACGACACGTACTCGGCACACCAGGGCGTGGAGCACGACGACATGAACGTGCTCACCATGGGGGCTCGCGTGATCGGGATCGAGCCGGCCGTGGAGTGCTCGCTCGCGTTCCTGGCCGCCCAGTTCTCGGGCGCGCCCCGGCACCGGCGGCGGCTGGACAAGGTGCGGGCGATCGAGACGGCCTCGATGGGCGACGGTACCTGACCCGCCCATCCTCCCGAGCCCGCCGGCGAGCACCCGGGGCCTATGCTCTGGCGGCGGGCGTCGCCAGGATGGGATCGCCGACCACCACATCCGACCAACGGAGACCTGCCCAATGCGCATCGGCTTCATCGGACTCGGGAGGATGGGCGCGAACATGGTTCGCCGCCTGCTCGTCGGCGGTCACGAGATCGTCGCCTACAACCGCACTCCGGAGAAGACGATGGAGATTGCGGGCGAGGGAGCCATCCCGGCGTTCTCGATCGCGGAGCTGGTGGCCAAGCTCGACAAGCCGCGCGCCGTGTGGGTGATGGTGCCCGCGGGTGACGCCACCGAGGCCCAGATCGAGGACCTGCTCGAGCACCTCGAGCCCGGCGACACCATCATCGACGGCGGCAACACCAACTTCCACGACGATCTGCGCCGCCATCCGAAGCTCAAGGAACGCGGCATCGGCTATGTCGACGCCGGCGTGTCGGGCGGTGTGTGGGGGCCGCAGGTTGGCTACTGCCTGATGGTCGGCGGCGATGACGCCGTCGTTGAGCCGCTCGTCCCGATGTTCACCACGCTCGCGCCGCCCAACGGCTACAAGCACGTCGGCGGAGCCGGCGCCGGCCACTATGTGAAGATGGTCCACAACGGCATCGAGTACGGGTTGATGCAAGCGTACGCGGAGGGATTCGAGATCCTGCACGCGTCGGATTACGAGCTCGACTTGCACGGGATCGCCGACCTATGGGGCCAGGGATCCGTCGTCCGGTCCTGGCTGCTGGAGCTGCTCGCCCTGGCATTCGAGTCCCAGGGCCAGGACCTGAGTCACCTCAAGGACTGGGTCGAGGACTCCGGTGAGGGACGGTGGACCGTCAAGGAGGCGATCGATCGCGACGTGCCGGCGCCCGTGATCACGCTCGCGCTCCAGGCGCGCTTCCGGTCGCGCCAGGACGAGTCCTACGCGGCCAAGGTGCTGGCTGCGTTGCGGAACGAGTTCGGGGGACATGCGGTGAGGACGGAGTGAACAGGCATCCTCAGCAGCGCACCGGCACCCGCCCACCGAGGGCCGAGGTGAAGCTCCTGGGCGGCCCTCGGCTCGAGGTTCGTGCGGTGAGGACGGGGTAGGGCTGCCGTGGCACGCTCGAGAACGTCCTCCCCGGCGTCCGGCCCGGCCCCGACGACGGCGCCGGCGGTCCCGTCGCGCAAGGAGGTCCCGCGAACGATGCGCGAGCTGCGGCTCGCCGCCGAGTCGCGCCGACGGTCATCGTCGTCGTCGCGGACGCTCGACAACCCGCTCCGCGAGGGACTCCGACTGGAGCGCGTCCCGGATCCGGCGGCGTTCGTGCTGTTCGGCGCGACCGGCGACCTCGCGCACCGCAAGGTCGTGCCCGCCCTGTACCAGCTGTGGCGCACGCACCTCCTGCCCCATGAGTTCACGCTGGTCGCTGTCGGCCGTCGCCCATACACGGATGACGCGTTCCGGGCGGACCTGAAGGCATCGCTCGACCGCTACTCGCGCGTGCTGCCCGTCGACCGCGACACCTGGGACGACCTGGCCTCACGCATCGTGTACCACCGTGGAGACTTCTCGGACGCCTCGTCGTTCGAGGCCCTCGCGGCGCGCCTCGACCAGCTCGATCGCGACCACGGGACACGCGGCAACCGCCTGTTCTACCTGGCCGCCCAGCCGTCGGCGTTCCCGCAGATCGTGGCCCAGCTGGGCCGGGTGGGGCTCGACCACGAGCGGCATGAGGGCGGCTGGCGCCGGGTCGTCATCGAGAAGCCGTTCGGCCGCGACCTGAACTCGGCCGTCCGCCTCAACCGGGAGGTGGGCAAGGTCTTCCGCGAGCGGCAGGTCTACCGCATCGACCATTACCTCGGCAAGGAGACCGTACGCAACCTGCTGGTGTTCCGGTTCGGCAACGGCATCTTCGAGCCGATCTGGAACCGCCGCCACATCGATCACATCCAGATCACCGTCGCCGAGTCGATCGGGATCGAGAGCCGGGGCGCCTTCTACGAGGAGACGGGCGCCTCGCGCGACTTCCTCCAGAACCATCTCCTCCAGCTTCTGTCGCTGGTGGCCATGGAGCCGCCGACCACGTTCGAGGCCGACGCCCTGCGTGACGAGAAGGTCAAGATCATCCGGGCGATCACGGAGCTCACGCCCGAGCAGGTCAGGCGCGATGTCGTGCGCGGTCAGTACGGCCCGGGCTGGGCCGAGGCGCAACCGGTCAAGGCGTACCGCGAGGAACCCGAGGTCGACCCGGCGTCGGAGACCGAGACGTTCATCGCAGCGCGGCTCACCATCGACGACTGGCGCTGGTCCGGCGTCCCGTTCTACCTGCGCATGGGCAAGCGGCTGCCCAAGCGGGCGACCGAGATCGCGATCCAGTTCAAGGAGGTGCCCCACCAGCTGTTCCAGGACAGCGCCACCGTGCCGGAGCCCAACCTGCTCGCGATGCGGATCCAGCCGGACGAGGGGATCATGCTCCGGTTCGGGGCCAAGGTCCCTGGCCTCGGCATCGACGTCCGCAACGTGACCATGGACTTCACCTACGGGTCGGCGTTCCAGACCGACAGCCCTGACGCGTACGAGACGCTGATCCTGGACGCGCTGCTGGGCGACGCGTCACTGTTCACACGCGCCGACGAGGTCGAGCAGGCGTGGTCGATCGTCGATCCCGTCATCGACGCCTGGGCACAGATGCCGGCGCCCGACTTCCCCAACTACTACGCGGGCACCTGGGGCCCGGAGGCCGCCGACGATCTGCTCGCCCGGGAGGGCCGGCGGTGGCGGAGGATCTGACGTCGGGCGGGGCCGGCGGCACAGGCGGGGCGGTCGCTCCACCGCAGCCCGGCGAGCCCACGCTGCGCTGGACAGCGCACGTCCATTCGCCCTCGGACGTCGAGAGGGAGCTGTCGCGGATCTGGGCCCAACCCGATCTGACCGTGGCGGCAGATGGCCAGACGGTCGGCCGGCACATCGCGGCCCGCACGTCGGTGATGAATCTGGTCGTGGTCGCACGCCAGCCGGAGGTCGGCGAGCATGCCGCGCACATGATCAGCCTGCTCACCGGCCGCCATCCGTCGAGGACGCTGATCGTCCAGTCGGCGGACCCGGACGGGCCGACCTGGCTCGACGCGCGTATCCAGGCCTATTGCGTCCTGCCCCGAGCCGACGCCCCCGAGACATGCAGCGAGCTCATCTTCCTCACGGCCGGCGGCGAAGCCGGGCGCCACCTGTCGGCCCTGGTGGCCCCGCTGCTCATCCACGATCTGCCGGTCACGGTGTGGTGGCCGGGCGAGCCGCTCCTGCACGCCGCACCAGCCCTGGAGCTGCTCGAGGGCACCGATCGCCTGATCGTCGACGGCTCGAGCTGGTCCGGCGACGGTCTCGACCGGCTGCGCCAGCTGGCCGACCTGTATCGGCGCTTCCCGCGACTCTCGGTCCGCGACTTCGCACTCGTTCGTCAGAGCCGCTGGCGCGAGGCGATCGCCACCGTGTTCGACCTGCCCGACTTTCTCCCGTTCCTGACCCACATCCGCCGGATCTCGGTCACCTATGGCACGCGCGACGAGACGGGGGCACCCGGCACCACCAACGTGGTCAAGCCCGTGTACCACGTCGGCTGGATCGCATCGCGGCTGGGCATGAGCGTGATCTCGCCCCTGCACCCGATCGAGCCAGGAGGGCGGGGCGCGGTCCCCGGCCCTCGACGGCCACATCCCGGCGAGCGACCGCCCCTCCACCGCGGCCTGCACGGACGGCTGCGTGCTCACACCAACGACATCGGGGTGTTCATCCGTCCGGTGGGCTCGAAGCTGCGCGCCGGGACCACGCTCCGGGTGGAGATCCTGGCCGAGCGTCGCGGATCGGAGATGCGCGCGGACGTTACCGCCGAGGCCGAGAACGTCCACGTTCACGCCTGGCTCGATGGGGTCCAGGCGATGGACCGGACGTTCAGGACGCCGCGCCGCAACGACATCGACCTGCTGGGCGAGGCGCTCGAAGTAGGTGGCCGCGACCCGCTGTCGATGGAATCGATCCAGATGGCCACGAAGATCGTGGAGGTGCGATGAGGACCGCAATCGGACAGGGTCTGCCGCAGGTTCGCGTGTTCCGGACGGCGGACGACCTGTGGAAGGCGGCGGCAACCGAGATCGTGGGCTCGCTGGCGGCCGCGATCGCCGAGCGGGGCGTCGCCCACTGGTCCACGACCGGGGGCAGCGCCGCGCCCGGGATCTACCGGCACCTTCGGGTCCCACCACTGCGAGACGCGCTGGACTGGGAGCGAGTGCAGGTATGGTGGGGCGACGACCGGTTCGTACCGCCCGATCACCCGCTGTCCAACGTCCTGCCGCTCGAGCAGGTCCTCCTATACACCGGCGCCGATGCAGCGCTGTCGGGCCCGCCGATGGCGGCCGTGGACGGCCTCGGTGGCGGGATCACGATCCCGGCGGCCAACCTCCATCCGATCCCGGTTACGGAGGCGATCGCGCACGGTGGCGCGGCATGGGCCGCCGCTCGGTACGCGGGGGAGCTGCGGGACTTCGGCCCGACCCCGGTTCCGGACGGAGCTCCGGCGTTCGATCTGCTGCTCCTGGGTGTTGGCCCGGACGGCCACATCCTGTCGGTGTTCCCGGGCTCGGACGCCTGGGGCGATCCGGCCACGTGCGTCGCCATTCCCGCGCCGACGCACGTGGAGCCGCACGTCGAGCGCGTGACGCTCACACCCCGGGCAGTTGCCGCGGCCCGGCGCGTGGTCGTCGTGACCGCCGGCGCGTCCAAGGCGGATGCTCTCGCCCGGGCGTGGTCGGAGGGCGATGTCCGAGAGCTCCCGCTGCGCGTGACCCGCAGGGCCAGCGCGATCTGGATGCTCGACGAGGCGGCGGCTGCCTCGTTGCCGCGCACCTAGTGCCGGGTGGTCGCCCCGTTTCCTGATGCGCCCAGCTGCATCGCCGCGTCACACGATGGCGCGCCCATCGCGGTGTTCTCGGCCGGGTCCGGCCGGCCGCTGCTGCTGGTCCACGGCACCACCACGGACCACCGGACCTGGCGTGTGATCGCCCCGATGCTTGCCTCCCGATGGCGCCTCCACGCGATCGATCGGCGCGGCCGTGGTGACTCCGGCGACGGGCCAGCCTATGCGATCGAGCGGGAGCTCGAGGACGTCGCGGTCGTGGCCGAGCGGATCGCCGCGGACTCCGGCGGACCGGTCGACGTGATCGGCCACTCGCTGGGCGGACGCTGCCCACCATAGCCATCCGGACGCGTTCGTCGCGGCCGCCGAGGCATTCCTCGGCGGCTGATCGCAGGGCTGTCCCACGCCAACCCGCGCTCGATGGATATGGTCGCCTGGCGGCAGTCCGTGCGACACTCGAGCCATGGACGCCTTCTGGTGGCTGATCATTGGGTTGCTCGCCGGGTCGATCTCCGGCTGGGTGGTCGGCGTGCGCAGCGTCCAGGGCTGCCTGCCCACCATCGCGGTCGGCATCGTGGGCGGCCTGGTCGGGGGCTGGCTGGTCGACCAGATGGCCCTGGGGCGGGCGCAGGGGTTCGTCGGGGCGCTGGTCGTCGCGACGCTGGGGGCCATCGTCGTGCGCATCGTTCTTCGGGCGCTCGAGCAGCGCTGACCGCCCGCCACAGCGTCGGCGCGGCGTCGCGCCCGCGTCCCGGGCGCGAGGACTACCATCGTGCCCATGACCGAGCCTGCCGCAGCGCCCGACACCCGTCCTTACTCGCCCGGCCTCGAAGGCATCGTCGCCGGCGAGTCCTCCCTGTCCTACATCGATGGTGCGGCGGGCCGCCTGCTGTACCGCGGCTACCCGATCGGCGAGCTCGTTCGTGACGGCTCGTATGCTGCCGTCGCCGAGCTGCTGTGGACGGGTGAGTGGCGGCCCGGGTCGAGACTGCCCTGCGAGCCCGTGCCACCGGCCGTGCTGGTGGCGCTCCGGTCCCTGCCCAGCACGGCAAAGCCGATGGATGCGCTGCGGACCGCGGTCTCGGTCTGGGGCACGACCCGTGACCTCGCCTGGCCGGCGACCCCCGAGCAGGCGCGCGCGCTGACCGCCTTCTCGCCGTCGGCGCTCGCGGCCTTCGCCCGGCTTCGGCGAGGCCTGGAGCCCATCGATCCCGATCCGGAGCTCGATCTCGTGGCCGGCTACCTGTACCAGATCAACGGCGAGCGTCCGGACGACGCCACCGCCCGCGCGCTCGACGCGTATTTCATCTGCGGCGCCGAGCACGGCTTCAACGCCTCGACGTTCACCTGCCGGGTGATCAGCTCCACCCGCTCCGATCTCGCCTCGGCGGTGTGCGGCGCGATCGGTGCGATGAAGGGCCCGCTCCACGGCGGAGCGCCGTCCGAGGTGGTGGAGCAGATCCACCAGGTGGGCTCGCCCGACAAGGCCGAGGCCTGGGTCCGCGCCGCCATCGACCGCAAGGAGCGGCTGATGGGCTTCGGGCACCGGGTATATCGGGCCTACGATCCGCGAGCAGCCGCCCTGCGCCAGGTTGCGGAGTCGCTGGACAATCGCCCGGACTGGCTGGATCTCGCGATCGCGGTCGAGGATGTCGCCCTGCGCGTGCTCGCCGAGAAGTATCCGGATCGGCCGCTCAAGACGAACGTCGAGTACTACGCGGCGCCGGTGCTGATGGGCGTGGGACTGACGCCCGACCTGTTCCCGGCGACGTTCGCCCTGGCCCGGCACGCGGGCTGGACAGCCCATGCGATCGAGCAGGGTGCGGCGAACCGGCTGATCCGGCCCACCGTCCGCTACATCGGACCAGGGGAGCGGTCGCTGCCGGACGCGTAGAGCCCTTCAGCCCATGTCCGCGCCGAGCCCCGCGCGGGCGCAGCCGCGCCCTACAGGTAGCCGCGACGGCGGAAGAACACCAGGACGCCGAGCAGGGTTGCGATCATGATCGCCGAGATCACGAGGAACTCGTTGAGGCTGCCCGACTGCCCGGGCAGCGGGACGTTCATCCCGAAGATCGAGGCCAGCAACGTCAGCGGCAGCATCGCGACGCTGAACGCGGTCAGCACGCGGATCGACTGGTTCAACCGGTGCGACAGCACCGACTCGTTCGAATCCTCGAGCGCCTCGGCGACCTCCTTGTAGTTCTCGAGCACGTCCCAGATCCGCTCGGCCGCGTCGGTGATGTCGTCGAAGTAGATGTCCAGGTCGTCGGCCAGGTAGCGCTGCTTGGTCCGTTCCAGATCGCGCAGCACGGCGCGCATGGGGCGGACCCCGCGCCGGAAGTTGATGATCTCCTGTTTGACATTGGAGATGTCGCGCACGATCTGCGCGGACCGGCCCTCGAAGATGTCGTCCTCGAGCCGGTCGAGCTTGGCGCCCATCTTGCGCAGCATCGGGAACGAGGCGTCGACGCAGGTGTCGACGATCTTGTACAGGAGATACCCAGTGCCCTTGGAGAACACGCCCTCCCGCACCTCCTCACGCTCCCGGTAGCGCTCGAACATGGCGCCCAGCGGCGGCAGGTTCTGATCGGGCAGCGTGATGAGGTAGTCGGGCCCGACGAACAGATCGAGCTCGGCGGTGAGCAGGCGCCCGCTGGGCTTGTCGAACACCGGGAAGTGGAGAACGATGAACAGGTAGTCGTCGTAGGCGTCGAGCTTGGGTCGCTGGTTGCGCGAGGCGACATCCTCGATCGCCAGCGGGTGGAACGCGAACTCGCGTTCGAGCCAGTCCCGATCCGCCTCGCGGGGCCGCTCGAGGTTCAGCCAGCGCACTCCGGAGGCAGTGATGACCTCGGGTTCGACGTCCTCAGGTGTGGCACCCGGCGGGCCGCCGAGCGCGCCGGAAGAGACCCCGCGTCGTCGTGGCCGGAGCAGCAGGTTGGGCATCTGGAGGCATCCCGGTCCGCATGTGCCGATCGTAGCGCAGCCTGTCTCACCAGGGAACCGCCCGGGCGTGGCAGACGAAGGTTCGGCTATCGACCCGCCGTGCCAGACGAGACGGGCACGCGATCCGAGCCTCGCCGGCCGAGGAGCGCAATCGTCAACCCGCCGGCGACGAACACCACCGCCCCGAGGGCGAACGGGCTGCCCGCACCCGCCACCGCCGCGAGGCCACCGCCGACGGCCGGTCCGACGATCCCGGCCACGTACAGCGGCAGATACACGAGGTTGAGCGTCGTCGACCGGCGCTCGGACGGGACCTCCGTGGCCAGCAGCGAGAACACCATCGCGCCGGTGGTCGCGAAGGCGGCCCCAAGCAGGACGGCGGCCGCGGCCAGCAGGGCTACCGTGGGCATCGCCGGCATCAGGGCGCTCGAGACGCCGCCCGCGAGCAGGGCCACGACCAGCACAGGTCGAAAGCCGATCCGGTCCCCAAGCCATCCGCCGACGGGAGATGCCAGCGCCCCGACCAGCGCGGCCACGCCCATCACCAGACCGATCCCCGAGGCGAGCCCCTCACCCGTTCCCAGCAGGCTCTCGACCAGCAGCGGCGTGTAGGGGCGCGAGACCTGGTTAGCGAGAAACACGATGCCGTAGATGGCGAACAGCCGTCGCACGGCGGGGTCGCGCAGCACGCCAACGACGGCACCGAACGCGAGCCTCAGCACCGTTCCCTGGGGCACGACGTCGGGCCGGATCTCGCGGGTGCCCAGGCCGACCAGCAGCGCCGTCGCGGCCGACAGGGCGGAAGACAGCACGAACACGTTCGACACTGACCAGCCGAGCTGGTCGATGAGGACCCCGGCCAGCGCCGGTCCGACCGCGAGGCCGGCCGGTCCGGCCGCTCCGAACAGCGAGATCATCGTGCCCAGGCGCGCGCGCGGCACGACATCGCGTATGGCTGCCAGCATCACGCCCGTGTTGCCGAGCTGCAGCCCGAACAGCATCACGGCCACGGCCAGCTGCCAGGGCTCGTGCGCCGTCGCCGCGACGGCGAACACGACCGCCTCGACCACGGCGCTCCGGATGATCACCGCCTTGCGACTGATCTTGTCGGCCCACACGCCCCATAGCGGGACCAGCGGAAGCCCCAGCACGAACAGCAAGGAGCTGTACAGGCCGACGAACGGGATCCGATCCGATTCCGGCACACCCATCTCACGGAGGGCCGTCGGCAGCAGCGCGAACACCTGGCTCACGCCGATGGTCTCGACCAGCTGCGTGATCCAGAACACGGTCATCGGGATCCGCCAGTCCTGGCTCGGCGGCGAACGGCGAATCGGCGCGTGCCCGATCTCAGTCACCAGGCGACGGTACCGGAACCCAGCCTCGGAGTTGCGGGCTTTCCTGATCGGCCGCATCCTTCGCTGCGATGTCCGAGCCCTCCCCCGAGCACGACCGGGTCACGAAGCCGTCGCGCCGCCGGCCGGATGCACCGCGGTTGCTGCTGCTCAATGCCCTGCTCCCCGGCCTGGGCCACCTCGTCGCCGGCCGGGTCCGCTGGGGCCTCATCCTGGCCGCTCCGATGGTGCTCGCTCTGGCGGCCGGGCTGATCCTGATCCTCGCCAGCAGCAGCGCGGTCGCGCTGGCGGCTCGGCTGGTCGATCCCGGGGTGCTCGGGGCGCTGGTCGTGCTCCAGATCGCCATCCTGATCTGGCGCCTGTTCGCGCTCGGTGCGACCCGGATGCTGGCGAGGTTCCGGCCAACCATTGCCACCGTGGCGGCCACGGCCATCTCGATCGCCTTCATCGTCGGCCCGCAGCTGTACCTGGCCGGCGTGACCATCGACGCCCAGAGCGCGGCTACGGAGGTGTTCCGGCCGGTCGCCGAGGGCGGAGCATGGGTGCCCGATCCGAGCGCCCCGCCTGTCGCCTCGGACGACCCGGATTTCGGCCTTGCCTCACCGTCGCCCGCGACTGGTGCCAGCGAGCTGCCCTCCGCGTCGCCATCCGAATCGCCGTCGGCGACGCCCGGGGTTCCGCGCGTCAACGTGCTGTTGATCGGTATCGACTCGGGCATCGGCCGCAACACGGCGCTCACGGACACGATGATCGTGGCCTCGCTCGACCCGGTCGGCAAGACGATCTCGATGGCCTCGATTCCGCGCGACATGGTGGACGTCCCGCTCCCCGACGGACGCACGTTCAGCGCCAAGCTCAACAGCCTCGTCTCGTATGTCCGCTGGCATCCTGGCAAGTTCCCCGGTGCCAAGGACGGCCAGTCCGTGCTCGCGGCCGCGATCGGCACCCTGCTCGGCATCAGGATCGACTACTGGGCGCAGGTGAACCTGGGCGGGTTCGTGTACGTGGTCGATTCGGTGGGCGGCGTCAACATCAACGTCACCGATGGCTTCTGCGACCCGAACTACAAGCAGCCGGGCCACCGGGTCAGCGGGTTCGGGATCTCGCCCGGCTGGTACCACATGAACGGCTACCAGACCCTGGCTTACGCGCGGGTGCGCAAGGCCGCCGGCGAGAGCGACTTCACGCGTGCCGCTCGCCAGCAGGAGGTCATCGCGGCACTGCGCGACCGGCTCGTGCGCGGCGCCTTCCTCGAGAACCCGTCGAAGTTCCTCAGGTCCCTGGGCCAGACCATCAGCACCAACATCAGGCCCGGCCTGATCGCCGACTACATCGACGTGGCGGCGGGTATCGGGCGCAAGAACGTGTTCCGGACGGTGATCGAGCACCCGCTGGTCAAGGCGGGGTACGACGTCCGGGGGTCGATCCAGGTTCCCAACATCAAGGCCATCCGCAGGATGGCGGCCAGCCTGTTCACCCCTGCCGGCGTGCGGCCCGAGGGCTTCCCCACGATGCCGTCCAACGGCAGCGGCGCGACGCGCAGTGCGTCATCTTCCTCGACCTGCGGGATCTCGCCAACCCCCAGGCCGACCCCGAGGCCGACCGCCACGCCAGTGGCATCTCCCACGGCATCGGCCACTCCGACGCCCGCATCCAGCGTGACACCTCCGGCAGCAACGCCAACACCAACCCCCACCCCGACGCCGACGCCGACCGCGACGGCTGCGGCCACCTCGACCTCGAGCCCGACGTCGACGCCTGCAGCGTCATCGGGCGCTGGCAGCGCCTCGCCCGCCGTCGACGCCGCCCTGCGTTAGGCCACGGGCCGGCGGCCCCCTCCTGATGTGTCCGACGCCCACCGTCCTGATCCGGGATCCTTCGCTGGTGCTCCTGGTCGGTGCGGCCGGGGCCGGTAAGTCCACGTTCGCGACCCGGCGGTTCGCGCCCGAGGAGATCCTGTCCTCGGACACGCTGCGAGCCCGCCTGAGCGGGGACCCGGCCGACCAGTCGGTCTCCGGGGCCGCGTTCGCCATCCTCCACCGGGAGACGGCCGATCGGCTCCGGGCGGCGAGGCTCACGGTGATCGACGCAACGAACGTCGACCGGCGCGCGCGGTCCCCGCTCCTGGGGCTGGCCAGGTCCGCCGGCGTCCCGGCCGTGGCGATCGTGCTCGACCTGCCCACGACGCTGGTGCTGGCCAGAAACCGCGCCCGAGCCGGTCGCGGCGTCCCCGACGCGGTCGTCCATCGCCAGCTTGCCCGACTCCGTGCGTCGGTCGAGGGTCGGCACCTGGACAGCGAGGGCTTCGCGACTGTGGTCAGGCTCACCGCGCCTGACGGGGTGGATGCGCTCGTCGTCGTGCGGGCGCCGGCGAGCAGCTGATCTCGGTCCGCTCCCGACCCGTGCTTCGCGTGATACGATCTTGACTAACTCGATGGGAATAGGCCACAAAGGTAGCTCGAGGTGCGGGCCGGGTCATGGGTACGAACGGATGGCAATGCCGGGTGGGCACGCTGATCGTCGCGACAGTCATCCTTGCCGCTTGCGCCGGACAGGGCTCGGGAGGCGCCGACCCCGGGGCTTCCAGCCAGGCCCCGGCGACGCAGGAGGGCGTCGATGCGACGCCTGGCCCGCTCCCCGACGAGGTCACCGTCCGTTTCGGGGTCTTCGCCAATATCACCCATGCGCCGGGCTTGGTCGCGCTGGCCGACGGCGGTCTGCTCGCCCGGCTGCTCCCCAACGCCCACATCGAGGTCCACCCGTTCAACTCGGGCACGACCGCGGTGGAGGCCATGTTCGGCGACGCCATCGACATCACGTACGTGGGGCCCAATCCCGCCATCAACGCGTACACCAAGTCGGACGGCAGGGCGGTACGAGTGATCTCAGGTTCCACGTCCGGCGGGGCGTTCCTCGTTGTCCGGCCCGGCATCACGAGCGCGGCTGACCTGCGGGGAGCGAAGATCGCCACCCCGTCGCTGGGCAACACGCAGGACGTGGCGCTCCGCGCCTGGCTTGCGTCCCAGGGTCTGGCCACGGACACCGCGGGCGGTGGCGACGTCTCGGTCGTGCCCCAGGAGAACGCGCAGACCCTCGAGACGTTCGTCGCCGGGACGATCGACGGGGCCTGGGTGCCGGAGCCGTGGGCGACCCGACTCATCCAGGACGGCGGTGCGCACGTCCTGGTCGACGAGCGCGACCTGTGGCCCGGCGGCCGGTACGTGACCACCCAGCTGATGGTCGGCACGGGGTTCCTGGACGCCCACCCGGACGTCGTTCGCCGGATCCTGCTCGCCAACCTCAAGGCCGTCGACTTCGTCACCGCGCAGCCGGCCGCGGCGCAGACGATTGTCAACGCCGAGATCGAGAAGTACACGACCAAGCAGCTGAGCCCGGAGCTGATGTCGGCGGCCTGGGCGAACCTGGAGTTCACGGTCGATCCGGTCGCCTCGTCACTGCAGGCGTCGGCCCAGGCTGCCCAGGCCCTCGGCCTGCTCGGTGATCCCGGCGACCTCGCGGGGCTCTACGATCTCGGGCCGCTCAACCAGCTCCTCGCGGCGCTGGGCAGGCCCGAGGTCGAGGGGCTGCAGCGATGATGTCCGCGGCGCTGGCGGCGCTTCCGGCCACGCCCGGCGTCGGGGCCACCCAGCGCGCGACGGCCGTCCGCGTCTCGAACCTGAGCAAGGTGTTCGGGACCGGCCGCGGCGCGGTGACGGCGCTCGACAACGTCTCGCTGGACGTTGGCCGCGGCGAGCTCGTGTGCATCCTCGGAGCGTCGGGCTGCGGCAAGTCCACGCTGCTCAACGTGATCGCAGGGCTGGACCAGCCGACCCGGGGCACGGTCGAGCGGCTGGGTGAGCCGTCGTTCATGTTCCAGGAGGCGGCCCTGTTCCCGTGGCTGAGCGTCGAACGCAACGTGGAGCTGCCGCTCCGGTTGCGCCACGTCCCGGTCACGGTCCGACGGGCGCGGGTAGCCGAGCTGCTGGATCTCGTCCAGCTGACCACGTTCGCCCGTCGTCAGCCGCACGAGCTGTCCGGTGGCATGCGCCAGCGGGTCGCGCTTGCGCGCGCGCTCGCCCATGACGCCGAGGTACTGCTCATGGACGAGCCGTTCGGGGCACTCGACGCGATGACCCGCGACATCCTCCACGATGAGCTCGAGCGGATCTGGCTTGCGACCGGACGCACGATCCTGTTCGTGACCCACAACGTGCGTGAGGCGGCGCGCCTGGGCGATCGCATCGTGCTCCTGACCAGCCGCCCGGGCCGGGTTGCCGAGGCGTTCCCGGTGTCCATCCCCCGGCCGCGCCGGATCGAGGACCCGGACGTCGCAGCGCTGGCGCGGCGGGTCACCGCCCGGCTGCGCGAGGAGGTCGCCCGTCATGGCGATTGAGCTTCCGCGGCTGCACGGGCTGTCGCCGCGACTGGTGCCCGCGGGTCCGGAACCCTCGCGTGGTCGCCGCGAGGTTGCCGGGCTCGACGCCCTCGAGACGCCGCTGATCCCCACGACCTCCCTCGGGCGGCGCGCCTGGGCCTCCGTGTGGCCGAAGCTTCTCGCCCTGGCCATCGTGCTTGGCGCATGGGAGGCGGTGGTCTGGACCGGCTGGCGGCCGTCGTACGTGCTGCCACCCCCGTCGGCGGTCCTCGCCCGGCTGTGGCAGGAGCTCGGGACCGAAGGGCTGTGGCTGGCGGTGTGGACGACCCTTCGCCGGGCGGTGTGGGGGTTCGGTCTCGCGATGACGATCGGGATCAGCATCGGGGTGCTGGTATCCCGGTTCCGCGTCCTGCGGTCGGCGATCGGCTCGCTGATCATGGGTCTCCAGACCATGCCCTCGATCGCGTGGTTCCCGCTCGCGATCCTGCTGTTCAAGCTGAGCGAGGAGGCAATCACGTTCGTGGTGATCCTCGGCGCCGCGCCGTCGATCGCGAACGGGCTGATCCACGGGGTCGACCACATCCCACCGGTCCTCACGCGGGCTGGCCGGGTGCTCGGGGCACGCGGGCTCGACGCTTACCGGTATGTCATCCTGCCGGCCGCGATGCCGAGCTTCGTCGGCGGCCTCAAGCAGGGCTGGGCCTTCGCGTGGCGAAGCCTGATGGCAGGCGAGCTGATCGTGGTCATCGCCAACAAGGCATCGCTCGGCCAGCTGCTCCAGGTGAACCGCGAGCTCGCCGACAGCCAGGGGATGCTGGCGATCATGATGGTCATCCTGATCATCGGGATCGTCCTCGATTCGGTGGTGTTCGGGACGCTCGAGCACCGGATCCGGCGCAAGCGTGGTCTGCTCGGCGCCTGACCGGCGCGGGCTGGAAGCCCCCTGGCCCGGAGACCGGCGCGTGGGCGACCAGCGCGTCAGTGGGCGACCAGCGCGTCCGGATCCCGGAGCAGCTCTCGCACGTGCGGCGGCAGCTCGCCCGAGACCACGTTGGCGATCGTGACCCCTTCGAGGACGCGTCGGACACCAACGCGGTTCGCCAGCCACACGTCACGCAGCGCGGACGCGGGACCGACGAAGGACAGCGATTCCGGCCGGACGCCGCGCACATCGGCGAGCGGACCCTCCACGGCACGGATGATGTCCGCGATGGTCACCTCGGAGGCCTTGCGAGCGAGGCGATGACCACCCACCTGCCCGCGTAGCGATCGCACGATCCCTGCCCGGCGGAGGTCGACCAGGATGTTGTTGAGGAACGACAGCGGGATGTCCTGGGCGCTCGCCAGCTGCTCGGCCTTGAGGGGCGCATCCGCATCGTGAGCCGCCAGCTCGCACACGGCGCGCACCGCGTAGTCAACCTTGGCCGAGATCCGCACCATCCGATCCTACGACGTGCGCCGGCTAAGGTCCGGCCGTTCCCACGCTGATCAGGGCGATCGCCACAGCGGTCAGCGCGATGCCCGCGACGTGTCGGCGGGTTATCCGCTCATGGAGCAGGGCCACGGCCAGCACCACCGTGACCACGGGATACAGCGAGCTCAGGACGGCCGCGATCGCCAGCGCCCCCGTCTGCGCGGCCACGATGAACGATGCGTTGCCTGCCGTGTCCAGCAGGCCGACCACCAGCACTCGCCGCAGGGTCCAGGCGTCGAGACGCCAGGGCTGACGCCACGCCACCACGACCAGCACGACCAGCACGGCCTGGACGAGCCGGATCAGGACCAACGGAGCGAAGGCACCCGCGCTCGAGAGCTCGCCGATCGAGATGTTGAACAACCCGATGGACGATCCCGCGAGCAATGCCCAGGCGAAACCCGACGGCCGGTCCCCGGCGTGGCCCGGCGACCGTGTCACGAGGACGACGGCCAGCAAGGCGGTGACGATCCCTGCCACCGCGACCGGCCGGGGTACGCCCTCGAGCGCGAACCCGACCACCACCGGCACCGAGGCGCCGATCACGCCGGTCGTCGGAGCGACGACACCCATCCGGCCCACGGCGAGCCCCCGGTACAGGGCCGACATACCGATCACTCCGGAGACACCAGCGGCCAGCGACCAGCCGACGTCGGTGCCCTCCGGAATCCGCTCGCCGCGGGCGAGGGCGATCGCCAGGGCCGCAGCCAGGCCCGTCACTTGGGTGACGGCGATCACGCCGAACAGGGGGGCTCGGCGGCTCAACAACCCCCCGCCGAAGTCGCCGGCGCCCCAGGTGACAGCCGACAGGAGGCCGAGCACGACGATCGCCGTGCCCGGGGCGAGGGCGTCAGGCAGGCGCCACCTCGGGATGCTCGTGATCGTCGACCGCCACGGGGCCGGCCAGCTCCACCACCTGGTCGGCCAGCCCGTCATAGCGGTCGGACGTGGTGAGGTAGATGACCTGGAAGTCCGAGGCGAGCTCGCGCAGCAGCTCGAGCGCTCGGGACGCTCGGGCGTCGTCGAGGGTCACGAATGGGTCGTCGAGGATCAGCGGCGGCCGGCGATCCCCTGTCACCAGCCGCACGAGCCCCAGGCGCGCGGCGAGATAGACCACGTCGAGCGTGCCCTGGGACAGCTCGGTCACCGGGACCCAGCCGACCCGTTCGGGCGAGTAGACCTCGATGCCGAGGTTGGCGTCGTCAACCCGGACCCGGCGGTAGCGTCCCTCGGTGATCCGCGCGATGTCCACCACCATCCGACGCTCCAGATAGCGCGTCGCTCGCTGCATCGTGGCCTGCTCCGCATTGCCGATCTCGGACAGGGTCCGGGTATAGATCTGGTCGCGGCGGCGAAGGGCAGCGAGCTCGTCCTTCCAGCCGGCGAGCCGTTCGGCGAGACCCGCGACCTCCTCCGCGTCGACCGGGTTCTGCTCGACCAGGGCACGGGCGTTGGCCTCGTCGTCGCGCGCCCGGTCCAGGGTGCCCTCGGCGTCGGTGACCTCCACCTCCAGGCGTTCGCGGGCGCGTGGCTCCTTGGCGATCGGGCCCAGCGCCTCGAGCGCGGCGGTCTTCTGCTCGATCTCGAGGGCCGCGGTGTCCCGGCGCATCGACAGGGAGTCGAGCGCCTCGTTCGCGATCAGGCCGGACAGCCTGGCGCGACGCTGCTCGATGGCGGTGACGTGCTTGTCCTCGGCCTCGAGCATGGCCTCCGCCTGCGCGGGATCGGCCAGCCCGGTCCGCCCGAGGAGATCCTCGCGCTCGGCCTCGGACTGGCGCAGCTCGAGCTCGATGTCGGAGCGCCCGCGCAGCCGGCGATCGACCTCGACGTCTCGCAGCTGCTTCTCGATCCGGTCGCTGCGGCGGCGCCAGAACCCGACGAACGCGAGGACCAGGCCGGCCGCGGCGACGATCCCGCCAGCCAGGATCGGCAGCGTTCCCAGCTCCACGATCGCGGCCTGATCGAGGCCGAAGGCTGCGGCTGCGATCACGATGCCGATGACGACCAGCACCAGGGACCAGCGCGAGAGATGTCGCCAGCGAACCTCGGGTGGCACGTCGAAGCTGACATGCACCTCACCCTCGAGCATCTGTTCCAGGGTGCTGATCCGCGTGATCACCGTCCGCAGCCGCTCCACCGTCGTACGGAGGACGGGCAGCGGTGTCGAGGAGGGGTGGGTGCGCTCGAGCTCGGCGATCTCATCACGAACGACGACTGCCTCCCGGTAGCGCTCATAGCGCTCGTTCGCCGCGGATCGCTCAGAGCCCAGGCGTTCGGCCTGGCGTGCCTTCTCGAGCATCGAGCGTCGCTCCGCGAGCGCCGTCTCGGACTCCGAGCGGCGGCCCCGGGCCACGACCAGGGCGTCTCGGTCGTGCTCCAGCCGGGCCAGCAGATCCTCGCCCGCCCCGAGGCGCGACTCCGCGTCCGTCACGGCGTCCTCGGCCACCTTCAACCTGCCGGGGTTCTTCGGACCACGCATCTGGAGCTCGTGGAGCGCCCGATCGAGCTTCTTCTTGGCGCGGCTGGTGCCACGGTCGGCACCGCTGATCGACGCCTGCAACCGATCCCGGAGGGCGCCCTCATCACGCTGAAGGCCGGCCAGCTCGTGGTGGCGGATCGAGGCCGTGGAGCGGAAGAAGCCCTCCGTCGGCACGCCCGAGAGGGCCGCGAGCTCCTCCTCGGCCTTCGCCGGATCGGTGATCACGGTTCCATCGAGCTCCAGGCGCACCTGTCCCTTCGCGCCTCGGAACGACTTGGCCAGGCGACCCGCATGGGTGCCGCCGTCATCGTCCTCGTAGGTGAACGCCAGCCCGATCGCGGGCCGCGCCTCCGCGTCGCCGTCCCAGGGGACCAGCGCATCAAGATCGGCAGCGGAGCTCGTCGCCCGGCGGGTGAGGGCGAGCTCGATCGCGCGCTGGAGGGTGGACTTGCCGGACTCGTTCGGGCCACGAACGATCGTGAGCCCCGGCGCGAGCTCGATCTCCTGATCCCGGTACCGCCGGACGTCGGTGAGCGCCAGGCTCGAGATCCTCACAGCGTCACCTCCTGGCCCGCCAGCAGGAGCCGCCCGAGCCGGAGCACGTCGCGCAGCTTCTCGGCCTCACGGGCAGCGACCTCGTCGCCGGAGGCCTCGAGGTCCGCGATCTGGCCCTCGACGTTGCGGATGAACGCTCCCGTGATCGTCTCAGCCGGTGGCAGCGCACCGCCCGTAAGCGCCGGATGGCTCTGGTCCCGAACGCGGATGCGGAGGAACGAGTCCTTCAGGGCGGCCTCGACCTCGGCAGGCTCGAGGTCGAGGCCGTCAGGTCGGACACCGATCAGGCGCACGTCGAGCACGAGATCGGGGTTGGCGGCCGACTGGAGCCGGGTGATGAGGGCCGGCTGCGATGCGAGCGTTGCCGCGTCGACGTCGAGGTGATCGAAGACGGTCCGGCCGACGACGCGTTCCTCGACCTTGACCTGCCGCTTGCCGTCGTGCTCGTCGAGCGTAACCAACAGCACCTTGCCGGCCCGGTCCTGGTCAACCGCGACCGGCTCCGGGGCGCCGCTGTACGCGTAGGTCACGCCCTTGCTGGTCGCCACCTGCGCCGAGTGCCAGTGACCGAGCGCGAGGTAGTCGAGGCCCGAGACGCCGATCTCCTCGACGGTGATCACGACCTCGTCATGGTCGGTCCGGCCCGGGATGGCGATCGCCGCGTGGAGCAGGCCGATCTTCCAGGTCGCAGCCGGGGTCTGGACCGCCGCCAGGTCCCGGAGCGGGCTGTAGGGGGCGCGCTTGGTCGGAAACACCGGCCCGTGGACCACGGCATCCAGTGAGGCCAGGTGGACCCACGGATGCTCCGGGGTCAGGACCGTGACCAGGTCGTCCGTGGGCTGGGTTCCTGCCATCGCGAACAGGCTGTAGGCGCGGTAGACCGACGACCGGTCGTACACGTCGTGGGTGCCCGGCACGAGCACGCTCCGGATCTTCGCCTGCGCGAGCCTGGCGAGCTCCGCGGCGACGCGCTCGACTGACCGGCGCGGTTGCACGTTGGAATCGAACAGGTCCCCGGCGACCAGGAACAGATCGACCTTCTCGGCGATCGCCAGGTCCACGCTTGCGCGAAAAGCGGCGAACTGGCGCTCGCGTTGGGCTGCGGCGGCGTAACCCAGATCGGCGTGCCGGGCGCCGAGGTGGACGTCCGCCGTATGGAGCAGTCGGAGCATGCGGTGGGCCTGCCTCTCCTAGGTGCAGCACGGCGCGGGACCGGCGTGCCCACCGGGTCCCGCGAGCCGCCGTTCCGCCCGGACCGCGGGGCCTGGGGCCCCCGGCCGTCTCGGGCTCGTCGGTCGCTCCCGGGACCCGGCTGCGATCCGGGCGCCCCCAATCGCTCCCGTCTCGACACGCCGAGTCTGCCCATCATTGTGACAGGTCACCTGCCACCGCTGAGCCGGAATCGCCGGCTTTGGCAGGGAGCTCGGTGACGCCACGGGAGCGGGCCCGGCGGGGCCGCGGCCGCTGTCAGCAGGGATCGCCCACCCGGTGTAGGCTGGCGCCGCATTCACCGGTGCGCCCCGAGCTAGGGACTCCGAGAACGGCACCTGGGTCGCGCGGCCCCGGCTGACTCCCCGCCGCCACCGTCGCCCAGGGGAGGGTCCCGTTTCGGTCGCGCATCAGCATCGTCCGAGCGCGCGCCCGGGAGGAACATCGTGACCTATACGGATCGAACCATGACCTGTGTCGACTGTGGCGTGGAGTTCATCCACTCGGCTGCCGATCAGGAGTTCTACGCCCAGAAGGGGTTCACCTCCGACCCCAAGCGATGCACCTCCTGCCGCGCCTATCGCCGGGCCACCCGGGACGGCGGCGGCGATCTACGGTCGATCGGCGGGCCGCGCGGGTATGAGCGCACGGACGATCGTGCCCCCCGCGAGTACTTCGTGGCCGTCTGCTCGTCGTGCGGCAACCAGGCGCAGGTGCCGTTCAAGCCGCGCATGGACAAGCCAGTCTACTGCTCGGACTGCTTCCGCCAGGTCCGCCCGGACTGATCGCCGCGGACCCACGACTGGGTTCGTCGCGCTGTTCTCCGGCTGTCGACGACCGGGTGGCGTCGACGACCGGGTGGCGGTAGCTGATCGCGCGTCGCCTCCGCGGCGAACCGGAGCGTCAGAGCCGGAACGCCTCGCCCCGGCGAAAGCGCTCGCGATGGCGGCCGCGCCAGACGGTGACTCGACCGCGCCCGTGGACCTGCCAGGCACCCTCCCGACCGACCGCCGCGGTGCCCTCGTCGATCCCCAACACCAGCGCGCCCCGCGGTGCCTGGAGGGCGACAGACGCGGCGAGCGCCTCCGGCCACGCATCGTAGTGCGGCAACACCGCGACCCCTTCAACCAGTGACAGCCCGGCCGACCACCTGATGGGGAACGGCAGCGGGATCCGAAGCCTCGGGACGACGCGCAAGTGGACCGACCTGCCGGCGATCGCCATGGCACCGGCCGAGCAGCCGACGATGGTGGCGCCCCGAGCGTGGGCGACGACGAGAGCCTGCCCAACCGGCGACTCGCGAAGCACCCTGCCGAGGTGCCGCGGGTGTCCGCCCGACAGGTAGACGAGGTCCGCCTCACCGATCGCCTGGAGCACCGCAGCGTCGTACCCCTCGGCGACGGTGCGCACGAGGACCGGCTCCACCTCGGCGCCCAGCGCACTGAAGTGCTCGACCCCCATCTCGGCCCAGGTCTGGAACGTGCGCTCGCCATCCGGGGCGGACGCGGTGGGCAGGATGACGACCCGCGGACGCGGCCGACCGATCGACTGAAGCAGGCTTCGGTCGAGCTCGACCATCGGAGCGAGGAACTCACCGGCGCCGACGAGCGCCACGGGTCCGGGCACGCGCGCAGTCTAGAGCAGCCGTCCGCCGGGCGAGTTCGTGGGCGTTGCGCCACCGTGGTGGTCCGGTCGATCTGGTGCCCACGCCGCCGCTGCTGGACGCGTGTGCCGGCGTCCTGCGACACTCGGCCGACCATGCCGCGTCCCCCGATCCGGTGACCTCGTCCCAGCGCTGGACCATGCTCGCGGCGATCCTCGGATCGTCGATGGTCTTCCTCGACGGCACGGTCGTGAACCTCGCCCTCAAGCCCATCGGCGAGGAGCTGCCGGGCACGCTGGTGTCGACGCTCGAAGGCCAGGCGTACGCGGTCAGCGGCTACCTCGCCGTCCTCGCCGCGCTGCTGGTGATGGCCGGTGCGCTCGCGGACTATCACGGGCGCCGGCGCGTGTTCCTGATCGGGCTCATCGGCTTCGGGACGATGTCCGTGCTGTGCGGCCTCGCCCCCACGCTGGAGCTGCTGGTGCTGTTCCGGATCCTCCAGGGAGCGGCGGGGGCATTGCTGGTGCCCGGCTCGCTCGCGATCCTGACCGCCCTCTTCGACGGTCAGGCTCGGGCTCGCGCGTTCGGCATCTGGGCCTCGGCCACGTCGGCAACGACGCTGATCGGCCCGATCGCCGGGGGTTTCCTCGTCGACACCGTCAGCTGGCGGGCCGCGTTCCTGCTCAACATCCCGCTGGTCGTCGTCGCGCTGTACGCGACGATCCGATACATGCCGGAGACCCGCGACGAGAACGCGAGCGGTCGGTTCGACTGGCTGGGGGCGGTCGTCGCCGTGCTGGCGATCGGCGGTCTCGCGTTTGGCGCGATCCGCGGCCAGGACCGGCAGTGGCAGGATCCGGTCGCATGGGCAGCGCTTGCGGTCGGGGTCATGGCGCTGGTCGCGTTCCCGATCCTGATGACCCGGCGGCCGAACCCCCTGGTACCCCTCGAGCTGTTCCGACGCCGCGCATTCGCGACGATCAACCTCTCGACGCTGCTGATCTACGGTGCGCTGTACTGCACCTTCACGTTCGAGTACCTGTTCCTCCAGGGCGTGCTGGGCTACACCGCGACCGCAGCCGGGCTCGTGACGCTGCCGAGCGGCATCCTGCTCACGGTCCTGTCGACCCGCGTCGGCGTGCTGGCCGGCCGGTACGGGGCGCGCGTGTTCCTGTGGGTCGGCCCGCTGCTGATGGCGGCCGGACTGGCCTGGTTCTCGCGGGTCCCCGCCGATTCGCAGCCCTGGACGTTCTCGCCCTCCGATCCCTCGACATTCCTGCCTCCGACATCGTCACTGGTCGACGTCCTCCCGTTCGTGCTCCTGTTCGGCGTCGGGATCTCGCTGGTGGTGGCACCGCTGACGTCGACCCTGATGTCCTCGGTCCCGGTACGCAACGCGGGCGTCGCGTCGGCGATCAACAACGCGGTCAGCCGGATCGGGCAGCCGATCCTGCTTGCGGTGATCTTCATCGTGGTCACCGGATCGTTCTACACGTCGCTGGCGACCGCAGTCCCGGGTCTCGATCCCGACAGCACCGATCTCCGAGCGCAGGTCCAGCCGCTCAATCCGCCCAGGGAGGGCTCATCGCAGGACGTCATCGACGCGGCGCGCGAAGCTTCCACCCAGGCCTTTCACCTGGCCGCGCTCGTGTGCGCCGGGCTGCTTGTCGGCGGCGCGGCGGCGAACTGGTACGGCCTCCGCGAGCGGGACGGAGAGGATGGCGGCACGGAGGCACGCGCGCGAACGCCACCATCGGCGTGATGCCGCAGGGCGACGGCACTCGCATGGACGCCGTCGCCCAACACCCGACGTCAGGGTGTGATCGATCAGCTGCGGCTCACCTGCAGCTCGACGTCGAGGCCGCGATGCGGGCAACGAGAAGGGACATCGCGAGCTGAGATCGAGCTCGATCAGACTGCGTGGTCTCGACCGCCGGGGCGCGGCCGGCCCTCAGGGCCGGCCGCGGCTGCGCGAGGGATCGGGCGTGGTCGATGACCCCCGCGCAGCCGGGCCCGGATCCCCGGTTTGGTCCTGGCTCCGGGTCTGTGACTGGGTCCGTGTCCGAGACTGCTCCTCGGTCCCTGCCTGGGCCCGGGTTTCCTCGCGCACCTCGGTCCGTGCCGTCGTTCCCGTTTGCGTTCGGGTTGCGGGCGGTTCCGCCGGCGCGGTCGCGCGGAGCTGCACCCGCTGCGTCGCAGGCACGTCCTCGCTCGCCGGCACGATCCCACTCGCGTCATGCGACCGGTCCTGGTCGCGCACCTGATCCCGGTCCTGGTCAATGTCCAGGTCGCGGAGCTGGTCGCGATCCCGGTCAGGAACCGCCTCGCGGAGCTGGTCGCGATCCCGGGCCACGATCTGGTCGAGGTCACCGACCGGCGCCCCGGGGGCGCCCACCGTGGGGTCCTGCAGCCGGTCGCGATCCTCGTCTCGATCCTGTGCAACGTCGCAGCCGCTCACGCACAGCCCGTCCCCGGCCGCACCCGAGGCTACCGACGCCACAGCACCCGTGGCGAGCAGCGCAGCAGTCGCGGCGCCGATCACGAATGACCTCTGTCTCATCCTTGTTCACCTCCCGGTGCGGCGGGGCGCGACGCCACCGTCGCGCGGCGAACCGCGTCCGATCGGGCCCGATCCTGCCATTCGTTCATGGAGGCTTCGAGGAGACTGGATGAAGATTGTGTCGACTGGCCCGACCGCGAACGCGGCGGACCGCGGCGTCCCCTGCGACGCGCGCCCTCAGCGGGTGACGGGGAACGGCCCACCGTGACCCGGGATCACGATCTCGGCCACGGCCAGCACCCGGGCACGATGGCGCTCGATCGCCGCCTGATCCCAGCCGAGCGGATCCACCTCGGGAGTCCGGTCCTCGCGCCACCACAGGTGGGTCATGGCGTACACCGCTTCATCGGCCTCGACCATGAGCGAGGCGTCCTCCTCCGTGTGGCCGGGCGTCAGCCACAGCTGCGCATGGGGCGACAACCGATAGCCGTCACCATCGTGGTCGAGCCACTGGTCGTCCCTGTACCGTGCCCAGAAGTCCACCACCTCGGCGTTCGGGAACAGCGCGATGTTGATCGTGTGATCGGGGTGATGGTGGCTCAGGAAGACGTGGGTCACGGCCTCCGGTGCGATCCCGAGCTCGGTGAGCGGATCGAGGATGAGCGACCGCCGCGCGACCATCCCCGGATCGACGACGATCAGCGCATCAGCATCGCGGACGAGGACGATGGACGAGCCGACGCGGTCACCCGCGTAGCCGGCGTGGAGCAGATGGACGCTGGTCATGGACGGAGCGTACCCGGGCCAGGGGACATGCGTGGGAGGGAACCGTCGGCGATGCGCGGCGCCCGCGTGTCATGCTGCGACCATGAACGACCACGACGCCGACCTCGTGCTGGCCGGAGGGCGGATCTTCACGGCGGATCCGGCGCGATCGTGGGCCGAGGCAGTCGCCGTGCGGGACGGCAGGATCGTCGCCCTCGGCGGTGACCCGGCGATCATGCGCCTGGCCGGCTCCCGGACTCGGGTGATCGACCTCCGGAGGCGGACGGTGACGCCCGGGTTCCAGGACGCGCACGTGCATCCCACCCACGGTGGCCTGGCCCGGGTCAGGTGCGAGCTGCACGACGCGCGTGGGCGGGATCGGTACCTCGAGACCGTGGCGGCGTACGCGGCCTCGCATCCCGATACCGAATGGATCCTGGGCGGCGGCTGGGCGATGGCGGACTTCCCGGGCGGGCTGCCCAGGCGCGAGGACCTCGACCGCATCGTCCCGGACCGGCCGGTGTACCTGCCTAACCGCGACGTTCACGACGCCTGGGTCAACACCCGTGCGCTGGAGCTGGCCGGAATCACCGCCGACACGCCGGACCCGGCCGACGGCCGGATCGCCCGCGACGCCGACGGCTCCCCGCTGGGCACCCTCCACGAAGGTGCCATGGATCTGGTGAGCCGGCTCGTCCCGCCTACGGGCCCTGACGAGCTCCGCGGCGCGCTGCGCGAGAGCCAGCGGTACCTGCACTCGCTGGGGATCACCGCCTGGCAGGACGCCTGGGTGACTGCCGAGGACCAGGACGCGTACCTGGCCCTGGCCGGCTCCGGCGAGCTCACGGCACGCGTGGTGGGCGCCCTTTGGTGGGACCGATCGCGCGGTCTGGAGCAGATCGACGAGCTCGCGGAGCGCCGCGCGCAGGGCAAGGCCGGACGGTATGCCGCCACCAGCGTGAAGCTGATGGTGGACGGCGTCGTGGAGCACCAGTCGGCGGCCATGCTGGAGCCGTACTACGCCACCGATGGCCACCGCACGGACAGCACCGGCATGGTGTTCATCGAGCCGGAGATCCTCGTCCCCGCCGTGGTGCGTCTTGACGCGCTGGGCTTCCAGCCGCACTTCCATGCCCTGGGCGACCGCGCCGTCCGCAACGCGCTCGATGCCGTCGAGACGGCGCGCCGGGCGAACGGCTGGTCCGACACCCGGCCGCAGCTCGCGCATCTCCAGATCGTCCACCCCGACGATCTGCCCCGGTTCCGCCGGCTGGGCGCGCTCGCCAACCACCAGGCCTTCTGGGCCACCCACGAGGAGCAGATGGACGAGCTGACCCTCCCGATCCTCGGCCCGGAGGTCAGCGGACGCCAGTACCCGCTGCGATCGCTGCGCCGGCACGGCGCGACGCTGGCGATGGGCTCGGATTGGGGCGTGTCCACGCCCGATCCGTTCCTCCAGATGGAGGTGGCCGTCACTCGTGTCAGCCACGAGGACCGCGGCGCCGAGCCGTTCATGCCCGAGGAGACGATCGAGCTGATCGACGCGCTCACCGCGTTCACGGCCGGATCGGCCTGCGCCAACCATCTCGACGACACCGGCTCGCTGATGGTCGGCAAGCTCGCGGACATCGCGATCCTCGACCGCGACCTGTTCGACCCGGGGGCAGGGCCGATCGGCGACGCCCGGGTGGTGGCCACGTTCATCGAGGGCAAGGCGGTCCACGAAACCGCAGACCTGGAAGGGTAGCGCCGCACGACGTCCTGGCTGTCGCTCGCGCGGGCCAGCGAGGCCCCCTCAGCCACGGCAGCGGCCGCCGGGGCCCGATCACTCGTTGCGAGGTCGGCATCGATATCGATCGCGAGCCACCGGTCGGTGGCGCCTAAGACGGACGGGCCGCATGGTCGTCAACCATGCCGCCTGGAAGCCGGAAGGTCGCGGCGCGTGTCGACGTCCACTAGCGTCAGCCGGGCGGGATCGAGCGCCCGCCACGCATCGGCGGCGACGACGAACGAGGACATGCGATCGAGCAGGCTCCGGAGGGACCTACGGTCCTCGCTCAGGAGGGCTCGCGCAGCCACGAGGGCCGGGATTGGCCGGACGGCCATCGGCAGCGGCGAAGGGGGATCGGTCTCGAGCGTCGCGGCCGCGCTTGCCGCGTCGGCGAGCAGGCGATCGGCCATGAGCCGGAGCACGGCGGGGACGAGCGAGGGCATGTCACCGCCGGCAACGAGCGCAACCTCCGCGTCGGGGATCGCCTCCAGGCCCGCGGCCAGGCCGGCCAGCGGCCCACGATGGGCGACCGGGTCCCGCACGACGACGATGCGATCGGCGAGGGTCGACGGCAGAACGAGCGCAGGCCGATCGGGTGACACCACGAGGACCATGCGGTCCGCTACGGGACCGCAGGCGTCGAGCGCGTGATGGAGCAGCGGCCGGCCATCGAGGTCCTCAGCCAGCTTGTCCGTCCCGAAGCGGGTGCTCGCGCCTCCCGCGAGAACGATCGCCGCGATCGTCATCCCGCATCGCCGTCCGGCGCCCGCGTGGAGGCCGCCGCCCTGGCTCGCAGCCGCGCCAGCATCTTTGGTCCCAGGACGTGCCCGGCGTCGGTGCGCCGCAGGAGCTCTTGCCGGTCCAGGTCGCCGAGGATCGTGAGCACGTACCGGCGGCTGCTGCCGGTCGCGTCGCGGAAGGCAGCGGGAGACAGCGGTCCGGCAGCGGCCATCGACACCGCCCGTCCTGCCAGGTCGCGATAGGTGGCCGCCGACCAGGCGAGATCGTCCTCGAGCCTGACGATCCGGCCGGCGGCATCGAGCGCGCGCAGACCCTCGGGTGGGCAGCCGGCAGCACGGGCGGCGTCAGCCAGCGGCGGCGGAGCGGCAACCGAGAGCGCGGCCTCGAGGCGGTCCATCGCCGCGAGCGTCGCGGGCGGCAGCCCGGCAGCACGACCGGCGGCACGCACCCGGTCACCGTTCCGTGCCAGGACACCGGTTCCGATGAGCCCGTCCACGACGCCCCGCGCCACCTCGTCGGCCGCGGCCCGGCTGAGCGTGACGCGGCGGCGGGCAGCGAGCGCCACCTCCGTTCGCAGGCCGGCCATGGACAGGCCCGTCGAATCCGGAGCGTCCGCGTGGTGGGCGTCGACCAGCCCACGGGCATGCGCCGCCAGGGCCGCCTCGACGTCCGAGGCCAGCCGCCAGCCGGTTGTGTCACGCAGTGCGCCATGGAGGTCCAGCCTCGCGCTCGCCGAGCCGGCCGGGCCGGTGGCGAGGGCGGTCGCCCGCTCGGCCGTGAGGCGCCGACGCGAGATTCCTCGCGGCGGCGCAGCATCGAGGACCACCCCGCCTCCGGCGGTCGACCCTGGCGATGGCCGGCGGAGCGCGAACCGGTCGCCGGGCGCTGCCGCGATCGGGTTGTCCAGCCGGAGGATCACCACCGACGACCCGTCGGGCAGGTCGATGGCCTCGCGCGGTCCCCTGACGACGAGCGCGCCCGCCTGCTCCGTGCCGAGGTGGAGTCGCAGCCGATCGCGATCCCCCGGTGGCGTGGCGGGCGTCCGGGCGCCCCGTGGCCCGCGAGGCTGTGCCGGGCGCCGCACCGCGGCGAGCACACGCGACGTCGAGACGATCCTAGGGTCCAGGGTCAGGACCCGGCCGCGACGGAGCCGGCTCGCCTCGATCCCGCCCAGCAGCAGCGCCGTCCGTCCTCCTTCGCCCGCATCGACCGTCCGCCCGCGAGCCTGGACCTCGCGGACCCTCACCTCCACCCCATCCGGCATCAGGCACAGCGACGTCCCTGCCGTCACGCGCCCGCCCCGGAGGCTGCCGGTGACCACCGTGCCCCTTCCGCGGATCGCGAACACCCGGTCGATCGCCAGGCGCGGCCCATCCCCGGCGGCCAGGCGCGGCCCGACCAGCCCCGCGAGCCGGGCGATCGCGGCGCGAACCGCATCGACGCCCTCGCCGGTCGTCGCCGAGGCCACCAGCACCGGAGCTCCGGCGAGCGTCGTCTCTGCCAGCAGCGCTGCAACCTCCGCCGCCACCGTTTCGAGCCGCGATCCGTCGGGCACGAGGTCCGCCTTGGTAATGACCGCGACCCCGTCCCGGATGCCCAGCGCATCCAGCAGCTCCAGGTGTTCGATCGTCTGCGCGTTTGGCCCGTCGTCGGCCGCCACCACCAGCAGCGCAGCGTCGATCTCTCCCGCGCCCACCAGCATGTTGCCCACCAGCCGGTCGTGGCCGGGCACGTCGACGAAGTCCACCACCGACCCGTCCGCCAGCACGAGATGCGCGTACCCCACGTCGATCGTCATCCCGCGCCGGCGCTCCTCGGGCAGCCGGTCTGCGTCGATCCCGGTCAGCGCACGCAGGAGCGTCGTCTTGCCGTGATCAATGTGGCCGGCCGAGCCGACGACGACGCTCATCCTCGCGGTGGCGGCGCGTCCGCAACGAGGCGGCGGGCAATCGCGGCGTCGTCGCTGGGCTGGACCGTGCGCAGGTCGAGCACGACCGCGCCGTCGGCGATCCGGGCGAGGATCCGCTCCGGCCCGGCCCGAAGGGCGCGTGCGGTGCGATCGGGCGACGGGACACGCAGCGCGACACCCCACGATGGGAGCGTCTGACCCGGCAGCGAGCCACCCCCGGCCACGGACGCGACCTCGACGACCGCGACGTCGATGCCGGCGGTCGGTGGCACGCCCGCGACGAGCCGCTCGGCGCGCGCCCGGAGATCCTCCGGTGGACAGGCGATCTGCCGCCAGACAGGGATCTCCGCGACGGCCCGTCCCGCCCGGTAGAGCGCCAGGGTCGCCGCGACCCCGGCCAGGATCGCCTTGTCGGGCCGCACCGCCCGGGCCAGCGGGTCGCGGCGCAGCCGCGCGACGAGGTCCCGTCGCCCGACGATGAGACCCGACTGGGGACCACCGACCAGCTTGTCCCCGCTGAACACGACGACGTCGGCCCCGGCCGTCAGCCGCTCGGTCGGGGTCGGCTCGTGAGCCAGCCCGAAGGCGGCCGTGTCGAGCAGCGCCCCCGAGCCGAGGTCGTCGATCACGACGGCGCCGTGCCGGTGGGCGATCGCGGCGACGGCCTCGAGGTCCGCCGATTGGGTGAACCCGGCCATCGCGAAGTTGGAGGGATGGACGCGGAGCACGGCGCGAGCGCGACCGTCGCCGAGGGGCGGCTCGAAGTCCGCGGCGCGGGTCCGGTTGGTCGTCCCCACCTCGATCAAGCGGGCACCGGCGCGAGCGACCACCTCGGGGATCCGCACCCCGCCGCCGATCTCAACGAGCTCGCCCCTCGACACGACGATCGCACCGCGCCGCCCCGCGAGGCCGACCGCCAGCAGCAGCGCGGCCGCGTTGTTGGTGACGACGAGCGCGTCCTCGGATCCCGTGAGCGCGATCAGGTGTTCCTCGACCGCGCGGAACCTCCGGCCGCGCCTGCCGGTCGCCGGGTCCAGCTCGAGGAACCCGTAGCCACTCGAGGCGGCGGTGGCGGCGGCGCGTGCCGCCCGGGGCCAGGGCGCGCGCCCCAGGTTGGTGTGGAGGATGACGCCGGTCGCGTTGATCACTCGAGGCGGGATCGTCAGCGTGGGATCGCCCAGCGCCTCGAGGCGGACGAGGACCGCGTCGACCAGGTCGGCGTCGGCCGCGGGCTTCACGCCGGCCGCGAGCCGATGTCGCTCGTCTGTGATGACCGAGCGGACGATCGGCACCAGCGCGCCAGCCTCGGACACCTCGACGCTGTCTCGAACCTGGGCGAGGAGGTGCTCCACGCTGGGCGGGCGCGCCCGCGACGATGTTGCAGTGCGGGACGATGCGGCGTTCACGCTGCGATGATGGCACCGACGATGCCACGCCGACAGGCGGCGAGTCCTGCCCAACGGAGGTCGATGGATGGCGAGCGGGTCGGCTCCGGACGTCATCGTGGTCGGTGGCGGGATCGTCGGCGCGTCGGCGGCAGCGTTCCTTGCAGGTGCCGGCGCGTCGGTGGCGCTCATCGAGCGCGAGGGCCTGGCGTCGGGAGCCTCGGGCGCCAACTCGGGCGTCGTGCAGCATCCGTTCGATCCCGTGCTGGCCGGGCTGTATCGCGAGACGGTCGATCTGTACCGCGACCTGACGGCGCGCTCGAACGCGTTTCCGTTCCCCGACGCAGCCGTCGGGCTGCTGTACGTCTCGGCCGACGAGGCGGCAGTGCGCCGCCAGGCGCGCCTGATCGGTGAAGCGTTCCCGGGTCTCGCCCTCGAGGTGCTGGGCGGTGAGCCGCTGCGCACGTTGGATCCGGCCCTTGCCCATGGTCTCTGGGCATGCCGCGTCGACATCGGGTACCCCGTCGCGCCAGGCGCCTCGACGTATGCCTACGCGACGCTGGCCGAGTCTCGCGGAGCGGCCATTCGCCTCGGTCGATCAGCGTCCCTCGCGGTCGAGGGGGATGCCGTGACAGGCGTCCTGGTCGACGGGCGGCTGCTGCCGGCGGGAGCCGTGCTGGCCGCAGCCGGGCCGTGGACGCCGGTGCTCCTCGATCCGACCGGGCGATGGACCCCGATCCGCCCGCGCTGGGGCGTCGTGGTCGAAGCGGAGCTGGACCACCCACCGGCGCACGTGATGGAGGAGGCCGGCATCGAGGCGGTGCTGGACACGATGCCCGCGGGCGTCGCCGAGATGTCGGACGCCGTGGAGTTCAGCCTCGTGCCGCTGCCCGGCGCGAGCGCCGTCGGCTCGACGTTCCTGCCCGCCGAGCCGGACCCGGCTGCATGGACGGAGTCGATTCTGATGCGCGCCAGCTCCTTCGTGCCGGGCGTCGCCGACGCCCCGATCCGCGGCGTCCGCGCCTGTGCCCGGCCGCAGAGCATGGACGGACGGCCGCTGGTCGGCGCCGTCCCCGGCCGCCGCAACCTGTTCGTGTGCGCGGGGCACGGGCCGTGGGGCATCTCCACCGGGCCCGCGTCCGCGAGGCTGGTCGCGGACCTGATCCTCGGCGGCGCTCCGGCCATCCCGGCCGAGCTCGATCCCGCACGGTTCGGCACGCCGGCCGGGTGAGGCCTGCCGGGAAGCGTCAGCCGGGCTCCGCATCGCAGCGTCGCTACACTCGAACCCATGGCCCCCCGATCGACCCGCTCCGTGATCTTCGACATGGATGGCGTGCTGTGCGACTCGGAGCCATTTATCAGCGAGGCCGCGATCGCGTTGCTGCACGATCGATACGGCGTCACGACGACGCCGGAGGAGTACCGCCCGTTCGTGGGAACGGGCGAGGCGCGATTCGTGACCGGAGTGGCCGAGCAGCACGGCCTGAGCCTCGATCCCGATCGGGCCAAGGCCGACCTCTACGATCGCTACGTGGCGATCATCCACGGACGACTGCACCCGCTGCCGGGGCTGCACGGCTTCCTCGGCGCGTGCCGTGACGCCGGTCTTCGGCTCGCCCTGGCGTCGAGCGCCGATCCGGTGAAGATCGAGGCCAATCTTGCCGAGATCGGCGTCAAGAGGAGTGGATTCGACGCCGTCGTGTCCGGAATCGACGTGACTCGGCGCAAGCCGGCGCCCGACATCTTCCTGCTCGCCGCCGAGCGGCTCGACGCGCCGCCGGGCCGATGCCTGGTCGTCGAGGATGCGCCCAGTGGGGTGCTGGCGGCGAAACAGGCCCGGATGCGCTGCCTCGGCCTGGCCACCAGCTTCACGCCGGAGCAGCTCGAGGCTGCAGGTGCCGACTTCGTAGCCAGGGACTTCACCGACATCCCATCGCGGGTGTACCGCGAGCTCGGGGCCGGGCCGGCGTAGACGGAGCGGAAACCGTGAGCTTGCATGTCGGCCATGGTGGGCACCCACCTCGTCGCGCCGGTCGAGGATGGCGAGCTCATGCTCGGCCAGTGGCAGCGGATCGTGCTCATCGACTTCGACGAGCGGCCTCGCCGCCGGGAGATCGTCGTGAAGGTCATCGGGGCCTTCGATTGAGCCACGACCCGAGTCCGACCGAGCCGACCGCATGCCCACCGGTGTCAGGCCAGCCGGAGCGCAGCGGGTCCGCGCGTCGCGACTCACTCCGCCCGCTGGCTGGTTGCGTACCATCGCGTCTCGTGAGGTGACGCGTGATCCGAAACC
>Ga0315556_1000167_pt1 | contig 38124 bp, 24 predicted proteins | sample SalMarSW160310MG_FD_202112 | JGI IMG/M metagenome (GOLD analysis project Ga0315556, IMG submission 202112) | Salt marsh sediment microbial communities from the Plum Island Ecosystem LTER, Massachusetts, United States - Salt Marsh Sediment SW1603-10 ...
CCTTCGGGTCCCAGGTCCAGCACCCAATCCGCCGCGGCGATCAGGTCGAGGTTGTGCTCGATGACCAGCACCGAGTGACCCGCATCCACCAGCCGGTGCAGGACCGTGGTCAGGCGTTCCACGTCCGCCATGTGCAGGCCTACGGTCGGCTCGTCGAGCACATAGAGGGTGGGCTTCGCCGCGACTCCGTCCTCCGCGGAGCGGGCCTTCGCCAACTCGGTCACCAGCTTGATGCGCTGAGCCTCGCCGCCGGAGAGGGTGGGGCTCTGCTGGCCCAGGGTCAGGTAGCCCAGCCCCGTGTCCTGCAGGAGGGTCAGGGCGTGGTGAACGGGGGGATAGGCCGCGAAGGTTTCCACCGCCTCGTCCACGGCCATGGCCAGGACCTCACCGATGTCGCGCCCCTTGTAGCGGATCTCCCGAGTCTCGGCATTGAAGCGGCTGCCGCCGCAGACCTCGCAGATCGTCTGGACGTCGGGCAGGAAGCTCATCTCCATGCGCTGCATGCCCCGGCCTTCGCACGCGTCGCAGCGTCCCCCCTTGGTGTTGAACGAGAACCGACCGGGTCCCCAGCCCAGCATTCGGGCATCGGGGGTGGCGGCGAACAGGCGCCGGATCCGGTCCCAGAACCCCACGTAGGTGGCGGGGCAGGAGCGGGGCGTCTTGCCGATGGGGGTCTGGTCGACCTCCAGAACCCGGGTCAGCGACTGCCAGCCCGTGAGCCCGCTACAGCCCAGGAGATCGGCCCTGCGCGCCCGTCCGCCCCGCGGACGTTGTGCCGCCAGCAGGTTGTGCAGGCTGCTCGCAAGGACCTCCCGCACCAGGGTGGACTTGCCCGAGCCGGACACGCCGGTGACACAGACCAGCCGGCTCAGGGGGATCTTCACATCCATATCCCTGAGGTTGTGGCGCCGGGCGCCCTGGATGCCGAGCCAGGCGCAGCCGGCCCCGGTATCCCGCGGTACGCGGGGAGGGCCCGGCGCGCGGCCCAGGTAGCGCCCGGTGACCGAATCCGGATTGCGGACCAGCTCCTCGGCGGTGCCCTGGGCCACCAGGCGGCCGCCCCGGATGCCGGCCTCCGGTCCCAGGTCGATCACATGCTCGGCGCGGCGGATGGTCTCCTCGTCGTGCTCCACCACCAGGATGGTATTGCCCTTGCGCTCGAGCCGGTCCAGGGTATCCAGTAATCGGCGGTTGTCCCGCGGGTGCAGGCCGATGGTGGGCTCGTCCAGCACGTAGCAGACCCCGCGCAGGCTCGAGCCCAGTTGGGCGGCGAGCCGAATGCGCTGGGCCTCCCCGCCGGAAAGTGTCGGCGCACCCCGGTCCAGGCTCAGGTAGCCGAGCCCGACCTCTTCGAGGAAGGCGAGGCGGCCCCGGACCTCCGCCAGCAGGTCGGAGGCGATGGCGGTCTCGCGCTCGTCCAGGTCGAGCCCGGCGAGCAGCTCGGCCGCGCGGTCCACCACCAGGGCGGAGAGATCGGCGATGGAGCGACCCCGGAAGCGCACCGCGAGGGCTTCCGGATTCAGCCGCCGGCCATCGCAGGATGGGCAGACCCGGGCCTGGTCCGCGGTCGTCTCCAGCCAGGCGTCTTCCTCGCCGCTCTGCTCCGCGTCGAATCCGGGAAGCGTCAGCCCGGTGCCGTAGCAGCTCGGGCACCAGCCGTGCTTGGAGTTGTAGGAGAAGAGGCGCGGGTCCGGCTCCTCGAAGGCGCGTCCGCAGCCGGGGCAGGTACGGGTCGTGGAGAAAGCTGTCTCCGCCCCCCAGGCCCCCTGGTCCGCTTCCACCACCCGCACCGTTCCCTTGCCATGATCGAGGGCTCGCCGCAACAGGTCGGAGAGCTCGTCGCGGCCGTGATCCGTCACTTCCAGCTCTCTGATCGGCAGGTCGATGTTGTGCTCCCGGAAACGGTCCAGCCGCGGCCAGGACTCCGTTGGCACCGGATCCCCGTCCACCCGCAACAGGTAGTAGCCCTTGCGGTGCGCCCAGGCGGCCAGCTCGTTGTAGAAGCCCTTGCGGCCGACCACCAGAGGGGCCATGAGGCAGATCCGGCGTCCGGCGAAGTCCGCGAGCAGCCGCTCCAGGATGGTCTCCCGGTCCTGGGGGCGGATGGGGATGTCGCACTCCGGGCAGCTCTGCACGCCCAGCTTCACGTACAGCAGCCGCAGAAAATGGTGGATCTCGGTCAGGGTACCGACGGTGCTCTTGTGCCCTCCGCGGCTGGTGCGCTGCTCGATGGCAATGGTGGGCGGGATGCCGAAGACGGCGTCCACGTCCGCCCGCACCGCCGGCTGGACGAACTGGCGGGCGTAGGCGTTGAGGGACTCCAGGTAGCGGCGCTGACCCTCCGCGAACAGGATGTCGAAGGCGAGGGTGCTCTTGCCGCTGCCGGAGACCCCGGTGATGACCGTGAGCTTGTCGCGGGGGATCGAGACCGTCAGGTCCTGGAGGTTGTGCTCGCGCGCGTGAAGCACCTTGATGGAGGAAGGGGCAGTCATCGCTCGCGGAGCGGCACGGAATGCAGCGGGCGCCTCCCGGACCTCCCTCAGCTCCTCATCGTAGTCGCGAAGCGCCTTCCCCGTGTGGCTCGTGGGATGCGCGGCGATTTGCTCAGGCGTCCCCGAGCAGACCAGCTCCCCGCCGCCTTCGCCGCCCTCGGGTCCCAGGTCGAGGAGCCAGTCCGCCGCGCGGATCACGTCCAGGTTGTGCTCGATCACCAGCAGGGAGTGGCCCGCCCGCAGCAGCCGCTGAAAGGCGCGCAGGAGGGTGGCGATGTCGTCGAAGTGCAGGCCGGTGGTGGGCTCGTCGAGCAGGAAGAGGATGCCCCGGCGGGTCCGTCGGCGCCCGCTCTTAGCCAGATGTCCCGCGAGCTTGAGCCGCTGGGCCTCGCCGCCGGAGAGGGTCGGGACCGGCTGGCCCAGGCGCAGGTAGCCGAGCCCGAGGGCGTGCAGCGGCTCCAGGGCTTGCTTGACGTCGGTCCGATCCGCGAAGAAGGCCAGGGACTCGGTCACCGTCAGGTCCAGGACCTCTGCGATCGAGAGGGCGGGGCCCTGCGTCCGCGATTGGATCCGCACGTCGAGCACCCGGCTGCGGTAGCGCCTGCCGTCGCAGTCGGGACAGCGCAGGTAGACGTCGGAGAGGAACTGCATCTCCAGGTGCTCGAAGCCCGAGCCGCCGCAGGTCGAGCAGCGCCCGTTGCCGGAGTTGAAGCTGAAGGTACCGGAGGTGTAGCCGCGCTCCTTGGCCAGGGGCTCAGCGGCGAAGCGCTTGCGGATGGAGTCCAGGGCCCCGACATAGCTCGCCGGGTTGGAGCGCGAGCTGCGCCCGATGGGGGACTGGTCGACCAGGACGACGTCCGTGATCTGCTCACCGCCCTCGACGGACGAGTGAGCGCCGGGCTGACCCTCGGATCTCCCTTTGAGCCTAGCCAGGGCCTTGTAGAGGACGTCCTCGACCAGGGTCGACTTGCCGGACCCGGAGACCCCGGTCACCACGACCAATCGGCCCAAGGGGATCGCAATGTCGATCCCCTTCAGGTTGTTGGCGCGGGCGCCGAGGAGCCTGATCTCGGGCTCGCCGGGGAGGGACGTCCGCGGCTCCCACGCGCCGGCCACGGACCTGCGGCCGGACAGGTAGTCCCCGGTCAGGGAGCCCTCGGCGCGGAGCAGCTCGGCCGGGGTCCCCTGAAAGATCAGCTCGCCGCCCAGCTCACCCGGACCCGGGCCCATGTCCAGGATACGGTCCGCCGCCAGCATGACCTGAGGGTCGTGCTCCACCACCAGCAGGGAGTTTCCCTGGTCCCGCAGCCGGTGCAGGACACCGACGACCCGGCCCATGTCCCGGGGGTGCAGGCCGATGCTGGGCTCGTCCAGCACGAAGAGGGTATTGACCAGGGCCGTGCCCAGGGCGGTGGTGAGGTTGACCCGCTGCACCTCGCCCCCAGAGAGGGTGCGGGACTGGCGGTCCAGGGTCAGGTAGCCCAGGCCGACCTCGCACAGGTAGCGCAGACGCGAGCGGATGCCTTCGAGCAGCAGATCCATGGCTTGGTCCATGGCCCCGGGGAGCCGCAGCTCGTCGAAAAAGCTACGGCAGTTCGCGATTGGCAGGCGCATCAGATCATGGACTCCGAGGCCGGGAAGAGCCTCCCAGGTGGCATCCGCCATCTCGACGTGCCCGTGACGAAAACGCTCGTTGGGGTCCAGCACCGCCGTCGCCTCGTCCCGGTCTCCTATCCGCCAGTCCAGGGCCTCGTCCTTTAGACGGGCCCCGCCGCAGGCGGCACACAGGTCGTAAGCTCTGTAACGGGACAGGAGCACCCGCACGTGCATCTTGTAGGCACGCCCTTCCAGCCAGTCGAAGAAGCGGCGGATGCCGTACCAGACTCCGTCCTCCCAGTCCCCCTCGCCCTCCAGGACCCATCGGCGGTCGGCGTCGGTCAGCTCGCGCCAGGGCAGGTCCGTCGGGACGCCGCTGCGGTGCGCGAAGCCCATTAGATCCTCCTGGACCTCCGAGTAGCTGTCCGACTGGATGGGCTTAATCGCCCCTTCGATCAGCGACTTGCCCGCGTCCGGCACCACCAGGTCCCAGTCGATGCCAATGGTGCGGCCGAAGCCGCGGCAGGTCTCGCAGGCGCCCAGCGGCGAGTTGAAGGAGAAGAGGTTCGGGACGGGGTCCCGATAATCGATGTCGCAGTCCGGGCAGTGCAGGCCGGTGGAGAACCGCCAGGGCTCGCTAGGATTGAGATCCTCGTCCAGGGGATAGACCCGGACGTGGCCATGCCCGTGTTGCAAGGCCGCTTCGAGGGCCTCGACGCCACGGCCGCGGTTCGCGGGGATGAGGCGCAGACGGTCCTGGATGACCTCGAAGGCGTTCTCATCTTCCCGCAGGATGCGCACATAGCCCTGCTGGGCCAGAAGCCCCCGGATCTCCTCAGGACAGAAGCTTTCCGGGACCGGAGCCCGGAAGCAGATCAGGACACGCGGTGCAGCCCCTTCGGCGCGCAGCACCAGGTCTTGCCACACGCTCTCGGGGGTGTCCCGGCGTACCTCTCGCCCACAGCCGTGGCAGAAGAGGCGCGCGGCCCGAGCAAAGAGGAGCTTCAGGTGATCGTTGAGCTCCGTCATGGTCCCGACTGTGGAGCGGGAGGTGCGTACAGGATTGGTCTGGTCGATCGCGATCGCCGGCGGGATGCCCTCGACACGGTCAGCCCGGGGCCGGTCCATGCGGTCCAGAAATTGACGCGCGTAGGGGGAGAAGGTCTCCACGTAGCGCCGCTGACCCTCGGCGTAGAGGGTGTCGAAGGCCAGGGAAGACTTGCCCGACCCCGAGACCCCCGTGACCAGGATCAGCTCGCCCAGGGGCAGATCCAGGTCGAGGTTCTTCAGGTTGTTCTGGCGTACGCCGCGCAGGCGGATGCAGTCGCGATCTCGGGCCATTCCTCCAGCCATTTCGGGGAGCTCTGGACATGCGTGCGAAACACTGCATGATGCCACGGAGAGCGCCTCGTCGCCTTTCGGATGCGGTGGAGGCGGGACTATCTCGTCGGTCGCGAAAAGGCTGGCGGGAAGTCAGGTATCGGGGCTTGGTCCCGGCCCCTGTCCGTCCTAATGGAGATGTTGCATGTTCGAGCTCGTCGACCGATTGGTCACCGTTTGCCGGCTCGCGTGGGATTGGCTCATTGCCCAGCCCTTGCCTCTGCAGCTGGGCGCAGGTGTCGCCGGCCTGGCGGTGCTCTGGGTCTTGTGGATACTGCTACGTGTTACCCTGGCCGCCTTGCGGGGAGCCTTTCGGGGGCTTTAGGCGACCTTTATCGAGTCACCTATCCGCCTGTTTGTCCTTCTCTTCGTCTTCCGGGTTGTGCCAGCCCGTACACAACTTGCTATGCGCCAGCTGGCAGGTCTTGAATTTGGTTAGCACGCTTCGCTTTGCCCACCCTACTTCGGTGCATCCTTACCAGGCGCCCTGGCCGGCACCACCGTCCTCAACAGCAGGCCCCGCCGCAGCCGGCGTCGAGGGATGCCTTGTCGGCACCGGGGCCGCAATCGAAGGGGCCGTAGTGGACCGAACGGTCACCGCGTACCTCGAAGTGGGCTCCGAAGCGGGTGTCCTGGAGCATGGCCGCGGTGTTGCCGCACACCAGCATGGGCTTGCCGGTGTGCAGGCGGTGGTGGTCGTCGAGGTCGAGCCAATGGGGCCAGTCGGGGATGGTGCCCCGGTAGACGGCGACTTGGCCGTAGTCCTCGCAGAGGTCCTCCAGCGCCAGCTTGAAGGCGCGTACGGTGACCGAGTGAAAGTCGATCATGCCGATCTTGGCCTCGATCTCGGGTGACTCCAGCGTGATGCGCCGCGAACACATGGTCCGGTAGTCGAGGCAGCCGAGCTCGCGCAGGAGGCGCCGGAAGTCCTCCCGGTACATGGCCCCCGCCAGGCACTCCCCGTGCAGGACCGGATCGTCGTGGAAACGCTCGGGCACGCGACGCCCGGAGAAAACGTCTGAGAAGTACAGCTCGCCGCCCGGTTTCAGCACCCGGAAGATCTCGGAGAAGACCGCCGACTTGTCCGGCGAGAGGTTGAGGACGCAGTTGGAGATGACGACATCGATGGAGTCGTCCTCGATCCCGACGTCGCGCAGGTCCTCGATGAAGCCCTGGCGGAATTCCACGTTGGCCTCCCGATAGCCGAAGCGCTGCATCTGGGCGTCCAGGTTGCGCTGGGCGACGGCGAGCTGCTCCTCGGTCATGTCCAGGCCGATGACATGCCCTTCGGGACCCACCAGCCGCGAGGCCAGAAAGGCGTCGCGTCCCGTGCCACAGCCCAGGTCGAGCACGGTGCAGCCCTCCAGCAGTGGCGGCAGGGGCGAGCCGCAGCCGTAGAAGCGGCTCAGCACCTCGTCCTCGATCTCGGCCAGGGCTGACTTGATGCTGGGCGACAGGTCCTCGTCGGTGCAGCAGCAGGCGCTGGTCTCGAGATCGCCGCTGCTCTGCAGGACGGTGCCGTAGTAATCGCGCAGGGCGGCTTGATCGAAGCGTTGGATGGTCAAGGGGATTTCTCTCCTGTCGGTAGGTTGTTCGGGGTGGTGCAGTCGCAGGTGCCGCAGGCGGGGCACATCAAGGGCTCCAGCACACGGACGAAAAGAAGCGCGGCCAGGGATCCGCCCAGCAGAAAGGTTCCGATCGCTTCCCCGGCGATCTCGCGTAACGGGATCATGGTGGACTGCCCATGGAAGAGGATACGGAGCTTCATCGTACGGCGTTCAGGCGCCAATCATAGGGGAGGAAGGCGATCTCGAGGGATCCGTCGCGCAGGGACCGGCGCTGGTCGTCCGTCAGTCCCAGGGCCTCGCCCTGGTCGGCCAGAAAGGCGCGCAGCCCGCCTGCGAGCTGGAAGTCCTCGCCGTACCACTTGAAGATGCTGGAGACCTCGAGCTTGCCGTCGTCCGAACGGTTGCGCGTGCGATCGGACAGGAAGCGCCGGGTCGCATCCGCGAGCTGTGCATCGAGCTTGGCCGCGGTGTAGGCCTCGGGACGGAGGGCGGGACAACCGATGCTGGCACAGTTTACGGCGAAGTGGATACGCGGCTCGTCGTAGGCGCCCTTGGCGCGGATCATTCCTTGCTCGATGTCGTCCAGGGAGCGGGTCTTGCCGAAGAGGGGGATAAAGGGTTTCTTCCAGGGGCTGCTGAGCAAGGAGCCCAGGTCCTTGATGGATTCGAGCTTGGGCCAGGCGCTGAGGACCAGCTCCACTGTCCAGGCGTTGTACGCATTGATGAGAAAGGCGAGTCGCTCCTTCTTGGGCCAGCGCCGGAAGTCCGCCTCCGGAACCGCGCTGAGCTGGTCGAGATAGCCCTTCAGCAGACCGCGCTCGCGCGCCATGCCGGCGTAGTCCACCTGGGTCGCCACGCCGCCCCGGATGGGCCGGACATGGCGCTCGAGAAGACCGTTCCAGGTGCTGTGGTCGAAGGCCTGGGCGGCAGTCGCCCAAAACAGGCACAGGGCCAAGGAGGATCGCATCAGGGATCCGAGCAAGGTCTTCATTTCCTCCTCCAGGCGTGATAGCGCTCGAGGATAGCGAGCAGGGACTCGGGGGCGTGGGCGCGCTTCCAGACCCCCGCGGCGTACTTCGCCGCCTCGCTCCAGGTGGGGTAGGGGTGGATGGTGCCCAGGATCTTGTTCAGACCGAGGCCGTGCTTCATGGCCAGGGTGAATTCCGCCAGCAGCTCCCCGGCGTGCTCTCCGACGATGGTGACGCCCAGGATACGGTCCTTGCCCGGCGGGGTGATGACCTTGACGAAGCCCTCGGCGTCCCCGTCGGCGATGGCACGGTCCAGGTCGTCGAGCCCGTAGCGGGTGACCTCGTGCGGGAGCCCCTGCGCCTTGGCCTCCTCCTCGGAGAGCCCCACGCGCGCGACCTCCGGGCTGGTGAAGGTGACCCAGGGGATGACGCGGTAGTCGGCCTTGAAGCGCTTGAGACCGCCAAACAGGGCGTTGACGCTGGCGTACCAGGCCTGGTGGGCGGCGGTGTGGGTGAACTGGTAGGGTCCGGCCACGTCCCCGACCGCAAAGATGTTCGGATAGCGGGTCGCGAGGAATTCGTTGGTCTCGACAGTGCGGCCCCCGTCCAGCCCCAGCTCCTCCAGGCCGTAGCCCTTCAGGTTGGCGACGCGACCGACGGCGACCAGGACGGCGTCGAAGGGAATGCGTACCTCCTGCCCTTCGTGGGTGGCGACCAGGATCTTCTCGCCGCCCTCGACCAGGAATCTCTCGGCTTTGTGCTCGACGAGCACCTGGATGCCCTCGGCGCGGAAGCGCTCGGTCACAAGCTCCGAGACCTCTGGATCTTCGCGGGTCAGGATGCGCGGGAGCATCTCGACCTGGGTCACCCGCGATCCCAGCCGGGCGAAGGCCTGGGCCAGCTCCGCGCCGATGGGGCCGCCTCCAAGCACCACCAGCCGTCGGGGCAGCTCGCGCAGCTCCCAGAGGTTATCGGACGTGAGGTAGCCGGTCTCCTCGATTCCCGGGATGGGCGGGACGAAGGGCCGCGCGCCGGCGGCGATCACAATGGCACGGGTGGCGAGCCGCTGGACGACCCCGTCCTGCCCTGTGACATCCACCTCCCAGGGCGAGCGGATCCGCGCGCTGCCCTGCATGACTTCCACGCCCAGCCCCTGGTAGCGCTCCACCGAGTCGTGGGGCTCCACCGTCCGCACCACCTGCTGCACCCGCTCCATGGCCGCCGCGAAGTCGAAGTCCGCATGGGCCGCGCCGATGCCCAGCTCCGCCCCGCGACGCATCTGGGCAAGCAGCTTCGCGGTCCGGATCATGGCCTTGGAGGGTACGCAGCCCGTATTCAGGCAGTCGCCGCCCATCCTGTGCTTCTCGATCAGGGTCACCTTGGCCTTCACGGCGGCGGCGATGTAGGCCGCGACCAGTCCCCCCGACCCGGCTCCGATCACCACCAGGTTGCGGTCGAAGCGCCTCGGCCGCTTCCAGCCTGCATAGACCTTGCGCGCCTGCACCAGGGCGACCAGCCTCTTCGCCAACAGGGGAAATATCCCGAGCAGGACGAAGGAGCCGAGGAGCCCCGGCGAGAGGATGCCGGACAGGCTGTCGATGCGGGCGAGCTGGGTGCCGGCGTTCACGTACACCAGGGTCCCCGCCAGCATGCCGATCTGGCTCACCCAGTAGAAGGTGCGCGCCTTGATGGGGGTGAGGCCCATCAGCAGGTTGATGACGAAGAAGGGAAACACGGGCACCAGGCGCAGGGTAAAGAGATAGAAGGCGCCGTCTTTTTTCATACCCTCGTTGATGGCGGCGAGGCGTGTGCCGTAGTGCCCCTGCACCCAGTCGTGAAACAGGAAGCGTGAGGCCAGGAAGGCCAGGGTGGCCCCGATGCTGGAGGCGAAGGAGACCAGCAGGGTGCCGATCCAGAGGCCGAACAGGGCGCCGCCCGCCAGGGTCATGACCGCCGCGCCGGGAAGGGACAGGGCGGTAACGGCGACATAGATGAGCAGATAGGCACCTGCGATCAGCAGCGGGGATGCCTGGTACCAGCCGGCGAAGGTCTCCTGGCCGTCTTTCAGGGCATCCAGGGTCAGAAAGCGACCCAGGTCGAAGACGAAGAAGGCGACGATCAGGGCGGCCAACGCCAGGAGCAGGATGAGTCGTTTCATGCTGCATTCTCCTTCAGGGGGTCTGATCCCATCCCCGCAGGACTCCGGCTCGGCGTATCCCCCTCGCCCGTCAGCTGGGAAGGGGAGCCGGGGAGGCTGAGGGAGCCACCGCAACTGCTGCCCTGGCCGGCAGTGCAGCCGTAGCAGTGGTCGGCCACGGCGATGGGCGTGTCGGCGAGGTCGTCCGTTAGCAGATCGGACAGATGGCGTCGCACGCCGGACAGGCCCCGGGTGTGTAGCGGCATGCCGAGCTGTTGATTGAAGTCGCAGTCGTACAGAAATCCCTGCCAGTCCACGCTGATCAGGTCGCGGCACATGACCTGATCCAGGTTGGTCGGGCAGAAGCTGTCCTTGAGCAGCCGCATGTAGTCGCCGAAGCCGCCCTTGGAGACCAGGGTGCTGCCGAAGCGCCGGATGGGCATGTTGGTCAGGGTATAAAGGCGGTCGAAGTGGATGCCATGACGCTCGGCGAGCTCCCGCTTGTAGGCGGTCTCCAGGTCCGCCTGTGCCGGCGGCAGGCTGGCACCGGCCGGATTGTAGACGAGGTGCAGCGCGAGGCCGCTGCCGGGCCGCCCGTAGCCCAAGGCGTTGAGCCGCGCGAGCCCGTCGATGCTGCGCTCGTAGACCCCCTTCCCCCGCTGGCGGTCCACGTTCTCTTCCAGGTAACAGGGCAGCGAGGCCACGATCTCCACCTGCTGCTCCGCCAGGAAATCCGCCAGGTCCTCGAATCCGGGCTCGGAGAGGATGGTCAGGTTGCAGCGGTCGATCACCTTCGCGCCGAGCCCGCGCACGTCCCTCACCAGGTCACGGAAGCGCGGGTGCAGCTCCGGGGCGCCACCAGTGAGGTCCAGGACCGGCAGACCTCGCGCGGCGAGGACCCTGGGGATCAGGTCGATGTTCGCATCGTCCATCTGTTCCGTGCGCTTGGGGCCGGCGTTCACATGGCAGTGCACGCAGCTTTGGTTGCAGCGGTAGCCGAGGTTGACCTGCAGGGTCGCTAGCGCCCGGCGGCGCAGGGAGGGGAAATCGGTGACCCGCAATAAGGGTAGGGTGTCATGCATGGCAGGGAATCCTTCTCAGGGTTTGGCCTTGTACGTATTGCGCCTTGGCTCGGCTCTCAATGGCTCGGCTCTCAAAGGTCGTCTGCATATTGGGGGCGTAGAGAGCGCAATTGTTACAAGCTCGACCCGGGTTGTGCGGTATCTTTCGGGGGATGGAGCACCCACGGAGATGATTCGGAGGCATCATGCAACCCCGCTTCTTCGCGATCGCATCCGCAACCTTGCTGGCGATCGGGGCCCTTGCCGTCGTCTGGCCGCCGGTCCTCTGGTCTCTGGTCCTCATCCTGCCGTTGCTCCTTCTCGGCATCTACGACCGGTTGCAGACCGAGCACGCGATCCGCAGGAACTTTCCCCTCTTCGGCCGGGGGCGCTGGCTCATGGAGGCCCTGCGGCCTTTCATGCGCCAGTACTTCGCGGAATCCGAGGTCGACGGCGTGCCGATCAACCGCATGTACCGCAGCCTCGTCTACCAGCGCGCAAAGGGGGCCAACGAGACCGTGCCCTTCGGCACCCGGGTGGACACCTACAGAACGGGTTATGAATGGATCAGCCACTCCCTCGCGGCCATCGACGTGGCCCAAGTGGAAGACCTGCGGGTGCAGGTCGGAGGTCCCGACTGCCGCCGGCCCTACTCGGCGAGCATCTTCAATATCTCGGCCATGAGCTTCGGCGCACTGAGCTGCAACGCCATCCTGGCCCTCAACCAGGGTGCCAAGGAGGGCGGGTTTGCGCACAACACGGGGGAGGGCGGGATCACTCCTTACCACCTGGAGCACGGAGGCGATCTGGTCTGGCAGATCGGCACCGGCTATTTCGGCTGCCGCGACGCAAAGGGTCAGTTCTGTGCCGAGGTATTCCAAGAGAAGGCGCAGCTGCCCGCCGTGAAGATGATCGAGATCAAGCTCTCCCAGGGGGCCAAGCCGGGTCACGGGGGCATCCTCCCGGCACGGAAGAACACCCCGGAGATCGCTGCCATTCGGGGCGTGGAGCCCGGCACCCTGGTGGATTCGCCGCCTGTCCACAGTGCCTTCGACTCGCCGCTGGGGCTGGTGCGCTTCGTCGCGCAGCTGCGTGAGCTTTCCGACGGAAAGCCCGTCGGCTTCAAGCTGGCCATCGGCCACAGGAGCGAATTCGTCGCCATCTGCAAGGCCATGGTGGAGACCGGGGTCTGTCCGGACTTCATCACGGTCGACGGCGGCGAGGGCGGCACAGGCGCCGCTCCCCTGGAGTACACCAACTCCGTGGGCATGCCGCTGCGCGAGGCCCTGGTCTTCGTCGTCGACTGCCTGAACGGCTTCGATCTGAAGCGGCACATCCGGGTCATCGCCTCGGGCAAGATTCTCAGCGGTTTCCACCTGGTGAAGAACCTGGCCGCGGGGGCAGACATGTGCAACAGCGCCCGGGGCATGATGCTGGCGTTGGGCTGCGTCCAATCCCTGACCTGCAACAGCAACCGCTGCCCCACCGGCATCACGACCCAGGACCCGCGTCTGTACCGGGGTCTGGTGGTGCCGGACAAGGCACTGCGCGTAGCCAGGTTCCACACCAGGACGGTTTACGCCACCGCCGACCTCATCTCCTCGGCCGGGCTGCGCCACACCAGGGAGCTCAATCGCACCCACATCCATCTGCGCGTGAGCCAGGACCGTACCCTGCGCTATGACCAGATCTTCCCCTGTGTGAAGCCGGGCTCCCTGTTGACCGGGCCCATCCCCGATGCCTTCGCCTTGCATATGCAGGAGGCATCGCCCGAGCGGTTCGCCCCCCGGGAGACCCTGACCCGCTACCTAGAGGATTGCGCCGACTCCGCGGCATCCTGAGCGCGAGGTTGGGTCGACGCAGGAGGCCCAACATCCCAAGTCGATCTCGCAGTGTATCCAGACTAGAGATGATTGGCCGTCTTGCCGGTCGGCTCGCATACGAGGTGGTGAGCCTCGTGTCTCCAGCGTCGGTCCAGAACGTGTAGGATGCGGTGAGCTCGTGAACCGCATCGACCGCGACTGATGCGGTTCCTACGTCACCGCATCCTACAGGGGTTTGTTTGTTGGGCCTCCTGCGTCGGCCCAACCTACGCGTTGGATGGGTCCGGCCAGTCGGCGGCGGCGCGCTCGGCGTCTTCGAGCTCCGGCAGGCGGCGGCGGTAGCCGCAGGCGTCGATGAGGCGTCGGGCCTCGGCCAGGGCGGCGCGGTCGCGGAAGAGGCGGGCGCGGTACAGGGCGCAGTCGGCCAAGTGCAAGCGCATGGAGCCGCGGGCGGCGATGCGCTCGGCCTCGTCCAGGTCGGCCCGGGCGCCGTTCGGGTCTCCGGCGGCTTGGCGGACCCAGGCGCGGGTGAGCAGGGTTCGGGGGATGTAATCCTGACGGCCGGCGGCGCGAAGGCGGTCGAGTGACTGCTCGGCTTGGGATCGGGCCTCGGGGCCGGGGGTCAGGCCTCGGAGCAGGTCAGCGTAGAGGGCGCAGCGGGCCAGGGTGAGGTAGTCGAGAGCGATGTCGAGGAGCGGGTCGCTTGGCACCCGCCACTCGAACATCTTCTGCCCCCGCCGCGCCACGGACTCGCAGTTGGCGAGTGCCTCCGCGGTCCCCGCTTGGGCTTCCAAGTGGACCCTCGAGTGGGATCCGGTTCCGGCCCCCCAAGCGGTCCGCTCGGCCCTGGCCAGGAGCAGGTCGCAATACCGGAAGCCTCCGCCCGAGTAGAGGAGCGGGAACTGGGGCTGACTCTCAGCCTGCAGCGCCTCGGCCTCGGCGAAGAACCTCCCGGCGTCCTCGGTCTCGCCGTTCTGGTGCAGGACGTCAGCCAAGGTGGTGCTCTCGAGTATTCGCAGGGAGGCATCGCCGCTGCGCTCGGCATGGTCCAGGGCGAGGCGGGCGTTCGCCACCGCCTCGTCCGTCCGGCCCAGGGTGTGACCAAGCTCGCTCAGGTTTCCGTAGGCGATAGCTGCGTTCATCCAATCCTTCCGCTGCGCCGCCATCTCCGCCCCGGCGTGCATGGGCGCCAGGGCTTCCTCCAGCCTGCCCAAGGCGCGCAGGGAGAAGGCCGCCTCGTTGAGCAGCCAGGACACTGGGCGGGCTCGGCGAGGGCCCGGGCCGGACGGGTCCAGGGGTCCTCGAATAGGCAGGCGATGGCTCCCAGGTCAGCGCCAATGGCCCCAAGCTTGAAGGTGCTGCAGTTGCCGCCGGGTCCCGTGCCCCGCAGGATGCGGTCGCGGTAGACTTCGGCACGGGCTTCCTCCCAACACCCCGCGAGACAGCCGTGGGCCACTGCCCGGTAGAGTGGCTGCAGTCCCTCCAGTCCCTCGGGGCGATAGGGGGCGGTGGTCTTCAGGCGCTCGAAGAGCCGCCGGTGGCCCTCCCGGAAGGCGTTGAGGTTGCGTTCCATGAGTGCCGCGGCCAGGTAGTCGCGCACCAGGGGGTGGGCATCAATCTGCCCCTCGTCCCCGACGGCGAGGAGTCTGGCGTCAGTGAGCCGGGTCAGAGCAGTGCTCCAGTCGCAATCGGGGATGGGCTCCGGATCTGCCTGCGCGTTGTCGGAAGCCCCTTGCGGAGCAAGAAAGAGTGCCTCGGTGAGGCCGGAAATCGGCGGGGTGGCCCGCAGGATGGCGAGGTCCTCAGGCTCTGCCGGGCGGTCGAAGAAACCCAGCAGGCGCAGGGCGGCAAGCTGCCGTTCGCTATTCGGCTTGCCCTCTGCGTCTGGGGTCGCGGCTAGCCAGCGCTCGTAGGCAGCCATAACGCGGAAGGCGTGGCCACCGGTCTCGTCGTCGGCGTCGGCCAGCTCAACGCGGTCCCGCCGCCGGATGTCGCCGCCGAAGGCGAGCCGCAGGTAGTTGCCGAGCAGGCTCAGGGTCAGGGCATGGCCCCGCACCTCTCGGCTCGCCGCCATGAGCTCCGGGTCGTCTTCCGGGATGGTCGCGGCCCCGGCTTTTCTTGCCCCCAGGGCGTACAGCAGCCGCGCCCCGTCGATCTCCGAGAGGTTGCCGAGATCCAGGCACAGCACCGGTCCTTTGGGGTTGGTCTGGCCGAGCACCCACTCGGCCAGGTCCTTTACCCGCTCCCGGGTGTTGAGGACACAGGGTCCGGGTGTGCCCGCGCCTGCCAAGTGGCTGAGAATCGATTTGAGCCCAGGAGCTCGCAGCTCCCCGGCCAGGGGCCCGGGCGGGTATTGCAGGGGCTCGAGCCCATCCAGGATCAGCAGGGTGCGGGTCCGGGTCAGGGCCTCGGCCAGGGCCCGGCCCTTGTCTGCCGGGTTGGCGGATGGCTCGATCTCCACACCAAACCAGTCGATCGCACTGGCCAGGAAGTGGTCCTCGGATGCCTGGCGGTCGTCTCTTGTCCCCTGGCTGTAGAAGGACCAGGCGAAGACCCGCCGCACCCCGCCCCAGCCTCGATTCCTCAGCCTATCCACCCAGCGCTTGACCAGGGCCGTCTTGCCCGTGCCGCCGGGGGCGACCAGCTCTACGATGGCCGTGATCGGGCTCGTCCCGCCGTTTGATTCCCTGGCCGAGTCCCAGGCCGTGTCCAGCTCCGCCAGCTCGGCCTCCCGTCCGAGGAAGTGCGGGGCGCCGGCGGGGAGGTGGGAGATGTCGATTCTTGGCGGGTCCACCGGCACCGGGTCGGGGTCCAGCACGCCGCCGTTGTGCCGCCAGCGCTGGAGGATCAGCTCAGCGATCTCGCCTGGGTCCCGACCATCCCCGGCCCAGACGTAGCCGTCGGTAGAGAAGAGGCTGGGGATCTCGGTCATGTCGAAGCGCAGCGGCATGACGGCGGTGGCCTGCCGGCGCTTGATGAGGTCCTTCACCGCCCGCCATTCCAGGCGGCACCATTCCTTGCGCTCGTAGTCGGCGCAGAGGAAGACGGCGATCAGGTCCGATTCATCGTGATAGAGGGCCTGGAGGTAGGTATCCAGGTCGGGCCGCGCGAATTCGGCCTCGTACCAGGCGTCGTAGAGGACACGCTTCCGTCCGAGGGTTCGGGCGAGGTGCTCGGCCACCCGGGCGACGGTGTCCCGTTGCTCCCCGGGAAAGGAGAGCGCAACGCGGAAACGTTTCGTGGTGCCCATGCCTGGCGGTTCCTTGATTCGTCAGGTCGTTCCTGGATTCCGCTGCGCTTCATCCAGGCTACGCGCGATTATTCTTCAGGTCCCCGATTCTTTGGTCCCGGGGCAGTGTACCGCGGAACGGGGCACGGGGTGGCTGGCCGGACTTCCGCCGTCAGGTCAACGGCTCACCGACATGTCGACCGGCGGTGACGCCCGCTCCCTGTTCGGCCCGGATGTTGCCCGGTATCATGTCGCCTGATCCGCTCCGGACCGACGGCCTTCGCTGTTCCATTCCGTTCCTTCGATCGTCTTGACTCGCAGCCCGAAAATCGCGCGCAACAGGTCCCTTCCGTGACATCGGCCAGCCAATTCGTCCACCTGCACCTGCATTCCGAGTACTCGCTGGTCGACGGCCTGGTGCGCATCAAGCCTCTGGTCAAGGCCGCGGCGGCCAAGGGTATGCCGGCGATCGCGGTCACGGACCAGTGCAACCTCTTCTGCCTGGTGCGCTTCTACAAGGCGGCGGTAGCGGCGGGCATCAAGCCCATCGCCGGGACGGACCTCTGGGTCCGCAACGGCGAGGACGCCAACAAGCCCCACCGGCTGGTGGTTCTGGTCCAGAACCGGACCGGTTACCTGAACCTGACCCGGCTCATCTCCCGCGGCTACCTGGAGGGCCAGCACCTGGGTATCCCCCAGGTCGAGAAGGCCTGGGTCGAGGAGGCGTCCGAGGGCCTGATCGCCCTCTCCGGCGGTCTTCAAGGCGACGTGGCGAGCGCGCTGCTGGCGGGCAACCAGGACCGGGTCGAGGCCCTGCTGGACGACTGGGTCCGGGCGTTCGGTGACCGCTACTACCTCGAGCTGGCCCGTACCGGTCGGGAGGGCGAGGCGGAGCACGTCGAGCTGGCCGTCGAGCTGGCGGCCCGCAAGGGCGTGCCCGTGGTGGCGACCAACGACGTGCGGTTCCTCGCGTCCGAGGACTTCGAGGCCCACGAGGCGCGGGTCTGCATCCACGACGGGCGCACCCTGGACGACCCGCGCCGGCCCCGCCTCTACAGTGCCGAGCAGTACTTGCGCACCCCCCAGGAGATGGCCGAGCTCTTCTCCGATATCCCGGAGGCCCTGCAGAACAGTGTCGAGATCGCCAAGCGCTGCAACCTGGAGCTGACCCTGGGCAAGAGCCATCTCCCGGACTTTCCGATCCCTGAGGGCAAGACCGAGGAAGCGTTCTTCGCGGAGGAGTCGAAGAAGGGTCTGGAAGGGCGCCTGGAGCGCATCATCGGCAGCGATGCGCCGGTCCTCGACGAGCGGCGCAAGGTCTACGACGAGCGCCTGCAGCTCGAGCTGGACGTCATCAACCAGATGGGCTTTCCCGGCTACTTCCTGATCGTCGCCGACTTCATCCGCTGGGCCAAGGACAACGGCATCCCGGTGGGGCCGGGGCGCGGGTCCGGCGCTGGCTCCCTGGTCGCCTACGCCCTCGGGATCACGGACCTGGACCCCATCGAGCACGACCTGCTGTTCGAGCGCTTCCTGAACCCGGAGCGCGTCTCCATGCCGGACTTCGACGTGGACTTCTGCATGGAGGGCCGCGACCGGGTCATCGACTACGTGGCCGGGCGCTACGGGCGGGATGCCGTCTCCCAGATCATCACCTTCGGCACCATGGCGGCCAAGGCCGTGGTGCGCGACGTGGGCCGGGTCATGGGCCATCCCTACGGCATGGTGGACCGCATCGCCAAGATGGTGCCCTTCGAGCTTGGCATGACCCTGGACAAGGCCCTGGAGGAGAGCCCGGACCTCGCGGCCGCTTACGAGGGCGAGGAGGAGGTGCAGACCATCATCGACATGGCGCGCAAGCTGGAGGGACTGGCCCGCAACGCCGGCAAGCACGCCGGCGGGGTGGTCATCGCCCCCACGGTGCTGACGGACTTCGCCCCCCTCTACTGCGAGCCGGGCGGCGAGAACCTGGTCACCCAGTTCGACAAGGACGACGTGGAGCAGGCCGGACTGGTCAAGTTCGACTTCCTCGGGCTGCGCACCCTGACCATCATCGATTGGGCCCTCATGACCGTGAATGCCGCCCGGGCGCAGGCCGGCGAGCCCCCCATCGACATCGCCGCCATCCCCATGGACGATCCGGATGCCTTCGCCCTGCTCAAGCGCTGCGAGACCACGGCCGTCTTCCAGCTCGAGTCGCGGGGCATGAAGGAGCTGATCAAGAAGCTGCAACCGGACTGCTTCGACGACATCACCGCCCTGGTGGCCCTGTTCCGTCCCGGCCCCCTGCAGTCGGGAATGGTGGATGACTTCATCGACCGCAAACACGGACGTGCCAAGGTCGCCTATCCCCACCCGGACCTGGAGCCCATTCTCAAGCCCACCTACGGCGTCATCCTCTACCAGGAGCAGGTGATGCAGATCGCCCAGGTGCTCGCTGGCTACACCCTGGGCGGGGCGGACCTGCTGCGCCGCGCCATGGGCAAGAAGAAGCCCGCGGAGATGGCCAAGCAGCGGGGGGTCTTTCAGGAGGGGTCGGTGCAGCGCGGTGTCGCCAAGGAGACGGCGGCCTACATCTTCGACCTGATGGAGAAGTTCGCCGGCTACGGCTTCAACAAGTCGCACAGTGCCGCTTACGCCCTGGTCGCCTACCAGACCCTCTGGCTCAAGGCCCATTACCCGGCGGCCTTCATGGCGGCGGTGCTGAGCGCGGACATGGACAACACGGACAAGGTGGTGACCCTGATCGACGAGTGCCGGGAGATGAAGCTCGCCGTCGAGCCGCCGACCATCGACCGGTCCCAGCGGATGTTCACCACTGCGGGGGTGAGGACCGTCGTCTACGGCTTGGGTGCGATCAAGGGGGTCGGCGAGTCCGCCATCGAGGCGATGCTCCAGGCGCGCAGCGAGGGAGGAGTCTTCAAGGACATCTGGGACTTCTGCTGCCGCATCGATCTGCACAAGGCCAACCGCCGCGTGCTCGAGGCCCTGATCCGCGCCGGGGCCCTGGACGGGCTGGGGGAGAATCGCGCCACGCTCATGGCCCAGCTGCCGATGGCGCTCAAGCTGGCCGAGCAGCACAAGGAGACCCAGGCGGCCGGACAGGCGGACCTGTTCGGGGCGGTGGAGGAGGGCGCGTCCCTGGAGCCGGACCCTCAGCTCGCCGCTCGTACCTGGGGCGAGTGGGCAGAGGAGCAGCGCCTGCAGGGCGAGAAGGAGACCCTGGGACTCTACCTCACCGGACATCCCATCCGGCGGGTCGACGCGGAGCTCGACGCCATGCGGATCACCCGCATCGGCGCTCTCCTGCATTCGAGCCGCGGCCAGGGCGAGAAGGAGAAGCGAACGATTGCCGGCCTGGTGGTCAGCGTGCGCCACGGCAAGACCCAGCGTGGCCGCATGGGCTCGATACTCCTGGACGACCGCACCGGGCGCATCGAGGTCGCCTGCTTCTCCGAGCTGTACGAGGAGGTGCGGGACCTGCTGGTCGCGGACAACATCCTGGTCGTCAGCGGCTCCCTGAGCTTCGACGAGTACCGGGACGGCTGGTCGCTGCGGCCGGATCAGGTGCGCACCCTGGAGCAGGCGCGGGCGGATCTTGCCGATCATGTCGTGCTGACGCTGGATCTGAGCGGACCTTCCGAGCATGCGCGCGGTCAGGCTCGTGTCGAGGAGCTGCGTACCCTCCTCGGCACCTTCCGGGGCGCGGGTCTTCCCCTCTACCTGGACTATCGCCGGACCGGCGCCAGGGGCCGCCTGGTGCTGGGCCCCGACTGGCGGGTACGTCCCACCGAAGAGCTCCTCGTGCGGCTTCGTCACATGCTGGGCCAGGACGCGGTTCGGGTCAGCTACGAAAGGAACGGCCTCGAGGGACTGGCGCGCAATGGAGCGCCCGAGGCGCCGCGGCTTGCCTTGGTCAAGTGACCTTTGCCCATCATTCGGATTGGAATAGCCATGGACATGAATTTTCTCGATTTCGAACGGCCCATCGCGGAGCTCGAGGCCAAGATCAAGGAGCTGCGACACGTCGGCGACGACAACGAGATCAACATCGAAGAGGAGATAGAGCGGCTCGAGGCCAAGAGCCACGAGCTGACGGAGCGCATCTTCTCCAAGTTGACCCCCTGGCAGATCTCCCAGCTATCGCGGCACCCGCAGCGGCCGTACCTGATGGACTACGTCGGGCGCATCTTCGACAACTTCCAGGAGCTTCACGGCGACCGCACCTTCGGGGACGATCCTGCGATCATTGGTGGCCTCGCGCGGCTCGATGGACGCTCGATGATGATCATCGGCCATCAGAAGGGACGTGACACCAAGGAGAAGATCTACCGCAACTTCGGCATGCCAAGGCCGGAAGGCTACCGCAAGGCCCTGCGGCTGATGGAGATGGCCGAGCGCTTCCGCCTGCCCGTGCTCACCTTCATCGATACGCCCGGCGCTTACCCGGGGGTAGGGGCGGAGGAGCGAGGCCAGAGCGAGGCCATTGCCCGGAACCTGCAGCGGATGGCGTACCTGCGCACCTCCATCCTGTGCACCGTCATCGGCGAGGGTGGCTCGGGCGGGGCGCTTGCCATCGGGGTGGGGGATCGGATCCTGATGCTCCAGTACAGCACCTACTCGGTGATCTCCCCCGAGGGCTGCGCCTCCATCCTCTGGAAGAGCGCCGACAAGGCCCAGCTTGCGGCAGAGGCCATGGCCATCACTTCGGGCGAGCTCGAGGAGCTGGGGCTGATCGACGACATCGTCACGGAGCCGCGGGGCGGGGCCCACCGGGATCCGGATGGCGTGGCGGCCAGTCTCAAGCAGGCACTGCTCGGACACCTGGATGAGCTCCGAGACGAGGAGATCGACCGCCTGCTGGCCCGGCGCTACGAGCGGGTCATGGGGTACGCGCGTTACAAGGAGTAGGGAGTCCTTCCACCCCGTGCGGACGATTATGGGGCGAGGCGAGCCACTACAAAGCAATGAAATGCCGCATTGCCCTTGATCCCACCCTCACCCCGACCCTCTCCCATGAAGGGAGAGGGAGCGGACGTGCTTCGCGAATTTCTTCGTAATGCCCTCCTTTTCACCGGAGCTTCTGCCAGAGCTTTTGTTGGCCCGGCTCGCCGGCTTTCCCGATGCGAAGATCGGCTGGGTGGCCTACAGCGGGGGTGTCGACTCGTCCGTGCTGCTCGATTGTCTGGTCGCTGCTCGGAACCGGCTCCCATTCGAGATCCGCGCTCTGCACGTCCACCATGGTCTGCACCCGGACGCGGATGCCTGGTCGGAGCACTGTGCCTGCGAGTGTAGGCGCCTCGGGGTGCCCCTCGAGATCCGGCGGGTGGAAGTTTCCCGCACCAGGGGCGAGAGCCTGGAGGCTCTGGCGCGGCAGGCGCGCTACGAGGCGATGAGCGCTGTGCTGGGACGAGGCGATCTGCTGCTCAGTGCCCAGCACCGGGATGATCAGGCTGAGACCCTGTTGCTCGCCCTGATGCGCGGCAGCGGGCCGGCTGGCCTCGCTGCCATGCCCTTCGTGGCACTGCTGGGGGAGGGATGGCTGGTCAGGCCCCTGCTGGAGCACGGCCGAGCCGAGCTGCGGGCGTACGCCGAGGGCAGGAATCTCCGGTGGCAGGAAGACCCGGGCAACCGGAGCTTGCGATTCGACCGCAACTTCCTCCGCCACCGGGTGCTGCCCCTGCTGGCGGAGCGCTGGCCCTCGTGCGCGGCAAGCATTGCCAGGAGCGCCGCCAATTGCGCGGAGGCGCAAGGGGTCATTGACGTTTTGGTGGAGGAGAAGCTGTCCGGGGTGGCCGGTCGATGGCCCGATGCCCTGTCCATCAGCCTGCTCGGTGACCTGCCGGTGCCATTCCGCAAGTTGGTACTACGCCACTGGTTTCGAAAGCTCGGCTTGGCGCTTCCGGACTCACGGCGGCTGGACCGCATCCTGTGCGATGTCATCGGGGCCCGCCCCGATGCTGACCCGCTGGTTGCCTGGCCGGGGTGCGAGGTCCGCAGGTACCGGGACGATCTGTTCGCCATGGCTCCACTTCCATCCCGGCCACCGGCGGGTCCGATTCATTGGGGAAGGGGGGTTCTTTCGTTGCCGGGAGCTGTGGGATGCCTGGAGCTGCTGGCACCCGATGGGAGCCCTCTCGATCCCCTGGATCTTTTCGCCACGGGGCTGGAGGTCCGCTTCCGTGTTAAGGGTCTGTTTTGCCGGACGGTGCGCGACAGACACCGCCGGCCCCTGAAGAAGCTGTATCAGGAGGCCGGAGTGCCCCCCTGGATTCGCCCATATGTCCCCCTTGTCTTCGTCGAAGGCAACCTGCTTGCCGTAGCCGACATCCGGACCTGCCATTCCGATGCTCCGGTAGGAAGAAGGCAGTTTCGGCTCAGGTGGCGATCCGAGATGTGCGAGCGGCTGCGGATAGGTCGAGAAGAGGCTGTGGGGAGCGACACCAGTCGGTTCTAATGCTCACAAATAACGCAATCATCGCGACGATCGTAGGGCGGCAACCCCTTGCCGCCGTCCGCCGCGGCATTCCAGTGTCGGCATAGGGCTGCTGACCTACCGTTACCCGGAGTTGTTGTTACCGATTCAACGGTGCTTTTTGCTGACATTTTCCATGTGGTGAAGCCAGGCGCGGAAGGCGCCAAAGGGTGCCCCCATGTGGTTGCGACGGCCATGGAAGGTGCCGAAGCACCGCTCGTCGTTGTCGCCGAATCGTGCCGACCCCACCGCCAGGAAGCCGAGGACGAGGAAGACGTCCAGCACCAAGGCCGCGACCAGGATGGCGCTGTTCATCACCAAGTTCTGGCTCCACCATTCGAGGACGACCTGATGGTATTGCAGAATGGCCCAGACGGTCGCAAACAGCAGCAGGATCGCCAGCACGGAGAACAGGTCCGCGATGTGCTCATGGGCGCGGGAAAAGGTCTTGATTTCTTTGCAGACGGTCATGGGGTAGTCCTCCGGAAGCTCGAGCTCGGATGCAGCAGCCGGGTTGTTGCCGGGACTGTGCTTTGGCTGAAGCATAAGTGGTTTTAGGGTCCGGGGTAAACCATCTGATACGACTGCGCATAAGTGACGGAAACATGATGTGACCGCACTGCAATGATTGACTATTGAGAGTACACGCCGAAGGCGCTCCGACTCGTCCTCTCCCTCTGGGAGAGGGTTGGGGTGAGAACGATCTGGGGTGATGAGACCTTTCATCGTCAGGGGTGACTCATCTCGCCCCATGATCGTTGCCGTGAAAGTACCTAGCGTAGGGTGCGGTGAGCTTGCGAACCGCACCGACCTGTTCGGGTAACGGGACTGGTGTTGCGGTGCGGTTCGTGCCTCACTGCACCCTACCGGTTCATCTTTCATTTTCCGGGATAGTGGCTACCCCTCCATGATCGTTAGCCCCAAAGGGACATGACATCTCAGCCCAGGGCGCAGCCCTGGGTTGGTTGCCGCGTCGATTCAGCCCTGAAAGGGCGTGACATCGGGATCGGGATCGCTATCGGATTTCTTGCAGGTTCTTCCGATCCCGATAGCGATACCGAAAGCGATCTTCATGACTCGTCGGTCTGAGGTAAAGCCTCGCTAGAGTGGTAGGAAGCCTACTCGCTGCTGTGTATATTAACGGTCACCACAACCAGGGGGGGATCCGTCTTGGAGCTGATCAAAGAGCTGATTGGGAGCCTGAACGGCCTCGTGTGGGGACCGCCGATGCTGGTCCTGATACTGGGTACCGGACTTTTTCTGATGATCGGCCTGCGGGCCATGCCTTTGCGACGGCTCGGGTACGGGTTTCGGATGCTGTGGGCAGGTCGCCGGGAGCTGGGCGAGGGCGATATCACCCCCTTCAATGCCCTGATGACCTCCCTTTCGGCGACGATCGGTACCGGTAACATCGCCGGTGTCGGCACGGCGATCGCCATCGGCGGTCCGGGCGCTCTCTTCTGGATGTGGTGCACCGCTTTGGTCGGAATGGCCACCAAGTACGCGGAGGCGGTGCTCGCCGTGAAGTTCCGCGAGGTCGACGAGGACGGGGATCACGTCGGCGGGCCCATGTACTACATCAAAAACGGCCTGGGCAAGCGATGGGTCTGGCTCGGTGTGGTCTTTTCCGTGTTCGGCGCCCTCGCGGGATTCGGGATCGGCAATGGTGTGCAGGCGAACTCTGTCGCCGATGCGTTGGAAGCCAAGTTCCATATCGATTGTTGGATCACGGGCGTGGTGATGGCCGTGCTAGTGGGGCTGGTGCTCATAGGCGGCATTCGTTGGATCGCAGAGGTGGCCGGTAAGCTGGTCCCCTTCATGGCCATCGCGTACGTACTGGGCGCACTGACCATTCTGGTGCTCAACGCCGGTGAGATTCCCAGAGCCTTGTCGTTGATTGTTTCCGATGCTTTCACCCCAAGCGCCGAGATCGGCGGTTTCGCGGGCGCCGGCGTGATGCTCGCAATTCGATGGGGTGTCGCCCGGGGCATCTTCTCGAACGAGGCCGGGCTCGGCAGTGCCCCCATCGCGCATGCCGCTGCTGAGACGGACAATCCAGTGCGTCAGGGCACGGTAGCGATGCTTGGCACCTTTATCGATACCATCATCGTCTGCACGATGACCGGACTCGTGATCGTGATCTCGGGCCAGTGGACAGTGGTAGCCCCCGATTATCTGGACTGTGTTAACAAAGGGGGGGTCGTAGAGCAGGCGGTGAGCTCGTCTTGGGGTATCGATCAGACGAAGAACAGCTGTAGGATCCCGGTAGACGGGGATGAGGCCAGCTTCGACAAGGTTCAGAATGGCGCCGTCCTGTCGTCGGCGGCATTCTCCAGCGAGCTGCCCGGTATCGGGGGATATATCGTGACCTTGGGGCTGGCCCTCTTTGCCTTCACCACCCTCCTGGGCTGGAGCGTTTATGGTGAGCGGTGCGTGGAATACCTGTTCGGTATCCATGCCATCGTGCCATTCCGGATTCTCTGGGTGCTCGCCATACCTTTGGGTGCGACAGTGAGTCTGAATTTCGCCTGGCTCGTTGCCGATACGCTGAACGCACTCATGGCCGTGCCGAACCTGATTGCGCTGCTACTTCTGAGCCCTGTGGTGTTCGCGGTGACGAGGGATTTCTTCAAGGTGGGAAGTCGCTGAGGGACACCTTGAATAATTCAAGGTGCTTTCAGGAATGGTCCAATAACAACCTGAACAGGTAGGTTGGGCCGAGGTACGAGGCCCAACAAAGACTGTCCGAGGATCTATGGATTGTTGGGCCTTCTCAGTCGGCCCAACCTACAAAAAAGCTCAAGATAATTGTGAACCGTTGCTTAGTTCCCCTCCTGTTCCTCCAAGGCACGCCGATACCGTCGCATACCTTCTTCGAGGTGCTGTAAAACCTCCTCTTGCACGCGTGTCGGGGTCTCCAGAGTCTTTTGAATCCTCGGCTTCTGGTCGGGAGAGCATTTGTAGAGTCCGAGCGCGACAGCGATCAGGACAATGACTACTAAAAGCCAGGGCATCTTGACAGAAATCGCCTAATGTAGTGTCTCAGCTTCTCGGCTCCTTCTTCGAGGAACCTTCGTTCGTCTGCGGCGATAGATGATGTTCCCGTTCCGGTTCGCTACCATTGCTACCTGTTCGTTATCGCTCAGACAAGGTTAGGGTGATTTGGTGAGTGCGTCCAAGAGCTTCTGGTGAATGCCTCCGAAGCCCCCGTTGCTCATGACGAGCAGGTGGTCTCCCGGCTCGGCTTCTTCGGCGATCCTGGAGACGATGTCCTCCACCTGCTCGTAGTGAGTTGCCCGTCGGCCCAGATCGGAAAGAACAGGCGCCGGATCCCATCCGAGATCCGTGGGGGCGTAGAGGTGCACCAGGTCCGCGGCTTCCAGTGAGGCGGCCAGGGCGTCCTTGTGCACTCCCATGCGCATGGTGTTGGAGCGCGGCTCGAGGATGGCGATGATGCGCTGATTGCCGACCCGCTTGCGCAGTCCCTCCAGGGTGGTGGCGATGGCGGTGGGGTGGTGGGCAAAGTCGTCGTAGACGCGAACCCCCGCGACCTCGCCGCGAAGCTCCATGCGGCGCTTGACTCCGGCGAAGCGGCTCAGGGCGGCGATGGCATGCTCCGGCGGTACACCGGCATGACGCGCCGCGGCGATGGCGGCGAGTGCGTTCTGCATGTTGTGAGCTCCGGTCTGGTCCCACTGGAGGGTTCCGACCGGCCCGCTCGGTCCCAGCACTCGGAAGCGGGAGCCGTCGGGCTCTTCTTTCATGGCCGACCAGTCGCCGCCGTCGCCGGTCGTTTCCGTGGGCGTCCAGCAGCCCATCTCCAGCACTTGGTCGAGGGCCGGCTCCCCGACCGGATGGACGATGAGCCCGGAGCCGGGCACGGTCCGCACCAGGTGATGAAACTGGCGCTGGATCATCGCCAGGTCGTCGAAGATGTCGGCGTGGTCGAATTCCAGGTTGTTCAGGACCAGGGTGCGCGGGCGGTAGTGGACGAACTTGGAGCGCTTGTCGAAGAAGGCGGTGTCGTACTCGTCCGCCTCGACGACGAAGAAGGGAGAAGATCCCAGCCGGGCGGAGATGCCGAAGTTGCTGGGAATTCCGCCGATGAGGAAGCCCGGGTCCAGGCCCGCGTCCTCCAGTATCCAGGCCAGCATGCTGGAGGCGGTGGTCTTGCCGTGGGTGCCGGCCAAGGCAAGCACCCAGCGCCCCCCGAGCAGATTGTCCCGCAGCCACTCGGGCCCGGAGACGTAGGGGAGCCCCCGGTCGAGCATCTGCTCGACCACGGGAATGCCGCGCTTCATGGCGTTGCCGACGACCACGACATCCGGTGCCGGCTGCAGTTGGGAGCCGTCGTAGCCTTCCATCAGCTCGATTCCGGCTTCCCGAAGCTGGGTGCTCATGGGGGGGTAGACGTTGGCGTCCGACCCCGTGACCTCGTGCCCGAGGGCGCGCGCGAGCAAAGCGATTCCACCCATGAAGGTGCCGCAGATACCCAGGATATGGAGGTGCATCTCAGGCTCCTGAAAAGATGCCGCTCAGCATGGCGTCGGAAAGGATGCTGTAGATGACGGCGATACCGACGCCTTGAACGAGGCGCAGGTCGAAGGTATGGCGCAGGATGTGACCCGTGATCATGACGCTCCAGGCGACCAGGGCCAGGAGCAACAGGGCCACCCCGCCGGATGCCTTCCCGTTTTCCGCAGGGGGCAGCAGGCCCAGTGGCACGGAGGCGATAAGCTCTAGCAGGGCGCTGGTGCCCAGCAATGCGGTTGCGCTCTGCAGGAACCTGGAAGGGTGCTTCATGAGGTAGAGTGCCCCGTAGAGCAGGGCGAGCATCAGGACGATGCCTGTCAGGCCCTGGGCCAAGCCGAGGCCGGGCGAGAGTCCCGCCAGTACCCCGAACAGCATGCCCGCCAGGAGGTCCGCGGCAAGGGCTACCCCCAGCAACGCGGAAGAAGCGGGCAGATCCTGGGGTGCCCGGCGCAACAGGCAGAGCTCGAGGAAAAATTCGGTCAGGCGCAGCAAACCCTTGCTCCGGAACATCTGTCGAGATCCTCCCATGATATACCCGTCACCCATGTCTTTTCCGCCGCGCGAGCAGGAGGCAGACGGCCAGCATCAACAAAGCCGCGCCGATGGCAAGCCCGTTGCCCAGTCTCGCGAAGGGCGTCGCCCCTCGCAGCGGCTGGACCCGGGCCGTGAAGCTGCCGCGCTCGAAGAGGGGCACGGTCCCCGCCGGCTCGCCCTGCTGATCGATGATGGCCGAGATCCCGGTGTTGGTGGACCTCAGCAGCCAGCGCTCGTTCTCCCGGGCTCGCATGCGCGCCATCTCCAGGTGCTGATGGGGGGCAAGTGAGTCGCCGAACCAGGCATCGTTGCTGATGTTGATCAGGTAGGCGGCCTCGGGAGGGGCCTCCCTCACCTCCGCGGGGAAGACGTCCTCGTAGCAGATCGAGGCGCCGACCTGATGCTTGCCCACTCGCAGCAGCGGCCGCGCGGACCTCCCGGCGCTGAAGTCCGACATGGGGACATCGAAGGCATGGGCGATCGGCCCCAGCCAGCCTTTGAAGGGGATGAACTCGCCGAAGGGGACCAGGTGGCGCTTGCGGTAGACGTCCTCGACCGTCCCCAGGCTGATCATTCCGTTGAAGTAGGCGCGGGTCTGCAGGTCCAGTACCGGAATACCGACCACCAGCTCGCTTTCATGGGCCCGCGCCTCCTGCGCGAGGGGCTCGATGAATGCCTTGCGCACCTGGTGCAGAAAGTCCGGGACCGCTGTTTCCGGCCAGACGATCAGGTCGCTGTCCCAGTGCTCGCGGGTGAGATCCAGGTAAGCGCGCAGGCTGGGTATGCGCTCCTCCGGATTCCACTTCAGGGACTGGGGAATGTTCGCCTGCACGACGGTGGCGGGGAAGTCCTTGCCGTCGGGCTCGGTCCATTGGACGCGGGCGAGGAAGGCGGAGCCTAGCCAGATCAGGACGAATCCGGAGAGGGCGGCGTATCTGGGCCGCCCCCGCCGGTGCACGAAGGCCCAGAGCAGCCCGGCGCAGAGCGCGACTACCAGGCTGATTCCGTAAACCCCGATGATGGGCGCGAGCCCCGCAAGAGGGGAGTCGACCTGGCTGTAGCCGATCGTGAGCCATGGAAAGCCGGTGAAGAGCCAGCCGCGCAGCCACTCGGTCAGCACCCAGACGGCGGGAAATACCAGCAGGGGACCGCATCTGGGCGCGATGCCTGAGAGCCTGCTCACCAGGGCGCCGGCGAGTCCATAGTAGAGGGCCATGGCCGCGACCAGCAGAAAGGTCATGAAGTCGGCCAGCCAGGGCTCCATGTTGCCGTACTGGCTGAGGCTGATGCGGATCCAATAGATGCCGAATCCCAACAGTCCGAGCCCGAAGCCCCAGCCGACCAGGAATCCGTCCCGGGTCTTCGATCTGGTCAGCAGCTCGTAGAAGAGCGCCAGGGACAGGAACGCGAGGGGGTAGATGGAGAAGGGTGCGAAGGCGAGCACCGCCAGGCCACCCGCGGCCGCGGACAGCAGGAAGCGTGCGGCCAGGGGAAGGTCGGATATCGCAAATGGCACCGTAGAAGGCCCTCTGGACGGAAACAGGCGCCGTTTCTATCAGCCGCTTCGGTTGTGGTCAAATCGTCGGCTAGTCGTATTTCTCGTCCTTCCACCGGCGCAGGGCCGTGAAGACCTCCGCGGTCGTCGCCAGTGGCATGCCGACCTGGCTCTCGGCGGCCGCCTTCACCTCCGGTACGCTGGTGCGCAGGAAGGGATTGGTCGCCAGCTCCTCGCTCAGTCGGGAGGGGACGGTGGGGCGGCCCTGCTCGCGTATCGCCAGGGCTGCTTGCTCACGTTGCACGACCGCGGTGCTTTCGGGCTCGACCCACTTGGCGAAGCCCAGGTTGGCGAGCGTGTACTCGTGTGCGCAGTAGCAGAGGGTCTCCGGCGGCAGGGCGGCGATGCGCTCCAGGGACGCTGAAAGCTGCTCGAAGGTCCCGTCGAACACCCGTCCGCAGCCGGCCGCGAACAGGGTGTCGCCGCAGAAGAGGATGCCGACCCCCAGGTAGGCGATGTGGGTGGAGGTGTGGCCGGGGACCTCCAGGACGCGGAAAGACTCGGAAATCCACGGCACCCGGACTTGGTCGCCCTCGCCGAGAGGGTCGGTCAAGGTGCGAATCCTGCGGTCGTGGGGCCCGAAGATGCGGGCTTGCGGAAATGCCTTACGCAAGGCATCGATTCCGCCGACATGATCATAGTGGTGGTGGGTGACGAGGATCGCGCCCAGCTCCAGCCTTTGTGCCTCCAGGGTGGCGAGGACGGGGTCCTCGTCCCCGGGGTCGACCACTGCGGCGAGGGTGCTCCCGGGGTCCTTCAGCAGCCAGATGTAGTTGTCGTCGAACGCCTCGATGGGGCTTATGGCGAGCATGGGCTCGGCTCCTTCATTGGCATGCGGGCTCGCCGAATCGGTCAATTGTGAGGCATGGCGGCCGATTGCCGTCTCTTGGCTCACAACCCAGCGCTGCTCCGGGAGCGGGGGAGGTCGGGTCTGATCTCTGCGAACGCTGCGCGCACCGCCGCCTCGATCCCCGCTGCGTCCAGGCCGCAGTCGGCCAGCTGCTCCTGCCGGGTGGCTTGCTCCAGGAAACGGTCCGGCAGCCCCAGGTGCAGGCAGGGCACTTCGATGCCCCTCTCGGCCAACAGCTCGGAGACGCCGGAGCCGGCACCTCCGGCGACCACGTTTTCCTCCAGGGTTACGAGGAGGTCGTGGGAGCCGGCCATGTCGAGGATCAGATCCGCATCCAGCGGCTTGACGAACCTCATGTTGACGACCGTGGCGTCCAGAGTCTCCGCGACTTCCAGGGCCGGGGCCAGCAGGGTGCCGAAGGCGAGGAGCGCGATGCCCCGCCCCTGCCTGCGCAGCTCCCCCTTGCCGAGGGGTAGGACCTCTGTTTCCAATTGGATGGTGGTGTCCGCCGAGGCCGCGTCACGAGGGTAGCGGACCATGGCCGGCCCGGGATGCTCGTAGGCGGTCTGCAGCATGCGTCGGCACTCGTCACCGTCCGCCGGGGCCATGATGACCAGGTTCGGAATGGGGCGGCCATAGCTGAGGTCGAAGCTGCCGGCGTGGGTGGCGCCGTCGGCGCCCACGAGACCGGCGCGGTCGACCGCCAGGGTCACGTCCAGGCCCTGGATGCAGATGTCGTGGATGAGCTGGTCGTAGGCGCGCTGCAGGAAGGTCGAGTAGATGGCCACCACCGGCTTGAGCCCCTCGCAGGCCATGCCGGCGGCCAGGGTGAGGGCGTGCTGCTCGGCGATACCCACGTCCAGGTAGCGGTTCGGAAAATTTGCGGCGAACTTGGTCAAGCCGGAGCCTTCGCACATGGCCGGGGTGATGCCCATGAGGTGTCTGTCGGCCAACGCGGTGTCGTACAGCCAGTCGCCGAAGATCTTCGTGTAGGTAAGGGTGCCCGGCCGCTTGTGCATGGTGCCGGTCTTGCGGTCGAAGGGTGTCACCCCGTGGTAGGCGACGGGCTGACCTTCGGCCGGCTCGTAGCCCCGGCCCTTGCGGGTCACTACGTGCAGGAGGCGGGGCCCGGGCATGGTCTTCATGTTGCGCAGGGTGGCGACCAGAACTTCGATATCGTGACCGTCGATGGGTCCTATGTAATTGAATCCCATCTCTTCGAAGAGGGTTCCGGGCATGACCATGCCCTTCATGTGCTCCTCCCAGCGACCCACGAGCTCCTTGAGGTGGGGCAAGCGCCGCAGCGCCGACTTGCCGCCCTCCCGTACCCGCGTGTAGAACTTGCCCGAGAGCAGCCGGGCCAGATGGCTCCGGACGGCCCCGACCGGGGGCGAGATGGACATGTCGTTGTCGTTCAGGACGACCATCAGGTTGGGGTCCAGGGGACCGCCGTGGTTGAGGGCCTCGAAGGCCATCCCGGCGCTCAAGGCCCCGTCGCCGATCACCGCGATCACCTGGCGGGTCTCACCCTTTAGCCTGGCGGCCATGGCCATGCCCAGCGCGGCGCTGATGGAGGTGCTGGAATGCCCCGCGCCGAAGGTGTCGTAGGGGCTCTCGCCGCGTTTCAGGAATCCGGACAGCCCTCCCTTCTGGCGCAGGCCGACCATGCGGGCCCGCCGGCCCGTGAGGATCTTGTGCGGATAGGCCTGGTGGCCAACGTCCCAGACCAGCCTGTCATCCGGTGTCTGGAAGACGTAGTGCAGGGCGATGGTGAGCTCCACCACACCGAGCCCTGCCGCCAGATGGCCGCCCGTACGGGAGACGCAGTCGATCAGGAAGCTGCGCAGCTCTTCGGCCAGCTCCGGGAGGCGCTCCTCCGGAAGACGGCGAAGGTCGGCGGGAAGGTCGATGGATGAGAGCAGCGGGTAGCAGAGGGCCGCTTCCCGTCCTGGGTTGTGGAGCTTGCGATCGGGCATGTGGGAAACCGAAGTCGAGCCGAAGAGGATGCCCTAGTCTAGACCAAGCCGATCACACCTATGAAATGGGAAAATCCTCGGCCTCGTTCCGACCCTCGTGGGTGCCTTGATCGTTCTGCGAGGCACCCGCCAGATGGCGCGCCTCCTCGAGCACGAATTGCCGGAATGCCCGCGCCGCCGGCGAGAGGCGTCTGCCGCGGCGGTAGACCAGGTACCACTGGCGCTCGAGGGGGAATCCCTTCACGTCGAGGATGACCAGCCGTCCGGTCTCGAGCTCCAGCTCCACCGTGTGCAGCGAGACCACGCTCAGGCCCAGGCCCGAACGGACCGCCTGTTTGATGGCCTCGTTGCGCGTCATCTGCATGCCGTGGCGGATGCTGACTCCCTGCTCTGCAAAGAAGCGCTCCATGGCCTGACGTGTGCCGGATCCGGGCTCGCGCATGAGGAATACTTCTTCGGCGAGGCGCTCGAGCTTGATCTGTCGCTCTGCGGCCAGGGGGTGCTCCGGTGGGGCTACGACCACCAGCGGATTCTCCATGAACGCCTCGGACTCCACGTCCACGGCCGAGGGCGGCTGACCCATCAGCACCATATCGACGCTGTTGGCCTGGAGCTGTTGCACCAGCCGCTCCCGGTTGGTGATATCCAATCGCAGAGCGATTCCGGGATAGATCTGGTGAAAGGCCGCCAGCAGGCGCGGCGCGAAATAGTTCACCGTGCTGGCCACGGCGATGCTGAGGCGCCCCCGGTTCACCCCCTTCAGGGACTCGAGGACATCTTCCATCTCCTGGAGGGAGCGGCTGATGCTGCGGCTGTAGTGGTGGAGCTCTCGGCCCGCCTCGGTCAGGCTCATCTGCTTGCCGAGCTTTTCGAAGAGTGGCAGGCCCACCTCGTCCTCCAGTTGGCGTACCTGCATGGAGACGGCGGGCTGGGTGAGGTGCAGCTCTTCGGCCGCACGCGTGAAGCTCGACAAGCGTGCCACGGCTTCGAAGACCCGGAGCTGACGGAAGGAGACGTTCATATTCCTGCAGCGATGATGACTGATTCGGAGGGTGATATTCAGCCCGCAACGGTCGGACTGAGCACGGGTTTCCGCATTTTGTCCGGGCGTACGGCGTGGCGGGAACGGTGCGTCGTGGATCGACCCGGGTAGGTCTCGCGTCCCTTCACCGTCTACCCGGATCAGCCGTAGCGCCGAGGACATGCCATAAATTGTATCTAAGGAAGCCGCTTATAGGTATAAGCTCTACCTTATATCTCTTATTAGAAATATTGACTAGTAATTATAGGGTTACTTTCTATAATGCTGCCAGGTTCCGTCGCAGGACACCCGGCGGACGGCACCCGGATTTCGCGCCGGCGGCAGCGCCGGCTTCACCAAACCCATCCGATCCCGGAGGATTAGAACCAATGGCAAAGGCTTACAGCGCGGGCGTCAAAGAGTATCGCGAGACTTACTGGATGCCCGAATACACGCCGAAGGACACCGATATCCTGGCGTGCTTCAAGATCACCCCCCAGGCCGGCGTGCCTCGGGAAGAGGCGGCAGCCGCCGTCGCCGCCGAGTCCTCTACCGGCACCTGGACGACGGTCTGGACCGACCTGCTGACCGACTTGGACTATTACAAGGGCCGGGCCTACGCGATCGAGGACGTTCCGGGCAACGACGAGGCCTTCTTCGCCTTCATCGCCTACCCGATCGACCTGTTCGAGGAGGGCTCGGTCGTCAACGTCTTCACCTCCCTGGTCGGCAACGTGTTCGGCTTCAAGGCCGTGCGCGCCCTGCGCCTCGAGGATGTTCGCTTCCCGATCGCCTACGTCATGACCTGCAACGGGCCGCCGCACGGCATCCAGGTCGAGCGCGACATCATGAACAAGTATGGCCGTCCGTTGCTGGGCTGTACCATCAAGCCGAAGCTGGGACTGTCCGCCAAGAACTACGGTCGTGCCTGCTACGAAGGACTGCGCGGCGGTCTGGACTTCACCAAGGACGACGAGAACGTCAACTCCCAGCCCTTCATGCGCTGGCGCCAGCGTTTCGACTTCGTCATGGAGGCCATCCAAAAGGCGGAGCAGGAGACCGGTGAGCGCAAGGGGCACTACCTTAACGTCACCGCCCCGACGCCGGACGAGATGTTCAAGCGCGCCGAGTACGCCAAGGAGATCGGCGCCCCCATCATCATGCACGACTACATCACCGGCGGTTTCTGCGCCAACACCGGCCTGGCCCAGTGGTGCCGCGATAACGGCCTGCTGCTGCACATCCACCGCGCCATGCACGCCGTGCTCGACCGCAACCCCAACCACGGCATCCACTTCCGGGTGCTGACCAAGATCCTGCGCCTGTCCGGCGGTGATCATCTGCACACGGGCACCGTAGTGGGCAAGCTCGAAGGCGACCGCGAGTCCACCCTGGGCTGGATCGACCTGCTGCGCGAGTCTTACATCAAGGAAGACCGCAGCCGCGGCATCTTCTTCGATCAGGACTGGGGCTCCATGCCGGGCGCCTTCGCCGTGGCCTCGGGCGGCATCCACGTCTGGCACATGCCGGCGCTGGTCACCATCTTCGGCGACGATGCCGTCCTGCAGTTCGGCGGCGGCACCCTCGGCCATCCCTGGGGCAACGCTGCCGGTGCTGCGGCCAACCGCGTGGCCCTGGAGGCCTGCGTCGAGGCCCGCAATCAGGGTGTGGCCATCGAGAAGGAAGGCAAGGAAGTCCTCACCAAGGCGGCTGCCCACAGCCCCGAGCTCAAGGCCGCGATGGAGACCTGGAAGGAGATCAAGTTCGAGTTCGACACCGTCGACAAGCTGGACGTGGCGCACAAGTAGGCGATTAGCCTTAAGCCATTAGCGATTAGCTGTCCGGCGGCTTTGCCGCCGGACACGACAAAAAGCTAACGGCCAACGGCTAAGAGCTAACAGCTCATCGAAACCAACTCAAATATTCGCAGAGGAACATCCCATGAGCGACATGCAAGACTATGCGTCCAGTCTGAGCGACGTGAACAGCCGCAAGTTCGAGACCTTCTCCTACCTTCCCGAAATGGCACAGGATGCCATTCGCAAGCAGGTGGAATACATCGTCTCCAAGGGCTGGAACCCAGCCATCGAGCACACCGAGCCTGAGAATGCCTTCGGCCACTATTGGTACATGTGGAAGCTGCCCATGTTCGGCGAGTCCGACGTGGACGTCGTCCTGGCCGAGGCCGAGGCCTGCCACAAGGCCCACCCCAACAATCACGTGCGCCTGGTCGGCTTCGACAACTATGCCCAATCCAAGGGCGCGGAAATGGTCATCTTTCGCGGCAAGCCGGTTTGACGTTCATACCTGCTGATATCGGCAATGAAATGGCCCCTGCACCGTGACGCGGGGCAGGGGTTTTTTCGTGAGCAGCGAAGATGAAACGGGCTCGAAGAAGCCGAGGATCTCTTTTCGAGATGCGAATCGAACGAGACGGCCGCTGCATGATGCGTCCGCGCAACGAATCGCAATTCTGCTCGGTCACATCGACACGCGGTTTTGTCAACGATGACCTCATCTGCATCCAATCGACCGATGATGTCGGCAGAAGACGCGTTGAATCGGCTTCAGGAGGGTAATCGCAGATTCGTGTCGGGGGTGCGAAGCGTGAATGCCTTCATCAGCCAAATGAACAGGAATGATCTGCTGACGGGGCAGAATCCATTCGCAATCATTCTCGGATGCTCGGATTCGCGCGTACCGGCGGAGATCATTTTCGATCAAGGATTGGGAGACTTGTTCGTGATTCGCGTGGCCGGCAACATCGTTGCACCTTCGCAAATCGGCAGCGTCGAGTTTTCCGTCGAGCAGTACGGCACACCACTCGTAGTCGTCCTCGGTCACTCGCTGTGCGGAGCCGTAATCGCCACGCTGGAAGCGTTGGAGCGCCCGGCTGAAGGGGAATCCTGTAATGTCCTCTCGATCGTGAGCCGAATTCGCCCTTCCGTCGAATCCCTGTTCGAGACGGAGCTTCGCGACAACCCGGAACGCTTGTTACATGCGGCGGTGAGGTCGAATATTCGGGCCTCCGTCAACCAGTTGCGCCATGGCTCGCCGATCCTCGAGAAGCTCGTATCTCAGAGCAAATTGGAAATCGTAGGCGCGCAATATTTCCTCGAAACAGGTGAAGTCTCTTTTTTCGATCGGTTGCCGGCCGTGCCCCATGAGCACGCCTAGATACACCTCAATCCGAGCCGGGCATCAATCGCTCTGTTTTTGGTGCCGCGCGGATCAAATCAAACAAGCAGGATCAAGACAATGAGCGAGATCGATCGCGACCAATATCTAATCAACGACGAGCCATATTATCGGGCCGTGGCGAATGAGGTCGAGATGTACCGGGCGGCTTACGAGGCGCGCATGCCCGTCATGCTCAAGGGGCCGACCGGGTGCGGAAAGTCTCGCTTCGTCGAGTACATGGCCTGGAAGCTGGGCAAGCCGCTGATCACGGTCGCCTGCAACGAGGACATGACGGCCTCGGATCTGGTCGGGCGCTTTCTGCTGGACATCAACGGCACCAAATGGCAGGACGGTCCCCTGACCGTGGCGGCGCGCATCGGGGCCATCTGTTACCTCGACGAGGTCGTCGAGGCCCGCCAGGACACGACCGTGGTCATCCACCCCCTGACGGACCACCGGCGCAACCTGCCGCTCGAGAAGAAGGGCGAGCTGGTGACGGCCCATTCGGACTTCCAGATCGTCATCTCCTACAACCCTGGCTACCAGAGCCTGATGAAGGACCTCAAGCAGTCCACCAAGCAGCGCTTCGGCGCCTTGGACTTCAATTACCCGGAGTCCGGGGTCGAGACCGAGATCGTTGCCCATGAGGGCGCCATCGACGAAAAGACCGCGGAAAAGCTGGTCCAAGTCGCCCAGCGCAGCCGCAACCTAAAGGGGCACGGCCTGGACGAGGGCATGTCCACCCGACTGCTGGTCTACGCCGCGCAACTGATCGGCAAGGGCATCGATGCCCAGTCCGCCTGTCGCATGGCCCTGGTGCGCCCGCTGACGGATGATCCGGATATGCGCGATACCCTGGATGCGGCGGTGAATACGTACTTCTAGTAGCTGTTAGCTTTTAGCCGTTAGCGATTAGCTTGTGCGTAGTCGCAGGCATTGCAAACAGTGAAGGACTTACGAAAGCTCAAGGTGTGGGTCAAAGCGCATTTGTTGGCGCTAACCGTCTGTTAAAGTCACGCGGGATTTTCCGACGGACGAGAGCTTCGCGCTCGTTAGCTAGATGCGCCGTTGCGCGGTATCCGTGCCGTCCAACCTTGCTGAAGGCTGTGGTCAACACTCCGATATGGATTTTGCACGGTTTGTACATATCGCAGCGGGATCTGTCAGTGAGCTCGAGTATCAAGTCCTATTGGCCCACGAGCTGGGTTATCTGCACGAGATTGGTTTTCAGCAACTCCAAGATCAAGTCAACGAAGTCAAGAGGATGTTGAACAGTCTTGCCCAGCGCCTATTACAGGAGAGCTAATAGCTAACAGCTAAAAGCCAATAGCTTACAAATGACCATTGATTTCTCCGAATACCTCTCCTGCCTCAAGACCGATCCCGAGCACGAGCACATCCAGGCGCTCGAGTCGAGCTACCATGAGGCGGCCCGGGTCATGTCCCCCCAGGGGCTCGATCACTACCTCACGGGCATGAAGGCCATGTGCACCCTCAACAAGGGAGAGGACCTGATCCTCACCTATGTGCAGGAGATGCCGGGGGTGGCCAAGGAGCTGGGCGAGGACGTGATCCCCGACATCGTCAGTGCCCTGATGAAGCTCTCCTCCCATACCTCAGGCACCGTGGTCACCCTGATGATGGCCAACATGCCCCTGGCGGCGAGCCGACTCGGCGATGCGGACGTGATGCGCGGTTACCTCAAGCTGCTTCATCAGCTCGCCGGCAAGGCGCCACGGGGGCTGC
>Ga0315556_1000169_pt1 | contig 38039 bp, 32 predicted proteins | sample SalMarSW160310MG_FD_202112 | JGI IMG/M metagenome (GOLD analysis project Ga0315556, IMG submission 202112) | Salt marsh sediment microbial communities from the Plum Island Ecosystem LTER, Massachusetts, United States - Salt Marsh Sediment SW1603-10 ...
CCTCATCAACCTGGCGAATCCCGAAAGCGAAGCGGCCGCGCGTTCCACGGAGGCCCTCTGTAATGAAATCACCCAGTGCGCAAGGCTCCGCGTCCCGATCCTGATCATTCATCCGGGCTCCCATGTGGGATCAGGCATGAAAGCGGGGCTTCGGGCCGTTTCGTTGAATCTTGATGCGGCCGTGGAAAAGGCCGGCTCCCCGGAAGTGAGCATCCTTCTTGAGACCACGGCGGGGCAAGGGACCGGTATCGGGAGCCGTTTTGAGGAGATTGCATCTCTTCTTGAACACTCCCGCTTTACGGACCGCCTCGGCGTGTGTTTTGACACCTGCCACGCCTTTGCTGCTGGCTACGACATTCGCACCCGGGAAACCTACGAGAAAACCTTCCATGAATTCAATTCCTTAATCGGCCTGAAACGGTTGAGATTTTTTCATCTGAACGATTCGAAAAGGGATTTGGATTCCCACATTGACCGGCATGAACATATCGGCAAGGGAAAGATAGGCCGTGCCGGTTTCACCCTCCTTGTCAATGATCCCCGTTTCAAAAACCACCCGATGGTCCTTGAAACCCCGAAGGGTGAAGATCTCCGGGAGGACAAGCAAAACCTGCACCTCCTCCGGAGCCTGGTTGGCAAGAACTGATAACCCTTTAATGAATACTCCGGGGTTTGCGTGTTAAAGAATAGTGGAAAGGAAATTATGGAAGAAAAATATGTCGATAAGATAGCTCGGGAGCTTGGCCTTGGCTCACACCAGGTCACGGCCACGGCGGAACTGATCGAGGGAGGCGGGACCGTTCCCTTTATAGCCCGCTACAGGAAGGAGGCTACGGGTTCTCTTGATGAAGTGGCCATAACCACGATCCGGGACCGGCTGGCACAATTGCAGGAATTGGACAGGCGCCGCGAAAGCATATTGAAGTCGCTCAAGGAGCGTGAGCTCCTGACAGACGAATTGAAAGAAAAAATCTTAAAAGCCGAAACCCTGACGACCGTTGAGGACATCTACCTGCCGTACAGGCCCAAACGGCGCACTCGGGCTGCTATTGCCCGTGAAAAAGGGCTTGAGCCCCTGGCCAGGATGCTTTTTGAACAGGGCGAAGGCCTGGACCCGCTGATGGAGGCGGCAGGCTTTGTGGATCAGGGAAAGGGGATTGATTCGGCAGAAGATGCACTTGCCGGAGCCCGGGATATCATCGCCGAATGGATAAATGAAAGCCAGATGACCCGGGAAAAAATGCGCGCCCTTTATGCTGAAAAGGGACTATTCCGGGCGAAGGCAATAACCGGGAGGGAAGAAGAGGGGGCGAAATTCAGGGACTACTTTGATTTGGAAGAGCCCGTGGCGACGGCGCCGTCCCATAGGATCCTGGCCATGCGGCGCGGGGCAAAGGAGGGTTTCCTGAACCTCAGGGTGAGCCCGCCTGAGGATAAGGCCTTGGATCTGTTGGAGGCACTATTTGTCAAAGGAGACAGTGCCGCGTCCCGGCAGGTGAAAGAGGCTGTTCATGACAGCTACCACAGGCTTCTCTCCTATGCTATGGAAACGGAAATCCGCCTGGAAACCAAAGGACGGGCAGATGCTGAGGCCATAAAAGTCTTTGCCGCCAATCTCCGTGAACTTCTCCTGGCCCCTCCGATGGGGCAGAAAAACGTTTTGGCGATTGATCCGGGAATCCGTACCGGTTGCAAGGTGGCATGCCTGGATCGGCAGGGAAAATTGCTTCACACCGAGACCGTCTACCTGTTTAAATCAGAAAAGGAGAGGTCTCAGGCTGCCGAGATCCTGTCCAGGTTGTACAACCAGTACAGGATTGAGGCCATAGCGGTGGGAAACGGCACGGGCGGGCGGGAGACCGAATCCCTTACCCGGAATCTTCATCTTTCTGAAAATGTCCGGGTGGTGATGGTCAATGAAAGCGGCGCGTCGGTTTACTCCGCCTCAGAGGCTGCCAGGGAGGAATTTCCTGATCTGGATTTGACATTCCGGGGGGCGGTTTCTATTGGCCGGCGGCTCATGGATCCTCTGGCAGAACTGGTAAAGATCGATCCCAAATCTATTGGTGTAGGACAATACCAGCATGATGTGAACCAGGTGGCTCTCAAGAGAAGCCTGGATGATGTGGTTATGAGCTGTGTCAATGCGGTAGGGGTGGAGGTCAATACAGCCAGTGAGCAGCTCCTGACCTATGTTTCGGGCATCGGACCGCAATTGGCCAGGAATATTATCGGGTACAGGAATGAGCATGGTCCCCTGTCATTCAGGGAGGAGCTGAAAAAGGTAAAAGGAATGGGTGTCAAGGCCTTTGAGCAGGCGGCGGGCTTTCTCCGCATCAGGGGAGGTGAAAACCCACTTGATGCGAGCGCGGTCCATCCTGAGTCGTACTCCATTGTAGAGGCCATGGCCGGAGATTTGTCTTGTTCGGTAAAGGATTTGATCGAGGATGAACCCCTTTGTCAAAAGATCGATCTCTCCGCGTATGTAACGGAAAAAGTGGGGATGCCCACTTTGAGGGACATCATGGAGGAACTCGCAAAACCCGGTCGTGACCCTCGGAAACAGTTCGAAATATTCGGCTTTACTGAAGGGGTAGAGGAGATCGGGGACGTGCGGGCGGGCATGAGACTTCCCGGTGTGGTTACTAACGTGACGGCCTTCGGGGCATTCGTAGATATCGGGGTGCACCAGGACGGTCTGGTCCACATCAGCCAGTTGGCGGACCACTTCGTGAACGACCCCGGGCAGGTGGCCCGGGTCAACCAGCATGTCATGGTGACAGTCCTTGATGTGGACCTTGAAAGAAAGCGCATTTCGCTTTCCATGAAAGAGAAGCCGGATCAGCCGAAAAAGCAGGACAAAAAAAGGGCAAAACCGGATAAAGCGAAGAAGACGGCTCAAAAACCAAAAAAACCAGAACACACAGCATTTAACAATCCCTTCGCCGAGGCTTTAAAAAGGTAGCTTCGTTCTGGAAATGGTGGAGATGGGGATTCAGAAAAATCCAGGCAAGAGCGACTGATGAATAAGAATTCCCGGTTATTTTAGAAACGGGTAAACAAAATGTACAGAAGAGCAGCGCAAAAGCACCTTTTCAAGAGGCTCGACCAATCCGGATCATATGAAAACGGCAACCTCTTCCAAGCTTTTCTTTTGCAGCACCGGAACCTGGACATCATCGGCCGGATAGCCCGTCACGAGGATCATGAACGGCTTTTCGTTTGAGGGCCTGGAAAGCAACTTGTTCAAGAAGGCCATTTTGGCCGGTGTATAGGTTAAGGATGTCAGGCCGGCATGGTGGAGGGCCGTGATCAAAAAGCCGGTGGCAATGCCGACCGACTGTTGTACATAATAGTGTTTTTTCTTCCGACCATCCGCATCATAGCCGTGACGCTGGGCGAATATGGCAATCAAGTAGGGCGCGGTGAGCAAAAAAGGCTTGAACTGGTTCGTGCCCAGATGATCAAGCGCGTCAACCCAGTCCTTTGTGGCTTCGCTTGTATAGAATTCCCGTTCCACCGCCTCGGCAGCCTGGTGGATCTGTTTTTTTACCTCCGGGTCTGAGACAACCACAAGGGTCCACGGCTGGTTGTTGGCACCGCTGGGTGCCCTGGCCGCAGCGCGGATGCAGTCTTGAATGATCTCAAGGGGTACGGGTCTATTGGAAAAGTCGCGTACGCTCCTGCGCCGTTTCATTTCAGCGAAAAAATCTGCTGTCCGCTGCTTCATTTGTTCAACCGGATATTCCCGATACGCAGTATATGGTACAAAAATTCCTCCAGACATTTTACTCTCCTCTGTGCTGATAACGATCGGCATATTTTACTTTCCCGGGCAAAAATAGTACTATCAACCCTGAAAAGCAGAGTCAATACGAAGAAAGGGGCAGGTTCAATTTTGAATGATTCTAAAAAAAATGGTACAATTGGCTTGCTTTTTGTGAGATCGGTGTTATTATTAACAGAATCAACCAAGGCCCGCCCTTCATTGGTGGGCCGGTTTCGTTCTGCAGGAAAGATCCGATTTTCCAAGGGGAGTTCCGGGCACTCTGGAGCACCCCTTTTCTTCGGCGCTGGGTTGCCTTTATTTTTGATCCCCGCGGAAGCGGGTTAGGACTTACGAACTATGTCAAATTCAGTGAAAAACGATTCGTTGCGCAACATTGCCATTATCGCCCATGTTGACCACGGCAAGACTACCCTGGTGGATGCCATGTTTCGGCAAAGCGGTCTTTTCAGAGCCAACCAGGAGGTTGATGAGCGTCTCATGGACACCATGGACCTGGAACGTGAGCGCGGTATCACCATTGCCGCCAAGAACTGCTCCGTGGTGTGGCAGGGGGTGCGCATCAATATCATAGATACCCCCGGTCATGCTGATTTCGGCGGCGAAGTGGAACGGGCCCTGTCCATGGCTGATGGTGCAATCCTGTTGGTGGACGCCTCAGAGGGACCCTTGCCCCAAACGCGCTTTGTCCTCAAGAAGGCCTTGGAAGCGGATCTCAAAATTATCGTAGTAATCAACAAGATCGACCGCCAGGATGCCCGCTGCGAGCAGGTCCTGGATGAAATCTACGACCTGCTGATCGATCTGGGCGCGAGCGACGAACAGTTGGAGTTTCCCCTTTTGTATGCGATCGGCCGGGACGGTATCGCTCAAACAGGCCTGGATAATCCGGGAGAAAACCTGCATGTGCTGTTTGATACCATTCTGAAAGAAATACCCGGCCCTACCCATGACCCTGATGAGCCGTTCCAGATGCTGGTGTCCGACTTGGGATATTCCGATTACCTGGGGCGATTGGCCGTGGGAAAGATCAGCAACGGCACTGCCCGGTTTCGCGACGGTCTGGTCTGCATCGGCGCCCACGGCCGAGCCATACCACTGAAGGTTTCCAAACTGCAAGTCTATGAAGGTATGGGCTTGAAAAATGTGGAGGAGGCTGAGGCGGGGGACATCGTGGTGCTCGCCGGTATCGAGGATGTCAAGATCGGCGACACCATCTGCAATCAGGAAGCGCCCCGGGCTCTACCCCGCATTAGGGTGGACCAGCCCACGGTGTCCATGAAAGTCAGCATCAACAACTCACCCTTCGGCGGCCAGGAGGGAAAGTATGTGCAGTCCAGCCGGCTGAAGGAGCGGTTGCTCAAGGAAACCCTGCGCAACGTTGCCATCCAGATCGAAAAAACCGATGACCGGGACAGTGTTCTGGTCAAGGGGCGGGGTGAGTTCCAACTTGCCATTCTGATCGAAACCATGCGACGAGAAGGTTACGAGTTCTGCGTGGGTCGGCCCGAGGTGATTTACCGGTACGAAAACGGACGGAAACTGGAACCTATAAACCGGCTGCTGGTGGACTGTGAGGAACAGTTCCTGGGAGTGGTGACGGAAAAGCTTACCGTGCGCAAGGCCAAAATGACCAACCTGGTCAACAACAGCAAGGGCCGGGTACGCATCGAATTTTCAGTCCCGGTGCGGGCACTCATCGGCTACCGCGATGAGTTCCTTACCGACACCCGGGGCACCGGTATCATGCACACCCTGTTCGAGGGGTACGATGACTTTCGGGGCGATTGCCCCAGCCGTTTTACCGGCTCCATTGTGGCCGACCGCACTGGCAAGGCTGTGGCCTACGCACTCTTTAACCTGGAGCCCCGGGGCCGACTTTTCATTGCGCCCGGGGCCGCAGTTTACGAGGGCATGATCGTGGGAGAGAACCACCGTGGCGAGGATATCAATGTCAATCCTTGCAAGGAAAAGAAGCTGAGCAACATGCGGGCGGCGGGCAAAGATGACAACATCCTCCTGTCCCCCACCAAACCCTTGACCCTGGAGCAGACCTTAAGCTTCATCCGTGAAGACGAGTTGGTAGAGGTGACACCACTTTCCGTGCGCATGCGAAAGATGGTTTTGTCGGCCAAGGTTCGGCATACGCAGCTGGGTGTCCGCCTGAAAAATGAGGCCTGCGCCGCTTAGCGGGATTGATTCAATGGATCTGGTCCTCCAGAACGTATGGGTACCCGATTTTCGGGAGAACCGGCTTGTTCATTGCCACGTGGGGGTTGAAAACGGACGGATTGCCGCAGTTTCTGACTCCCCAATGGATGCAGAAAACGTGGTGGACGGGCAAAACGGCCTGTTGACTCCGGGGCTCATGGATGCCCATGTGCATATGGAGAGTGCGCTGCTGACGCCCACCCGCTTTGGAGAGACGGTGGCGCGTCATGGGACGCTCCATGTGGTCGCGGATTGTCATGAAATCGCGAATGTGGCGGGCATCAGAGGACTTCGGTGGTTCATGGATGACGCCGGAAACGGCCCCATCAATGCGCATTTTGCCGTTCCCTCTTCCGTCCCCGCTACTCCCTTTGCCCAATCAGGCGGTGAGCTGGGGCTTAAAGAGGTAACTGCACTACTGGATGATCCTCGCGTCGTCTCGCTTGGTGAACTGATGAACGTGCCCGGCGTTCTTGGGAGGGATGATACCATCATGCAGATGGTGTCACTGGCAAGAGAGAGAAACAAGCGGGTCAATGGCCACGCTCCAGGCCTTACGGGAGAGCAGTTGCAACGCTATTTTGGTGCCGGCATCGAAGATGACCATGAGACCAGCAGTTACGCCGAACTGAAAGAACGCTTGGAACTGAGGCTCCATGTATTTTTGCGGGAGGGTTCCGCGGAACATACTGAAGAAGGCGCATACCGAATCATCGACGAAGAACCGCACATGGTGCTGTTCTGTACGGATGACAAAGCGCTCCACGACATAGAAACGACCGGCCACATCACCTTCCACCTTCGCAAAGGCGCCGGTCTGGGCGTGAATATCATGAACCTGTTGCGGGTTGCCTGTTTCAACGGGCCGGCCTATTACAATATCCCGGATACGGGGGAGATAAGGCCCGGATCCCGGGCCGATCTGGTTCTTTTTAATAATGCACGCGATTTCAACGTGAAACAGGTTATCGTCCAGGGCCGGCTGCTGGGGAACGTTGCCGTCACACCCTCTGAAGTGCCGCCGTTTTTGGCGGATTCCATCCAGGTAGAACAGCCTATTGAGGTTCCCGCTATCCCCGAAGGGTTACGCGGCCTTGCTATTGACGTGACGGACGGTTCATTGATCACGGGAAAACTGGAGGTGGATGCCCTGCTTCCAGAGATCAGCCCTGCAAATGACTTATTGAAACTGGTGGTATTGGAGCGCTACGGCCATGGAAATCACTCTGCCTGCCGCATCCATGGGTTCAGGCTGAAGCGTGGTGCTATCGCATCGTCCCTGGCCCATGATTGCCATAATATTATTGCGGTTGGAGTTCATGACGACTACATCCGCCGGGCCGTGAAGGGCATCGTCCAGAACCATGGAGGATTGTCGGTTGCGGACGGAGAGGATGTCTTCACTGTGCCCCTCCCTGTGGGGGGTATTGTGTCGCCGGAAAGCCCGGAGCTGCTGACGGAGGCCCTTGAAGAACTGACTCGGCGTACCCAAAAGCTGGGAACACCGCTCCGCAATGCACATGCCACCCTGTCGTTCATGGCGCTGGAGGTTATCCCCCACCTGAAACTCACTGACCGGGGCCTCTTTGACGTGGATCATTTCCAGTACGTGGCTCCCGATTCGCGGTGAAGGCCGCAGGGAAAGGGAGGTCTCATGCCTCGCCAACGATTTTATGATACTTGGCCGGGATACGGGGCTCGGAGAGGGAGCTTAGATTCGGTACGGGATACCTGAAGGCGCCCTTGCTGCGAACATAATTCAGGCCGGCAATGATATTGTCGAACCTTGCATAGGGTATGGCAAAAGACATTTCATGGTCCTGGGTGCCCGCGAACACCCTTTCGCCGGGCCCTGGGACGAGGTACGTGCACTCTCCGGCCTGTTGGACGCCCGCGACCCAAGCGGAACACCCGTAGCGACCAGTGCTGAGGGCTTCTATCCCGGTCCCGTGGTGGAAATTGGCACCCTGGATGAGTATCAATATCTGAGCCGGGCTACCGTACACCACAACCGCGTCAGGCACAAATTCACATCTGTTGATGGGTGATAACCAGAATTCTTCAAAACTGTCGAGGGGCCACCGTGGATAGGAGGCCTCCATTTCTTTCATGTATTTCTCTTCATCCTGGTAATATTCCCCAAGGGCTCCTTCCAGGAATAAGTCGGGCTTCACATGGCCCATGAAGACCCGGGGCAGGGGGCAGGCGTGGTCTTCATCCCTGAACGCCACGGTCCACCCGAAGGTCCTGGCAATGGACATTCCCTGGCACACAGAGAGCCTGTTCCCCAGGTCCTTGAGGGGATATTTCACCTTCCCGGGAAGCGATTCTCCCTGTTTTGCCAGTTTGACGGCCACCGGCGTTGTGAGAAACCGGCAGTGCTTTTCGAGCGCTTCAGCAAGTTTTGTTGTTTCTTGGTCCACGTGATACCTCCTTGAAGACAAAGGGCTCAGGGCATAGGGCGTAAGGTCTTGAAGTCAAAATCTCTCTTTCCTTACGCCTGAAGCCCTGCGCCTTAAGCCTCTCAAAATGATGTGCAGAAATTCCAATACGCTATTCTCCGCCGGGGGCAAGACAACCCGAGGTTTATGGGCTCGCATCTTTATGTGAGCCCGGCTTTCTTGAACACAGCTTGGATGATCTTGCGGGCCTGTTCCTGGATTTGTGTGAGGTGTTCCTCTCCTTTGAAGCTCTCCGCGTAGATCTTGTAGATCTCTTCGGTTCCTGAGGGCCTTGCCGCGAACCACCCGTTTTCCGCCACCACCTTCAGTCCGCCGATGGGCGCGTTGTTTCCCGGGGCGCGGGTGAGCTTCGCGATAATGGGCTCTCCTGCAAGGTCTTCTGCGGTCACCATCTCCGGGGAAAGCCCTTTCAGGATTCCCTTCTGTTCGGTCGTGGCCGGGGAATCCATGCGCTCGTAGACCGGGTTGCCGAATTGTTCCGTGAGCTTGTTATAGAGCTCGGCAGGGTCTTTTCCGGTCCGGGCGGTGATTTCGCAGGCGAGCAGGTCCATGATGATGCCGTCTTTGTCCGTGGTCCAGGTCGTCCCGTCTTTTCGTAAAAAGGCGGCCCCGGCGCTCTCTTCTCCCCCGAATCCGTAAGACCCGTCAAGGAGACCGTCCACGAACCACTTAAACCCGACAGGCACCTCGGAAAGCCTCCGGTCCAGGGAAGCAGTGACCCGGTCGATCATGGAGCTTGAGACCAGGGTCTTTCCCACTGCGGCATCCCTGCTCCAGCCGGGACGGTTCTGGAAGAGGTACCAGACGGCCACTGCAAGATAGTGGTTCGGATTCATGAGGCCGGCGCTTTTGGTGACAATGCCGTGGCGGTCCCCGTCCGTGTCGTTGCCGAAGGCGATGTCGAACTTGTCCTTGAGGTTTATCAAACCAGCCATGGCATAAGGAGAGGAACAGTCCATGCGGATCTTCCCGTCCTTGTCCACGGTCATAAATGAAAACGTGGGATCGACCATTCGATTGACCACGTCAATGGAAAGGCCATAGCGCGCGGCAATGGGGTCCCAGAAATCGACGGTGGCACCGCCGAGGGGATCCACGCCGATCCTGATGTCCGCCTTGGCGATTGCTTCCATGTCAATGACGGCCTGGAGATCTTCCACGTATGGGCTGATATAGTCATACTCCTTTGTGGTCTCCTCTCTCATGGCCCGCTCAAAAGGGATTCGTTTTACCTCCTTTAATCTATTGGCGAGAATCCGGTTGGCCATATCCTGGATGGCCCGGGTTGTCTCGGGGGCCGCGGGCCCCCCTTCCGGAGGGTTGTACTTGAATCCACCGTCTTCGGGCGGGTTATGGGAAGGGGTAATGACAATCCCGTCGGCGAGAACGCGGGCATGGTCCCGATTGAAGGTCAATATGGCGTGGGAGATGACCGGAGTTGGTGTGTACCGGCGGCCTTCCTGCAGCATAACCGCGACCTGGTTGGCTGCGAAGACTTCCACCGCGCTTACTAGGGCTGGCTCTGAAAGGGCGTGGGTATCCATGCCGATGAACAGGGGCCCCGTTATGTTTTTTGTCTTCCGGTAGTCACAGACGGCCTGGCTGATGGCCAGGATGTGATCCTCATTAAAGCTGCTCTTAAAAGAAGACCCCCGGTGACCGGATGTGCCGAATGCCACCCGGTGCTCCGGGTTCACTGGGTCTGGTTTTCGCGTGAAATAGGCTGACACGAGCCTGGGGATATTGGTGAGCAGTGATCTGGGGGCCGGTTTTCCTGCTAACGGATGGACCATTTTGTCTCCTCGGAAAGGTGTTCCATCGGGCAATGCCGTGAAATGGGGAGGCTTGCGCCATTGGTTTTGACGTCACTGGGCGTTTGTGGTAGTTTCCAGTTGCTGGTTCACTGCTCGAACGTTCCGACGTGAGAAATGGTTTGAGCGGTGTTGTGCCCACCATGTTATGGAAAACCTTCCATGCTGGCAAGTTTATTATGCACCCGCGGCTCAGTGGTGCCGTTGTTCTTGGGAGGAATAGAGACGAAAGGGAGAAACAGAGAGAGATCCATGCGAAAATCGCTTATTTTTATTCCGGCTTTTATCTTCGTCGTCTTTTCCCTGATCTTCCCACAGAGTGAATCCCTTGCGGGCACAAGGAATACACTTGTCCTCCGAGAGCACCTGAGGGAGAGAATTACCGCTGAAGAACAGAACGGCACATTCGGCTGCAAGGGAGAAATGCTCTGCGGAGTGACCCAGATCCCCCATTTCTATCGGGAGCGAGGGTTTTTTCCGGCATGGTGCGGCATCAGTGGTATCCTGCCCCAGGCACAGGACCTCATTTCTGAAATCAAGAATGTGTACGAGGAGGGGTTGAGGCCGGAAGATTATCATTTGACGCAGATACAAAAGACGCTGAGGGAAATCGAGGGCGAAAGAAGCGCGGGAAAGAGGGTTGATCCCGAGACCTTTGTGGATCTTGATTTGCTCCTCACCGATGCTTTTATGCTCTACAGTTCCCATTTGCTTGCGGGGCGGGTAAACCCGGAGTCCCTTCATACGGATTGGATCGTGGCGATTCCTACCGCTGATTTGCTCCATATCCTGCGGTCAGCACTTGAGTCCGGTCGGGTGAAGGAGGTCCTGCGGAGCCTGGGTCCCCGGGATCCCGCGTACCATCGTCTCAAGAGCTATCTGGCATGCTACCGGCGTGTAGAGAAAAATGGGCCCTCGCCGCCACTGTCACCGGCCGCTTCCCTCCGGAAAGGTATGAGAGGCGAAGATATTCGGCGGTTGCGTACCCGTCTGAAAATCCTTGGCGATTTGCAGACACTGCCCCGGGATCAAGGTGATTTGCTTGACAGCGCAACGGAAATGGCCGTCCTGAGGTTCCAGAAAAGACACAGCTTAAAGCCGGATGGTATTGTCGGCCCAAAGACCCTGAAGAGGCTCAACATCCCCATCAAACAGCGGATTCAACAGATTGAGCTGAACATGGAACGATGGCGATGGATCCCTCATGATCTCGGAGAGCGGTATATCATTGTCAATATCGCCGGCTTCACGTTGCAGGTTGTTGAGAGGGGAGTCCCGAGGCTGGAGATGCGCGTCGTGGTGGGAAAACCATACCGTCGCACGCCTGTGTTCAGCGCGATGATGACGTATCTGGTGCTAAATCCCTACTGGAATGTGCCCAGGACTATTGCCGTCAAAGAGATGCTCCCGAAGGTCCGGAAAGATTCACAATATCTGGCCAGGCAGGGTATCAGGGTTTTTAAGGACTGGAGTGAAGAGCCCACGGAAATTGATATGGAAACCATCCGTTGGGATTTGCTGAGCCGGGATGCGTTCCCCTACAGGCTCCGGCAGGATCCGGGGCCGAAAAACGCCCTCGGCCGGATAAAATTCATTTTTCCCAACAAGCTTTCCGTGTACTTTCACGATACGCCTTCCCGTTCACTGTTCAAGGAGACAAGCCGGATTTTCAGTCATGGGTGTATACGGGTGGAAAGGCCGATTGATCTAGCTGTCTATCTTCTCGGGGATGACCAGGAATGGACGAGGGAGAGGATAAGGGAAACCATCAATACGGGAAAAAGAAAGGTAGTAAAGCTTCAACGTCCTTTACCGGTGCATTTACAGTACTGGACGGCATGGGTGGATGACCAGGGCCTGTTGCATTTTCAGGATGATATCTATGATCGGGATGGTCCCCTGGACCAGGCATTGAAAGAGCGGTTGCCCGCGGGCTGAAAAAGCTACCAGTACCTGACCCGGCCGGTATCCACGTGCACGAAATCGGATTTCCGGTAATACCCCACTCCCCCGGCTTTCATCTTTCTGCAGATATTCCGCAGCGATTTCGTCTGGCAACCGGGAACACGGATGTCGATGGCTTTTCCCTTCATATGGAGGCTGTGCCGGGCGACTCCCTTGCTCCGCTGGCAGAGCATGGCGTTGGTTTGGGGGGAACGGTACCCGGAAATAACATGGTATTGCGTTCCATTGCCCAATTTGTCTGTGAGAGCATAGAGGAGGTCCAGCAGGTCCCGGTGGATGGGCTTTATTTCTCCGGTGTAGTGATCTCGAAGAATATAATTGATTTTGTCCAGGGCTTCAGGATGATAGTAGCTGTGGGAATAATAACAGACGTCCAGGGTTTCATGGGTATGCGTGTTATAGAAATGGAGCACGCGACCAGGTGCCGGAGACCGATTGATGGCACCGAAGGCGAGGGTGGGAAAAAAGCACCCGACGGCGGCCTGGGCCCCGATTTTCAAGAATTGTCGACGATTACAGTCCATGTTTCAGCAGATGCTCATTTTCCGAAAGAATGACAAAGTATTTAAGTAGCAGTATCCGGATTGCACCCTCGGTAAAGTGTATCCCATTGTGTCCGAGATACCACATCGCTACGTTCACAAGTCGGCCCGTGAAGATATCCCGTTCACCCCAAGAAACTGACTAACTCTCCTTTTTGACAAGAAAAAACATGTAATACAGGCCACCTGTCCTGTCAAGGGAAAAACAGGTTTTCAAAATTATGCAAGTGCTGTGCCGGAAAGATCCTGGTTCTCCAGGTAGCGATCTTCTCTGCTGTTCAAAGGCCAGGGTGCGGAAAAGGTTATGATCCATTAGCGGTCCTGGCAAAGATGCTTATAATAACAGATAGGGATTTTGGGCAATCAAGCGCATACTATCGCACAGAAGAAGTTGATATGAGAAAAGGAGTCATCCTTACAGCCTTGCTCATGGTGGGGATCTTCTTGTTTGGTTTCCATTTCGGCAGGGCTGCGGTAAAAGGAAAGACAGAAAAGGAGAGTGGAATGGAAAAAAAGAATCGGGGTTCTCTTACGGCGACTTTTGCCGGGGGCTGTTTCTGGTGTGTAGAATCGGACTTTGAAAAAGTGGATGGTGTTGTTGAGGTTGTTTCCGGCTACACCGGAGGAAACAAGGAAAATCCTACTTACGAAGAGGTGTCATCAGGGAGCACCGGCCACCTAGAATCGGTACAGGTGGTGTATAATCCGGTAAAAGTTTCTTACAGGGATCTCCTGGAAGTGTTCTGGAGGCACGTGGATCCGACTGATCCAGGCGGACAGTTTGTAGACCGGGGATCCCAGTACACGAGTGCGATCTTTTACCACAATGACGAGCAGAAGCAGATGGCCGAAGAGTCCAAAGAGGCTTTGGAAAAATCCGGCCGTTTTAAAAAACCGATCGCAACTGAAATCAGGCCGTTCACGACATTTTACCTGGCGGAAGAGTATCACCAGGACTATTACAAAAGGCACGCGCTCCGGTATCGGTTCTACCGGCGTAGCTCCGGGCGCGATCAATTTCTCCAGAAGGCCTGGGGAGATGAAAAGTCACCATCTCCAGCTCCTTCAAAGGGTACCAGGTTTACAAAACCGGATGAGGAGGATCTGCGGAAAAGGCTGACGCCCCTGCAGTACAAGGTAACCCGGCGCGAGGGGACGGAACCTCCATTCAGCAATGAGTACTGGGCTAACAAGAAGCAAGGGATATATGTGGATATCATTTCCGGGGAGCCTCTTTTCAGTTCCGTGGATAAGTACGATTCCGGGACCGGCTGGCCGAGCTTTATGAGACCCCTGGACCGCGGAAACGTGGTGGAAAAACAAGATCGAAGCCTGTTTATGGTTCGCACAGAGGTCCGCAGCAGGCATGGGGATTCTCACCTTGGCCATGTCTTCAATGATGGACCGCCCGCGACCGGACTTCGTTACTGCATAAATTCAGCCGCGCTCCGGTTTATCCCAAAGGAAGATCTTGAGAAGGAAGGATACCGCAAGTATCTCGACCTTTTCCCTGAAGCGAAATGAGCGCTGCGGCCGGATAACCCTGACATTCAACCGCGGCAGGTTATGCCACGTCTTGTTAATCAAGAAAGGAACGAAAAAAATGTCTACACCCGTAACACTTGAAATCTTCTCCGACTACATCTGACCCTGGTGTTACTTCATTACCGGGCGTATTGAACAGCTGAAGAAAGAATATGAAGTCGCCATTCGGTGGCGAGCTTTTCCACTTCACCAGAACACACCCGAAGAGGGGTTGTCGCTGGAAGAACTTTTTGCCGATTATCCCGTGGATAGAGAAATGATGATGCGCCGTTTGAGAAAGACGGCGGCTGAACTGGGATTACCTTTCGGAGAAAGGGAGAAGACTTATAATAGCCGACTGGCTCAGGAATTGGGCCTTTGGGCTGAATCAAAGAATAAAGGGGATGTGTTTCACCTTGCGGCGTTCAGGGCCTACTTTGCAGACGGAAAGAACATCGCAAAAATTTCGGTCCTTGTGGAGTTGGCAGAATCTGTCGGACTTCCGGGCGAAGAGGCTGCAACGGTTCTTGCAACAAGGCCATTTAAGGCGGCGGTGGATGCGGACTGGAATCTTTCGCGAGAAAAGGGGATTACTGCTGTGCCTACTCTTGTGCTGAATCAAGATAGATTGGTTGGGGCACAGCCCTATGAGATGCTGGTAAACGTAATGGAGGCAAATGGGGTCAAGAAAAGAAGGAACTGAAATGGGGACCAAGTCCCTTTTTGACCGTTGCATTGGGTCGGTGGATACCCCATGAATGGAGCAAAGAAAAGCCCCATGTATCGGTTCCTGATGGTCCTCACGATCGGTTCAACCATTGGGCTTCAGTCATGGCTTATCCTCTTCAACAATTTCGCGGTGGAGGATGTCGGCCTCACGGGAAAAGCAGTTGGAATGATCCAGTCGGTCCGTGAAATACCGGGGTTCCTGACGCTGTTGGTTGTTTTTGTGATTATGCTCCTGAAGGAGCATCGGCTGTCAGCGCTATCCATCGTTATCCTGGGCATGGGTCTGGCGTGCACCGGCCTGTTCGCAACGTATCCCGGTCTGATGGTGACCACCCTGGTCATGAGTTTCGGCTTTCACTATTACGAGACGGCGAACCAATCTTTGACCCTGCAGTATTTCGACGAAGACACGTCCCCTTGGGTGTTCGGCAAGTTGAGGAGTGTAGCCGCCGCATCCAGTATCGGGGCTGGAGTGGCCATCTATCTGCTCACAAACCTGCTAAGTTATGCGCAGATTTACCTGGTGATTGGTGGGCTGATTGTTATTTCGGGGATCTGGGGCCTGGGTCAAAACCCGACGAATCAAGACCTCATCCCCCAGCACAAGAAAATGATCTTTCGCAAGAAATACTGGCTCTATTACTTTCTGAACTTCATGGCTGGTGCCCGCAGACAGATCTTCATGGCGTTTGCCGTTTTCCTCCTGGTGAAGAAATTCCATTTTTCGATTCAGGAAGTCACCATCCTTTTCGTAGTGAACAATCTGATCAATTACTTCCTGAGTCCCCTGATCGGCCGGGCCATCATACGCTTCGGGGAAAGGAAGGTCCTCTCCCTCGAATACAGCAGCATGATCGTCATTTTTCTGGTGTATGCGACCACTGAGTCAAAAATCGTGGTGGCGCTTGCCTACATCCTCGACCACGTCTTTTTCAATTTTGCCATAGCCATTCGGACATTTTTCCAGAAGATCGGCGATCCCAAAGATATCGCCCCGAGCATGGCCGTTGGTTTCACTATCAATCATATTGCGGCCGTGTTCCTTCCTGCAATAGGTGGTTTTCTGTGGATGGTTGATTACAGGATTCCCTTTATCGGTGGGGCATGTTTGAGCCTTGTATCCCTGATCGCCGTTCAGAAGATGCGCACAGGAGTCCGGAAATGAGACCCCGTTCCACACTCCAGCGCGCTTTTCTCTCGAGCGATGAAACGGTGATATTGAACCATATTCCATAGACTTTCACCCGGGACGATGCCAGGTAGTAAGAGTAGATGAATCCCTGGATGCCGACCAGACCGGTCATGGTGTAGAGAGCGCTTTTAGAAGCGAACCCGGGACCAATCTCAAAGCCGATAAAGAACAGGCTGATGGCGGCCCCCAAGGGATACCCGGAAAGGATCCCCGCAATCCGGGGGCTGACAAATTCGGCAATGAGGGATAGGGTGAGCACCATGAAGACGGACACCAGTATCTTGATCAGCGGCATGGGCAGGATTCATAGTACATTTTGCCCCCGTATTCCAGCCAGATCTCCATGCCTGTGCCCGCGTTTGATTCATGCTTGCTTCTTCGCAGCAGGAGGGGTAATTTAAAAGGATGAAAAAAAAGGGAACATGGTATAGCATGTGCAGGAAGTGGCTCCCCATTTTCATGCTCTTCATGAGTATTCTTGCCTGGTCGGAGGCCTTCGGCGAAAAATCCCAAACGGACGATGTTTTCACGCTTGTTCCCTATCTGAAGATTGCATCCCCTTTGCAGTTCTGCAATGAACAGGCCCCCATAAAAAATCAGAACGTTCAAGAACGCCTAGAAAAAGAGCTTCTCCTGACACTCTGGGATCGACCCCAGGTCATCCTGTGGTTAAAGCGTTCCCGCCGCTATCTTCCTTTTATTGAAAAGATGTTAAGAGAAAACCACATGCCTGAGGACCTGAAGTATGTGGCGATTGCAGAGAGCGCCCTGCGCCCTCACGCAGGTTCCAGGAAGGGAGCCGTCGGCTTCTGGCAATTCATGGTTGATACCGGACGAAAATATGGGCTTGTTATCAATGCGCGTGTTGATGAGCGAAGAAATATCGTGTGTTCAACCGGGGCGGTGATCCGGTATTTCAAAGATCTCCACCGGGAATTCGGGTCATGGACTCTAGCCGCCGCAGCTTTCAATATGGGAGAAGAAGGTCTTATGGCCGAGATCCTGGAACAGGATACTCGTGATTATTATCAGCTCTATCTCCCCCTGGAAACACAGCGATTCATATTCCGCCTTCTTTCGATAAAACTGATTTTTTCAAGTCCTGAAAAGTACGGGTTCAAACTCGGGGAAAAGGACTATTATCCCCCGTTATCCTTCGATACGGTCAACCTTACCTGTTTCCAGGAAACACCCATCCGGATTATCGCCCAGGCTGCGAAGGCCTATTTTAAGGTGATTAAAGACCTGAACCCTGAAATCCGTGGGCACTATCTTGCCGCAGGAAGCCACACCGTTCTCATCCCAAGAGGGGCTTCAACGGGCTTTCACAGCAGATATCAAGAATACATGAAAAAGTTTCTGGCGGCGCAAAAGGAACAGGTTTATATCGTCAGAGAGGGGGACAATCTTTCTACCATCGCGGAGAGGTTCGCTATTCCCCTCCCTGCTTTGCTTATCTGGAACCGGCTTGATCTGAAGCATCCCATCCACCCGGGAGACAGACTCATCATCTACCCGAAGAGCCTGAAATCTGTTCAAAAGGGTATTGATAAGGAAAAGGGCGGAGCAAGTACAACATCCAATGGAGAGCGCTAGCATTTAAGAAAAAACCAATAGCGCGGCACAACTGGGCGATAATTCTGCCATCTTTCTTATCCAGAGTTGATTTTGCAGAATCAGCTTGACATTATGTGAACTCGAAATTCTGTTAAAACAAGAGATCTGATCCCCTATTTGACCTATTTCATAAACGGTCGTGGCCCTCATAATACCGAGCCTCGATGAGGTTCCCTTCAGGGTCTCGAAAATAAATCGATGTTCCTGTACCGTTTGCGCCCCAGCGTGGGATGGGTCCTTCTTCCACATCGACGTGGTTGGCTTCAAGTCGCCCGATAAGATTTTCCCACGTCTCCTTACTCAAGGTAATACAGAAATGGTTTAAGTTCGCGCGGCCCTTTGCAGACCGGGCGCTTCTCTGCCACAATTTTTTCGGAAAGAGATCGATGATCGTGTCGGAATTGAGTCGCACCGACGGAAATGGCACCTTTCCTGCGCGATATTCCTCCAACCGCTCAGGAACGAGCGTCAGCACTTTCAGGTAAAAATCGATCATCTTCTCATCATCTTCCACATTCAAAACGATGTGATCCATCAGACATTGCATTTCGAGTCACTCCGTGCGTCTGTTGACCGGAACCGCCGGGGAGAATCCGGATGCAGCTTTTCGGACAAGCTTCCTCGTTTGTATTGCATCTCGCGAAATTGCGCTTTCCGCGCCCCTTTCCATATGATATCGTAGTAATGATCCGGGTCCAGAGGGCGAGGGCTTTGTGCCCCCCATAGAAGGGGCTTCAATAGCTCGCGATAGCTGACGATACAGAGAAGTCAGTATTCAGAAGTCAGGAGGCAGAAGATTCTGATGTCGCTTCGCTCCAAGAGATTTCTACTATTGGTTGAGCAATAGGCGAAACCTTTCTTCTGGATTCTTCAGCGCAATAGTACACCATAGCCTTCGGTCTCTGACTCCCGCGGAGCGGGATCTTTGACGGTCCCTGAGTACCAGGTTTTTCAATGAGCAATAAGGGTTACCCCACAGGCGAAACAGGGTGCGGGTTCACCCGGTTCAGAATTGCAACCGAGATGCAATAGATGTTGTGCCTGATAAGCATACAGCGTGTTCAGGCACCGGGGAGAAAGCCAACCGTGACTTACCATATGGAGCGACAAGCTGCCATTGATGCAGTACGCAAAGCCTGCTCCTTCTGTCAGGATATACAGACCAGCCATTTTGCGCAAAGGATGATTGAAAAAGGTGATCGTTCTCCCGTGACGATCGCGGATTTCGGGGCCCAAGCCTTGATCAACGACCACCTGAAAACGGTCTTTCCCTGCGACGGATTGATTGCCGAGGAAAATACTCGTTTACTGGTGAAAGAGGAGAATACCAGTTTAAGAGAGGCAGTGGTCGCCCAAATCCTCAAACATAATCCGCTCCTGTCCCGACAACGGATTTTTGAGGCAATTGATCTTGGTTCCGGAAGAGTCAGGCCAGAAGGCAGATTCTGGATCATCGACCCTATAGACGGTACCAAAGGTTTTCTGCGCGGGGATCAATATGCTGTTGCCTTGGCCCTCATCAATGGCGGGCAGGTAGTTCTCGGCGTTCTGGGATGCCCGAACTTGGTGATACATGGCTTTGGTTCTCATGACGCCGGCACCCTTTTCGTGGCCCTCAAGGAAGAAGGATCTGTAATGCGGGGGCTTGTCTCTCCGGCAGAAAGAAAAATCAGCGTTTCAACTTTGACTGACCCGTCCCAGGCCCAAGTCTGCGAATCGTTCGAACCCGCGCACTCGTCCCACAGTGTTGCTGCAACCGTAGCACGTATTCTGGGGATAAAAAAAGCACCCCTGCGCATGGACAGCCAGGCGAAATATGGAGTTGTGGCAATGGGCGATGCATCCATTTATATCCGGCTTCCTCTCCAGGGAACATATCAGGAAAAGATCTGGGATCATGCACCCGGAAGCATCATCGTTGAGGAAGCAGGGGGAAAAGTCACAGACATTGAGGGAAAACCCCTGGATTTCTCAAGAGGGAACCAGCTCACCGCCAACAAAGGTGTCATCGCAACCAATGGAAACCTTCATGAGCCCCTCATCCAAGCTATTCGTCAGGCATCTTCATCGCCCTGAAATATCATTCGGGAAATTTCAGCGTTACAGATTCGTGGTCCTGCTTCCCTTTTACTTCAATGTTGATCTCAATACTTCCGTCCCGGACACCTACCACAAGAGGGGTTTTGCCCTTATCTCCTTCAATATGGGTGACACCCCGGATCGTTTCCATGATCTTTTCGCCAATTTCCGTACCTGGATTCGGGAGTTCTGCCTCACGATATTTGGCGACCACTCTTACGTTTCCCTCATTGGATCTTGAGATAGAAATTTTCTCAGCATTCGCATTGATCCCATGAAGAACAGCCAGGGCTATCCATTTCAATGCCGCTTCATCTTTGTCTTGATCCTGATGCAGTGCCGACATTTCCTTGAGAGGATCTGTAGTGGCGAAACAGTCACAAAGTTCCTGAACTTTCAGGTGCAGGCTCTGTTTATCTCTCATATTAGTATCCTCCATAAACTTGTTTGGAATCCGGTTTTTAAATCTTCAGAGCCTACCCTTTGCGCACCGACTTATATCTGGCGTAAAGATCGTGAACTCTTCTTTTGAGCGCCTTGATCTTATTGCTGTCTTCGGGCGATGACCAGGTCGGCTCGCTTATAGAAAAGAGACTGTTGCTCAGTTCGTCAATGACATGTTCAGTAGCCTGACACCATTCGGCGGTACAGCTATCCGCCATCTTCGCGGCTTCTTCAATGTCTTCCTCCAACATATCAAGCCCTTTTTCAAGATTCTTTACAAATGATCTCCATCCCTCAACTATTTCTTTCTCAATTCCATCTTTCCTCGGCATCGACATCTCTAATACCTCCCCTCTGGTTCCAAACATACGGCTCCACACACGAGGCCTATACTGGACCCAGTTTTTCTAATAATGTGCCATAGTTTAGAACTATTATATCATAAATAGCAATATGAATCAATCAGATTTTCTATGGACACCTTGAGACTCCTTTTGAACTGGTCAAGCTGCGTTTTCATCTTGACATTGACAGTGCCATATTATATTTGTATGTGCAAACAATAAAGCCGGGACAAATGATCTGTGATGGCCAACTGCAAGACCCTATTACACAATTGCCTGTACTTTACCGCCAATTCCCTGGCCCGGGTTATTACTCGGATGGCAGAAGAGGAATTTCGGCGGACAGGGCTTTCACCTTCGCATGCCTTTTTGATGATGCTGGTTGATGATGATCCCGGTATTGGCCAGAAAGAGCTGTGTGCACAGCTTCACCTGGCACCCTCCACGGTGACCCGGTTTATTGACTCACTGGTACACAAGGGATATCTGATTCGCCGGGCTGATGGAAAAGCCGTTAAAGTTTACCCAACCAAAGAGGGCGAGGACCTTAGAGGGTCCATCGCGGAGGCTTGGAAAAACCTTCATCAACGATATAGCAATGTCCTGAGCTTGAAAAATGGGGATGAATTGGCGGCGTTGATTGATACCGCCAGCGAGAAATTAGGCGATCAACTCTAGTTTTTTTCGATACTTTTTTTGCATGTACAACCAGTATTCTATTATCTTAAGAATAAGTGCCTGTGTTAACCCTATGGATTTTTCAGCTTCAACAAAAGGAGGAATAAAGATATGCATCCAATTGGCCCCGTAAATGCGCTTTATCCGATGCCCACGACGCTGGTGGGAGCAACCGTTAACGACAAGCCGAATTTTCTGACCATTGCCCATGTGGGCATCTTAAACCATGGGACACCCCAGTATCTTTCCCTCGGTCTCGGGAAGATTCATTACTCAAACGCCGGTATCAAGGAAAACAGGGCGTTCAGTATTTGTCTACCCTCGGAAGAACTCATGGTTGAAACCGACTATTGCGGGATCGTGACCGGGAAGAAGACCGACAAGGCGGTCCTGTTCGATGTTTTTTATGGGGAACTGAAAAAAGCGCCGATGATCCGGCAATGCAAGGTAAATATGGAACTCAGACTCCATGATGTCCTGGATTTTGCAACCCATGACATTTTTGTCGGTGAATTGGTGCAGACCTATGCGGATGAGAGTGTCCTGACCAACGGGAAAATCGATGTAGCCAAGTTGAAACCGTTGCTGTTCGATATGGCCAGTGTAAAATACTGGAGTCTGGGGCCATCCATCGGAGATTGCTGGAACATAGGAAAATCACTGAAAAAGACAGGGAAATAATCCATCATTCATTAATCTTGCCCTTGGAAAGAAGCATTTTGAAAACCTTGTGCCGAAAGATCTCTTCCAGTGCCTTTAAGTCAAAGAATGGAACCACCCTGAACATCCCATTTCCATAGAAACATCCGTCCGTACACAGCATATGCAAATGAGGACTGAAACCGAGGAAATCCCCGAACGACTGTATGGCAATAACCACCGCTGGCACTGCATCCTCTTTCCCGCCACGGACGGGATCTTCGACACGCACGGTTCCCTGAAAAAAGGCCTTCAGTGATCCCCATCCATCCCGCCGAGGCGGGAAGATCGGAGAGGGGTTTTCGATCATAGAGGAATATATGCCGATGGTGGGAGATCCGGGAGAGAACGGTTTGGTAATAACCTGCACTTCGCACATAATCAATCATGGAACCAGGGAATTTTTGTTGACAATCTTTCTAGATGTTGTGTTAATAAAATAAGGCAGTTCTGTATACAGAATACAGAAGAATTTATTCGGTCCATAATATTTCTACTGCCATTACGCTGGATTTCTTAAAAGAATATGTCCTTTCTTGAGTATTGCTAATGGTAAAAAGGAGGTGATAAATCTAAACCGAAGCTAACTTGAGCGAACAAGCTTTATCTTTTGGGGCAGCTTTGTCAACCGAGAAACTCTAAGTGAAGGAGGGCATTATGAAAACATCGAAATGGTTTCTAGGAATTATGTTATCTTTGCTTTTGGTGTCCACATCTCTGCCGATTGCTTATGCGGCTCCAAAAAAGCCTATTGAACTTAGGTGGTGTACTTTTTTCCCACCTTCACACCCCCTGTTTCCGATGTCCCAAAGATGGGGAGGCGAAATTGAAAAAATCAGTGGAGGCCAGGTAAGATTTACATATTTCCCTGGAGGAACGCTGCTCAGGGGGAATGAGATCTATGATGGGGTCCTGAAAGGGACCGTTGATATCGGAATGTCCTGCTTTGCCTACACACGGGGACGCTTTCCCGCCATGGAAGCCGTTGATCTGCCCCTGGGGTATACCACTGGAAGGGCAGCAAGCTATGTGATCAATGACTTTTATAACAAGTTCAAGCCCAAAGAGCTTGCAAACGTCAAAGTCCTTTTCCTTCATGCCCATGGGGCAGGTATCCTCCATAGCAAAAAGCCCGTTTATAAACTCGAAGATATGAAAGGGCTGAAAATCCGCTCCACAGGCTTCAGTGCCAAAGTCTCAAAGGCACTGGGGGCTCTGCCGGTTGCCATGCCGATGGGGGGTTCTTATGAAGCTTTACAAAAAGGCGTAGTTGAGGCTATTTTTTGCCCTATGGAGGCTTTGAAGACATGGAAACTGGCTGACGTTATAAAAGATACAACCCAGTGTTATGGCGTCGGCTATACTACTGGATTTTTTGTGGCTATGAATCTCAAAAAATGGAATTCTCTACCAAAGGATGTCCAGAAGGCGTTTGAAGACGTTAGCGCTGAATATATTTCCAAAGCCGGTGCCGTTTGGGACAAGGGTGACGAGGCCGGTCGCAGCTATACACTAAAAATGGGCAATAAGATCATCCCTCTTTCCGACGAGGAAAATGCCCGCTGGGCGAAAGCCATTCAGCCTGTGATCTCCGATTATGTAAAGAAAGCAGAGGGCAAGGGATTACCGGGGAAAGAGTATGTCAAGACTTTAAAGGCGTTGATCAAGAAGTACGAAAAACAATAAAAGGCCGGAAAGAAAAAGGGGTTGCTTTATTGTATCAATAAAGGCAGCCCCTGTCTGCTTTGAGTAGGGGATGACAAAATAATGGATTTAGCGAAAGGGGTTAAAAACATATCCTCCCTATTGAATTTAATAGCAGGTGTTTGTCTGGTTGGCATGACTGGGCTTACCTGTGCTGACGTGGTTCTTCGGCTCTTCCGGTGCCCTATCTTGGGAACATACGAGATCGTGGAATTCTTAGGTACGACGGTAGCAGGATTTGCCTTGAGCTTTACCACACTAAAACGAGGACATGTGGCTGTTTCTGTGCTGGTGATGCAGTTTTCTAAACGGGTCCAGTCCATTCTTTTTATTCTCATCCAACTGTTGAGCATAGTCCTGTTTGGCTTATTATCCTTCGAGTGCATCCGCTATGGGAATGATCTGAGATCCGCGGGCGAGGTGTCCCTGACCCTTGAATTGCCTCTTTTCCCGCTGCTTTACGGTCTTGCCTTTTCCACAATTGTCACATGTTTCGTCCTCATGGTAGATCTATGGAAGGTGTTAACAGGTAAAGAAAAGGCGTGGTATATGTGGAAAGAGTAATTGGGCACCCGCCGCCGGTCCCTTTTGAGGATGTCCGAGGAGAGTCAATATGGATCCCACGACAATTGGCCTGATCGGATTGGTCGTTTTGATCATCTTTCTGTTCTCACGCATGCCAGTAGGATTTGTCATGGCCCTTTTAGGGTTCATCGGCTTTAGCCTTGTGGTGTCCGTAGAGAGCGGCCTTCGGATCATGTCCAAGGATTTCTTCAGGATCTTTGGTACCTACAGTCTCACGGTTGTACCTCTATTCATTTTTATGGGACAAATTGCATTCCATGCCGGTATAAGCCGCCGGCTCTTTGATACGGCCTATAAGTTTCTAGGCGCTCTTCCAGGGGGATTGGGCATTGCCACGGTAGGCGCCTGTGCGGGCTTTGCAGCCATTTGCGGTTCCACAAATGCCTCCGTAGCGACCATGACCACGGTAGCCCTCCCTGAGATGAAGAGATACAAGTACAGTCTTTCCCTGAGCACGGGGACCATTGCAGCAGGGGGCAGCCTTGGCGTCCTTATTCCTCCCAGTGTGATCTTTATCGTCTATGGAATCGCCACTGAGCAATCCATTGGGAGACTTTTTGCAGCAGGGATCTTCCCGGGCATACTCCTCGCTATATGCTTTGCGGCAACCATTTTCGTCTGGGTTCGGCTCAAGCCTGACGCCGCACCACGCGGTGCCAAAACAACGCTGAAGGAGAAATTCATCGCCCTAACAGGCGTTGGAGAGACCATAATTCTTTTCTTCCTTGTCATGGGCGGGCTTTTCATCGGTTTTTTCACACCCACGGAAGCGGGCGCCATTGGTGCGGGCGGAGCTATCCTACTCGGTGTTATCCGTAGGAGGCTGAGCTGGGGCGGGTTTGTCCAGGCAGTGATGGAAAGCACGAGAATTTCCTGTATGGTCCTGGTTATTGTGGCCGGAGCAACCGTATTCGGCCACTTTATGGCCATTACAAGGATCCCTTATATCGCGGCGACATGGGTGGGCAATCTTCCTTTGCCCAATTTTGCGATTATGCTGTTTATTGTCTTGATCTACCTTATAGGTGGGTGTTTCATGGATTCCCTTGCCATGATTCTTTTGACGGTTCCCATCATATTCCCCTTGGTCACGGCCTTGGGTTTCGATCCCATCTGGTTTGGGGTGATTATAGTCCTGATCACGGAGATGGGCGTGATTACGCCACCGGTGGGTATAAACGTCTACGTGGTATCCGGGATAGCAAAGGATATACCGTTGGAGGTTATCTTTAAAGGTGCCTTTCCTTTTTTATTTGCTATTCTGACATGCGTGGTGCTTCTGATGATTTTTCCTCAGATTGCCCTTTTCCTGCCTGATCTTATCAGATAATAAGGCTGCCAAATTTAGTGCCTGATGAAGAAGGGTTGCTCTGATATGGACAAAAAAACAAAACAAGGAGTCTTCAAAAGTACATGCGGTCTTTGCGCCATAGGTTGCGGCATACGAGTGCACATTGAGGCCGATGAGGTGGTCAAGGTCGAAGGGGATCCTGACAACCCCCTGAACCGGGGCGAGCTGTGCACTAAAGGCCTGGCATCCCTGGAGCACCTTTATCATCCCCACAGGCTGAAGCATCCCCTAAAAAGAGAAGGAAAAAGGGGTAGTGGCAGGTGGCGGAGGGTTTCATGGGATGAAGCCTTGAAAGAGATCTCCACCCACCTGAATAAGATAAAAGGTGAATCAGGAGCTGAATCTGTGGGTTTCATACACGGTGCGGCAAAAGGTTTGCAGGAAAGTTATCTATCCAGGCTGGCAAATGTTTTCGGTTCACCCAATGTTGCCTGGCAAGGCCATGTCTGTTTCGTTCCCAGAGTCTTAGCCTCCAGGATAACTTACGGATTCTATGCTATACCGGACTATGATAATACGCCCTCTTGCATTTTGGTCTGGGGCAAAAATATGCCCGAAACCCTTCATCATGCTTACCAGCGGATAATAAGTGCTTTAGAGAAAGGCACGAAACTCATTGTAATAGATCCAAGGGAAACAGAATTGGCGAAAAAATCGGATTTTTGGGTTCAATTGAGGCCTGGTTCCGATTTAGCCCTGGCGCTGGGCATGATCCATGTGATCATAGATGAAGAGCTGTTTGACAGGGCATTCGTGGATAAATGGACCATCGGGTTTAACCGGCTGAAGAACCACGTTAGCGGATATCCACCCGAAAAAGTCGAAACAATTACCTGGGTGCCATCAGAAAAAATCAGACAGGCCGCCAGACTCTATGCCCGGAACAGGCCCGCATGTATCCAGTGGGGAAACGTCATTGATCATGGTGTGAACGCATTTCAAAACGCTCGTGCTATTTGTATTCTAAGGGCCATTACCGGTAACCTGGGTGCACCTGGTGGTGAGATACAACCCCTGTCTCTCCCGTTATTTGGCCGCCGATCGCCCGAGTTGGAGCTGATTGAAAAGATGACCCCTAATACATGGGAAAAACGGGTTGGCGCAGATATGAAGGTATTGCCCATGATCCGATATGTTCAGCCGCAAAGCATCATAAAGGCTATCATTAATCAAGACCCCTATCCCATCCGCGGCGTTTACATTCAGGGAGCAAATCCTCTCCTGAGTTATCCGAATGCACGAAAGACATATGAGGCACTCATGAAGCTGGATTTTTTGGCAGTGGCCGATATGTTCTTGACCCCAACGGCCGCTCTGGCTGATATGGTGTTGCCCGTTGCGAGCTATCTTGAATTCGACAGCATCGTGACGCCACCCTATTCCTACCCTATGACCCTGGTTCAGCAGAAGGTAACCCGGATAGGCGAATGCCGATCAGATTATGAGATCTTAGCCGGGCTTGCCAAAAAACTGGATCTTGGAGAATATTTCTGGGACAGGGAAGAGCAGTGCCTTGACTATGTGCTAAGACCGGCAGGCCTCTCCTTCGAGGAATTCAAAAGGATATCTATGATTTCTGGCTCCCGGCAATATAGAAGGTATAAAGAGAAAGGTTTTGAAACCGCTTCTGGAAAAGTGGAAATATACTCCCATCGACTTGAAGAATGGGGTTTTGATCCGTTACCCACATACCAAGAACCCCCGGAAACGCCTCACAGCGAACAGGCCTTGGCCGAAGAATACCCCCTAATCCTCACTACCTGGAAGTCGGCTCCTTTCAGGCACTCGGGGGGCAGGCAAGTGAATGCCTTGCGCGGGGAACACCCGGAGCCATTGGTTTATATCCACCCCAAAACAGCAGAGAAGGCAGATATTGATGAAGGAGAGTGGGTATACATTGAGACCATCAGAGGCAGGATTCAGCAAAAGGCGCGTTTAACCAAAGGTATTGACCCTAAAGTGATCGGTGTCGATTACGCATGGTGGTTTCCCGAAAAGGGTGTTTCAAGTTTGTACGGCTGGGCAGAGGCAAACGTTAATATCCTGGTCGATGACAGGCCGCCTTACAGCCCGGAAATGGGAACAACGAACCTGAGGGGAATGCTGTGTAAGATCTCGAAGATGGTGAATAATCATGACCTATTCAGACATGCAACGATTTAAAGATGCATTAGAGGGGACTGCTCAGGACAGAGTCCCTGTTCTCCCTCTGATCGGAGAATGGGCTGCGACCAAATCAACAGTAATTCTGGGGGTCAGTTCAGGGGGGTGACCCCTATTCACTGACCACCTAACTATTCTCATATGACAGTCGCATGGTGGCGCGTTTGCCCTCTTCAGCGAGGGGCTTGCCTTGCTATCCCACAGATCAAGATGTTTGAGGAGACGATCATCAAAAGGAAGGCTCTTGACAGGCACGATGTAGATAGGTATAGTCCTCAGCGCTATAATGTAACTGTGATGTGATTACATTGAGAATTGTCTGACTCCTGAAATTGAAGGGGAAGCCTGAAGCCAAAACGACTGAAGTTCTGTGCGTGTCTTTTGGAGGATCCTGTGCCTGAGTTTCACATGGAAAAGAGTACATCCGGTTTCGCGTCAATGGTGGTGCAGGAACCGGGGGCCGAGGGAATACGATCCTGCTACGCGTGCGGCACCTGCACGGCAGGCTGCCCGGTCAGGCGGGTCAATCCTGCATATAACCCGAGGAAACTGATTCGCATGGTCCTGCTGGGGATGCGGGATGAAATTCTGAAGGGGAAAGAGATCTGGCTCTGTTCGAGCTGCTATACCTGCCAGGAGCGTTGTCCCCAGGCAATCAGGATCACGGATACTATTATCGCACTGCGGAACCTGGCCGCCCGGGAAGGTCATGCGCCGTCGGGCATTTCCATGCAGGCCAGGTTGATCAGGGACCAGGGCAGGCTCTATGCGCTCGATGAATTTGATGACAAGAAACGGAAAAAGGCCGGCCTTCCCAGTTTGCCTTCCGAGTTTGCGGGAGCCAAGAAACTCCTGGAAGAAAAAGAATGAAATACGCCCTTTTCTTAGGCTGTACCATACCCGCTAGATCACGAAATTATGAGATGTCCGCCCGGGTTGTCGCCCACAAACTCGGCATCGAGTTTGTGGACATCTTTGATTTTTCCTGTTGTGGCTTTCCGCTTAAATCCTCGGATATGAAGCAGGCGGGCCTCCTTGCGGCTCGAAACCTGGCCTTGGCGGAGGCGCAGGGGCTTCCCATCTGCACCCTTTGCAGTGCCTGCACATCCATGCTTGCGGAAGAGGCCCATCAGCTGGGACGGGACAAGGCACTGCTCGATGAAGTGAATGCTGAACTCGAGAAGGTGGGTCTTTCCTATGGCGGGAACGCGGAGGTCAAGCATTTTGCCCGGGTCCTGTTGGATGACGTGGGCCTGGACCGCATCAGGCAGGAGGTGAGGGTTGATCTCAAGGGTTTGCCCGTGGCCACGCACTACGGGTGTCACTACCTGAAACCGTCTGAAATCTATGAAGGTTTGGAAGATCCTGAAAACCCATCTTCCCTGGAAGAGCTTGTGAATGCTGCCGGCGCGCACTCTGTGGAATATCAGCACAAGAAAGATTGCTGCGGTGGTGCGGTTCTGGTGGCCGATGAAGAAACGGCCCTTCGGATGGCCAAGCGGAAACTGGATCATGTGAAGGAAGCCGGCGCCAAGGCAATGAACGTGGTCTGCCCCTTCTGCAGCGTTATGTACGATGATAACCAGAAAAGTATAGAAAGCCAGTTTGAGGTAAGCTACCAGATCCCGGTTCTGTATCTGCCGCAGATTCTCGGGCTGGCCATGGGGTTCGACCGGAAAGAACTGGGGCTCAATATGAATGTGGTGAAAACAAAGAGCCTTACGGAAGAGATCATTGGCGAAGAGTAGAGGAAAAGTCCTGATCGTCGGCGGTGGAATAGCCGGTCTTACCATGGCCCTTGAGCTCGGGCGGAGGGGTGTTCCCTCCTTGGTCATCGAAAAAGAGAAGACCATCGGGGGGCACGCCGGTACCTATGCCTGCAAGGCGGTTGACGGGCATTGCCAGAAATGTGGGGCGTGTCTGGTCCAGGACGCCATACGGGATATCCGGGAAATGCCGCAGATCGAGGTATCCGTGGAGACCACCCTGGCCGGGCTGGACCGGGAAGGAAAAGAGATTGTCGCCCGTTTCAAAAAGGGTGAGAAAGAGGGTCCAGACCGTTTTTCGGCGCTTGTGTTGTGCCATGGATTTCAGCCCTTTGATCCGGCCGAAAAGCCGAATTATGAGTATAACCGGATCCCCAATCTCATCACCGGTGTTGAGCTCGAACAAATGATGAAACAAAAGGGCAATGTGTTTCGTCCCTCTGACGGGAAGCCCGTGAAGGATATGGCCTTTGTCCAGTGCGTGGGAAGCCGGAACCCCGCACTGGGACGCCCGTATTGTTCCCAGGTTTGCTGTGGCTACGCCCTTCGCATGGCCAGGCAGATCAGGACCCAGAACCCTTCCACCAGCATTACTTTTTTTTATATGGATGTGCAGACTTTCGGTCGAGATTTTGAAAGGATGTTCTGGGAATTCCGGGACGCCGTCTACTGGATACGGGAAATCCCCGGAGATTTTTTCAGCACTGCCGGGGACCGTGTGGGGGTGACCGTGGAAGACGAGGGGGAAATAGGAGAGCTGACCTTTGACCTCATGACCCTTTCCGTGGGCATGGGTCCTTCACCTGACCAGCCGGTTTTTGAAAAATGGCTGGACTTGAGGCAGGGCCCTGAGAGATTCCTGGTGTCACCCAAGCGGGGTGGGATATTCGTCGCCGGCAGTGCCACGGGTCCCATGAGCATCCCCGATACCATTGCCAACAGCCGAGCAACGGTCACTCACGTGATGGACTACCTGGAGGAAAGGTCATGAAACCTCTGTCCCCGGAGAAAACGGTTGCAGTCCTTGGAAATGGGGAAACAGCCCGTCGGCTGAGCGAGGAGCTCCTCAAGAGGGGTTTTCCGGTCATGCTGGTCATGCCCAATGAAAAAAATACCAATGAAGTTCCGGAGGGTGCGGAGTATGTAGCAGGTGAAGAGCTTGTTTCCGTGAAAGGGCAGGTGAGCGATTTTACCCTCGTATTAGGGGTTGTCGGGAAAAGAGAGGAACGTCGATCGGACTTCATTGTGGTCGCTTACGAATCCGTCCGCGAACCGGTGTATGACATCCTTGGAGAGCCCCACCACGAGCGCATCTGGCCCCTTTCATACCTTGAGCAACTGAATGATGACGCGTTTGGAGAAAAATACGGGAAGATCATTTTCCTCGACAGGCTGGATGGGGTCAATTCGGTTGCCGCAAGCGCGCGATTCCTGAACGCAATCGTGACTGCGCAGGAGGATCATGAGATCGCGTGCTGCCTTATCACCTGCCAGGTAAAGGTCGCCTCACCGGGGCTTGAAATGCTTTATGGGAGGATGCGGGACGGCGGTTGTCTTGTTGCCAGGACAGACCTGCTTGAACTGGAAGTGGACGCGAAAGAGGTAAGGACCCGGTTTGATGATATTGTCCTGGATGATGTGCTGCGTGTGTCGGGAGACCTCCTGGTGGTGGGTGAAAGGGAACGACCCGCGCCGGAGCTGAAAAAACTGGCCGGAGTACTCGGCCTCGAAACGGATCAGGAGGGATTTCTCCAGGGAGATAACCTCCTGCGGGTCCCTTGCCTCACCAATCGTCGCGGGGTTCTCGTGGCGGGGGGAAGCGTCGCGGGATTGAGCGAATGGGAAAGAGAGCAGAATATCCCGTCCGTGGTTGAAGAGGTGCAGGCCCTTTCCCGGTGGCTCGATGAAGTAATTCCGGTTGAACAGATCATCTATGACCGTGACCGTTGTGCTACCTGTCTCACCTGTTTCAGGGTATGCCCCCATGGCGCCATCCTTTTTACCGACAAACCGCACTTCCTGCACCTGGCCTGCCAGCGGTGCGGAATCTGTACCAGTCTTTGCCCCAATGAGGCGATCGAGCTTTCCGGGTTTGAAAAGCCTTCCTTTTTCGAACGGTTATTCCCTGAAAAAATTGCTGGAGAACAGGACAAATCACCGGGTTTGACCGGATTTGTATGTGAAAGATCTGTGGACCTGGTGCGTCAATATCTGGAGGAGAATGATCCGGTATTGAATGCTGTCCGCTGGATCGAGGTGCCGTGCGCCGGGACCCTCCGGAGCCAGTATATCCTTGAAACCCTGGCGAAACGGGAAGGGGCTGACGGTGTAGTGGTGGTTTCGTGCCACAAGGATAACTGCCGGTCCGGCGATGGAACCATCAGGGCGGCAAGTATAGTCCGACAGGTGAAGGGCCTCTTGAAAACCCTCGGAATGGATGAGGGATCGGTGGAGCATATCCCCCTGGCCCCGAATGAGCGGGAACGATTGCACCGCGAAGTGAAGCGGTTTCAGACGAAAGCGAAAAAAAAGAGCTTGACAGAAAGGAAATAGTAGTAGATTGTGATTTGCAAATTTGATATTGAACAGCTATTGAAAAGAATATGAAAAACGTGGTGAACAACATTATCGTCATTATCAGCGCAACAGGGATACTCCTGCCCCTGTTGCTCCTTGTTGTCGTGACGCTCGAACGTCCCGGCCTGATAATGACTTAGTTTTTTTTACGCTTCACAAAATCCGTTATCAGGCCAGACCTGATAACGGATTTTTTTTTGGGGAAAACAGCAAAACCGGAGATCTGACATGCAGAAAAAAATTATCCTCTATGATACCACCTTGCGAGACGGCACGCAAGGTGAGCAGGTCACCCTTTCCGCGGAGGACAAGCTCAGGATCGCGCAGAAGCTTGATACGTTCGGTATCCCGTATGTCGAAGGGGGCTGGCCCGGCTCCAACCCCAAGGATGCCAGGTTTTTCGAGCTTGCCCGGAATGCGCGTTTCACCAATACGCGGCTGACCGCCTTCGGGAGCACCCGGAGGCCCGGGACAACTCCCGAGAAGGATGAAAATATCCAGGAATTGCTGAGAACCGGGACCGGGGCGGTGTGTGTCTTCGGCAAATCCTGGGACCTCCATGCAAGGGAGATCCTCGGGGTTTCCCTGGAAGAAAATCTGGCCATGATAGAAGAGAGCGTGGCGTATTTGAAAGAAAAAGGGTTGGAAGTGATTTATGATGCGGAGCACTTTTTCGACGGATACAAGCAAAACTCTCCCTATGCCATGGGAACGGTGCATGCTGCAGAGCGGGCAGGAGCGGATATGATTGTCTTGTGTGATACCAATGGCGGATCTATGCCGCAGGAAGTCCAGGAGATCCTGAGGCACACCATGTCGGCGATTACATCCCCGGTTGGCATGCATGCCCATAATGATTGTGGTCTCGCGCTGGCAAACTCCCTGGTGGCCGTTGAATCGGGAGTGACCATGGTCCAGGGAACGATCAACGGATACGGGGAACGGTGCGGGAACGCGGATCTGATTGCAGTGATCGGCAACCTCCAGGGGAAAATGGGATGCTCCTGCCTTGCAGAGGAAAAACTGAAGCAACTGACCGAACTCTCACGCTATGTCAGCGAGGTCGCGAATATCTCTCCCCTGAACCAGCGACCCTTTGTAGGAAAGAGCTCTTTTGCCCACAAGGGGGGCGTTCATGTCAGTGCGATTATGAAAAATCCGGTGGCTTACGAGCACATGGATCCGGAAGCGGTTGGAAACCGCAGGCGGGTGCTGGTTTCAGACCTCTCCGGCAAGAGCAATATCGCGTACAAGAGTAGTGAACTGGGCCTCAAGCTCGGGGGGAATGGGTTCACCAGCCAGAAAATTGTAAACGAGATCAAGCGGCTTGAAAATCTTGGCTACCAGTTTGATGCTGCTGAAGGGTCCCTCGAACTCCTCATAAAACGGGTTACGGGTCAGTTCAAGGATCCCTTTAACCTGGAGTCGTTCAGGGTGACCATTGAAAAGAATCGTTTCGGCGCGAGCACGTCCCAGGCCACCATCAAGATTTCCGTCGGAAAAGAGGAAGAGATAACGGCAGCAGAAGGAGACGGGCCGGTGAATGCCCTCGATAACGCCCTGCGGAAGGCCCTGACCAAGTTTTTTCCTCAGGTCGAGGAAATGGGGTTGGTGGATTTCAAGGTGCGCGTCATCGATGGTGGCGGCGGCACCGCGGCCAAGGTCAGGGTGCAGATCGAATCCAGAGATGCAGAGGAGATCTGGTCCACCATCGGGGTTTCTGAAAACGTGATTGAGGCGAGCTGGCAGGCCCTGGTAGAAAGTGTGCAGTATAAGCTGTCCAGAGAATCGTAAAAAAGTGGTGATGTGATGATGAAACAGTTGGAGACAAGCGAGGAATCTTACGCCGCAGCGTTCCGGGAAATCGGGACACTGCGGCGGGTGCTTATGGGAAACCTTTTTTCTCACGACGGATGGCGTTTTGTCGGGTGATCCGGACGAAACCGGCTCAACCGGCAAACGGGCAAAGCGGTCATTGATTATAGAAAAAAAGGGAGGTTATTCCATGAGCAAACGGATCATCATTTTCGATACAACGCTACGGGACGGAGAGCAGTCTCCGGGCGCCAGTATGAATGTGGCGGAAAAGGTCCGCCTCGCCATTCAACTGGAAAAACTGGGGGTGGACGCCATTGAGGCGGGTTTTCCTGCGGCCTCGGCAGGTGATTTCGAGGCTGTAAAATTCGTTTCCGAGAAAATTCGCCGGGCGCAGGTGACGGCGCTGGCACGGGCCGCCAGGGGGGATATTGATCGGGCATGGGGAGCTATCAAAGAGGCAACTCATCCAAGAATCCACACCTTTATCGCCACGTCGGACATCCACCTTGAACATAAGCTCAAGATGACGCGTGGCCAAGTGATTGAAGCCGCCGTCAATGCCGTACGTCACGCCGCAACCTACACGGAAAACGTTGAATTTTCGGCTGAAGACGCTTCCAGGAGCGACCCTGATTTTCTTTGCCGGGTTTTTGAAGCAGTGATTGATGCAGGCGCCACAATCGTGAACATCCCGGACACAGTGGGATATGCACTTCCTGATGAGTTCTTCGCGCTTGTAAGTCATGTGAGAAAAAACACCTCGAATATTAAAAAGGCCATATTGAGCATTCACTGCCACGACGACCTTGGTCTGGCAACGGCAAACACCTTGGCCGGTCTGCGGGCAGGTGCGCGCCAGGCGGAAGTGACCATGAATGGGATCGGTGAGCGGGCAGGCAACACTTCCCTGGAGGAGGTGGTTATGAGCCTGTATACACGCAAAGATATGGTAAGTCTTGAAACAGGCATTGACACCCGCCAGATCTATCCCACGAGCCGGCTCGTGAGTATGGTCACCGGGATTGTGGTACAACCCAACAAGGCTGTGGTAGGAGCGAATGCATTTGCCCATGAGGCTGGCATTCACCAGGACGGAGTCCTGAAGCACAAGATGACTTACGAAATCATGGATCCCGAGACAGTGGGCCTTTCAAAAAACCGACTGGTGTTAGGTAAACATTCGGGAAAGCATGCTATCCAGAAGAAACTCGAGGTACTGGGCCATGAGCTTTCTGACGAAGAACTGGCAACATTTTTTCAGAAGTTCAAGGAGCTTGCCGACAAACGCAAAGAAATTCTGGATGAGGATATCGAGGCCCTTGTAGCGGAGGAGATCTTACGGGTTCCTGACACGTATAAATTGGATTACCTGAATGTGGTGAGCGGTACAGTTGCCGTTCCCACCGCCACGGTGAAACTGAAAATCAGGGGTGAAGAGGTCCAGGGAGCCGGGTTTGGGGTGGGACCCATTGATGCCGCCTTCAATACCATTGCCAAAGTGACGGGGACGAATTGCAAGCTCATGCGGTTCTCGGTCAACGCCATAACCGGCGGTATGGATGCCCAGGGTGAGGTGACGGTAAGGCTCCAGGAAAACGGGCTTCTGGCCCTGGGAAAAGGGACTGACCCCGATATTATTACGGCCAGCGCCAAGGCATATATTAACGGCCTCAATCGCCTTGAGTATATGAAGAAGAACCCAGTACTGTCACCCAATGAGAACGCGTTTTAAGTATGGCGAATGCCTGCCTTCAAGAATTCTGTCCCACCGCAACAAAAAGATATGAGGAAATGGAGGTTAACGAGAAACCATGCCAATGACAATTACAGAAAAAATCCTGGCGGCACACGCGGGAAAGGAATCAGTCCGCCCCGGCGACTTGGTCCAGGTGGATGTGGACCTGGCCCTGGCAAACGATATTACCGCCCCTCTGGCTATTGGGGTATTCAGGGAGCTTGGTGCAGAAGGTGTTTTTGACCGGGAAAAGATTGCGATGATCCAGGACCATTTTGTGCCGAACAAGGATATCCAGTCCGCCCAGCAGGTCAAGCTCATGAGGGAATTTGTCCGGAAGCAGGGAATCAAGCATTTTTTCGAGCTGGGAGAGACAGGTATTGAGCATGTCATCCTGCCGGAAAAGGGTCTTGTTTCTCCCGGCGACCTGGTTATCGGCGCTGACAGCCATACGTGTACCTACGGGGCACTGGGCGCGTTTTCTTCAGGAGTGGGGAGCACCGATCTTGGGGTTATTCTTGCCACTGGCAGAACGTGGCTCAAAGTCCCCGAATCCATACGGCTCATTTACGAGGGAAAACTTCCGCTCTGGGTAGGAGGAAAGGACCTGATTCTCTATACGCTCGGCGTCCTTGGTGTAGCAGGGGCCGTGTACCGGGCGCTGGAATTTACCGGTGACGGCATCGGGCAATTATCCATGGCGCACCGGTTTACCATGTCCAACATGGCCGTGGAGGCGGGGGCGAAAAACGGCATTTTCGAAGCGGACAATGTTACCCGAGGTTATATGACGAATCGGAGTAAACGGGAGGGGTCTTTTATCCAGAGCGATCCGGCCGCAGAGTATGTGAAGGAGATCCATGTGGTCCTGGATACCATGGAACCGCAGGTCGCGATACCCCATTCGCCGGACAACGTCAGGCCCATCTCCGAAATAGGATCGGTCAGGCTGGACCAGGTCTTTCTGGGGTCGTGTACCAACGGGCGCCTGGAAGACCTGCGGAAGGCGGCGGCCATCCTGAAGGGGCACAGGGTTGCAGCGTCCACCCGGTTCATTGTCATCCCTGGATCGCCAACGATTTACCGGGAAGCCCTCCGGGAAGGGATCATGGAAGTGTTCCTGGAAGCAGGCGCGGTAATCGGACCTCCGTGTTGCGGGCCGTGCCTGGGAGGGCATATGGGGATTCTTGCGGCAGGTGAAAAAGCGCTTTCCACGAGCAACCGGAATTTTGTGGGCAGGATGGGGCATCCTAAGAGTGAAGTCTATCTCGCGGGTCCAGCGGTTGCGGCAGCCTCGGCTATCGCAGGAGAGATCATTTCTCCTGCTGAGATAGCATAGGCGAAAAGTTGCAGCTCGAGTGGCAAAGCGTGCGTACCAATAGGAGATTGATGGGAGCAACACAGCATAGGATATCTTCTTCGTTTGTCGTAGAGCCTGGCAGGGTGGAGGTAGTAGATCTGGCAAGTGGAAACCTGAACTTTTTGGAGGATAGGGGTTGATGAAAATACAGGGAATGGCATGGAAGGTCGGGGATCACGTGGATACAGACTTGATTATCCCCGCAAGATTTCTCAATATTTCTGACAAGAACGAGATAGCAAAACACTGTTTCGCGGACTTGAAACCGGATTTTGTTGAAAGAGTACGTCTTGGTGATATCCTGGTTGCAGGGGTAAATTTTGGCTGTGGATCTTCACGGGAACATGCGCCATGGGCCTTGAAGCAGGCTGGCATAGGCGCAGTCATTGCCAAGAGTTTTGCCAGGATATTCTACCGGAGCGCATTCAACATCGGCCTGCCCATCCTGGAGTCGGAAGAGGCTCCGGATCAGATCGAGGAAGGGGAGGAGGTGTCGCTTGATTTCTTCACGGGAGTAATCGAAAACGAGAACAGCAAAAAGCGATTCCAGGCAAGACCGGTGCCTCCATTCATGCGATCAATCATAGATGCGGGAGGCCTGGTGGAGTATGTGAAAAGGGCACAGGGCCAATGGCGACAGGCGTGAGGTAAAACAGGCGCAGAAGGAATGTGCCGGACAGTGAATCACAGAAAAGGAGATTGGCATGAAAACGTTCACAGGGGCGGAAATTCTACTTAAAAGCCTGAAGGAAGAAGGGGTTGATACCATTTTCGGGTATCCCGGGGGGGCGGTCATCGAAATCTATGATCAGCTCGACAAGAGCGACATACGTCATATCCTGGTACGACATGAACAGGGAGCAGTTCATGCGGCTGACGGGTATGCCAGGGCATCG
>Ga0315556_1000170_pt1 | contig 38034 bp, 43 predicted proteins | sample SalMarSW160310MG_FD_202112 | JGI IMG/M metagenome (GOLD analysis project Ga0315556, IMG submission 202112) | Salt marsh sediment microbial communities from the Plum Island Ecosystem LTER, Massachusetts, United States - Salt Marsh Sediment SW1603-10 ...
CGATCGGAGCCGCGGTCACCGCAAGACGATGCTGCAAACGGAGTGGGGGGTGAGTGCACAATGACCAGCGAGCGGCGGGCCCATTTTGGCTATGAAGACCTGCTGTCGTGCGGGCGAGGGGAATTGTTTGGCCCCGGAAATGCCCAATTGCCCCTTCCACCGATGCTAATGTTCGATCGAATTTCGCATATCAGCAACGAGGGCGGCACCAACGGCAAGGGCCAGATCGTGGCCGAACTGGATGTTAAGCCAGATCTATGGTTCTTTGCCTGCCATTTCCAAGGTGACCCGGTAATGCCAGGTTGCCTCGGTCTTGATGCCTTGTGGCAATTACTGGGTTTCTTTCTCGGCTGGATGGGCGCCCCCGGACGTGGCCGGGCTCTTGGCGTAGGCGAGGTCAAATTCACGGGAATGGTCATACCAAGCGTGCGCAAGGTCGAATATGTGGTGGATCTGAAGCGGGTCATCCTCAGGAAGCTCAATCTCGGCATAGCTGACGGGTTGATGAAGGCTGATGGCGAGGTCATCTATACGGCCAGCGATCTGCGTGTCGGCCTCTTCTCGCCGGCCCAGGCCTGAGGCTGCCAAGGGAGACATGGTTACATGAGGCGCGTCGTCGTTACCGGCATGGGCATTGTCTCGAGCATTGGGAACAACGTCCAGGAGGTGGTCGCATCGTTGCGCGAGGCGAAGTCGGGGATCGTGAAAGCCGAAGACTATGCCCGTCTCGGCTTTCGCTGCCAGGTGCATGGCGCCCCCACCATCGACCTCGAGACAGCGATAGATCGAAGGATCCGCCGTTTCATGGGTGACGGTGCGGCCTGGAACTGGGTGGCAATGAAACAGGCCATCAGCGATTCCGGACTAGACGACGCCATCGTCCATAGTGAGCGTACCGGTATCATCATGGGCTCAGGCGGTCCCTCTACCCGGACGATTGTCAATGCCGCCGACACCACCCGGCAGAAGGGTCCCAAACGGGTCGGGCCGTTCGCCGTGCCGGCGTCCATGTCGAGCACGAATTCAGCGACGCTCGCGGTGCCGTTCGGCATTCGCGGCGTCAATTATTCGATTTCGTCGGCCTGTGCCACGTCGGCCCATTGCATCGGCAATGCTGCCGAGTTGATCCAGTGGGGTAAGCAGGACGTCATGTTCGCCGGCGGTGGCGAAGAACTCGACTGGACACTGTCAGTGCTGTTCGATGCGATGGGCGCCATGTCTTCAGGCTTTAATGACACCCCTGAGAAGGCCTCACGCGCCTACGACAAGGACCGTGATGGCTTCGTCATTGCCGGTGGGGCCGGCGTCCTTGTGCTGGAATATCTCGAACATGCCAGAGCCCGCGGCGCCCGTATCCATTGCGAGCTCGTGGGGTATGGTGCGACCTCGGACGGCCACGACATGGTCCAACCTTCGGGCGAAGGGGCGGCGCGTTGCATGCGCCTGGCACTATCGACGGTAAAGGAGAAGGTCGACTACATAAATCCTCATGCCACATCAACTCCAATCGGAGACAAAAAGGAGGTGGAAGCGATTCGTGAGGTGTTTGGGACCAAGATTCCGACAATCTCGGCGACGAAGTCGCTAACTGGTCATTCGCTCGGCGCTGCCGGCGCACAAGAAGCTATATATTCAATACTGATGATGCATAACGGTTTTGTTTGCGAAAGCGCCAATATCGCCAATATCGACACCGAATTCTCCGATCTTCCCATTGCTCGGCAGCGTCAAGACGATGCCCATATCGATGTTGTGCTTTCCAACAGCTTCGGTTTTGGCGGTACCAACGGCTGCCTCGCTTTCCAGCGCTACAACGGCTGAATCCCCCAACATCCGAATTCGAGGATATTGATGAACTGCACCGATCAGGAGACAGCGCCACCGCTCATGGCCGGGCGTCGAGGTCTCATCATGGGAGTAGCGAACGATCATTCCATCGCCTGGGGCATCGCCCAGTCGCTGGCTCGCCACGGTGCCGAACTCGCCTTCACCTATCAGGGTGAGGCCTTCGGTAAACGCGTGCGACCATTGGCCGGTAGCGTCGGTTCGCAATTGGTACTGCCCTGCGATGTTGAGGATCCGGCTACTGTCGACGCCGTGTTTGATGCGCTTGCAAAGCAATGGCAGAAAATTGATTTTGTGGTGCATGCCATTGCCTATTCCGACCGCAACGAATTGAAGGGACGCTATGCTGAGACCACGCGCGAGAATTTCGTTCGCACCATGCTGGTCTCGTGCTTTTCCTTCACCGAAATTGCACGCCGTGCCACTCGACTTATGCCCGACGGTGGCTCCATGCTGACACTAACTTATGGCGGATCAACACGGGTCATGCCGAACTACAATGTGATGGGCGTTGCCAAGGCAGCACTGGAAGCGTCGGTGCGCTATCTCGCCGCGGACTTCGGGCGCAGTGGGGTGCGAGTCAATGCCATATCGGCTGGCCCTATGCGCACTCTTGCCGGCGCCGGGATAGGGGATGCACGGGCCCTGTTTGCCTTTCAGAAGCGTCATTCACCGCTAGGCCGCACCGTTAGCCTCGAAGATGTGGGCGGCGCGGCGGTCTACCTGTTGTCACCGTTATCGGCGGGCGTTACAGGTGAAGTTCATTTCGTGGATGCCGGCTACAACATCATCTCCACACCACGACCTGAGGACATCTCCAGCTTGAGTGAGGAGTGAGGAGTCCCCCGCTTGCCGCTGAGGTCAAGATAGGATCGCGGTGCGAAGTAGACAGTCCAAGCACGCGAACGCCTCTTGAGGGCTTGTGTGCGACTAAAGCTTCCGCAGTGCGACCGAGTGAATGACGTGGTCTGCTTCCTTGCGCAAGATGAGGTCCGCACGTTGTCGAGTCGGCAGGACGTTTTCGCGCAGGTTCCTAAGGTTGATTGTCGACCAGATGCGGTTCGCCGTGTTGCGAGTTTCTTCGTCTGATAACTGCGCATAGCGATGGAAATAAGAGCGCGGATCACGGAAGGCCGTTGCGCGTAGCGAGAAAAAACGATCTACATACCACGTCCGCAGCACATCCTCATCGGCATCCATGTAAATTGAAAAATCGAAGAAGTCCGAGACGTAAGGAATGGCAAGACCATCGCGTGGCGGGCGACCGGTTTGCAGCACATTTAGGCCCTCGACGATCAGAATATCGGGTTGATCAATTGTTATAACTTGGTCGGGCATGACATCATAAACCAGATGAGAGTATACAGGCGCAGTGACATTGCGTTTGCCGGCCTTAATGGCGGAAAGGAAGCGCAGCAATGCTTGCAGGTCGTAGCTCTCCGGAAAGCCTTTGCGGTTCATCAACCCCTCGCTTTCTAGAACGGTATTGCGGAGGAGGAAACCGTCCGTTGGCACCAAATCGACCTTTGGATGGTTGGGCCAGCGCGCAAGCAAGCGTTCGAGAATTCGCGCCGTAGTCGATTTGCCCACGGCCACCGATCCGGCAATACCGATGATGTAGGGCACCTTGTGCTCAACGCCGCGCAGGAATTGCTGGGTGGCGCGAAACAGCTCCTGGGTGGCCGCCACATAGAGATTGAGCAGGCGTGATAACGGCAGATAAATCGCCACAACCTCGTCGAGATTGACCCGATCGTTAAGGCCGCGCATCTCGTCAAGGTCAATCGCCGTCAGAGTAAGTGGTGTGTCGGCGCGAAGCGCCGCCCATTGGGTGCGCGCGAACATACGGTACGGCGAAAGTGTCGATGCCTCGGCGTCCATGTTCGCAAAACTCCTCAGAATGACTTGCGGCTGGCCTTTTCATCCAGGCCGCTACGGCCCATGCGACCGGCAAGTTCGGTCATCACGTCATCGAGTCCGACACCCGATGCCTCAAGAACAACCAGCAGATGATACAACACATCGGCCGCCTCCGCCCTAAGATGCATTCGGTCGCCGGAGACGGCGGCGAGCGCCGCCTCGACCGCCTCCTCGCCCAACTTCTTGGCACACTTTTCAACGCCTTGGGCAAGGAGCTTGGAGGTATAGGAGCTTTCGGCACCAGAGGCATGTCGGGTCGCAATCGTTGCCGCCAATTCCGCCAGAACATCCAACCGTGCCGGTCTACCGCCCGTCATTTGTGCCCTTTCGTTTCCTCTGCAAGCTGTCTCACGGCAACACCATGCATGGCCATGTAACGCTTCGCCTCGCCGATGGTAAAGGTTCCGAAGTGGAAGATTGAGGCCGCCAACACGGCGTTAGCATGGCCTTCTTTGATGCCTTCGACCAGATGATCAAGGCTGCCTACGCCGCCTGAAGCTATCAGCGGTACACTGACCGCGTCGGCGATGGCCCGCGTCAGGGCGATATCGAAGCCCGCGCCCGTGCCGTCGCGGTCCATGGAGGTCAGCAGAATTTCGCCTGCTCCCAGTGCCGCCACCTCCCGCGCAAACGCGACAGCATCGAGGCCGGTCGGGCGGCGTCCTCCGTGAGTAAAGATCTCCCACCGGCCCTCGCCTGCTGCCCGTGCATCAATCGCGACCACGATGCACTGGGCGCCGAATTTGCGCGAGGCATCGGCAACGAATTGCCGGTCGTTGACCGCCGCCGTATTGATCGAGACCTTGTCGGCGCCTGCCAGTAGCAGGCGCCGGATGTCCTCAATCGTGCGCACGCCGCCACCAACTGTGAGCGGCATGAAACACTGCTCCGCAGTTTGACTCACCACATCAAGTAGAATATCTCGGTTCTCATGGCTGGCTGTTATGTCAAGGAAACACAATTCATCGGCACCGGCGGCATCATAAGCTCGGGCGATCGCAACAGGGTCCCCGGCATCACGCAAATTGACGAAGTTGACGCCCTTGACCACGCGGCCATCTTTGACGTCAAGACAGGGAATGACGCGGGCTTTCAGCACTTTTGGGATCTCTTGCTGGCTGCGATGAGGGCTAACGCCGCTGTGGCATTGAGTCTTCCGTCATAGAGAGCGCGGCCAGCAATGGCGCCGGCCAGTATTGCGCAGTCAGGTTCTATCAAGCGCGCTATATCAGCGAGCGAGGATAGACCACCTGACGCTATGACTGGAATTGACGTTGCTCGAGCGACCTTAAGTGTTGACTCGATATTGATTCCCTCAAGAGCACCGTCGCGCTCGATATCGGTGAAAATGATTGCGGCCACACCGTCATCCGCAAAGCGACGGGCGAGTTCGTCGGCACTGAGTTCACTCTCTTCTGCCCAACCCTCTACGGCCACTCGCCCGTCTCGTGCGTCGATTCCGACAACGATACGACCGGGAAAACGCCGACAGGCCGCGCGCACCAATCCGGGATCGCGCACCGCCACGGTGCCTAGGATGACCCTAGCAATGCCGGCTTCTAGCCACATCTCGATGGTCGCCATATCGCGGATGCCACCACCGAGTTGGGCGGGCAGGCCCGACGCAGCGAGAATGGCGTGTACCGCTTCTCCGTTGACGGGACGCCCAGCAAAGGCGCCATTGAGGTCGACGATATGGAGCCATTTGAAGCCTTGCTCTGCGAAGGCTGAGGCTTGAGCAGCGGGATCATCGTTGAAAACGGTAGCAGCAGCCATGTCGCCCCTGATGAGGCGCACGCATTGGCCATCCTTCAAATCGATAGCAGGAAAGAGGACCATCTGCCCGACCCCTATCACGGCCGCCAGGCGAGGAAATTGGCAATCAGGTGCAAGCCCAATGTCTGGCTTTTTTCCGGATGGAACTGGGTCCCCACGAGGTTGGCTCGTGCCACCATCGCGGTGATGGGGCCGCCATATTCGCTGACGGCGACCAAATCGGAGGCATTGCGCGCCTTTAGCTGATAGGAATGAACAAAATACGCATGTTCGCCCGTCTCACCACTCCTCAAGCCAGCGAGCAGCGGATGATTGTTCACGATCTCAAGGGTATTCCAGCCCATATGTGGCACTGGCAAAGCCGGATCGTCTGGGCGGATGAGATCGACATCGCCGGCGATCCAGCCAAGCCCTGGCTCCTCGCCATGTTCGAGGCCGACGGTCGCCATCAACTGCATGCCGACACAAATGCCAAGGAATGGTCGACCGCCGACAATCACCGCCTCCTCAAGCGCCTCCCGCACCCCGTCGAGCGCCAAGAGGCCGGCGCAGCAATCGCGAAAGGCGCCAACGCCGGGAAGCACAACGGCATCGGCCGCCATGACATCGTCGGCATGGCTGACTAGGTCTATCGATGCCTTGATGCCTTTATCTCGCGCGGCACGCTCAAAGGCCTTTTGGGCCGAGCGCAGGTTGCCTGAGCCATAATCTATAATAGCAACTCTCATGATGCGGCCGAGCCATCGGCAACACGCTTGTGCACCGCAGACCATGAAGCATAGAAGCGTTCTTCTGCCTCGGACAGGTTGCCGCCCGCCACGATGGCCCGTTCATGGTAGCGTCTTCTTTCCAGCGACCAGCGACAAAGTCCGTTACCTTCCAAGGCGAGTAACAGCTGCGCTACCATTGTGATAAAGCTGACATCACCGTTGGGCAAACCCATCAGCATAGCAAACGCCACCACCACCAGCATCAATGCGATATAGAAGGCAAGTGCCAACCAAAGGCCGCACCAGGCCAGCCACATGGGCCCTAGAAGTAGGGCGGGCCAGCAAAAACCCTCCTTCACCAGTACGGCGCGCTCAGCCAGACTGGCAAGGCTGGCTGCGTCTTCATGGCGGTAATGGACGGAATAGAGTTTCATCTGCCTGCTCTGCGGCGACTCCCTAAAGACTGCCCTTGGTAGAGGGAATGGTGTCGCCTCGGCGTTCATCGATTGCCACTGCCAGCCGCAAGGCGCGCGCCAGTCCCTTGAAGCAGCTTTCAGCAATATGGTGATTGTTGTCGCCGTAGAGGCATTCGACATGCAGCGTAATCCCAGCGTTCATGGCAAACGCCTGGAACCATTCGCGAAACAGTTCGGTGTCCATGTCGCCCACCTTGGGGCGAGAAAATTCCACCCGCCACACCAGGTAGGGGCGTCCCGATATGTCGAGCGCCACGCGGGTAAGCGCGTCGTCCATGGGCAATTCGAGGCTGGCATAGCGAACAATGCCACGCTTGTCGCCAAGCGCCTGCTTCAACGCTTCGCCAAGCGCAATGCCCACATCTTCGGCGGTGTGGTGAAAGTCGATATGCAAATCTCCCTGAGCCTTCACCCTCATGTTGATGAGCGAGTGGCGCGCCAGCAGGTCGAGCATGTGGTCAAGGAAGCCAACGCCGGTCGAGATTTCGCTATGACCACTGCCGTCGAGATCAAGGCGCACCTCGATCGCGGTCTCGGATGTTTTGCGTTTCACGCTTGCCTGACGCATAGAAGCCTCTCTGGCGGGTTGACGCGGGCGATGGCCGTGGGTCTTTTAGCAAGAACCAAAGCCAAAGGCCAATCACCCGTTTGCCGCACGACACTGAGCTCGATGTGCGGTATTTTCTTTTCATCGCCTGCTCCTTACATGAGGCGGACACAAGCATTGGAGACACCATGTCCGAGCCACGCGAGATTCCCCAATGGCATGGCACGACCATTCTCACCGTACGGAAGGGCAATACGGTGGTGATAGCCGGCGACGGCCAGGTCAGTATCGGCAATACGGTCATCAAGTCCAATGCACGCAAGGTGCGCCCATTAGCTGGAGGCGATGTCATCGCCGGGTTCGCCGGCGCCACAGCCGATGCCATGACGTTGTTCGAGCGGCTCGAAACCAAGCTCGAACAATATCCACAGCAGCTTACCCGAGCTTGCGTCGAATTGGCCAAGGATTGGCGCACTGACCGCTATCTCAGAAGGCTCGAGGCAATGATGATCGTCGCCGATCGCAAGGTGAGCCTGGTGCTGACCGGAACCGGCGATGTTCTGGAGCCCGAGGCCGGTATGATCGGCATCGGTTCGGGTGGCAATTTCGCGCTGGCTGCGGCCCGCGCCCTCTCCGACAGCGACCTCGACGCCGAGGCAATCGCCCGACGCGCCTTGAAGATCGCGGCCGAGATCTGCGTCTATACCAATACCAACATCATCGTGGAAAGCCTTGCCGAATGACGGGCGATCCGGACCTCATGATCCTCCGTCAGGCTGACATCGATGCTGCGGTCGCGGCCGGCGTAATCGAAGCCGATGTCGCCACGCGTCTCATCGCCTTCGCACAATCGGAACATTCGGTCGCCTCGCACGCCGATGAAGAAAATCTGCGCCTCATTACCAGCTTCAACGACATATTTGTCACCATCGGACTCGTTCTGTTTCTGGGGGCTCTGGGCTACGTGCTTAAGGATACCGGTCTGGCTGTCAGCAGCGCCGTTATTGCTGCAACAAGCTGGGGGTTTGCCGAGGTCTTCACACGAATCAAACGCCTAGCACTACCAAGTATCTTCTTGCTTATTGTCTATTCGGTGGCGGTATTTGGCGCCCTGACCGGTATCATCGCTGGCGACTGGACGAGCAGCTTCGAGAAGTTCCTGTTCAACGGTAGTTTCTGGGTTGCGATAGCAGGCTTTATCACCGCTGGATTTGTAGGATTGCACTGGCTGCGTTTTCGTGTCCCCATCACCATAGCAGCAGGCTGTGCCGCCCTCGGGGTCACGGTCATCGCATTAGCTGGGAGTATCGTTCCGCAATTGATCATCCATCATTCGGGCATAGTCTTCCTGCCGATGGGGCTTGTAATATTTGCTTTGGCCATGCGGTTCGACATGTCAGACCGGACCCGGGCAACGCGAAGAACCGACATCGCGTTCTGGCTGCATTTGCTGTCCGCACCGCTAATCGTCCACCCTATCGTCATAGCAATTACCTCGCAAAACAGTAGCCTGACGTATGGCGATGCCGAACTTATAATTGGAGTTTTTTTCGTTGTCGGCTTAGTCGCCCTGATCATCGATCGCCGTGCTTTGCTGGCTTCATCACTGATCTATCTCGGTTATGCCGCTTATACGTTGATGTCCGGTACCACTTGGGCTTCGACGAGCTATGCAGAGACATCCCTTGTAGTCGGCGGCATCGTTCTGATGTTGTCAGTTGCCTGGCGGCCGCTGCGTCGCATTGTGGTGGCAACCATGCCCAACGCCATCCGTATGCGGGTACCCGCCAAAGAGTGAATTCAAGGTCCCATAGAGGAGCCCCATGACAGATTTTTCCCCGCGCGCGATTGTCTCCGAACTCGACCGCCATATCGTCGGCCAGAATGCCGCCAAACGAGCGGTGGCCATTGCCCTGCGCAACCGCTGGCGCCGACAGCAAATAGACGTGGGTTTGCGCGAGGAAGTGCTGCCCAAGAACATCCTGATGATCGGGCCTACCGGCGTCGGCAAGACCGAAATCGCTCGTCGCCTGGCCAAGCTCGCCCAGGCGCCATTCATCAAGGTCGAAGCCACCAAGTTCACAGAGGTCGGCTATGTCGGGCGCGATGTCGAACAGATAATTCGTGATTTGACCGAAGCGGGTATTGCCCTCGTCAAGGCGGCGCGGCGCAAGGAGGTCGAAGCGCAGGCCCAGCTGCATGCCGAGGAGCGGGTGCTCGATGCCCTTGTGGGCAAGACGGCGCAAGCCTCAACGCGCGATAGCTTCAAGAAGAAGCTCCGGACAGGCGAACTCGATGATAAAGAAATCGAGATCGAGGTAGTGGATTCAGGCGCGGGCCAACCGGCATTGGAAATTCCCGGCATGCCGGGCGCCTCGGTGGGAATGATCAATCTCGGCGACCTGTTCGGCAAGACCTTCGGACAGCGAAAGCGCACGCGCCGCCTGACCGTGGCGCAGAGTCACGAGGTCCTCTTGGTGGAGGAAAGCGAAAAATTGCTCGATCAGGAGCAGATCGTGCAGGAGGCAATTGGTGAGGTTGAGAACAACGGCATCGTGTTCCTCGACGAGCTCGACAAGATTTGTGCTCGCGGCGAGCGGGCAGGTGCCGATGTCAGCCGAGAAGGGGTTCAGCGTGACCTCTTGCCATTGATCGAAGGAACAACAGTATCGACTAAATATGGTGCAGTCAAAACTGACCATATCCTGTTCATCGCTTCGGGAGCCTTTCACATTGCAAAACCCTCTGACCTGCTGCCCGAGCTACAAGGCCGTCTACCGATAAGAGTCGAGCTGCGGGCGCTGACCGAGGAGGATTTCAACCGCATACTTACCGAACCTGAGGCCAGCCTCATCCGCCAGTACAAGGCCCTATTAGCAACCGAGGGCGTCACCCTCGATTTCACCGACGATGGTGTCGCTGCGATTGCGCGCTTCGCCGCCAGTATTAATGCTTCGGTGGAGAACATCGGCGCTCGGCGGCTACATACGATAATGGAGCGGGTACTGGACGACATCAACTTCGCCGCCACCGACCAGGTGGGCACTAAGCTTGTCATCGATCACGACTATGTGGAACGTCATATCGGTGATCTCGCCAAGAACACCGATCTGTCAAAATTCATTCTTTAATGGGCAGCATGTCGCTGTCGCTCTCGAGAATCAACGATAGCCGTTCGAGATCGCGCTCGCACAGCCGCGAGATCGATGCCGCCAGCCGGTTTGCCAGTTCGGTGGCGCGTGGCGACAGGCCGGTGGTATCCACGGTAACGCGCGGGTGTGACAAGCGGGCCAGTCGCAAGAGTTCCTCGGCATCGTCCATATGACATTGAAGCGTCCAATAATGTGCTGGACTAACGCCCAGCTCGGTCGTCCGGCTTGCCATGCTCAAGGGCCGTAAGAAAGGCACTGGAAACCCCAATGGCCGACGCCATGTCCTTGACCGTCAATCCGCGTTCCGCTCTGAGGTGGCGCAGGTGTCTGCCGAATGGTGTCACCGGAATTTTCGTAGACGGTTGCTGCGACGAATCCTGACATAGAAAGCCCCTCCCCCACCATGCCGTGGATGGGCCGGTTGATAGCCCGCGACATAGGCTCGCATGTCATCTTCGGAAAGCCATTCAGACAGCTTGCGGCGCAACCGGCCTTGGCGTTCTGGCGTGTCGAAATGGCTGCTCCCATGCAGCGTATGGCGGGCAAACGGGGCTGCCCCCTTGCCGGTAATGACCAGTACCAGGCGTCTGCCTTGCGCGGCCGATTCGACCAGAAAGTGCAAAAGTGCGAGACGTGCGGCCTGCACGCCCAGGCCATGCAGATCGAGTCGCGCTTCATATTCGACCTGCCCACGGGTCAGGCGCTGACGCATACGACGATCAAGACCCGTCAGTGGCGGTGATGTCACACGGGGTGTCGAGCCCTGTTTCAGCGTCTTTCCCGGCCGCATCTCGGCGTCTGCCATAGCTGGCAACGCCTTCTCGGGATGCGGTTCCGACTTAACTTCATCACCTATAACATTGACCTTGTTGGGCCGTAGAGGCCCGACGTCGGCTACGGCCTTCGCCCAAATCGCGCGCTCGGCCGCATCAATCTCGCCGCGCCGACTCCTTGGTCCGCGGCGTGTCATCGCCGGTCAAGACCGAGATGGCGGGTCAATATATGTGGCAGCAACACGATGAGGCTGCCCGGCGCCTGCATATGCCCGGCCGGAATGCCTGCTGCCTCACCGGAGCCGAAAAAGATATCGCCGCGTACCGATCCACGAATGGCCGAACCGGTATCCTGGGCAATCATCAGATGACGAAATGGCCTAGTATGGCCTGCATCCGGCACGACCGTGTCAAGCCATAATGGCGTTCCGTAGGTCCAGTAGCGACGATCGATCGCCAAGCTTACCCGCGGTGACAGCCCCACGAGCTCACCCCCCGGCGGTCCCAGCGACGGATCCTGTATCGGCACTTCCCGGAAAAACACAAACGACTCGTTTTCAGCCATCAGCTTGCGGGCAGCGTCCGGATGGGCTGCCATCCAATCCCGTATCGACTGCATGTTAACGTCATCGCGCGGCAGTATATCGCGCTCCGCCAGCAGCCGACCGATGGACGTATAGGGCCTGCCGGACTTGCCCGCATAGGCTAGCCGCATGAATGAACCATCCGGCAGGCGCAAGCGGGCCGAGCCTTGGACGTGCATGAAATAGGCATCGACCGGCGAGGCCATCCAGGCGATTTCCAGACCCCTGCCCGCAAGCGCCCCCGACGCAATTTCTCCGCGCGGTGGATAGGCCTTGGGCTGACCCAGCACAAATCGCCCGTAGCGCAGGCCGGTTTGCGCCTCCGTCGTCGCGTCGAAAGCAATGAGATCCGCGGGTCGACCATAGACCGGAACGGGATACCCGCTAGCGGGCGTGCGACTGCCGGGATATTCCGGCTCGAAATAGCCAGTGATAAGACCGTTTGGGCGTTGCGAATCAACGACGCGGTAGGCGTAAAAGGCCTGCTCGAAATATGCCTGCGCCTCACCAGGCGGAGTAACAAGAGCTTCTTGACAAGTCGTGTGCCAGTCATCCGGCTTACCACCAAAGCTTGAGGCTCGCCGAAAGCCTCGTGCGGTATCCAGTATCTCGCGGCACGAACGCTGAAAGGCGGCGAGTGAGCGGTCCAGGCTCTTGCCCGGCCAGCCAGAAATGGCCTGCCATGACACCGGTTCAAGTATAGGCAAGGGCATTTCGGCCTGAGCGGAAGTGGACGTGGACATAAGCATCATCGCCAGGGTGCAGATCCCCATCAGCCGTTGCCCGAGACCCATTTCGCTTTAGCCCGTTTCCTCGGTCGCGACCAGCTTCCAATTGGGATCGGAAGTGCCGGTATCGCGCTCGAAAGTCCACACGTCAGTGATCGCACTAACCCGTTTGTCATCACCATCGATGATCTCACCCTCACGATTCCGCAGGGCGGTAATCATCTGCGAGAGGATGCGGACAGTCAGCTGCGCCTTGCGCCCGGTGAGTACTGCGTTCACCAGCTCGCACTTGTCGATGCCCACAAAGCGACTTTCGAGGGTTTCGCCACGGGACTGGCGTTCATCGATTGCCTGCGAAAAGCCGCTGTACACCTCGCGCGACAACAGTGGCTTGAGGGACTTGCGGTCATCCTGAGCAAAAGCCGTAACGATCATCTCGTAGGCAATGCGTGCGCCTTCTAGGAAAGTCTTTGGCGAAAAGTTCGGGTCCACGGCCATAATGGCCTCCAAGCCTTTTGCAACATCGGTGCCCTCCTCGGCGTAGCCCTGCCAAACGGGTGGCTGCTCCTCATCTTCATCGGCGATATAAACTGGCTCGTCCTTTGGCTCGCGCGCGGGCAGCGGCACTACGTTATCGTTTGCACGAGCATCCTTTGCCGGCGCGCCGGATACCGGATCGTAACGACGTTCGTGTCCCGTACGGGTGCCCAGCACACTGCGAAGGCGAAAGAATATGAACACCGCAACCGCCAGGATGAGGAGATTCAATGGATCGAAGGCTTGGTTCATGGGCGGGGCGCCACCTTTTCCGTATGCTCGATACCTCGCTTGCCCTTCTTTGGGCGAGCGGGATGAATTCATCGCCGTTCCACTATATATATCTCGTGAGGCCGAAAACCAAACATTCCCGGCAAAACCCATGGCAATACGTTACGGAAGGGCACGAAATTGGCAATGTTTTTGCTTCTGGTGTTTCTGGGGGTGCCAATCATTGAGATTGTCGCCTTCATCAAGGTCGGATCGATGATCGGCCCCGTGCCGACGATTGCCTTGACGATCGCTACTGCCATTGTGGGCGCTGCACTGGTTCGCTATCAGGGCTTTCGCACCCTGATGGCCCTCAAGCAGAATCTGGACAATGGCCAACTGCCGGTGGAACCAGCCATTCACGCCGGTTTCCTGCTTGTCGCAGGCCTATGTCTGCTGACTCCGGGCTTCATCACCGACACCATAGGGTTGATTCTTCTGGTACCTACCGCTCGTCTGGCCATCGCCCGCTGGATTTGGCGCTATATGAATCGGCATGGTGAAGTGACGATTATCGCCGGGCGAAACCATTCGCCCGGTTCGTCACATTCCGAGAACGGACCGATCATTAACCTCGATGCACAGGAAATCGACGGAGAAGATCACTCGCAACAAGGGAGATCGCCGTCGCCGTGGCACAGGAATGGTGGCCCTACGCGGTAGTCTTGCAGTAGCGCCGAAGACGTGTTAGCCAGCGATCGCATTCATCGGCGAGCGCTTGAGAGAGCGTTCGAAGCCTCCATCCAACATACAGATGCGGACATGACCATGGCCAAGGCGACAAAACCAGCGCCCAAGACGGACGCAAAACCCAAGAGCAACAATGGCGGCGAGGCTTCTGCCAAAATGGGTGCGACTGGCACCGCTTCGCTGAAGGCTCCACAGCCGGAGCCAGGCTCGGCGCCGTCCATGAAAATTCTCGGCCAGTATCTGAAAGACCTGTCGTTCGAGAACCCCAATGCGCCACAGTCCATGAATATTCAAAACGGCTCGCCGGACATCAACATCGCGGTCAATGTAAATGCGCGAAATCTGGCGCCCACCGACTTCGAGGTCGAACTGCATCTGGAGGCAAAAGCCACTCACGAAGGCAAGTCCGTATTCGTTGCGGACCTGCTATATGCGGGTGTCTTTAGGCTGGAGAATGTGCCGCAGGAAGCGTTGCATGCGTTGGTTTTGGTCGAGTGTCCGCGCATGCTATTTCCATTCGCACGTCAAGTCCTTGCTGATGCAACTCGCAATGGCGGGTTCCCGCCGCTGATGCTTGATCCGATTGACTTCATGGGTATGTATCAGCGCCGTATTGCCGAGGCTCAGTCTCAAGCCTGAGTTATCTTTTAGTTTTTGCGGATATGACGAAGCCACAAGGCATGACCTCCCAAATTATCAATCAAGAAGTCGTGAGCCATCTCGTCCTTGCACTCAATTCGCGAGGGCAATCGTTCCGGACGTATTGACACGACAGAGATCTCGGTCTTGCTGTTTTGCCTGTCTTGCACAGTCGCCGTCAGTTGCATGACGGTCTGCCGCCCACCGATAAGTGCCAGATAAACTTCTGCTAATAATTCCGCGTCGAGCAGGGCACCATGTTTGTCACGACGCGAATTGTCGATACCATGACGTTTGCACAAGGCATCGAGGCTATTAGGGCCCATTGGATGCATCCGCCGCGCCAAGGTTAATGTATCGATCACCCTGTCATAGTCAAAGCTTGGCAGTTTGAGGCGGGCGAGTTCTGAGTTGACGAAACCCATGTCGAAGGCCGCATTGTGAATGATGAGTGGTGCCTCATCAATAAAGCCGACGAATTCATCGACGACGCTGGCAAAAATTGGTTTGTCACTCAGAAATTCTGTGGACAGACCATGTACCGCAAACGCTTCAGCTGGCATGTTGCGCTCCGGGTTGAGGTAACAATGAAAACTGCGGCCGCTCGGAATATGATTGACTAACTCCAGCATGCCAATCTCCACGATACGATGGCCCGAGGCAGGATCGAGACCTGTTGTCTCGGTGTCGAGCACAATCTCACGCATGGCTTTGTTCCTTCGTAGACGCCTGCCAGAGCAGCGTATCGACAACAGCCCGCACCTGCTCAAACGCGTCGTCTAGACCGCGACTGGTATCGATCACAAAGTCGGCGCGGCTGCATTTATCCTTGTCGGGAATCTGACGTCCCATCAGCAAATGAAGTCTTTCAGGCGTCATTCCAGAGCGCTCAAGTGCCCTAGCGCGCTGCAATTCAGCTGGCGCCGAAGCCACGACAACCTTGTCGACATCATCAAGCCGCCCACTCTCAAACATGAGTGGAATGTCGAGAACTGCCAATTGATGACCATCGGCTCTGGCTGCCTTTAGAAATGTAATTTCCTGTCTGTGAACCAAAGGATGCACAATAGCTTCGAGTTGTTTTAGCGCCTGTGGATTGCCCATCACCCGAGATGCGAGGCGTTCACGGTTGATTGCGCCATTGACAAGTGCTTCCGGAAAGGCTCGAGCAACAGTTTTTACCGCCTTGCCACCCTTTGAATAGAGTCGATGAACGGTCTGATCGGCATCGAAAACTGGGTAACCAAGACGAGCAAACATACGTGCTGTTTCTGATTTTCCCATAGCAATAGAACCTGTGAGACCGATGACTATCATTTTCAGCTGTTGATCCATTTCCAATTCTGCCATTTGCTGGCACCATGACGACGATTTCAATTTGTCATTCGTCCATCACACCTGTGTCGCGTAACATTTGCAAAACGGCCAGCAAAGGTAATCCCAGAATGGAGAAATAGTCACCTTCAATGGATGTGAATAATCGGATTGCCGGTCCTTCAATTTTATAGCCGCCAACACTCGAGGTCAGGTCATCTCCTGCCGCGCTGAGGTAGGCGGCAAGAGCCTCGGAGGAGAATTCACGCATAGTTAGACGGGATCGTTCACGGGTCGTCCAGAATACCGCGCCATTGTGGGCGCCGGCCGCAGCTGTATCAAGCCAATGGGCTTTGCCTCTAAGCATAAGAAGCTGCCGTTGCGCTTCCTGCCGGTCAGCCGGTTTATCGAGCAGCATTTCATCTAAAATGAGGGTCTGATCAGCACCAATAACAAGTGCCTGGGGATATCGTTGTGATACTGAAAGGGCTTTTGCCTGAGCCAAAAGTAGTGCCACATCGCTACTTTGGATCTCGTTTGTCGGATCGCCTGCCAGAGATTTGATTTCACCCTCATCGAGATCGGACGGAATGACATCAAAACTCAAGCGGGCGGCTTCGAGAAGCTTTGCTCTAGAGCGACTAGCTGAAGCTAGGATAATTCTGGCATACGGTTCAATCATGGAATGATCTTGCTGTGCCGTTCGGCGAGAAGGTTGAGGATGGCAGCAGCGGTCTCCTCGATGGAGCGGCGGGTCACATCGATGACTGGCCAGTTGTGTCGCGTGAACAACTTTTTTGCGGTGAGGAGTTCCGCAGTGATTGCTTGGCGATTGACATAATAGGTCTCCCGGGTTTCATTCAGAGTAATCAGGCGGTGGCGGCGGATCTGTGAAATGCGTTCGGCAGAAGCTACGAGTCCAACAATTAGCGGGTGAGTGACAACTTCCAACTGGGGAGGATGTGGCACGCCGGGCACCAACGGAATGTTGGCTGTTTTTATGCCACGGTTGGCAAGATAAATACTGGTCGGTGTCTTGGAGGAACGGCTAACACCGACGAGGATAATGTCTGCAGCATCCAGATCGTCCACGTGTTGGCCATCATCGTGGATGAGTGTGTAGTTGAGGGCATCCATCCGGCGGAAATACTCGGCGTTGAGTGTGTGCTGTCCGCCGGGATGAGGACGAGACTCCGTCTTCAGATATGCAGCGAGACTGTTAATTACCGGATCAAGAACGGAGATAGTGGGAATGGCTAATGCTATGCAATGGCGTTCCAATTGCTGTTGCAGAGGCTTGTCAGCTATTGTGAATAGCACAATACCCGGCTGCCTTTCAATTTCGATCAGCGCTCGTTCCAGTTGCTTCAACGTTCGCACTAGAGCGTACATATGCTCGATGGGCTGATAGTCGGCATAATACGCCGTAGCTGCGCGGGCAACGGTGCTGAGGGTTTCACCAGTCGCGTCGGAAACCATATGCATGTGAAAGTACTGACGGTCAGGCATGGGTTGCGACAAATAGGGGATACGGTTGGGATCTATTGTGGATAATGGAATCGGCAGCGGCAAGCGCGGGGACGTCAATGATGCAAGCCATGACGTTATCCAATCGGGGCCGGTCTGTGAACACTCCTTATGCGAGCGACTGGAAAAGTTGCTCAATGAGATTTCGCAGTAAAGAAGTTGTGGGAAAATTGTGTATAAGTATTCTGTAATTCATTGTAACTCATTGAATTTAAAGTAAAAAATATGAGCTTTTTGGGTTATGATCAAAACTTCCGATTATGTTGTACAAAAGAGAAACCTGAGAGCAAAATTGGGGACAATTATAATCCCCGATTCCTTCCCAACAACAACATCAACAAAGAATAAGAGTTCAATTTTGATTGTAAGGAAAGCTAAGCTGTGAACGCTCCATTGAAATCTGATTCAAAATCACTCCTTGATGTGTTGAACCATCGGTATCCGAAGCGTCGCCCGATCTGGTTTATGCGTCAGGCAGGCCGTTATCTCCCGGAATATCGAGCATTACGTGAGAAGGCTGGGTCCTTTCTTGATCTCTGTTATGCGCCGGAGTTGGCGGCAGAGGTAACGCTACAGCCACTGCAGCGGTTCGATCTCGATGCGGCTATTCTTTTTGCAGATATATTGCTTGTGCCACAGAAAATGGGGTTGGAGCTGGAGTTTGTGCAGAATGAAGGGCCGAAAATTGAATTAGTTCGGAGTAGAGAAGATGTGGTTCGTTTGGATTCGGTTGGAGCTGCTGGAAAGCTAGAGGCTATTTACGAGACTGTGAAAGTGGTGCGTCGGCAATTAGCTAGCGATGTAGGGTTGATCGGATTTTGTGGGGCGCCTTGGACTGTTGCGAGTTATCTCATCGAAGGCGGCAGTTCAACTGATCGGTCATTGGCCCGACAGGCAGCCTATGAGGCTGAGTGGTTTGGATTGCTAATAGATAAACTTGTTGAGGTATCGACAGCTTATTTGGTTGAGCAAGTGAAGGCCGGGGTGGAAGTGGTTCAGATTTTTGATAGCTGGGCTGGTGACCTACCGGCTAGCTTACGACGGCAATGGTGTGACGAGCCAGTTCGTCGAATTGTATCGGGTTTGCACGATGCCGGATGCGATGTACCGGTGATCGGATTTGCGCGTGGTGTCGGAGCAGGACAAGTTGAGTTTGCCGAACATACAGGGGTTGCTGCAATAGGGCTTGAGTCGAGCATAGATGCAAAGTGGGCTGTACAAGCTATCGGTGCGAATGTTGTGTTGCAGGGCAATATCGATCCTGTTGCCGTTATAGTTGGTGGGCCGCGGTTGGAGGCTGAGGTCAATGGGTTGCTGGATGCGGTACCGGTGGAACGGCATATAGTGAATTTAGGGCATGGGATGCGGCCGGAGACACCGCTTGGGCATGTAGCAGATCTTATAGATTTAGTGCGGGCACGTGATGCGGTAGATTTTGTCGATGTATGAGTGGCTAAAGGCGCTGCACGTGATTGCCGTTATAGCTTGGATGGCAGGTCTTTTGTATCTTCCACGTCTGTTCGTTTATCACTGCGAGGCTGAAGAAGGTGGGGTGCAGTCGGAAACCTTTAAGGTTATGGAACGTCGTTTGTTCAGAGGCATTATGATGCCGGCAATGTTGGCGACGTGGGTGCTGGGGCTTGCGATGGTTGCGTTGTCAGCAGGCGGGGCGCTGTCGGGTGGCTTCTCGATGTGGGCGAAACTGTTGCTGGTGGTGGTGCTGACTGGCGTGCATGGGCTGCTGGGCGTGCACGTGCGGGAATTCGCAAAGGATCATAATGCTTATTCGCAGCGTTATTTCCGCATTCTGAACGAAGTGCCGACGGTGTTGATGATGGGGATCGTGATCCTGGTTGTCGTGCGGCCGTTCTGAGGCGCTTGGCCGCATGGCTTGGGAATCTCGGGTGTTTCCTCGGGATTGGATTTCTGATAAAGAGTCTGCTGTTGTGCTGGTAAGAGGATTAGATCCCAACTGATTCTCCCGCACGGGGATGTTTGCAGCCTGCTTTACATCCTTTTCGTCGGCAAGATCCCTCTCGCTTCGTGGCTTGTTTCCAGAACCTGGCAGCCGATACCTTTCCCCCGGTGGATTGTCCCTGAACGGATTGTAAAATGACCGAAATTTCTGAACTTAAAAGCATTAAACTACACGCTCTGAAGGAAAAGAGCGCGGCTGAATTGCTGGCGCTTGCCGAGGAGTTAGAAGTTGAGAATGCCAGCGCATTGCGAAAGCAGGAGCTGATGTTCGCCATTCTCAAGAATCTTGCCGCACGCGGGGTCGACATCATTGGTGAGGGGGTTGTGGAGGTTCTGCAGGACGGCTTTGGGTTCCTTCGCTCGCCGGATGCGAACTACCTAGCGGGTCCAGACGACATATATGTCAGTCCCAGCCAGATCCGGCGTTTTACATTGCGTACCGGCGATACGGTGGAAGGAGACATTCGTAGCCCGCGCGATGGCGAGCGATATTTTGCGTTGTTGAAGGTAAACAGCATCAATTTTGAAGATCCTGAGCAAACCAAGCATAAAATCCATTTTGATAATTTGACGCCTCTCTACCCTGATGAGCGGTTAGAGATGGAAATCAAGGATCCTACCAAAAAGGACTTTTCAGCTAGAGTAATTGATTTGGTTGCGCCTTTGGGTAAGGGTCAGCGTGGCCTCATCGTCGCCCCGCCGCGTACCGGCAAGACTGTTCTGCTGCAGAATATTGCGCATTCGATCACGAGCAATCACCCCGAGTGCTATCTCATTGTGTTGCTGATCGATGAGCGACCGGAAGAAGTGACGGATATGCAGCGTTCGGTGAAGGGTGAGGTGATTAGTTCGACGTTCGATGAACCTGCGGTTCGGCATGTCCAGGTGGCAGAGATTGTGATCGAGAAGGCTAAGCGCCTAGTTGAGCATGGACGGGATGTAGTAATTTTGCTCGACTCTATCACGCGGCTGGGGCGTGCTTACAATACGGTTGTGCCGTCGTCCGGAAAGGTACTGACTGGCGGTGTTGATGCGAATGCATTGCAGCGGCCTAAGCGGTTCTTCGGTGCGGCGCGCAATATCGAGGAGGGAGGGTCGTTGACGATCATTGCGACGGCCTTGATCGATACCGGCAGTCGCATGGACGATGTGATTTTCGAAGAGTTCAAAGGCACCGGAAATTCGGAGATTATCCTTGACCGAAAGGTAGCGGACAAGCGGGTCTTTCCCTCGTTGGATATCTTGCGTTCGGGTACTCGCAAGGAGGAGCTGCTGGTTCGACCGGATCTGCTTAAAAAGATGTACGTGTTGCGCCGCATTCTAAATCCCATGGGCACGGTCGATGCCATCGAATTCCTGCTCGACAAGCTGCGTCAGACCAAGAGCAATAGCGATTTCTTCGACTCGATGAATGCTTAGCGTTTGGGTGAGGATAATCCGATCATCGTCAATACGGTGATAATGTCTACTGGTCGGCTCACGGGTAGCGAACAGGTTTCACCGCGGCAGATATAGAGGCAGGCCCCTCCGACTGGTGTGGGTTTGCCGTGCGCAGCGTGTCGTACCGGGAGCTCGCCCGAGTTGTGTATGTTCACAACAAGGTGGTTAGGTAGTGGGTAGGCGAGAAGCGCATTCCGAAGGTTGTGCGCTTCCGCCTCGTGGTTGGGTGCTGAGAGAATGATAATCTGGATAAGATCGGTCATGTCCTGGAAGCTGGATAGGAACGAGGCGTGAGCGATCAGGTTGCGCTTGACGGCTCCGGCAAAGGCATTGTGGATCTGTCGAGTCCGGTCGCGATAGACATCCTTGCCGGTTAGCACGTGAAGCTTTGTTAAATTCGACAGCATGACCGCATTGGCGTTTGGGGTGGCATCATCATGGGCAAACTTCGGGCGGATGATGAGATTGTCGTCTGAGGATGAAGCAAAAAAATATCCTCCCGTCTCGGAATCCCAATGATGATGTTCCAGGGCGTCAAAGAGTTTTTCGGCCTGAGATATCCAACTCCTGTGACCTGTGGCTTCGCACAGTAAGATAGCGGCAGTGATCAGATTGGCGTATCCGTCGGCAGTAGCCGGGTGACGTATCTTACCGGCACGCCAGGTGTGATGGAGAGTAACCACCCGATTGAGGCCGCCTGCCAAGTTGTGAGAGCAGACCTTATGCTCCGTCGTTATTGGCGTCGGTAACGACGTCGTATCGAGCGGGAGCGCGGTATGCGGCATGAGGTGATTGTTGGCGTTGAGCGGCGGCGGCGTTGGTCGGACGAGCAGAAGCTGTCGATGGTGATGGAGGTTGGCGTTCTGGGTGCGACGGTTGCGGAGGTCGCTCGGCGGCACGATCTGACGCGTCAGCACATCTACCAATGGCGCCGGGAGCTTCGGCGCAAGGGGCTCTGGCCCTGTTCGGGGGAGGCAGTTTTCCTGGCGCTCGACGCGCCCCGGGAGGATTTCGGCGCCGGTGAACCGCCGCGGTGCGAAGCAGCTCTGGTCGAGATTGTGTTGCGTAATGGCCGTGAGCTGCGTTGCCGTGGCGGGATCGGGGATGCGGACCTCGCCCGGCTGATCCGGTTGGTGGAGACGGCATGATCGGTCCGGGCACCGGGGTCCGCGTCTATCTCGCCTGCGGCACGACCGACATGAGGAAGGGGATCGCGGGGCTGGCGGCTGTGGCACAGGATGTCCTGCGGCAGAAGCCGGCGAACGGCGCGGTGTTTGCCTTCCGGGGTCGTCGTGGTGACCGGCTGAAGCTCCTCTATTGGGACGGCCAAGGGTTCTGTCTCTACTACAAGATCCTGGAGAAGGGGCGGTTCCCTTGGCCGTCGGTGGCCGACGGAACGGCCCGCTTGACCTCTGCACAGTTGGCCATGCTGTGGGAGGGGATTGACTGGCGGCGGCCGCATTGGGGCGCCCCACCGGCCCGGGTGGGGTGATTTATCTCTCTGATTCCGCTTGTTTTTATGGCACAGCACCGAGGGATATGGTAGCCAAGGGCATGTCGCACGCCCCCGCCGATTTGTCCGATGATCCGGCCGCCTTGAAGGCCATGATCGCCGCCTTGCAGGCGGAGAACGGCAGGATGTCGGCGACGCTGCGCGCGCACGATCTGCTGATCCAGTCGCTGCGCCTCCGCATCGCCAAACTGCAAAAGCAGAGGTTCGGGGCGAGCTCGGATAGGATCGAGCGCGATATCGAGCAACTCGAGTTGGCGCTCGAGGATCTCAAGGTGGCGCTCGCCGAGGCCGACGACAGCCCGGCCGATGAGAGTGCTGACGCGGAAGACACCGCCCCCAACGTCGCCGAGCAGACGAAACCCCGCCGCCGGCCGCGCGTGTCCGAGGGTACGCCGCGCGAGCGCCGTGAACTGGACCCCGGCGAGACCTGCCCCGACTGCGGCGGTAGCCTGCGCGTCGTCGGCGAGGACGTGAGCGAATTGCTCGACATGATCGCCGCCCGGCTCAAGGTGATCGAGATCGCCCGGGTGAAGAAGTCCTGCCGGTGCTGCGAAAAGATGGTGCAATGCCCGGCCCCCAGCCGTCCGATCCCGGGCAGCATGGCGGGACCCGGCCTGCTGGCCTACGTTCTCACCTCCAAGTTTGACGATCACTTGCCCCTCTACCGCCTGAACGAGATCTTCGCCCGGATGGGCGCCGACATCCCGGACACCACGCTGGTCGACTGGTGCGGGCGGGCGATGAAGACCCTGCAGCCGCTGATCGAGCGGATCGAAGCCGAAGTCATGGCCAGCGATCTGCTGCATGCCGACGACACCCCGATCCGGGTGCTCGACCGGTCACGACGCGACAAGGGGCTGGGCAAGGGCGTCAGGCAGGGCCGCATCTGGACCTATGTCCGCGATCAGAGGCCATGGTCCGGCACGGCGCCGCCCGGCGCGGTCTACTACTTCGCGCCTGACCGCAAGGGTGAGCATGTTCGAGCCCATCTGCGCAACAGCGGCGGCATCCTGCAGGCGGACGCCTATCCGGGGTTCAACGACCTCTATGAGCAACAGGCCGACGGATCACCACAGTTCCGCGAGGCCGCGTGCTGGGCTCATCTGCGCCGCGACTTCCATGACGTCTGGACGGGGACGAAGTCCGAGATCGCCAGGGAGGCTCTCGATCGGATCGGCGCCCTCTACGACATCGAGCGCGAGATCGCTGGACAACCAGCCGCGGTACGGCTCGCCGTGCGCCAGGAGCGGAGCAGGCCGAAGGTGGATGCGTTCCGGAAATGGGCCGAGCAGCAACTGACGCGCATCCCCGGCAAGAGCGACCTGGCCAAGGCCTTCCGCTACGGCCTGAGCCGCTGGCCGTCCTTCTGCCTGTTCCTCGAGGATGGCCGCGTCGCCATCGACAACAACGCGGCCGAGCGCGGAATGCGCCCGATCGGCGTCGGCCGCCGCAACTGGCTATTCGCTGGCTCGGACACCGGCGGGGAGACCCTGGCACGGGCGCTCACCGTCATCGAGACGGCGAAGATGAACGGTCTCGACCCACAGGCCTATCTGGCCGACGTCCTTGACCGCATCCACGATCACAGGAACAACCGGCTCGACGACCTGCTGCCCTGGAACTGGGGCCCTCGGGCCTCCCGCCAGAGCAAAGCCGCCTGATGGGACGGGACACTCGCATCTACGCGATCGGCTACGTGTCGGAGATGACCGGCGAGAACCTCGAGCTCCTGGAGCAGATCGCCACCAACCTGGACAACATCGACTACGGCGAGGTGATCGATGTCGCCATCGGCCCGGACAGCAGCGTCACCGCATTCACGGGCCGGGGCATCGAAAGCCTGCAGGAGTTCATCGCCAACGTCCGAACCTGGCCCGGCGGCATCCGGCAGTTCCTCATCGACCAGGACTGCGACCCGGACATCATCGAACGCATCATCGCCGACGAGCCCACGTAGCAACCGGGCGGTTACGATGGAGACTTCCGTCGTGCCATAGTAGGGACATGACCGCCTCGAAGGCGTTGGCGGCGATAGCTGACCAAGCAGGCTTGGCGAGTAGCAGGCTGGCTTCTGCAAGAGCGCCAATCATCAGGCCGTTCCAGTCAGCTAGAACCGTATCATCGCAACCTGGGCGGGTGCGGATCTGGCGGTGTTCGAATAAGGTGTGACGCGCGGCCTTGAGATTCGCTTCGATGGTTGGACTGAGCATATTGGGATGATTGAGGCGGTTGAGAATGTTGTGGCCGTCGAAATTACCTGGTTGCGTCACGTCGTAGATTGTCTTGAATGTGAATGCTGATTCCGGAGAGAGCAGGCGTTCGATCTCGTCGGCGCTCCAGACGTAGAACTTGCCCTCCTCGCCTTCGGAATCGGCGTCATAACTGGCGGCGAAGGCTCCTTCTGCGGTCAGCATTTCCCTTATTGTCCAAGCTACAGTCTCTTCGATTCGTATCCGGAACAAATCGTCGGGACCGCTCAACCAATGGCGGGCAAGAAGACCAATGAGTTGGGCATTGTCGTAAAGCATCTTCTCAAAATGTGGCACAAGCCAATGGGCGTCCACACTGTAGCGCGCAAAGCCTCCCCCGAGGTGGTCGTAGATGCCGCCTTGGCAGATATGGCGCAGGGTGACATCTAGGGCATTTTGGCTGGTGGTGTCGCCAGAGGTTAGAGCGTGGCGGCGCAAAAGTTCGAAAATGGAGCATTGGGGAAATTTGGGAGCGCCCCGCAATCCGCCATTCTGGAAATCTATGGCGGCGACCAGATGCGTGGCGGCGTCGGGAATGAGATCAATTGTTAGATCGCTGGTGGCAGCGGGTGGGGATTGTGAGAGCGCTTCGAGGAGAGTCGCACGATTGCTGTCGACCTTGGGGCGCTCGTTACGCCAAATGCGAGCGATCTCTGTGAGTACATGGTGGAAACTGGGGCGGCCATACCGCGTTTCGGGTGGGAAGTAGGTACCCCCCCCCAGAATGGTGTTCCATCGGGGGAGAGAAATATGGTGAGAGGCCAGCCGCCATGCTCGCCCAAGGCATGGAGGGCATCCATGTAGATCTTGTCGACATCGGGGCGCTCCTCGCGGTCGACCTTGATATTGATGAAATGCTTGTTCATGAGTTGAGCAATCTCGGTATCCTCGAAACTCTCATGGGCCATTACATGGCACCAGTGACAAGCGGCATAACCGATAGACAGAAGCACCGGCTTGTCCTCTGTACGGGCACGGGCGAAGGCATTGTTGCCCCAAGGTTGCCAATGAACAGGGTTGTCTCGATGCTGGAGAAGGTATGGGCTGGTTTCGTGCCTGAGAAGATTTTGGTTCATAGGCCATTTTGGCACGAGGCAGGCGTGCGGTCGACAAGCATCGCAGTAGGCTAGGCAGAAAACAATATAGATTCGATTCCGTAACAAGCTGGTTGACGCCGGCAAGATTGATAGAGGAATTGCGGTGTGAGCACCATTTATGCCCTTTCCAGTGGAGCAGGCTTGGCCGCGATAGCGGTAGTGCGTGTTAGCGGCTCGCGCGCTGGTGAGGTAGTGAAGGCGTTAACTGGTGGCATACCCAAAGCCCGGAGGGCAACGGTGCGCCGGCTGCGCAATCCCGACAGTCTAAGTGAAATAATTGACCAAGCACTGGTACTATGGATGCCGGGCCCGCGGAGTTTCACTGGCGAAGATATGGTCGAGTTTCACGTGCATGGAGGTCGTGCGGTTGTCGCGGCGCTGATGGGTGTGCTGTCGCGACAGGGCCTGAGGCTGGCAGAAGCAGGCGAGTTTACCCGACGGGCGTTCGAAGCCGGCCGACTTGATCTGACGGCGGTGGAAGGGCTTGCTGATCTTGTTGCGGCCGAGAGCGAGGCACAACGCGAACAGGCGCTATTTCATCAGCAGGGGGGTGCCGCTGCTGTCTTCGATGACTGGCGGCGGGCGTTGCTGGCAATGCTCGCACGATTTGAGGCGTCGATCGATTTTGCAGAAGAAGAGGATGTGGCGACTGCAGCGCTTGCGGACGTTGATAAGCGGCTGGCGATGCTGGAGAGGGAAATGCGCGATGCACTTGCAAGCGCGCATCGAGGCGAGAGGATCCGGGAAGGAGTGCGCGTGGTTATCGCGGGCCCGCCGAATGCCGGGAAGTCGACTTTGCTGAACCGGCTTGCCGGACGAGAAGCAGCGATTGTTTCGCATTTTCCCGGCACTACGCGTGACGTGATTGAGGTGCATCTCGAATTGGAGGGGATGCTGGTGGTGCTTGCTGACACGGCTGGCGTGCATGCGAGGGCGATTGATGTGGTCGAGGCAGAGGGTATGGCCAGGACCCGTAGACGACTGGCAGAGGCCGATGTGGTGTTATGGGTCGAAGCGCCAGACTCGCTGGCAGATGACGTTCAGAGAATATTCGATTCGCCTACGTTACGAATATGGAACAAAATGGACTTGGGTATGCCGAGTGGCGAGGGAAAGGATGACTGGGGTGTGCGGATTTGCGCGCAATCGGGTGTTGGGGTGGATGATCTGGTGGCGCGGCTTACCACGATGGTGGCGGAGCACTATGGGCGGCGCGAGCCAGCTCTTGTAACGCGCGAACGCCAGCAGCGAATGCTGAAGGAGTGCTGCGATGAGCTCGATAGGGCACGACAGGTGACGGGCGGCGGCGTAGAGCTAGAGGCTGAGCACATAAGACTGGCAGCACGAGCGCTGGGGCGCCTGACTGGTCGTATTGATGTTGAGGAACTGTTGGGGACCATCTTCGCCGAATTCTGTATCGGAAAGTAGGCTGGTGTCGGGAATTGTTTCACGTGAAACGGCCCATCGTGGCAGGTAGTCTGGCTTGAAAATGGTAGGCGTGATAGGGGACAACCGTCCGACAGTGCGGCAGGCGGCAGCTATTGCATGAAAACGAGTGAAACTTTCGACGTTATCGTGGTGGGCGGCGGACATGCTGGGGTCGAGGCGGCATCGGCGGCGGCACGTTGCGGCGCGCAGGTGGGCCTTGTTACCCATAGGTTTGCCAGTATTGGTGAAATGTCGTGCAACCCGGCAATTGGTGGGCTGGGCAAGGGCCATCTGGTGCGCGAGGTTGATGCACTTGACGGATTGATGGGCAGAGTCGCGGACGCGGCCGGCATTCAGTTCCGGTTGCTCAACCGATCGAAAGGACCGGCAGTGAGGGGTCCGCGGGCTCAGGCTGACCGGAAGCTCTATCGATTGGCGATGCAGGAAGCGGTACGAGCGGTTGATGGACTTGAGGTGATCGAGGCGGTAGCCGAAGATCTCCTGTGGTCCGGGAGCGGGCAGTTGGGCGGCATCAGGACGGCTGATGGGCAGGAAATACGGGCCGGGGCCGTGGTTCTCACGACAGGCACCTTTCTTGGTGGAATGATCCATATTGGCGAAAGGCGCATGCCTGCAGGTCGGTTTGGTGAAGCGCCGGCGCTCAGTCTGCCGAACAGTCTGAAACGAGCGGGCCTGGAACTTGGGCGCCTCAAGACTGGCACGCCGCCACGCCTCGACGGGCGTACGATCGACTGGGGTGGCCTGGACATCCAACGAGGCGATGATCCGCCAGTGCCGTTCTCGTTTCTGACGAAACGCATTACGACACCCCAGATCAATTGCCATATCACCCGGACCACTGCGGCAACGCACGAACTGATCGCGGCAAATATCCATCGCTCGCCGGTTTATTCAGGCCAGATAGAAGGTACGGGCCCGCGCTATTGTCCTTCAATCGAGGACAAGGTCGTGCGATTCCGGGAACGCCGGGCGCATCAAATTTTTCTCGAACCGGAAGGTCTCGATGACCCAACGATCTACCCCAACGGGATATCGACAGCGTTGCCGGAAGAGGTGCAACTAAAACTAATTGCCAGCATACCTGGATTGGAGCGGGCACAGATGCTGCGGCCCGGCTATGCCATCGAATACGACTTCGTCGATCCTCGGTGCTTGAACCGCGGCCTTCATGTGAAACGGGCGGCGGGATTGTTCCTTGCCGGACAGATCAATGGAACAACGGGGTATGAGGAAGCCGCGGCGCAGGGGCTGGTGGCAGGACTCAACGCGGCGCGCCACGCGGCGGGCATGGATGTGCATGTCTTCGGTCGCGATGAGGGGTATATCGGGGTGATGGTCGACGATCTTGTCACGAAAGGCGTGAGCGAGCCCTATCGAATGTTTACGTCCAGGGCCGAATATCGGTTAACTCTGAGAGCAGATAATGCAGATCAGCGCCTCACCGGGGTGGGCCGCGAGCTGGGACTGGTAGGCAGCCAACGCGCTGAAGTGTTTCGGCAGCGTGTAGCTGTGCTTGAATGCCTGAGATCGGCTGCACAAGAATGCAGGCTGACGTCCTCAAAGGCAGCGCGCCTTGGAATGCTGGTTAATCAGGACGGGCAGTGGCGTTCGGCTTTGGCGCTGCTTGCCCTGCCGGGCGTGACCGTGGGTCGTGTGCAGGAGATCTGGCCGGATCTACGACGGTATCCCGACTGGGCGTTCGAGCAGCTTGAGGTCGATGCCCTTTACTCTGGTTACCTTGAACGGCAGATCAGTGACATCGAGCGTGGTCGTAAAGACGAGGGTATGGCGGTGCCGGCTGACTTGGAATACAGCGCTATACCAGGGCTTTCCACCGAGATCAGGGAGAAACTGCAACGGGTACGGCCTGACACATTGGGCCAAGCCGGTCGGATTGATGGTATGACACCGACTGCGCTTACGCTGCTGCTGGCATATGTCAAAAGGCGGCGGTTGGAACAAAGCGCATGAGTGTGCCCTCCGAGGCTGAGTTGAAGCAGCTTGCTGGGGTAAATGTTTCACGTGAATCACTGGTGAGACTGGCGGATTATGTGGCGCTGCTGCGCCGGTGGCAGGCCCACATCAACTTGATTGGCGGGTCTACTGTCAATGATATCTGGAAACGCCATATCGCCGATGCCCTGCAATTGATGCCCTTGGCGGATGAGAAGCCGAGGGCAATAGTGGACCTCGGTTCTGGGGCGGGGATTCCAGGGTTGCCGCTAGCTCTCGCGTGGGAGCCAGTGGGTTCGGTGTTTGTGCATCTCATCGAAAGTAATGGCAAGAAGGCCGCGTTTCTGCGCGAGGTGTTGCGCGTTATCGAACTCCCAGGCGAGGTCCATGAGATGCGGATCGAAGCCGTAATCCCGACAACCTTAAGCCCGCTTCCGCGAGTGGTAGTCGCAAGGGCGGTGGCGCCGCTCTCAAAGCTGCTAGGGTTGGCTAAGCCTTTTGTGGATAATGGGGCGGTTTGCCTATTTCATAAGGGACAAGATGTGGACGATGAATTGACCGAGTCCACAAAATGCTGGAGAATCTCCTATCGCACGCATGCGAGTCGCCTACAAGGCGGTGGCTCGATTGTCGAAGTCAAGGAGATCGAGGTTGTCACCAAACCCGAATAGTTCGACTGTGTTCATGGCGCCGCGCATTCTTGCCATTGCCAACCAGAAGGGAGGTGTTGGCAAGACGACGACGGCCATCAATCTTGGCACCGCTTTGGCGGCTGTGGGTGAGAACGTGCTGATAGTCGATCTCGACCCGCAAGGGAATGCCAGCACAGGTCTGGGAATCGCGCGCCGGTCAACCCAGTTGTCGAGCTACCATGTCCTGATTGGCGAGGCGACTTTGACAGATACGATCGTCGGTTCGGGAATTCCGAGACTTGATTGCGCGCCTTCAACGCTGGACCTGCTGGGGGCTGAGCTGGAACTGTCCGGGCTTGAGCGCAAAACCCACCGCCTTGACGATGCCATCGGTATGCTCGGCCGCGACTTGATTCGGAAACGTAACTATACTTACATCCTGCTCGATTGCCCGCCATCACTCAATCTTCTCACGATCAACGCATTGACTGCAGCAGACGCCATTTTGGTCCCGCTGCAATGTGAATTCTTTGCCCTAGAGGGCTTGAGCCAACTCCTTAAAACAGTGGAGCGGGTGCGAGCCACTCTAAATTCACGGCTCACTATTCAGGGCGTTGTGCTGACCATGTTTGATCGACGCAATTCACTTTCGGAACAGGTGGCCCAGGACGTCCGAGGTGTACTCGGGGAGAAGGTGTATCAGACGGTCATACCGCGCAATGTGCGCGTGTCGGAAGCGCCATCCTATGGAAAGCCCGTATTGCTCTACGACAGCCAATGCGCTGGAAGTCAGGCCTATATCCGTCTTGCTTCAGAAATAATCCGGCGCGAACAACAGCTGCGGGCAGCATGATTGATTCGTGACCGAAACGAGTGGCTCATGGCCGAAATGATTCGCTAGCGCAGGATAGCCAGCATGACACTACAACAAAAGCGACGCCTAGGCCGCGGTCTTGCCGCCCTGATCGGTGATGATGCTTCAGAAGATAGCTTGGGGATGGACGCACGACATTTGCGTTATGTGCCCATCGAACTGCTATTTCCCAATCCATACAATCCGCGCAAGACATTTCGCGAGGAGGATCTCGACGACCTTGCCCGCTCGATTCGCGACAAGGGGGTACTGCAGCCGCTGGTGGCCAGGCCGCTTGGTGACGGTCAGAGTTATGAGATAGTGGCAGGCGAGCGCCGCTGGCGGGCCGCCCAGAACGCGGGAGTCCACAATCTGCCGGTATTGATCCGCGAACTATCCGATGGTGAGACGCTTGAAATTGCTCTTATCGAGAACATCCAGCGCAGTGACCTTAACGCCATCGAGGAAGCGCACGGTTATGCGCAACTCATGAACCAGTTCGCTTACACGCAGCAACAGCTTGCTGAGGCCGTTGGAAAGAGTCGCAGCCACGTCGCCAACACCATGCGACTGCTCGGCCTGCCCGATGCTGCGCGGGCGAGGGTTGAGGAGGGTGTTATCTCCGCTGGTCATGCGCGCGCGTTGATTGCTACAGAAAATGCTGATGACTTGGCTGAGAAGATTATCCAACTTGGCCTTACAGTGCGCGAGGCCGAGCAACTTGCGAGGCAGTCTCAAGCTAACGCAACCCCCGCCCGAACCAAGCGCAAGGCCGAGAAATCGGCCGATATCCGTTCGGTGGAACGCGAAGTTGGGAATGCTCTCGGGCTTAAAGTGGAAGTTGTCGACAGGGGTAGGTCAGGAGGGCAGGTGGTCATCCGCTACAAGACACTCGAGCAGTTCGATCTCATTCGCCGCCGCCTGACTCGTTCTGACTGAAGTGCACAACCATCAGGTCTTTCGTGCCCGTTGTGCTCGTATGATCAAGGCGAGAAAGGCTCGTTCGGCGATGACGCGATCAAGCTGGTTGAACCGTCGAGTCTGGAGGATGGCTTCAAATACAGTGTCTGCGGCAACCTGGATACGCTCGGGCGACCACACACGTAGCTGCTGCGCGTGCGAAGATTGACGCCGATAAAAGATCGATGGCCTGGCGGAGCGCACCGCCCGATCGGGCCCAACCTTTGCCGCTGCCGCCTGCAGGCTTCGCAATCGCGCGATGTGATTGGCTAGTGCCGACAACAACGCACCCGGATAGGCGCCAGCATCGTCAAGTTCATCCATCGTGTGCATCGCCACATCGGAACGGCCCTCCATAACCGTGTCCATTAGGCGATCGATGGTACCGGTCTGACCGTCACTACACACCGCCTCGACATCTTCCAGCCCGATAGAAGCTTGGCCTTGGCAAAACGTTATCAGCTTGTTCACCTCGGAGCGCGCCTGCATGCGGTCGTTGCCGAAGCGCACGCACAGAAACGCCAAAGCCTCGGAGTCGATTGTGAAACCCTGGTCTGTGAGGACGCCGGAAATCATGCTGGCGAGACTGTCAGTCTCCTCCTCGTAGCAGGCGATCGCCAGGCCCACGTCGGATTTCTCAATCAGGACACGAAGTGCGCTGGACTTGGTGAGAGCAGTCGATTCGACGACCACGACGCCAGCGACAACCAGGCTCTCCACGAGAGAACCCAGAGCTCTGGTCGTTGCCGAGCTCGCATCCGTCACCCAAACGGTTCGGGTGCCGCCACCGAAAGATATGCCATTGACCTCGTCGATAAGACGACCCGGATCTGCAGCAATGTCCTCCTCGCCGAGGCGCGTAACGGTGAAGGGATCATCATCGCTACCAGCCAATCCGATGACGATAGTACGCGCAGTTTCACGAACCCTACCCGTGTTCGGGCCGTAGACCAGAAATACTCGGGTAGGGCCATCACGATTGCGCAGAACCCCCGGTAGTCTTTCGAGCTTCAGGATTCCCATGCGCTGCGCTAGCTACTCTCTCAATGGTTAGAGAAATAAGCCGCAAGGCGCGTGCGGATATCAAGAGCCACTTCATCGGCGGCACGCTCTTCAGCGTTGGTGCGCGCCTGCTGGTTGGCGAAGGGTACCCCCGTGCGATCATAGGAGACGTAGGAAAAGGTCTTGCCGGAGTAAACGGACTTGCCGTTGGAGATGTCGACAAGATCGAAGCCAACTGTCAGCCGGTAACTCCGGCGCAAGACATCGGTGTTTTGTGCCTCTACCGCATCTTCCTCGCTTGTCTTGGGTGTCATATCGAAGCGGTACCTGGTGATCGCATTTGTGCCGACCGGCGCCGAGGCCGAGAGTATGGCATTACGAATCAACTGGCCGGCGCGTGTCGACTGTTCGGGTATGTTCACGCTGGCCAGTTTGGCCGACACCGATTCTCCCGCCAGCCTGGAGGTGCCGTAAAGTGGCTTGAACCCGCAACCTGAAAGCAGCACGAGCGCGACCGCGCAGGCCAGTCCTTGCAGCAATCTCGGCATAGTCATCCCGTCACGATATTGACAATGCGATCCGGTACGACAATGACCTTGCGCACTCGGAGCCCCGACAAGGCCCGTGCGACATTATCGACCTTCAAAGCGGCGGCTTCAACATCTTCCTTAGCGGCACCCAGGGGCATGACGAGTTCGCCTCGGCGCTTACCGTTCACCTGTATGGCAAGTGTCACCGCGTCCTCACGCACCAATTCAGGATCGGCCGTGGGCCATGCCGCCATGGCGGTCATGCGGTCGCCTCCGAGGCGCATGGCACATTCCTCGGCAAGGTGCGGCATCATGGGCGCAAATAAATGAACCAGCGCATTGGCCGCCTCATGTAGGGCGAAGTTCGTTGCCTCCGCATCGCCCGCTTCTCCGAGACAGGACGCCAGCGCATTGGCCAGTTCATAGATGCGGGCAATCGCGCGGTTAAAGCGCAAATGCTCGAGATCGTTACTGACGGCGGCGATGGCACGGTGGGTCTGGCGGCGCAGATCAAGCCCGGCTGGCGACATCGCGGAGCCGCTGGTGTCAGGCAGTCTTGCAGGCTGTGGCCGCCGGGCGACTTCGCCGATAAGCCGCCACAGCTTCTGGGTAAACCGCGAAGCGCCTTCGACGCCGGCCTCGGTCCACTCGATGTCGCGTTCTGGCGGCGTATCGGAAAGCATGAACCAGCGCGCCGTGTCGGCCCCATACTGGGCGATAATAGCTTCGGGATCGATGACATTCTTGCGCGATTTTGACATCTTCTCGGCGCTGCCGACGGTCAGCGGCTCGCCAGTCACCGCGTGCACCCAGCCGCCTTTGCGTGCCGCTGTATCGGCTGGGAGGATCCACGCGCCGTTTTTGGTGCGGTAGGTCTCGTGGATGACCATGCCTTGGGTAAACAGGGTGGCGAACGGCTCATCGATGTCGAGATGCCCGGTCTTTTTCATGGCGCGGCAGAAGAAACGGGAATAGAGCAGGTGCAAGATGGCGTGTTCGATGCCGCCAATATACTGATCGACTGGCATCCAATAGGCAGCGGCCGAGGTGTCCACGGGCACATCGGCAAGGGGTGAACAAAAGCGCGCAAAATACCAGGAGGAATCAACGAAGGTGTCGAAGGTATCGGTCTCACGGCGGGCGGGCTTGCCGCATTGCGGGCATGCCACATGCTTCCAGGTGGGATGGCGATCCAGCGGATTGCCCGGCTGGTCGAACGTCACGTCCTCGGGCAATACCACTGGCAGATCGGCATGCGGCACCGGCACAACGCCGCACGTCTCGCAGTGGATGATCGGGATCGGGCAGCCCCAATAGCGCTGACGTGATACGCCCCAGTCGCGCAGACGAAAATTCACCTTCCGCTCGCCGGTGCCGGCACTTTCGAAGCGGCGGGTAATCTCCTCCTTTGCGACTTCGACGGTCAGCCCGTTCAGGAAGTCCGAATTGATCATGCGCACCGCTTCGCCAGCCTTTTCCACGAAGGCTTCATCTCCGACCTCGAAGGTAGCCGGATCGGCACCCAGCGGTGCTACCACCGGTATGATCGGCAGGCCATACTTGCGGGCGAAGTCGAGGTCGCGCTGGTCGTGGCCCGGGCAGCCGAAGATGGCGCCTTCGCCATAGGCCATGAGCACGAAGTTGGCGGCATAGACCGGCAGTCTGACCCCTGGCCGGAACGGGTGGCGGGCATAAAGACCTAAGGCAAGGCCCCGCTTCTCCGCCTTTTCGATGTTTTCCTCGCTGGTGCCGAGGGAGGCGACTTCGCGACGGAACGCGGCAACAGCCGGATCTTTGTCGGCAAGTGCCAACGTCATCGGATGGTCAGGTGACAAGGCACAGAAGCTGGCCCCGAAGATGGTGTCGTGGCGCGTAGTGTAAACCGTCAGGCGCTCATCCAGCAGATTGCCCGCTTCGTCTTCCAGCGCGAAGGAAAAGCGCAGGCCCTCGGATCGGCCGATCCAGTTGCGCTGCATCAGCAGGACCTTTTCCGGCCAGCCGTCGAGGCCTTTCAGGGCGTCGAGCAGCTCCTCGGAATAGCTGGTGATCTTCAGGAACCATTGGGCCAGTTCGCGCTTTTCCACCAGGGCGCCAGAGCGCCAGCCCCGGCCATCGATCACCTGTTCATTGGCAAGAACGGTCTGGTCGACAGGATCCCAGTTGACCATGGACGTTCGGCGCTCTACCAAACCAGCGGCAAGAAAGTCCAGGAACATCGCCTGCTCATGTCGATAGTAGGATGGATCGCAGGTTGCCAGTTCGCGTTGCCAGTCGAGCGAAAGGCCCATGAGCTTGAGCTGGGCCCGCATGGCGGCGATATTCTCGTAGGTCCAGGTCTTGGGATGGACACCGCGCTCCATGGCGGCGTTCTCGGCCGGCATGCCGAAGGCATCCCAACCCATGGGATGGAGTACATTGTAGCCGCGCGCGCGCCGGTAGCGGGCGATTACATCACCCATGGCGTAGTTGCGGACGTGGCCCATATGGATGCGTCCTGAAGGGTAGGGAAACATCTCCAGTACGTAATATTTGGGCCGCTTGGCGTCCTCGCGGGCAGTGAAGCAGCCGGCCTCCTCCCACGCCTGCTGCCAGCGCGGCTCGGCCTCGCATGGGTTGTAGCGCTCGTCGGATTCGGTGGTCTTGGCGTCCATATCAATCTTTTCCGGGGCAGAAAGCCGCTCGTGCAGTACCAGCACTTGCATCGTCTCGCAAGCTCGGCCATATCGGCCGGTATGAAGTGCAGCGCTTTGTCCCATGACTGATGCTGCGGCAAAACAATTGGCCGTGGTCAGGGCGCGCATTGCCGCGGCGGAGCGTGCTGCCGGCCGTGTGCATGGCGATGTTTGCCTGGTTGCCGTTTCCAAGACCTTCGGTGCGGATGAAATCGCGCCCGTCATCGCCGCCGGCCAGCGCGTATTTGGAGAGAATCGAGTGCAGGAGGCGCAACACAAGTGGCCTAATCTCAAGGCTACCACGCCCGGGATCGAACTGCACCTTATCGGTCCCTTGCAAACGAACAAGGCTGCCGCCGCCGTCACTCTGTTTGATGTAATAGAAACCCTCGACCGGCCAAAACTCGCGCGCGTCCTTGCGGGTGAGATGGCCCGGCAAAAGCGATACCCGCGCCTATACGTACAGATCAATACCGGCGCCGAGCCGCAGAAGGCAGGGATCCTTCCTGAATATTCGACCGAATTCATCGCCTGGTGCCGCAATGATATTGGTCTGGAGATCGAAGGTCTCATGTGCATTCCGCCCGTCGAAGATGAGCCGAGAAAGCATTTCGCGCTATTGGCTGAACTGGCCCATGCCAACGGTTTGAAGACATTATCAATGGGCATGAGCGCCGACTTTGAGACGGCAATCGCATTGGGTGCCACGCATGTGAGAGTAGGCTCGGCTATCTTCGGGACACGGCCCCGGATGGATTGACTAATCAGACAATGATCAGTTCGGTATGTGGGCCGACGTCAGCGAGAACCCGGAGAAGTTCGTCCTGACGCAGGCTAACGCAACCGGCAGTAGGGCTAAATTCAGCGGCTGCCACATGCACGAAGATAGCGCTGCCCAGACCGCGGACGATTGGCCAATAATTGTGCCCGAGAACCACGATGACATTATAGATCGCATCCGCCCGCCAAAGATCTTCGGCGCTGCCTGCAAAGGGTTGGTGTATAAGACGATTGTAGCAGGCAGATGTGGGATCGTCGCACCAACCATGATTGGGTTTTAGGGGATGCAGGGGCAGGCCAGTGCGCGGGCGGACGACGCGGTCAGCGCGATAAAGCACACAACGCATGGCATGGGCACCTGCCGGGCTGGCTCCGTCGCCCTCGCGCTTGTTGCGGCGGATGCCGGCACTACCGATCGAACATTGAATTTGCCGCGAAGCGATTGTGAATCGACCACGCGTGGACCTCCCCGAAAGCGAGCGCACGATCACACGATCAACAAACTTCGGCCGGGCCATGACTGATTTTGATTTCCCGTCTAATGTAGCGGCATAAAACCACGTCCATCTACCACCACCAAGAAGGCCCGAGATCAATGAGTGCCGTCAAGAAGATCCTTATCGTCGATGATGACGTGGCGCTGCGCGAGAGTCTTTGCGAACAATTTTCCTTACACGACGAATTCATGGTGACAGCGGTGGGCAACGCGGCACAGGGAATAGGGCACCTTAAGTCGGAGCTCGTTGACCTAGTGATTCTTGATGTAAACATGCCCGATATCGACGGCCGCGAAGCGTGCAAGATTATGCGCCGCAATGGCTTCAAGGGGCCGGTCATCATGCTAACGGCACAGGATTCGGATTCCGATGCCATTCTCGGCCTTGATTCGGGTGCCAATGATTATGTCACGAAGCCATTCCGCTTCGCAGTCCTCCTGGCGCGGATCCGGGCGCAACTACGACAGCACGAACAAAGTGAGGATGCAGTTTTCAAGGTTGCCTTTTATACTTTCCGGCCAAGCGCAAAGATGTTGATTCGCGAGGACAATCGTAAGATTCGTCTCACCGACAAGGAGACATCGATATTGAAGTTTCTTTACAGGGCAGGAGATCAGGTAGTGGGACGGGAAATTCTGCTACACGAGGTATGGGGCTACAACGCCGGGGTCACCACACATACACTTGAAACTCATATTTATCGGCTGCGCCAGAAAATCGAGCGAGATCCTTCGCATGCGGAGATTCTGGTTACTGAAACAGGGGGTTATAAACTTGTTCCATAGGGCCTGTCCCGGGCCGAGCCACATCGCGAGCAGGTCTGCAGGACCACCCGGTCGGCGGGAGTGCGGAGCGATGGTGCTTGGGGCACTACCGATGATCGGCCGAGGGGGGATCGTGGATGGCCGTCAAATCGGAAGTTGAACTGCTGCGCCAGGTCCC
>Ga0315556_1000171_pt1 | contig 37695 bp, 31 predicted proteins | sample SalMarSW160310MG_FD_202112 | JGI IMG/M metagenome (GOLD analysis project Ga0315556, IMG submission 202112) | Salt marsh sediment microbial communities from the Plum Island Ecosystem LTER, Massachusetts, United States - Salt Marsh Sediment SW1603-10 ...
TCATTACGTGGTCAAGTCCCCGCTGCTTCACCTCGGTCCATCCACCAATACTCCGGATCAATCCTCCTCCTGTCAGGTCTTGCCGCTTTCCCAGAGAAATGCCTTGTTCCATGAAATTGAGATATGCTTTTTTAGCCTGATTGGGTGTTCTCCCAAAATATCCCAGGGGATATCTTATATCCTGCCAGGGTCTCTCCTTCACACCCATCAAGGCACTGTGGCCACAATAAGGGTATTTATTCAATTCCTTGAGCCCGGGCACAAGGAGGTGGACCCCATTGGTTGGACAGCCTGCCCACCGATAATCATATAGGGGATGGCATGTTTGGTGAGGTGGGTTCCTATTCTGGAGAGGAGTTCTTCAAACACGAATTCAGCACCTTTGCAATCCTTATGTCTACGGCTATTCCTTCCAGGGGGTCTTTGGGCGGAAGGATGCCGAGGGTGTGGGCTTCCGCCCACATGGCCGTAAAGAGTTTCAAGGCCTGCTCATGGGTTACGTTTCCCTTGTTTTTCAAAAAGCTCTTTTCGAATTCCTTGAATTTTGTCGGGTTCTTGATCATTGACCAGTTCTCGTTGACGAGAAGGGGTAAGTATGGCGACCTCATAAATGCATCCGCGCATATTCTGGTCGACAGAACTTTCGTCTGCACATCCTATAATGACACAAATACCGTACTTGATCAAGAAAGGTCTTGAGCGCAAATTTCCGATCGGCGCTGAGTGTACGATCTTTGGATATCGAGGTCATTTTCCGCTGGACGGCCTGCCACATGATAAGACGATCGAAAGGGTCTTTATGGGACAGGCAAGGAAAGGGGATTAATCCATTTCAGTATGGAAAAACGTGAGAAATCGGAATCCGTAGAGGCCAGTTCGCAACCATGTTCGAAGGCGAGGGCTGCCAGATGTGCATCAGTCACCAGGTTGGCTACGGCCTGGCCTTCGGTCAGCATCTTCTGAAATACAGTCCAATGCCGTTCAGTCGGTCGAATGAGTCGTGTACAGGGCTGGTCCAGCCAGCTTTGTACCCGAGTGAGGGACTCTTCAAGGGAGAGCGGATGATTGAAGACCCGGGGATTGGTCCCTATGCGAACAAAGGCGGACAGAACTGTCCAGCATAAACAAACAGGTTCCGTTCCGGAGAGCTGGGCATCCCACCACAGACGGGCTTGTTGGTTGCGAGGGTGAAGTGCGTCTTCCGCGTAGAGGAGAATATTAGCATCAACGAGAATCAACGGGAATCCTCGCCTTCAATTTGGGCCAGTAATTCCTGTATATTATCTAAGTTGCGGCCGGATCGAAGGCCCATCGCACGCGGTTCTGTTTTGTACGGCAGGCGCTTGGCGGGTTGCTCTACGTGTTCGAGACCGGCCCGAAGGGCTTCGTTGACCACCCTTCTAAATGGAGTGCGCAGTTTAGCCGCAAGGGCGCGGGCACGCTCCATCACATCATCATCTATCGAAATGGTCGTTCTCATATAGTCATCATAGCATAGATTGAAATGATGTCAAGGCATCATTCTAAGGAGCAAAAATCTTTGTTCCTTGCTTGACAGGGTTCAAAGAAGAGTTTAAGTTCCAATCCGGTTGCTCATTTTCTTTGCGGGATAAGGGCAAAAGGATCTGAACCTGCGAACCTGATTTTTTAAACAGAGGGATTTCCATGATAGAAGCAAAGCATCTTACCAAGTATTTCGGGAAGACACTGGCGGTTGATGATGTGTCTTTCGAGGTAGGCAAAGGAGAAGTCTTAGGATTTCTCGGGCCTAATGCGGCCGGAAAATCCACCACCATGCGGATGATCACCGGTTTTCTGCCTGCCACATCCGGCACGGCTGCCTTGGGCGGCTTTGATGTGGCGACAGATTCTTTGAAAGCGCAGAAGAAGCTGGGGTATCTTCCTGAAAATGCCCCGGTTTACCACGACATGACGGTTTCGGGATTTTTGGATTTCATTGCTGCGATCCGGGGGTTTTCCGGAAAAGAAAAGGGCACCCGTATCGAAGAGACCCTTGAACGTAGTTCCCTCTCGTCGGTCCGGTACCAGGTCATCAACACCCTTTCAAAGGGATACAAGCAACGAGTGTGTTTTGCCCAGAGCATCCTGCACGATCCTGAGTACCTGATCATGGATGAACCGACTGACGGCCTGGATCCCAACCAGAAACACGAGATGCGGGAGATGATCGGGGAGATGGCCCATCGGAAAACCATTATTCTTTCCACCCATATTCTGGAAGAGGTGGAGGCGGTGTGCACCAGGGCTATTATCATCGCAAAGGGGAAAATCGTCGCTGACGATACCCCACAAGGCCTGAAGACCCGTTCTTCCGTGCATGGGGCCTTGCGCTGTGCTATTCGCGGAGCGCCATCCAGCCTGCCGGAATCTGATCTCCGTGCAATAGACGGGGTGGAAGGCATCCGCATTCTCGACCACCGGGACGAGGGAACGGTTTTCCTCGCCTTTCACGGGAACGATACCCCTCCGCCTATTCAGGAACTGCTCCAATTCTGTGGGCAAAAGGGCTATGAGGTGGCATCCATCAACGTAGAGGAAGGCCGTCTGGACGAAGTGTTTCGGATGATTACAATCGGGAGAAACGAGGGCGCAGATGAGTGAGTTCTTAAGAAATATGAAGGCCATCGTCAAGAGGGAATTGTCCGGGTATTTCGGTTCCCCCGTGGCATACGTGTTTATAGTTATCTTCCTGCTTCTGTGCGGGTTTTTTACTTTTTCCGTCAGCCATTTTTATGAGCTGGGGCAGGCCGATCTCAGGACATTTTTCCAGTGGCATCCCTGGATCTTTCTCTTTCTTATTCCGGCGATTGCCATGAGGCTCTGGGCTGAAGAACGTCGTACAGGAACCATTGAATTAATCATGACATTGCCGGTGCCCCTTTCAGAACTCGTTGTCGGGAAGTTCATCGCCGCGTGGATTTTTGTTTCCATGGCCCTTTGTCTGACATTTCCCCTGGTCCTCACCGTCATTTATCTGGGGAATCCTGATCCGGGGGCCATCTTCGGTGGATACGTGGGGAGCTTTCTCATGGCAGGAGCGTACCTGAGCGTAGGAAGCATGACCTCGGCAATGACCAGGAACCAGGTAATCAGTTTTATTATTTCCGTGGTGATCTGCCTCTTCCTGGTCCTGGCGGGATGGCCGCCCGTGACCGGAATCCTGTCCGGTTGGGCTCCTCTCTGGCTCGTGAACGGGATTTCCAGTTTCAGTTTCATGACCCATTTTGCTTCCATGCAACGAGGAGTGCTGGATCTCCGAGATATCGTTTATTACTGTTCCGTGATATTATTCATGCTTTTTGCGACAGGCGTGATCCTGCTGAATCGCAGGACAGCATAAGGAGGGCAATTCATGGCAAAAGAAGGAAGTGAAATCAGGAAAGCCCTTCTTTCAACCACCGGGTTGATTGCTGTTTTCTTTATTCTCATACTGATTAATGTGATCGTGTCTTACGCGAATATCCGCTGGGATGCCACGGAAAACCGCATCTATTCACTGTCCGAGGGCACGAAACATATTCTTGCGGACCTCACGCAGCCGGTTGACATTCAATTCTATTATAACAAGAACAGCAATAACATTCCGAATGAGATGAAGCTTTACGCGACACGGGTTCGCGATTTTCTCACGGAGTATGAACGGGCAAGTCACGGGAAAATCAAAGTCGAGATGTATGATCCCAAGCCCGATTCCGATGAGGAGGAGTGGGCACAGAAATACGGCCTTCATGCCATCCAGACCTCCACCGGGGAGAAGATTTACTGTGGGCTCGTGTTCCTGGCGGCGGACCAGGTGGGGAAGATAGAATTCCTCGATCCGGGGAAAGAAGAGTTGCTCGAATATGACATAACACGCGCCATCCAGCGGCTGGAAAATCCTAAAAGAAAGGTGATCGGGGTCATCAGCGGATTGCCCGTATTTGGGAACCCGGCTTATGCAAGGATGGGGCAACCGGGTGCAGGAGCAGAGTGGTTGTTTATCACGGAACTCAAGAAGACCTATGAAGTGAAGGAGATACCGCTGTCTTCAGTCGCCATTGACCCTGCTCCTGACCTGCTCCTGATTATCCACCCAAAAAATATCAGCAAGAAACTGCAATACGCCGTCGATCAGTATGTCCTTTCCGGCGGAAATGCCATTGTATTCGTAGATCCTTACTGTATTTCCGACACTTCCAGACAATCGTACATGGGACCGCCGAGTTCTTCTCTTCCCACCTTGTTCAAGGCATGGGGCATATCTTTTGACCCATCCAAGGTGGTTGTTGATTTTGATCAAACCACGCCGGTCAGGACCCGTAACAACCGGGTGGAGCAAAGCCCGGTCATGATTTCCGCCCGGAACGAGGCGTTTAATTCCGGGAACGTGGTGACCGCCGGCCTTGAAAGCATGTTGTTTCCCCTGGTGGGCGCGCTGAATAAAACGAAAGACAACACGTTTGAGTTCGAGCCGCTGGTCAGGTCCGGGAAACACGCTTCTCTGATTGAGGCGTTCAAGGCGGGCATGGGACTTGACATGATCAGGCGGAAGTTCGTCCCCGGGAAGGAGAGGCTCTATCTTTGTGCCCGGATTTCAGGGAAATTCAAGACCGCATTTCCCGAAGGCCCGCCGAAGGATGAAAAAGGGAAAGACAGGAAAGAACAAGGAGCAGGGGAAAAACAGCTCAAGGAGGCCACGAAAGCATGCAATGTCATTGTCGTGGGGGATGCCGATCTGTTGGCTGACCGCTTTTACGTGCAGCAGGGGCAGTTTCTCGGGGTTACCATTTCCAAGGTGTTCAATGATAATCTTAATTTTGTCTCGAACGCATGTGAAACCCTCACCGGCAGTAATGACCTGATCGCACTGCGAACGCGAGGGAGATTTGAGCGGCCCTTCGAGGTGGTGCTCGCTTTGCAACAGAAGGCGCAACAGCGATGGCTGTCCAAGGAAAAAGAATTGACCAAAGAGGCCGAAGAGACAAACCAGAAGCTCAAGGAGTTGGAGAGACAAAAAGGTGTGTCTCAAAAATTGATTCTGAGCACTGAGCAGGAAAAGGAAATTGCCCGGTTCAGGAAACAGAGGACCAGGATCAACCATGAATTGAAAGAGGTGAGAAAGAATTTGCGGGCGGACATAGAGGCCTTGGGAAATATGCTGAAGGCGATCAACATATTTCTGATGCCGTTATTCGTTTGCATCGCGGGTCTGTTTTTTGCCTTTTTCAAATACAGGAGGATGACGAAAAAATGAAGGTCAAGACACTGGCGATACTTCTGATCGTGCTGGCGGTTCTCACGGGGCTGGTGTTTGTTGTCTTCATGCAACGCTCTCCCCGGGAAGGGAAGAGAGAGTTGGGTGCTCCTCTTCTCAAAAACTTTCCGGCGAATGACATTACCTCTGTTACCATCCTCGACGCAGGGAATGAAGGGGTGCAACTGGTGCAGAGTGGGGTTCGATGGGTAGTCAAAAACAGGTTCGGTTATCCTGCCGATTTCCAAAAAATTACGGAATTGGTCCGCAATTTGCGGGATGCAAAGATCGGTCGCTCATTTGAGGCGACGAAAGGGGTTTTAGAGCGACTCCACCTCAAAGACCCTGCAGACAACACCGCGCCGAAGGAAGAAAAAGGCACAGCTATCATCTTTGCGGACGCAAAGGGAAAGACTCTGGTGCGGGTGTGTTTGGGTGAGCCCATGAAAGGGGGACAGGGCGGAATATTTCCCGAGGGCCAGTATGTATTGCTGGGAAACGGGAAAACAGTGTATCTTGTTGATAAACAGTTTGAAAGTTTTGCAAAGAGTCCGTCGGAGTGGCTGAAGAAGGACCTGATAGATGTGAAGGCGGCGGATGTCCGTGAGGTTGTGTGTCTTGATCCTGACGGAAAAACCACCCGTTTTGCCTTTAAGCGGCAGGCAAAAGGGAAAGACCTGGAGCAGGTACATCCGGCGCCGGGAAAGAAAATAGAACGAACATCCCTCAATCGGTTGGCCGGTGCACTTTCCGGTCTGCGCATTGAAGACGTGCTTGACCCCACCAAAGGAAAGGCATCGATCGGTATGAAAGATTCATCAAGATTGGAATACCGTCTCTTCAACGGCATGGTCTATGACCTCTATCCCGGAAAGAAATGCAAGGAAGCGGGCTCCTGCTATCTCAAGGTGGGGGTGAGGTATGAAAACCCCGGGCCCACGAGTGAGTCATCCGGGAAAGATGCTCATGGCAAGAAAAAGGAAGATGCAGGGAAACAGGTGGAGCAGAAGGCTGAGAGTCTGAACAAAAAGCTTGGCCGGTGGATCTACAAGATTCCCCAATGGAAGCATGAGGCCTTGGTAACAGACCTGGAATCCCTCGTGGAAAAAGAAAAGAAGAAGTGACATGGACGCGGGAACAGCGAGAACAAAAAAGGCGGCACTGCTGTCCCTGCTGCAAGAACAAGAAAGTCTTCTGGTTGCTTTTTCAGGGGGTGTAGACAGTTCTTTCCTCCTTGCCGCGGCAAAGGAGGCCCTTGGAAAAGGGGCTCATGCCGCGACGGCGGTATCCTTTATCCACCCATCGAACGAAATTGATCAGGCAAACCGGATCGCCCATTTCCTCGGGGTGCACCACGTCCAGTTCCATTCCCGGGAGACCTCCCTGGAAGCATTTCTCGCTAATTCCAAGGAACGGTGTTATTATTGTAAGAAAAGCTTGTTCCGTCAGCTTTTCGAGATCGCAAAGGAACTTGGCCTTCATGCTGTGGCCCACGGGGCAAACCAGGATGACCTGGGCGATTACCGCCCCGGATTCAGGGCGGCGGAAGAAGCTGGCGCCATTGCGCCGCTCATGAACGTGGGATTGACTAAGGAAGAGATCCGCTTCCTGTCCAGGGAAATGGGCCTTCCCACCTGGAATAAGCCGTCCGACGCCTGCCTTGCCTCCCGCATTCCTTATGGAACTCCGGTTACCCCCGAACGGACCGGGCAGGTGGACCAAGCGGAGCGGTTCCTCAGGGAAAAGGGATTCAAGATCGCCCGGGTGCGGCACCATGGAACCGTGGCCCGTATAGAAATCGCCCCGGGAGATATTGCCGGATTCCTAGACGAAGGCCTCCGGAAAGAGGTCGTTGCCACCCTCAGGAAGATCGGGTTTGAGCACGTGGCCCTGGACCTGGAAGGGTATGTTACGGGAAAAATGAACCGCGTCCTAGAGTTGGATGGCTGAAGACTGCTATTCTCATAATTACGATAATATATCTCGTCTAATATTTGTTCACCACTGAGTCACACCGGTCTTCGCACAAGGCTACGGCCCGGCAGAGAGAGCACGGAGGAATTTGGTTTTTTGCCCATCGGCCTCCGGCTCAGAGAGCCTCCCGCTCTGAGAGGAGACGGCGATGGGCAAAAAGAACATGCCTCTCAGCGAAGGAACCCTGCTCTTACCGAAGACAGGACTGATCTTTTTCCCTTGCCGGTATCTCCCGGCAAGGGAAAAGGTAGTATCTCTGAGTGCTCTGTGGCTCTGTGGTAAGGAATGTTTAAGAACGAGTGAGGAGAAAAGATGCCTTATGAGGTAAAACTGCAGGATGCATACAAGGGGTATACCCTTGATCAGGATAAAATAGTCACGCCTGAAGAGACCGTGAAGCGATTTCGAGAAAAGCTGAAACAGGTTGATCTGGATATCCTGGAAGAAACCGTGAGGATTGACAACGGGAGGCTGGATATCCCGGTTTACTTCAGTGTGTGCGGCCGGGACGCGGAAGCGGTCATCGGGACCAAGAAACAGATGGGCAAGGGAGGAACTCCCCAACAGGCCGAGGCCAGTGCGGTCATGGAATTGGCAGAGCGATTCAGTTTCTTCAGCTTTTGTAAGGACCAGAAAAACTTTTTCGTGGATGAATTCCGGAATGTGAAGGATCAGGCCCTGTCTCTTGAACAGATTGCCCAATCTGTACACGACCGGGGGCCGGACGTGGAGCAGGCCCTGGAAATTTTCAGCCGGCTTCCACTCAAATGGACCTGGGCCTACAACTTGACCCGCGAACAACCCGTCCTCGTCCCCTTTAACTGGTTTTACGCCATTAACGAATTCAATGGTCCGTCAGCAGGAAACTGCATAGAGGAAGCCGTTTCCCAGGGGATTTGCGAGGTGGTTGAACGGCACGTGTCAAGCAGGGTGAGCCGGGAGAGGCTCGGGGTTCCGGGGATAGATCTGGGATCCGCAAAGGACCATCTGGTTCGCGAGATGCTCCGGAAATATGAAAAGGCAGGGATAAGAATTTTTGCCTCTGATTTGTCTCTGGACACCGGTATCCCTTCGGTGGGTGTGCTGGCCTATGATCCGGCTACCTTCCCTGAAAAGAGCGAGATCGTGTGGACGGCAGGGACAACCCCCAATCCGGACAAGGCTTTGAGTCGGGCCCTGACGGAGGTTGCCCAGCTTGCGGGCGATTTTAACAGCAGTTCTAATTATGTGGCAAGCGGTCTGCCGAAACTCAAGAGCCTGGATGAAGGTGCATTCATCATGGAACCGGAAGAAGTGGTGACACTCTCCGGTCTTCCGGATCTTTCCAGTGACAACATCAAGACGGAAGTGGAGAACTGCGTGTCGGCCCTTGCCCATGTCGGGATGGACGTGAACATTATCAATGTGACGCACCCGAGGCTTGGTATTCCTGCGTTTTATACCATCATGCCCGGCGCTCATTTCAGGGAACGGGCCCTGGGAACAAGCGTGGCCATGTTTTCAGCAAAGCTCCTTGCAGAAGGCGTTGACCAGACAATGGCGATCAAGGAACTTCAACGAATGGATGAGGCAGTCCCCGGAAAGTACTTTGTGCAATTCTACCTGGGATACAGCTTTCTCCGGCAGAGCAGTCCTTCGGAAGCGCTACCGCATTTCACGAAGGCCCTTGCACTGGATCCCAAGGACGAAGATATCCCGAGCATCTATTCCTATTTGGGCGTGTGCCTCAAAGAAATGGGCCGCTACCGGGAGGCCATCGAGGTCCTCCATAAAGCGGAGAAATACGACCCTGATCGAACGGATATCTACAATCTTATGGGGTTCTGCCATTATTCCTTGAAAGAACATGAAAAGGCTATTGAGTGTTTCAAGAAGGTCATTCAAATTGATCCGGCTTCGGCCATTGACTACGCCAATATCGGCTCCAACTACCGGGACCTGGGAGAGCGTGAAAAGGCGATCCGTTACTATCGCCTTGCCCTGGAGCTGGATTCGAACATTACTTTTGCGCGGGATAATCTCCGTAAGCTGGAGCAGTGATTTCGGTGGTGATGCCGTTGTTATGTGCTTGACATGATTCAACGATTGATTAAACTATTGGTTGGAGGAATGACAAAGAGAGAAACTGATTTGCAAATTCGCTGGTTTTAGACTTGACCCGGATTTCTCGCCAATAATCTGCTGTGACGGCGGAGAGTCTCGCGACGAAAATCGGCGAGGAACAACCCGGGTTGACCGCTTGCCCGTTTTGTGATGAATTTGGGCTGAGCCGAAAGGAGGTTCTTTCCAGATGGAGAGTATCAGGATTGCTATTGTGGGAATCGGAAACTGCGCGAGTTCGCTTATCCAGGGCATTGAATATTACCGGCACAACAAGGCAAGCGAAGTAAACGGTTTCATGCATTGGGATATTGGAGGATATACTCCCGGCGATATCGATGTTGTTGCCGCATTCGACATAGACAATAGAAAGGTGGGGAGGGATGTCTCCGAGGCGATTTTCCAGCTCCCCAACTGTGCAAAACCCATCCATCCGTCTGTTCCTGAAAAGGGAGTGACCGTGCGAATGGGGAAGGTCCTGGATGGATTTGCCGGCCATATGAAAGAGTATGATGAGCAGTATCGCTTCGTTCTTTCAGAGGAACCGGAAGCTACCAAGGCAGACGTGATTACATTCCTCAAAGATTCAGACGCAGAGATGCTCCTCAATTACCTGCCGGTTGGTTCAGAGCAGGCAGCGAAGTTTTATGCCGAATGTGCCCTCGAAGCAGGAGTAGCCCTCATCAATAACATGCCGGTCTTCATAGCAAGCGATCCTGCCTGGGGAAACCGTTTCGCGGAGAAAGGACTCCCTGTGATAGGGGATGATGTGAAATCACAGCTTGGCGCAACCATCGTGCACCGGGTCCTTGCCAATCTGTTCAAACGGCGCGGGGTAAAGCTCGAAAGGACCTATCAGCTCAATACCGGTGGAAATACCGATTTCCTGAATATGCTCGACCGGTCTCGCCTGGTATCCAAGCGCGAATCTAAGACTGAAGCAGTGCAGTCACAGCTTGGGGAAGGCCGGTTGATGGCCGAGAATATCCATATCGGGCCCAGTGACTGGGTGGCCTGGCAGAAAGACAACAAGATAGCCTTTATACGGATGGAGGGCAGGCTGTTCGGGGATATCCCCATGAACCTGGAGTTGCGGCTCTCGGTGGAAGATTCGCCGAATTCCGGGGGAGTGGTGATCGACGCCATCCGGTGCTGCAAACTTGCCCTGGACCGGGGCACGGCGGGAGTACTCTATTCGCCCGCCTCTTTTTTCATGAAACATCCTCCCCTCCAGTATACGGACGCGGAGGCCTATAGGAGAACCGAAGAGTTCATAGCGGGAACACGTGAGTCATGATGAATGAGGTTGAGCATCACGGGCAGACGTATTTTTCCAGTTCCTCTTTGGGGATTCCGAGGCAATAGAGCACGTTGGTGATGTGCCCTGTGCTGAGAATGCCGTCGGCTTTGATATCAGCGGCCCGTGGCTTGAACGCGATGGAGAGCCCCGCGTTCTTGATGAAATGAGAGCGGCTGGAACCGTCCCCCACGGCGATCACTTGATCCCTTTCTATACCTTCCAGCTTCATGATGAACTCAAGGAGTTCGTTTTTTGTTTCATTGGTTATCACGGGTTCACCCAGTTCCCCGGTGATGATGCCGTTCTCATCGATCTTGAGGCTGTTTGAAAAGGCATAGTCCACTCCCGCCTCTTCCAGGATGTCCTTGATGAAAAAATTGAACCCGCTGGAGAGGAGCGCGATCTTGAAGCCCATGGATTTGAGGATTCTGATGAGTTCAAAGGACCCGGGATTGAGCTGGAGGATGTTGGAGAACGATTCTATTTCCTTGATGGGAATGCCTTTCATGCTCCTGGCGTTTTCAACCAAAGCCTGAAACTGGTCCTCGCCCCTGTCCACAAAATGGATCCCTCCGGGAATCTGGCCCAGTTTCTCCCGGATTCCCTCGAGGAATACCCGGAGAGATTCTTCCTGTACCAGGCTTGACTCCACGTCAAAGACCACCAGCTTTTTTATTTTCCGGAAGATATCCTGGCTCTGGATCACCACACCCTGGTTTATGGTGCAGCAGGTTTCCCGCAGTTCTTCCGCCATGTGCTCAATGGCCTGCTCCCTGGACACGTCGGTTTCCCCGGGCATCCAGCTGGTATCAACGACCATCTCCATGGAGAAAAAGTCTCCCCGAGCGATCATGCGGGCCCGCAGAATGTTGATCATCCGTTCATGAAAGAACGTGGAGACCTTCGCCATGATCCCCGGCCGGTCAGGGCCGAGCACGGTGACGAGGTGTTTCTCTTTTTCCGGTATGCAGTGGGTCCGTTCACCGTCATATTCTGTGATCATGATCTTCAGGCCTGTCTCGGATTCAAGGCCATTCAGGCTATTTTCCAGGTCGTCCTGCGAGCATTCCGAACGAGAAAAATCAATGATAAGGAATATGGAAAAGAGATTTCTCCTGCAACTTTCTTCCACATCAAGAATATTGCCCCCCAATTCCAAAATACGGGTGGTAATCTTGGAAACGAGACCGGGGGAGTCAAAACCAACTGCCGAAAGGGTGATAAGCGGCCTGCCCGCCCTGGATGTTTCCATGTCATTTCTCCTTGTCATAAAATACGAACAACTCCTCTTCGTAATATCTCCCATTGACCACCTGCCCGGGACCGAAACGTTTGATGCCCTTCTTTTTCAGGAGTTCCGTGAATCTTCGGTTTATTTCATCCACTGGGGTATCTTCTTTGAGCCAGCGGGTGGGGACGTCCACGTGGAGGGGGCGAGCGGGGACCAGGTGCCGGGTCGCTTTGGGAGGGAATTTTTTCCCTTGGCGTACCGTCTCCACCACCATTTCTTTCGTGATCTGGGGCGTCCATATAATTAACTGGTCAGGTTCCGTGGCAGGCGGATCATGCTCTGTAATATTCTGGCAAGGGATGTACTGGATGTCCACGCCTTTTTCTCGAAACCTCGTCTGAAATTCTTCCAGGGCCTTATAGGCGCTTGCGGCATCGCAGACCGTCCCGGTATCGCAAGTCACCAAATCACACCCGTCCGGCCCCTGGATCCCCCAACAGTAAGGATTTTTTCGCATCAATTCAGCAAGGGCATTTTTGTCGGGGATCCTGCGGAGAGAAGCGTGTATGGACTCGGTAACGGCGCGTACCTGATTCTCCCCGCCGGCGAGCTGAATGATTCTGAACCAGTAGCGTAACTGAACCGATTCCCGGAGATAATTTATTCTGCACACCGGAATATAATTGAAATGGAGGGCCTTGAAAACGAAAAAACGGTGATGTCCATCAAGGACCATGGAGTTGTTATCCACGATGACAGGATTTTGCAGGTTGGTCCAATTGCTGAATTCGAGGATCAGCTCATCCACTGCATGGGGGATAATTTCTTCGTGCGGCACCAGGGAGGAAACCGGTACGATCTCCAACTGCAGTTCCAAGGTTTCGGTTTCGATGCGATACATGAAGGCTCCCCAAGAGATTACAGGAACTGATGGAGGCGCTGCAGTGCCTCCTCATAGTCATTCCCGCGGAAACAGAACTGCAATTCACGGTACTCTTCCCTGAGTTTCTTTACCTCCTCCACGACAGATGCGTTCGCGTCATTGATGACCGTTGCCAGAAGGGACGCAACGGTCTGAAATCCTTGCTCATCCATTCCAAAACGGGTCATTTCGGAGACACCCAACCGCAGGGCGCCCGCCGCAGTGAAGCCTTCTTCCTCGGGTGCCGTCTGGTAGTTGCAGATAATGTTATTTGCTTCCAGGCGGCGCGCTACTTCCGGACCTTGAGCGTAGCCGACTCGCACCACTACCTGGTGGGTTTCGGTGAAGTCGATGGCCGGGTCTCCGGCAACCTCCAGACCGGAATTCTTGAGGGCCCGGGCAAGGACCTTGGCATTGGCCATAACTTTCGGCTGATAGTCATCCTTAAAATGGTTCATTTCATAGGTTGCCATAAGCAGCCCGAGCATGGTCCCAAGATGGTGATTGGAGACTGACCCCGGAAAGGTCCTTCGCCGCAGGGCTTCCCACAATTCGTAGCGTTCTTCATCATCGCTGAACCGGCTTCCCACCACACCGCGCTGGGTTCCGAAAAAGGTCTTGTGGGTGGAGCCGGTGACCAGATCCGCACCTTCCTGAAAAGGTTCCTGGAAATGCGGCCCGACCAGCCCGAGGACGTGGGCCATGTCATACATAAGCACCGCGTCTATGTCCTGTTCGCGGATAAAACGGCTGATTTCTTCAACCGGTTCCCGGTGGAGCACCATGCTCTTCCCGAGGATGATGAGTTCGGGTCTTTTCTGGTCGATCAGTTCCAGTGCCGCGGCAACATCCATCTGGAAAGGGTTCTCCCTCAGTACTGGAAAATTGATGACCGCGGGCCGTTCGGTCAGGGGATCCCGTGCTACAAAATCGCGCAGGGCACCCATGGGCTGGGCGCTCAGGTGACCGCCGGTTCCGAGGTAATTGTTTATGACGCGGCGGATGCGCCTGGGTTCGGACCGGCGATCAGCCCGGTTTAAATAGTCGAGCATGGCACTGAAAACAGCGGTATTGGCCATCTGGCCGCTTACCAGGCGGGTTTCCACCTCTTCACAGCCCAGGTATTTTCGCATCTCCATTTCGAGGAGCGATTCCACTTCCTCGATGAAGGAAATCCCCTGGTAATAGAATATATCGGCGTCGTAAAATGCCTTTGACTCCCGGTGCTCGGCATATCGGAACGAGGGATCCATGATGGAAAGAATTCGTGCCATGGGGGAAATGGTCATCTCTGATGGAATGAGGTTGATACATTCCCGCTGTCGCCAGGAGGTGTTTTCCGCAGCCCTCTTGAGCAGCAAGAGCGGCTTTTCCCGGTCGTACTGTTCCCGGGCTTCCGGGGACGGGACTTCCTTTTCCACCACAATGGGGCGTGCATAGGGTGGGGCCTCTGATCGGAGGTGAAATGGAACGACCACGGCTTCAACCAGTCTTCCACGGATTTCGAGTTGGAGGGCCTCGCCCTCAATGATCTCGCTCTCCATGTAGGTGAGGCAGATGGGCCGGAGTTTGTGTTGATCGGTCAGGACAGAATGGAGGCCTTCCCCTTGAAAAATCCAGTACGGGACCATGGTTCCGCTGGTGACATAACCGACGTGGTGGTCGTCTTTGAAGACCCGTGCGCCGTCCCGGGCAATGCCCCTGCCGGTAATGGCAACGGGCTGGATGATCCGCGGTAGATCCGAGCGGAAGGAAAAATCCCGCTTTAGGATCTTGGAAAGAGCCGCGAATTGTCTTGCCAGTGCTTCTCTTCCCACAAAGTCACCTTTCAGGGGTGAGAAACTGACGGCGAACCTGGTGATGGGGACGGCCAGGATGGGGATCTCTTTCCCGTCCGGGTCTTCACCGAGTTCATGGCCGTACAGGGGAAGCCCGGCTTCAAGGCGGAGGGTGTCCCTGGCCCCAAGCCCAACAGGAATAGCTCCTTCGCCGAGGAGGGTATCCCACAATTTCGAACTGCCGTCCCGGTCTGCGAACAACTCGAAACAGAGTGGTTCTCCCGTATACCCGGTGCGTGCTATCTTTACTTGCGCGCCTCCTATGTCTACTATCCCGACGGCGTTTCTGATGGGGGATGGAAACATGCCCGACTGCATAACGCGCGTGAGTATCTCCTTTGATTTGGGGCCCTGCAAGGCGAGCATGGCAATATCATTGGTAGCGTCTTCAAGTTCCAGGTCATGGAATTGGGCGGCAAGGGGCTGCAGGTGGTCCCAGTTTTTCAAGCGGTTCGACGCGTTCACCACGAGGAGGTACTCGCGGGTATCAAAACGGTAGAGATACGCATCGTCTACCGCGCCCCCCGTGGCGTTGGGAATGAGTGTGTACTGGGCGCCTGTTTCTCTTGGATCGAGGGCGGCACCATTGTTGGTGAGGACATGCTGGAGAAAGGGCAGGGCATCCCCGCCCCTGACGAGGAATCGCCCCATGTGTGAAACATCAAAGAGGCCTGCTCCCTTTCTTGTTTCAAGGTGCTCGAAGACGATGCCGTTTGGGTACTGGATGGGCATCTCCCATCCGCCGAAGTCCACCATTTTCGCGCCGAGTTGCACATGTTGCTCGAAAAAAACTGTTCTTAAAAGGTCTGACATAAAAGGTTCTCCCTTTGATCTGCTTTATTGCGACTCTCTTTGCTTATCATTGGTTCTTGAGATTTTCAAGAAAAACTTCACTTAATCCTGAAGAAAACACAAAAAATGAAAAGATTATTGACAGAATAGTGAATTTTTTATATTGATAAATTGTGTTGCGGCATGAGGGAATTCAGGCTGCACGGGCTTGTAACTTGTCGAATGTTCCATCATCGCCACACGGGGAACAATCCAATGAAAATGGATGAAAGCAATATCGCCATCATTCGGCACCTTCGGGACGGCAGAAAATCCCTGAGAGAAGTCGCGAAGGGCCTGGGGGTTTCAGAAAATACCGTACGGGGGAGGGTCAAGAGGCTGACGGAGGAGGGAGTCCTCACTATCACCGGGCTTGTTGATCCGGAGGCGCTCCCAGGGCACCGGGTTGCCATTGTCGGCGTCAAGCTCGGAACCATGAACCTGATCAGCAAGGGTGAGGAATTCAGCAGGATAAAAGGGGTTGTCTCCGTGAGCGTGGTTACCGGCCGGTTTGACCTGATGCTGACGGTCCTATTTAATGAGGAATTTCGTTTGCTGGATTTCTATGCGGATGAGGTATCAAAAATCAAGGATGTGCAGTCGGTGGAGACATTCATCGTGTATAAAGGCTACAACATGAGGGTCCCCTACCTCTTGTAATGGTCTCTCGGGCCCGGAATGCCCTGTTCAGTATTTGTGCTATTTATTGCATTATTCAGCTAAAATACCCACTTTTTTTGAGGAAAATATTGATCATCAATAATTTTCTTGACAATATCATTACAATCAAATAGAAGAATTTTACACTGGCAAGTGTCCGGGTCAAGACACAAAACAGTATCCGAGTCCTCGGGTTTGATCCGGCAATCTCAAGCCCGGGGAGGCAATATGCTTCCTTTTCACATACAATACCTTAAACTGTGGCTCATAATGTCGTCGGCGCTGAATCATCACCTTGATGCCTTTTCGCAAAACCATTAACCCTTCTTTTCTCTGTCGATTTTCTTGGATACTAACCCAAACCCATGAAAGGAGTAAGGTAAAATGAAAAGACGCGATTTTATCAAAAAGGCAGGAGTGGGAGCAGCTGCCGCAGTGGCAGCCACAGCGGTAAACGCACCCTTTGTACATGCGGCCAAGAAGACGACCATCAAGTGGAGGTTGCAAACCTATGCCGGTGCTGCGCTGGCTGAGGAGGTCATTAAACCTTCAATAACTGCGTTTAATAAGGCAGCCAATGGAGAGATGCACATCGACCTCTATACTGCCGATGAGCTGGTCCCCCAGGGTGAACTGTTCAGGGCCGTGCAGAAGGGGACCGTCGACGCGGTGCAAAGTGATGACGACTCCATTGCCGCTCCCGTCGACGTGGCCATATTCGCCGCTTATTTTCCTCTTGCGTTACGCTACTCCCTGGATGTTCCCACACTCTGGAACCAGTATGGGCTCAACAAAATCTGGGAGGAGGCCTACTCCGAGGTGAAAGGGGTCACCTGGTTGAGCGCGGGAAGCTGGGATCCTTGCAATTTCGCCACCACCAAGCCGATTCGACATCTGAGCGACCTGAAGGGATTGAGAGTGTATATGTTCCCTACCGGGGGCAGGTTCATGCAGCAATTCGGAGTCATCCCCATGTCTCTCCCCTATGAGGATGTTCAGATGGCTCTGCAAACCAATGAGCTGGACGGAGTCTCCTGGTCCGGCATCACCGAGGACTACACGGTCGGCTGGGCCGATGTCACCAAGTACTACCTGACCAATCCCATCTCGGGTGCCTGGGTGGGTTCCTATTTTGTCCACACGGACTCATGGAATAAAGTGCCCGAGCACCTGAAGACCCTGTTCCGGCTTTGCATTGACAGTTCGCATTACCACAGACAATATTGGTACTGGTGGGGTGAGGCCCATTACCGCACCAAGGGCGGTAAACTGAAACTCACCTCCATCCCCGCAGAAGAGTGGAAGCAGGTGGAAAATGCGGCACACAGATACTGGGACGAAGTTGCGAAAAAGAGCCCCAGATGCGCCAAGGTGGTAAAGGTACTGAAGGAATACAATCAAACCATGGAAGAAGCCGGTCCTCCCTACCGATATTGATGCGTCATCAGGCGCCAGGAGTTTAGGACACCTATAGAGGCAGCCTTCCCTCACCTTGAGGCAGAGCCGGGTAGGGAAGGCTGCCCTCTGGAACTTCGATCAAAAACCAGGTTGATTGAGTTAAGGCCTCCAGAGGGGCTGATAGGGTGATGGAGGTTTTCTTTCACTCTGCGGTGCTGAGAGTATCTTTTCCCGGCTCTTGCAGTGTTGTTTAGGCACGGTCGGGGAGAAGCTGGATTTAGGGAACCATAAGGAAAGGGTTTGGCATGCCGAAAGCGATAAGAGCCTATGTGAGAGGTGTTGACGCCGTGAATCGGACCGTAGGAGAGTTTTCAATGTATATTGTCCTGGTCATGACGGCTATTCTGGTGTTTGAAACCATATCGAGGACCGTCTTTGCTAAGCCCCATATATGGGTAGTGGAAATTATTGAATTTCTCATGGCTGCTTATTATTTGCTGGGCGGCGGCTACTCCGTGATTCTCAAAGGGCATGTGAGAATGGATCTTTTTTACGGCCGCTGGTCGGACAAAGGCAAGGCAGTGGTCGATCTTATCACCGCCCCTTTCCTTATCTTCTACGTGGTGTTTCTTCTCATCGGCGGCCTGTCCGGCCTTGAATATGCGCTGCAATACGGGCAAAGAAATTATACCCCGTGGGGGCCGCCGTTGGCTCCCATCAAGCTTATTATGGTTATCGGAATCGTGCTGATGCTGTTGCAGTGCATTGCCACATTTTTTAAAGACCTGGCAAAGGCAAAGGGTGAGGAGATATAACATGAGTTACCCACTTATAGCCATCCTGATGTTTATCTCCATGATCCTCATGCTGATTACCGGACAACGAATCTTTGCTGCTCTGGGAGCGGTGGCCACTATTTTTGCTCTCTTTCTTTGGGGAAAGGGTGCTTCGGAGATGCCGTTTCACGCAGCCTTTGTCCTTATGAACTGGTATGCGCTCCTCACTCTCCCAATGTTCATTTTTATGGGTTATATGTTTTCCGAGTCAGGAATTGCGGACGATCTCTACCGGATGTTCCATGTCTGGATGGGTCCGGTCAATGGTGGTTTAGCCATAGGAACCATGGGGCTTATGATCGCAATCGCGGCAATGAATGGCCTGAGTGTCGCCGGTATGGCGATTGGCGCCAGTATTGCCATGCCCGAAATGCTTAAACGCGATTATGACAAAATAATGATAACCGGCGTAATCCAAGGCGGCAGTTCCCTGGGCATCATGGTACCCCCCAGCGTGGTCCTTGTGCTGTACGGAATGATTGCCAGGCAGCCGATCGGCAGGCTCTGGTTAGCCGGTGTTTTTCCGGGCCTCTTGTTAGGGGGTCTGATGATCGCGTACATCGTAATCCGATGTGCCATTAACCCAAGCCTGGGACCGGCATTGTCCAAGGAAGAGCGACAACAGATAAACTGGGGAGAGAAGTTTCGGTTGCTCAGAGCCGGGGTACTTCCCCTCCTCATTATCTTTTCCATGACCGGGCTGTTCCTGTTGGGGGTCACCAGTCTCGTGGAATGTTCGGCTGTGGGTGCGGCCACAACGATGGCTGCAGCTTTTATCAAAGGCCGCTTGACCCGCGACGTACTCTTAAAGACCCTGAGAGAGACATTGAGCGTAAGTTGCATGTTCATGTGGGTAATCCTGGCGGCACTTGGCTTTAGTTCCGTGTTTGACGGTCTTGGAGCGGTACATGCGATAGAGCTTCTCTTTAGTGAAGAGTTGGGACTCACTCCGTGGCAGATCATCATCTTGATGCAGCTTACCTTCATTGTGATGGGCATGTTTCTCGACGATACGGCCATGCTCATCATTGTTGCCCCTCTTTATGTTCCCCTGGTCACGAAACTGGGTTTCGACCCGATTTGGTTTGGTGTTCTCTATACGGCAACCTGCCAGATTGCGTACATGACACCTCCCTTCGGCTATAACCTCTTTCTCATGAAGGCCATGGCGCCTCCGGAGGTAAAGCTCGCGGATATCTACCGTTCAATCGTACCCTTTGTCCTGGTGATGATTTTTGGCTTAGTGATTCTGATGGTGTTTCCCCAGATCACTCTGTGGTTGCCCAATCTGTATTTCAGATGATAAGGCAGCGTGTATCGAGAACAGGATTTATTAGGCCTTTTTTGGTTTTCTCGAAGGGACAAAATAGGGTATAAAGGTGAAAGAAATGGAACTCTCAAACATCCAGATAAAAAAAATCCTGTATGCCACCGACCTGTCGGAAACCGCAACGCATGCCTTTTCCTATGCGGTCAGCCTTGCCAATCTGTATGGTGCCGGCATTACAATTCTCCATGTGCTTGATGAGTTGCCGGAGGAACACTACATAACGAACATGATCCCTCCGGGGACATGGAAGGCCATCAAAGAAAAGCATTTTTCCGAGGCCCGGGACAAACTGATCGGAAAGAAAAGGGATCATATGGCCATGAAGGAGGTCCTTCAGGCATTTTGTGAGGGGGCACAGGACAACGAAGAATGTCGGCCTTTTACCACCGACGAAATCGTGATCAAGACCGGGATGCCCGCTGAAGTCATCGTTCAGACGGCCCAGGAACGGAATGGTGATCTCATCGTCATGGGGACCCACGGCAGGGGCGCCATCGGCGAGATTCTGATAGGCAGTACCGCTAAATGGGTGGTCAGGCATTCCCATATCCCGGTTTTGACCATTCGCTTGCCCTAGATGGTGTCTCCAGGAAGGTGTTTGGCGGATGCAGTCTTTATCGGCCGGAGTGAGTACATCTGAAAGAATGGAGAGAAAGCCATCGTTCATCGTCAGAGAAAGAAAGGATAGGCAGAGGAGCGACAAATGAGTCAAAAGAAGAACACATCATCAGAAAGAGATAATCCGATGAAGGATGCCGTTTCCCGGGCAATAAAACTCAGGGTCAATCGGGTGTGGCATGAATTCGTTCTGGAGCGTGATGTTCAACCGACTGAGACATTGGCCTATGTGCTGCGGGAAAGGCTGGGATTCACCGGCCTGAAAGTCTCCTGCGACGAGGGGGCCTGCGGGGCCTGTACCGTCATCATGGACGGCAAGGCGATCCTGTCGTGCATGACACTGGCAGTGGAGGCCGATGGACATGACATCCTGACCATCGAGGGGTTGGCCGAGGATGACCCGGTGATTGCGGCCTTTGCAGAGCAGAGCGAGCCGGGTTACGGCACCGCGATGCAGTGCGGCTATTGTACGCCCGGATTTGTCATGACGGCGAAGGCGCTTCTCGATGCCAATCCAACTCCGACACTCGATGAGGTCAAGGAGGCCCTTTCGGGCAATATCTGCCGCTGCGGATGCTATACGGCCGTCGCCCAGGCCGTGCTGCACGCGTCTCAGAAAATATCTACACAGGGGGGTACACATGGGTAATCCATATAAACCGAGAGTCCCTCGAAAGTTCATCGGAGGGTATCGCCCGAGGATCGATGGGTTTGACAAAGCGAGCGGCAAGGTAAAGTTCGCCGATGACCTTACAACGAAACTCACGTTCCCGGACATGCTCTATGCCAGGGTGCTGAAGAGCCCCTATCCCCATGCCCGGATAAAACATCTGGATACCACGGAGGTTGAAAAGCTCGAAGGGGTGCGGGCCATTCTTACCTATGAAGATCCCGAGGTAAAAAAACTGAAAGTGACCAATGCCGGCTGGACGGATGGCGTGGACATCCTCTCCTATGACCGAATGATGTGGTACCCCATGCGGGATCGAAGGGTGATCGGAGATTGGGCCCGATGGGTAGGAGACGAAGTCGGTCTGGTGGTCGCCGCCGACAGTGAGTCCATCGCCGAAGAGGCCTTAAAATTGGCCAAGATTGAGTGGGAGATCTTTCCCTTTGTGCTCGATCCCATTGAGTCGATGAAGCCCGAGGCTCCCCTGGTCCACCCCGAATTGAGGGAAACCAATGTATTGCCGGAGGATCCAGTCGGCGGTCCCGATGTTTTTGTAGAGAAAGGCGATGTGAACAAGGGCTTCAGTGAAGCGGATGTGGTGGTGGAATCGAAGGCTGTTCACCACAATCCCAACCAGGGCTCTCTCGACAACTGGTGTTGCCTCGTCGAATGGAAAGGAGACATGCTGACGGTCTGGTCCAATTCATATGAAGCACATCAGACCCGTATGCATATGAGCCAGATGCTCGATCTGCCTCTTTCCAACGTTCGAGTGATCTGCTCTTACGTGGGTGGGCAGTTCGGCCGGAATGATACGGGAGAGCAGCCGTTCTTCCTGTACACGGCCATATTGGCCAAGAGGACCGGGCGACCGGTCAAATTCAGACACAACAACCGGGAAAGCTTTCTCAACTCCCGGCAACCCGCGATCTACACCGCCAGGGCGGGGACCAAGAAGGATGGCACCATCACAGCGATGACCTTCAAATGCATCGGCAATGCCGGTGCGTACGCCGACCAGACCATGTTCGCGTTAAAATTCGGGCCTGCGGAGATAGCCGAAGTGGCACTGGCGCATGTTCCCAATCTCAAAATGGAGGCCTACGGAGTTTACACCAATAAACTGCCGGCCTGCATGATGCGCGGGGTCGCCAATTCCCAGTTTAATCTCAGTTTCGGGCAGATTGTCGATATTCTTGCAGAAGAACTTGATATGGATCCCATTGATCTGGCCATCAAGAATTTCGGCCATGAGGAGGAGAGCCTGCCCAACAAGAGCCTGGTTGAAGTCCTGCATGAAGGCGCACGCCGGATCGGCTGGGAGAACCGGCACAAACCCGGCGAGGGCCAGGTCTACGGACATGTGCGTAAACGGGGCATGGGATTTTCTTTCCACCCGGGATGGCACGCAGAATGGCAGGAGACGCGGCGCGGCAGAATCCAGGTGAGACTGATGCTGAATCCGGACGGCACCGTAATGCTGGAGGCCCCCACCGTAGAGACCGGATCGGGATCGAATACCTGCAATTTCCTGGGGTGCCTGGAAGCCCTGAGTTTTCTCGCAGTCCGTCCGGAAGATGTCCACTATTCTCAGGTGGTGGACACGGAGACGAGCCTGCGGGACTGCGTCCAGACCGACAGCTCGGTGGCCTATCTGCAATCAGAAGCCATGATGGTGGCCGCAGCGGACCTCAAAAAGAAGATTTGTGAACTTGCCGCCCCGAAACTGGACGCGAAACCGGAAGAACTTGATATTGAGGAGGGAAATATTTTCGTTAAAGCATCTCCTGATAAGCAAATGGAGGTGAAGATCTGGCTAATGGAGGAGACAGATCTTGCCCCCATTGTGGCCACGGTGCATAGGGTTCCTCTTGATCTGAATACCGGCATCCCCTTCATTGCGACTTTCGCCGAAGTGGAAGTGGACACGGATACCGGTGAAGTTGACGTGCTCAAACTGGTGGTACTTCATGACTGCGGGACGGTCATGCACGCCTCAGGGGCCGAGGCCCAGCAACTGGGCGGCCAGGTCATGGGGCTCGGGGAAGCGCTTTATGAAGAGATTATCTATGATGAGGTGAGAGGCGTTCCCATGAATTTTAACTGGATCGACTACAAGATAGCGACCATGGCCGATTTTCCTCCTGTAGATCCGGTCCTGATGGAAGTGTGGAAGGGAGGCGGGGAGTATGGCGCATGCGGCATCGGCGAGTCAACGCTGACCTGTACGCCGCGGGCGGTACTCAATGCCATATACAACGCGATCGATGTGAGAGTTGACGAGCTGCCGGTCAAACCCGAAAAAATTCTAAAAGCCCTGGGCAAGATTTGAGGTGTAGCCATGACATTACGACCATTCAAGCATGTTACCGTTCATTCCGTTGACCGGGCCGTTGAGCTGTTGGACGAATATGGTGAAAAAGCGAGGCTCGTCGCCGGTGGTACGGATATTCTCGGTGTTTTGAAGGAGAACAGCAATCCCCGGTATCCGGACATTCTCATTGATATGAAGCCCATTTCCGGCCTTGATACGATTCAGGAGACCGGCGACGGCATCAGGATCGGTGCTCTGACGCGCTTGAGCAACCTCTCCGAGCATCCCGTCGTCAAGGAAAAATACGGGATTCTGGCGGAAGCGGCCCGGTCGGTGGCTTCACCCCAATTGAGAAACATGGGCACCGTCGGGGGCAATATCTGCCAGGAACCTCGGTGCTGGTATTATCGTTATCCCGATAATCAATTCGATTGTTTCAGAAAGGGAGGCAATACCTGCCCGGCCATGACCGGAGAAAACCGCTATCATTCGATATTCGGGGCTGCGGATCTGGGACCGCCCGGGTGTGCCTCTGCCTGTCCCGGCAGTATCGATATTCCTGATTACATGGGCAAGATTCGCGCGGGAAAAACCGATGAAGCCGCCAATATCATTCTCACCTGCAATCCCATTCCGGCCATCACCGGCAGGGCGTGCCCGCATTTCTGTGAGTCTGCCTGCAACCGTCTGGATGTGGATGAATCGGTGTCCGTTCGGGCCGTCGAGCGCTCCCTGGGCGACTATATTCTCGACCATGCGTCCGAGTTCCTCACACCCCCCGAGCGTGAAACGGGAAAATCGGTGGCGGTGATCGGCTCCGGTCCGGGAGGGCTGGCAGCGGCCTACTATCTGCGGAAGGCCGGCCACAGCGTTACTGTTTTCGAGAAGATGGCGGAACCCGGAGGCATGCTGCGCTATGGCATTCCCCCCTACCGTTTGCCGAAAGACCTTGTGGAGAGGCAAGTGAAGGCCCTCGAAGGAATGGGAATCGCGTTCCGCCTCAGTGTGAGTCTGGGAGAGGATGTCACCCTTGAGGGCCTGAAAAACGACTTTGACAGTGTATTTATAGCGACCGGAAACTGGCTCCAGAAAAACCTGGGGATACCGAAGGAAGAAATGCTTATCTCCGGATTGGATTTTCTGATCGAGGTGAACAAGGGCTCGCGAACCAAACCGGGGAAAAAGGTGTTGGTGATCGGGGGCGGGAATGTGGCCATGGACGTGGCCATAACGGCCGCACGGTTGGGGGCGGATGAGGTCACGCTGGTCTGCCTGGAATCCCGAGAGGAAATGCCTGCTGTCGAAGAGGAGATAGAGGAGGCCATTCAAGAGAAGATCCGACTGATGCCTTCCTGGGGCCCCCACCGGGTTCTGGAGGACAAGGACAATCTCACGGGAATGGAAATTGTCCGGTGCACATCGGTCTTCGACGAGGAACAGCGCTTCTGCCCGGCGTTCGATTTGAGCGAGAAAAGGACGGTGGAGGCCGATACGGTGATGCTGGCCATAGGCCAGGGTACGGATCTCTCCTGTCTTGACGACAGCATCGACGTTTATCGCGGCCTGGTTGTGGTGGACCAAAAAACGCAAAGTACGAATGTCCCCGGGGTCTTCTCCGGGGGGGACATGACAACCGGACCCGCTTCGATCATCGAAGCAATCGCATCGGGGCGCAGGGCGGCCGAGGCCGTTGATCGCCACCTCCAAGGTGTGGACGGGACGCAGGTAACGCCCGGTTCTTCAAAGAAGCCGTTTCTGTCCGTTAACACGGATGGCTTGAATGGGGTGGAGCGCGCGAGCATGCCTGCGCTTCCCTTGGCAGAGCGCAGTCTCGATCAGGAGGACAACCTCGGCCTGGACTGGAGCGGCGCGAAGCTGGAAGCCGGGCGATGTTTGAATTGCGGTTGCGTGGCGGTCAACGCGTCCGATCTGGGTCCGGCGTTGATCGCGCTGGAGGCCAGGATAAAAACCAACCGGAGGACCATTGAGGCCGAAGACTTTTTCGATGCGAGAACAGGGAAATCTACCCTTCTGGACAACGGTGAGTTGGTCTTGGAAATAGAGATACCCGAACCGGTGGCGGGAAGCAGACAGAAATACTGGAAATACCGCATCCGGAACGCCATCGATTTTCCCATCTGCAGTGTGGCGTCTATTTTTGTTATGGAAGACAGCAAGATCAAGGATGCTCGGATTGTTCTGGGTGCAGTGGCTCCGACACCGGTCCGATTACGGGAGGGAGAGGCCTTTCTGAAAGGAAAAACAGCTGGAGACGGCCTTGCTGAGGCGGTTGATGATTTTCCTTTTCAGGGAATCATCCCTCTCGCAAGAAACAGATTCAAGATCCAGATGACCCGCGCTCTGCTGCGAAAGATCATCTGGTCTCTTGCGTCCACAGAAAGCTCCGGTCCTGCATAGAGGCATCGACTTCCCGAGGAATTGGGGCTCTATCTCTGCTATTTTCGGTGCCTGAAGCGGCCGTTCGCTTCAGGCACCGATGATGGATACTTTTCCGTCACCTGTGTTTCTTTTCCTCTTTCGTTTCTCTTTTGATCCGGGCGGTTGCCTACCCATTACGGCAGATCATGCATTGTCCGCGGATAGGCAATTTTGGCAGTATTGCTCCCCTTCAGCCCGCTCACGGCAGCCCGTGAGACAATACCTTTTGCCTCTTCCATTCCGCCAGATTTTTGCCAATATGGTTAATAAGTGAGTTTTTTGTGACATATGGCGAAAATATCACCGAATTTTGAGGAAATCGGTACTGTTTATTTATGTTATTGACAACATCAGCAATATGCGGTAATCAAAAAATGATTGCAATATGATGAAGCATCTGGTGAAAACGGATGAAAAGTGTTGAAGAAGGTTCCCGGTTGAGGCTACAAGAGAAAAAAAGAAGGAGAGAAGACAACACCACAAGTCATGTTGGAGGAGGAAGAAATGAAAGAGATCAGTGAATTGAATTTTGCGCAAGACGTGCGATACACGGAAAACCACGAATGGGCCCGGCAGGAAGGGGATCTGGTGAAAGTGGGTATCTCGGACTACGCACAGGATCAGCTGGGTGATATCGTTTTCGTTGAACTGCCTGAAGTGGGCTCCCCGTTCAGCAAGGGAGAGGAATTCGGCACGGTGGAATCAGTCAAGGCTGTTTCAGAGCTCTATATGCCCGTAGGAGGAGAGATCACGGCCATTAACGAAGACCTGGAGGGGCAACCCGAGTTGCTAAACAAGGACCCCTATGCAGGCGGCTGGATGATAGAGGTGAGACCCGGTGATCAGACTGAGATGGATTCCCTGATGGAGAAGGATACCTATCTCAAAAAACTGAAAGGATGAAGGCATGCGATATTTTCCCCATACCGGTGAAGACATCAAAGAGATGCTCGACGAAATAGGCCTGGACTCTCTGGATGACCTCTTCACCCCGATCCCGGAAGACTGCCGTCGAGACGGGGATCTTGAACTCCCCGGTCCCCTGACAGAGTGGGAGCTGAACGCCCACATGGATGCGCTTGCACAAGATATGGCCGTCCCGCCGGAGTACAGGGTTTTTCTCGGTGCGGGCAGCTACAATCATTTTATCCCGGAAGTGGTGAGGCAACTCCTTTTGCGGAGTGAATTTTATACCGCGTATACTCCTTACCAGCCGGAGATAAGCCAGGGGACCCTCCAGGCCATATATGAATACCAGACCCTGACAACAAGGCTCCTGGGCATGGACGTGGCAAATGCCTCCATGTATGACGGCGCATCGGCCCTGGCCGAAGCCCTGCTCATGGCCATTCGCATCACAAAAAGGAAAAAGGTGGCGGTCTCACGCCTTGTCCATCCCTTTTATCGCCGGGTGGTCCAGACGTACCTCACCGCTCCCGGATACGAGGTGGTTGAACTGCCGTACCGGAAAAACGGGACCACCGATCTTTCTTCACTTGCCAACCTGGAGGAATATGCGGCCGTTGCGGTCCAGTCCCCGAATTTCTTCGGGTGTATCGAGGATCTGGAATTCCAGGGGAAGAAGGTGCACGCTGATCAGAAAACGTTGTTTGTTGTTGCTTTTGGGGAGCCCCTCGCCTACGGCCTTGTGAAGAGCCCGGGTGAACTTGGTGCGGATATCGCGTGCGGGGAAGGGCAGAGTCTTGGCATTCCCCAGTCCTTTGGCGGCCCGGGACTTGGCATGTTTGCCGCACGGCAGAAATTTGTTCGGAGCATGCCCGGACGACTGGTTGGCCGGACCACGGACAAAGACGGTAGGCCCGGGTTTGTCCTGACACTCGCGACCAGGGAACAACACATTCGCCGTGAACGGGCGACATCCAATATCTGCTCCAACCATGGACTCTGCGCCCTCGCCTCCACCATGTACATGGCCTGCGTGGGCGGAACCGGGTTCCGTGAACTTGCGCAACTGAACCACGACAAGGCGGAATACCTGAAAAATGGGCTGCGGAAGGGGGGGGCAACAATTCCCTTTGACGCGCCCACGTTCAACGAGTTCGTGGTACGATTTCCAGCGGGTTTCGAGGAGACCCACGGTCGGCTCCTGCAGAAGAGGATAGTGGCCGGGATTCCTGTTTCCCCCTTTTTCCCCGAGCTTTCGGACCATTACCTGTTGTGCACCACTGAAACGAACACCAAGGAAGATATGGATGCCTTGATCAAGGAGGTCGGATCGTGAAAGAGCCTTTAGGAGCAACCGGGCTTGTATTCAATGAGTCGCTCCTCTGGGAGAAGGGAAGAAAAGGAAGGACAGGATTCTCCCTTCCCAGGAGAGACGTGGACCCATCCCCGCTGGAGAAGGGCCTTATCCGCAAGGGGCCTGATTTTCCCGACCTGAGCGAATTGGACGCAGTCAGGCATTTTACCCGCCTCTCTCAGTGGAATTTCGGAGTGGACAGCGGTATGTATCCGTTGGGATCATGCACTATGAAGTACAATCCCAAGACTAATGAACGGCAGGCATCCCTCCCCGGATTTGCTGCTGCGCATCCCCTGCTTCCCGCAGATCTTTCCCAGGGCGTTCTCCAAATGATGTTTGACCTGGAGCGGTATCTTTCCGAGATAACGGGCCTTTCCGCCGTGTCGCTCCAGCCGGCGGCCGGTGCCCATGGCGAGTTGACGGGTATGATGATCGTTCGGGCCTTTCACCAGAACGCGGGCAAACCGAGGAGCAAAATCCTTATTCCCGACACCGCCCACGGGACAAATCCGGCAAGTGCCGCCCTTTGCGGTTTCACCCCGGTGCCGGTCAAATCAGATGAACGGGGAGTCCTCTCCCCGGAATATGCTGCATCGGTCATGGATGAAGATACTGCCGGTATCATGGTCACGAACCCCAACACCTTGGGGTTGTTCGAGGAGCATATCAAAGAAATAGCTCATATCATTCATGGCAAGGGAGGACTGGTTTACGTGGATGGTGCCAACATGAACGCGGTCATGGGGATCGTCAGCATGGGCGATATGGGGGTGGACCTCATGCACTTGAATCTCCACAAGACCTTCTCGACGCCCCATGGTGGCGGGGGCCCCGGGTCCGGTCCCGTCTGTGTCAGGAAGGATCTGGAACCCTTCCTGCCCGTGCCGAGGGTGGTGAAAGAAGACGAAAAATATTTTCTTTGCTGGGACTTTCCCAAATCCATTGGAAAGCTACAGGCCTTTTATGGAAACGTGGGTGTTCTGGTTCGGGCCTACAGCTATATCCTGAGCATGGGGAAGGAACTCAAGAGGGCCAGCCAGCTCGCGGTCCTGAATGCCAATTACCTGAGAATAAAACTCACCGGAATTTTTCATCTCCCTTATGACCGGCCGTGCATGCACGAATGCGTCTTTTCGGACAAGATGCAGGAGCAAGACAAGGTTACAACCCTTGATATGGCGAAGCGGCTCATGGACTATGGATTCCATCCACCCACCATTTATTTCCCGCTGGTGGTCCACGGGGCCATTATGATCGAGCCCACGGAATCGGAATCCAAGGAGACCCTTGACCTCTTCGTCGAGGCCTGCAAGGCCGTCGCCGAGGAGGCGAAAAACGATTCCGCACTTCTTTTTGATGCACCCACGAAGCCAAAGGCCCGGCGCATGAATGAAACGGAAGCGGCCCGAAGGCCGTGCCTGGCGGGATAGAATGCCCTGCTTCCCAGGGTTTTTTCTTAACACCGACGGCTTAGGGGATTAGGGAGGTTTCTTCTCCTGACTGTCGGGAGGGCTTCGTTTTTTCGTGACTTATCTATGGGGGAAGCCACAGCCAGGTCCTCAGGATGCTTTTTCCTGAGGACTGGAATGCGGAGGGGGCAATGCTCCCTCGTGGGTAAGTCACTGAAAAGATCAGCCCGGGAGGCTCGTCAGGGGAAGAAATTTTCCTGATCCTCCTGAGCTCTCAGCACTTGTGGAGGACAGGGGCATGAAGCATTCGCGAAAGAGGATTTCTTGAGGAGATGAATCAAGAGCGTAGGTGGCATATAGCTGAACTCGGGACCCAGCCCTACAGGCCCGTACTCGACTTGCAGCATCGCCTGGTGGACGAACGGCACAGGGGAACCCTGGAGGCGGACACGGTGCTCCTGCTGGAACATGAACCGGTCTTCACCTTGGGGCACAACGGCGGCCGGGAGAATCTCACGGTTTCCGAGGAGGTTCTCAAGCAAAAAGGCATCGAGGTTGTGGAGACGGAGCGGGGAGGCAATATCACCTATCACGGTCCCGGCCAGATTATCGCCTACCCCATTATCCGCATGAACGACTCTCGCCTGGGGATTCCCGGATATGTGGAAGGCCTTGAAGAGGTGATGATCAGGACGGCCTCGGACTGGGGCATTGCAGCCGAACGCAACACCCTGAATCACGGTGTCTGGGTGGGCAGGAGGAAGCTGGGGAGCGTAGGGATCGCCATACGCCGGGGCGTCGCATTTCACGGGATTGCCCTGAATGTGAATCTTTCGCTGGAGCCTTTTTCCTGGATCAACCCGTGTGGACTTTCCGGGGTGGCCATGACGTCACTCAAGGAAGAAGAGGTAAGAAATCTGGATATTGATCTCGTGAGGGATGGGATCGTCCGCCACATGGCCACTGTCTTCGGGGTCGAAACCGTGCCGGTGGATTCCGGCGAAATCAAACGGCAATTGCGTCGACCGAAAGGTGTATAAGGATTTGCGGCAGAATATGAAAACAGCACCACATATGAAAAAACCGCCATGGCTCAGGAAGCACCTCCCCACGGGGCCCGGCTATGAAAAGGTGCGGAGGATGATGACGGGAGAATGTCTGCACACCGTGTGCCAGGAGGCCAAGTGCCCCAATCAATGGGAGTGCTTTTCCCGCCACACCGCCACATTCATGATCATGGGAGATCACTGCACGCGAAACTGCCGGTTCTGCGCGGTCCCGAACGGCCCCCTAGGAAAACCCGACCCGAAAGAACCGGAAAGGGTGGCGGAGGCCGCTCGATCTCTCGGCCTCGATTACGTGGTGGTGACTTCGGTTACCCGTGATGACCTCCCGGACGGGGGCGCAAGGTTCTTCGCAGACACCATTCAGGAGATCCATTGCAAGAACCCTGGAGCAGACGTGGAAGTGCTCATACCCGACTTTCAGGGCGATGAGGATGCGCTCTCCGTGGTCCTTGACGCGGACCCGGCCGTCCTGAACCACAACATTGAAACGGTTGAAAGGCTGTATCCCCGGGTACGGCCTGGCGCTGATTACCCGCGTTCTCTCAGGCTCCTGGCGAGGACGAAGGCACTCAATCCGGCTATCCCGAGGAAATCGGGAATCATGCTGGGCCTGGGCGAGGAGCCGGAAGAAGTGAAAAAGACCCTGCACGATCTTTTTGAGGCCGGATGCAGGCTCCTCACCATAGGGCAGTACCTGCAGCCGTCTGATCGCCATCTTCCGGTTGAGCGATTTGTGTTGCCTGAAGAATTTGAAACTTGGAGGACATTCGCCGTCGACCTTGGCTTCCTGGCCGTTTCCAGTGGTCCGTTCGTGCGAAGTTCCTACAAGGCAGAGGAGATGTACAAGGCCGTTTCGGGCCATGTGAATGACAGGAGGGAATTATGGGAAAGAAATTCATTGTGACAGCCATTGGAAAGGATCGGCCGGGATTTATCGCCGACGTTTCTGGGCTGATCTATGAAAACGGATGCAACCTTGAAGACTCCACCATGACCAGCCTGTCGGACGAGTTCGCCATGATCTTCCTGGTGGAGGGCCCGGAGGAGAAACCCGAGCAGGAACCGCTCGAACAAAGGCTCCTGAAGGAATGCCGACGGCTTGAGAAGGAAAAGGACATATCGGCGTTTGTGCGGCCCATCCGGACAGGGACACCGGGGCCGAGAAAGACTACCGTCTCTGAAACGCTGCACGTGGAAGGTCTTGACCAGGCAGGGATCGTTTACAAGATCAGCAGGTACCTCGCGGACAGAAATATCAATATTTCCAACTTCTCGTCCAGGATGAGTCGCTCACCTGAAACCGGCGCCGCGATGTATGGCATTGATATCAGAATAGAAATCCCGAAAGGTGTAACCAGGGAAAGCGTGGATGACGGTCTTATGAAGATCGGGAATGAGCTACATGTTGATATCTCGGTTGGATGAGACTTTGGGTATGGTGCTTCCCAAATACCTTTCCGTCATCAGCAAGCTCGAGAAATGCGGCTACCGCATCCGGGTCTAATTGCCGTCCGGCCTCCTGCCGGATAATCTGAACAGCCTGCTCTTGTGTCAGTGCCTTCCTGTAGGGCCGCTCCGAGACCATGGCATCATAGGCGTCGGCAACGGCCAGGATCCTGGCACCGAGTGAAATATCATTTCCCGCAAGACCATCCGGATATCCCTTGCCGTCGAATCGCTCGTGGTGCTGGAGAACTAGGGGCATGATCGGTTTGTAAGGAGCGATGGGTTCGATGATTTTCGCACCCATGCGCGGGTGGTCCCGGATGATTCTCCATTCTTCAGGCGTTAGTTTTGCCGGTTTGTCGAGGATGGAGGCCGGAACCCCGATCTTGCCGATATCGTGGAGCAGTCCTCCTCGATGCAGATCCTTGAGTTCTTCAGGGGAGAGATGCAAGACGCGGCCGATCCTCAAGGCATTTTGCGTAACCCGCTCGGAATGGCCGGCGGTCCATGGTGACTTCGCATCAACAGCTCTTGCGAGAGCCTTCAAGGTCCCCCAGTTGAGTGCCGACAGTTCTTCCAGCAGTCGCGCGTTGCTCAGGGATACCGCAACCTGGTTCGCCAGCAGGCGAGCCCGGGAGAGATTGTCCTCTTCCTGCTCAAAGGGGTCCGAAGGGCCTAGCACGATAATCCCGGCGAAATCTACTTTTAAAAAGATGGGAAACACTATGAATGAACGGGTTTGATTCGTGACAAGCGGACCCAGGAACTGGGGGATGCTTTCTCCCTGCTGTATCATCGTGAAATCTTGTTTTTCCAGAAGCCTTTTGAGTTCAGCAGGAGTGACTACCATGTTTTCGAGAAGCCTCACCTTGTTATTATTTTGACCCAGTACATATGCCTTCGGCGGTTTCAGTGCGTTGGGATCAACAAGGATCAGGCCTGCTGCAGTGCAATGGAAAAGGTCGGACATCCGGGTGAGCGCGATTCTTGCGATTTCTTCGGTCTTCAGGGATGAGAGGATTGCCCGGTCTATTTCCGCTGCCGCGGTCATGGTGGTGAATTGTCTTCCCAACTGCTCGGCCATGCCATTGAACGTCTGTGCGAGATCCTCAAACTCGTCCTTGCTCTCTATGGATATCCTCTCGTCGAATTGCTTCATCCCGATTAGTTGTGCGCCCTTTTTCAATTCCTGGAGGGGGAGCATGGTCTTCCGAATCTGCACGAGGCTGATAAAAACCACGACGAAAAGGGAAAGGAGAATCACCAGGGGGAACGTCTTCTCGAAATAGGAAACCGGGGAGAAGATATATTTCTCCGGCTGGCTCATGATGATGGTCCACCTGGCGTGGAAAAAATAATATTTCAACGGGATTGACCAGAAACTGGCAAGAAAGGTGCCGGTTCCTCTGTTCCAAGTGAAATAGCCTGACGGCGCAGCATCCACCTGTTTCCGGTAGGAAAGAGCGGGAACGGGCATGGTGGAAAACAGGACATCGCCCGTTTGATCCAGGAGACAGAGCTCCGTTCTGAATGGAAGGGTATCGTATTCGGAGAGCCCCAGGAGGTAGCGGACCCGCATTTCGCCCATGAAAAACCCCGCTGCGGGTGCTTGGGGAACAAGGTTCCTTACCAGATAGACGTGCACCCGGCCTTGTGAATCATGACGGCTCAAGAGCAGTGATTTTCCCGAATGGAGGTGTTGTTTCTCTTGGCTTGAGAATTCTTCCGGTTGCCTGATTGTCCCCAGGAGAGGCGATTTCTCGCCGGAGTCGCGGAAAAATGCTATTCCCTTGAATTGCTTTTTCAACTTGTTGCCGAATTCTCCGGTTAATGATCCTGATAGGGTTTCCGGATTCCGCTGCATGATGAGGGAAAGGTTTTGCAATTCATTTTCAAGGAGTGACAGCCGTTCGAAGGTAGACATGCCCATGGTTTTGCTGAAGTGGAGCAGGCGAATCCTGCCCTGCTGGTGGAGTTGACTTGTGACCTGCTGGAAAGAGACAAGGCCGAGGACACCGATCGGTACCAGCGCGCAAAGGATAAACTGCACAAAGACACGACGTGCAACCCTGCTCGTCAGAAATGACGGTTTAAATGAAAGGTCTTTGGTCCTCAATAATTTCATGTGTTACAAATTCCAATCCCGTTAATAATTTGCCGCCAGCCCTATGAATCGGCCGTCGCTGGCCCGTATGACATCGTCCCGGCTGAAAGGGGTGGTGATTTGCGGCTGGCTCCATCCGTCTTTTCCTTTGCTGTAGAGATCGTAATCCGAATTCAAGGGATGGAGGTTCCGGTCCTTGCGTATACCATGACCGGCTCCAAGCACGGTGGCATAGTTCAGGTATTCGTAGGGATTCCCCCAGGGATCGAGGAGCCCGGCCCGACCGATGTCATTGAGCGTTATGGGCAGGGTGCCGCCATTATCTATTCCGTACGTATCTATTTCCAAGCTCAAGGTCTTGATTTCCGCTATGGCCCTGGTTACCTTCGCCTTTTCAATGTATCTGCTGTATGCGGGTAAGGCGATGGCCGAAAGGGTGCTCAAGATGGCGACAACCGTCAGAATTTCAATGAGGGTAAATCCTTTTCCCCGTTCTTGTCGTTTCACACAGGCGCGAAAAGAGTTCTGGGCTCCTTTATAACCATCTGATATAAAAAGGAAAATAAAATTATCACATAGATACATGATCCACCCATGGTCCCAATAGCGGAAAATAACATCGAGGGAGTTACTGAACTTATGAGTTAACTATCGACATTTTTTACAAAAAGCTTGAACAAAGTTTCTCATACTGATAAGCAGAAAAGCAGTTCATATGAAGAGCAGGTGAACGGGATGTTCTGGAAGCGGCGTCATTTCGGCACTGGAATCCCGCCGCAGGCGGGAGAAGGGCCGAAATCCGCAGCGACCGGAGTCATGGACGACGGAGGGAGCGTAGCTTCTGGAATATGCCGTTTGACTGCTCACCGGGGTCATGGGTGTGCCGTGCCCTCGTTGGAAGTACGGTTTAGACGGGTGAAACAGAAAGGGGAAGAAGAGGTGAGTGCATGATCATACAGATCTACGAGATCCAGGATCTCCGCGAGGCTGAAAAGTGTCTTGAAGCAGGGGTGGACCACCTGGGGAGCGTGGTCCTGTCGGAGGATGAGTGGCGGGTCCCCCTGCTCAGAGAAACCATCCGCATGATCCAGGGGGCCGGCAAAAAGAGCAGCCTGATTCCTCTTTTTACGCACCAGGAGAATATCTACCGGACCCTGGACTACTATGGCCCTGATTACGTCCATTTCTGCGACAGCCTCGTGTCACCGGAAAAGGACATGCTTGACCTGAAACCGTTTATGCAGTTGCAGGAAGGGGTAAAGAGCTATTTCCCTGAGATAAGGATTATCCGCTCCATTCCCCTGCTCCGGGAAGAAACTGAAGAAAGATTCCCTTTCCTGGACATAGCCGGGACGTTAGAGGCCGTGAGCGATGTTTTCCTCACGGATACCTGGGTGGAGGAGGAACCAATGACGGGCTTCATCGGGATCACCGGCGAGACCGTTGACTGGGCAATGGCCAAAAAATTGGTGGAACGGGTGGGTATCCCCGTGATCCTTGCCGGAGGGTTATCCCCGGAGAACGTCGGTGAGGCGATCCTGAGGGTCATGCCGGCGGGGGCGGACAGTTGCACTTTGACCAATAGCCTGGGCGCAGACGGGAAGCCTGTTCGGTTTCGGAAAGATAAAGGAAAGGTGCGGGAATTTGTGCGGGAGGTGCGTATGGCTGAGGCGACCATGAGAGAGGAACTGAAGAGGAAACTCGCGGACCTGAAAGAGAGATTGAAGGACCGGGAAGCCGCTCTTCCGGCCCACTCTGTCCGGCCCCACCAGCTCCTGGTCATCGAGGAACTGGAAGATGAGATAATGGAAGTGGAAAAGGAGATTAAGCGGCTGGAAACCATGTAATGGATATTGTGCTGAAATGCCCCCAGTGCGCCGCGGAAGTGAGCCTTGAAGAAGACGCTTCGGTCTTCCGGTGCGAATACTGTGAATCGACCCTGATGCCCACGGGAAGAAACGAGGTGCAGTCCTTTTTCTTTCCGCCGAAGGGGACCGGGGAGCAGGTGGGCAAGGCCCTGCTCAAGGCCCTTGCAAAGAAGCTGGGGCCTTTTGAAATGAAAAAGGCCTGTCTTGCGTATGCCCCGTACTGGCGGGTGAAAGGCCTCCTGTTCCAGCACGCATTCGGCCGGAAATACGAAAACACGCTGTATGGAGGTACGGCCTATGATTTTTTCAAGAAACTTCGGGCCGTGGCCTACAATCGCACCTTTCCGGCCTTTGCGGCAACACAGTGGGAGGTCTTTTCCCTTGGCCTTCGGGCGGAGGCCATGAAGATGTGGCCGTATAACAAGGAAAAAATGGGGAAGGATTCCCTCGTCCTGGAAGAAAGTGTTTCCTTGAAAGAGGCAGAGAAAATGGCCCTTCAAACACCCTATCCAGTGGGCTCCGCCGACCGGGAGAAGATTGAACTTTTGAAGACCGAGCTGATCGGAGAACGCTATTCCCTGGTGTACTTTCCCTTCTACTGTTTTTCCGTTACACAGGGAGAAAAGGAGAGCACCCTCATTGTGGACGGCATTTCCCACAAGGTCGTCAAGGGGAGTCTCTCCCTTGATGAGCTTGAAAAAGCGCCCCGGCGGGAAATAGTGCCGTACCGGCCGCTCCATTTCATCCCCTTCACATGTCCGAACTGCGGATGGGATCTCCCGTACCGGCCGAAGGCGAGTATCCATCTTTGCCGGACCTGCGGCAGGGCCTGGCAGGAAACGGGCGGGCATTTTCAAGAGGTGCCCTACCGCGTCGTCTTCCCGGGGAAAGGGGAGCGCATAGAATCGTTCACCTATCTCCCCTTCTGGAGGCTGACCGTTACCATCATAACTCCCGGGAGGGAATACAGGAACTTGAAGGAATTTTATGAGTTGTTTCCCCTGCCCAGGGTGATGAATCAACAAGTGCTCGAGAAGAGGAGAATCCAGTTCCTGATCCCGGCCTTCAGGATACGCAACGCGGCCGCAGTGGACAGATTTGCCACCCAGATGGCGCGAAACCAACCGGAATTTGACGAAAAAGAGACCGAGGAATTCCAGGAAATCCGTGGGGCCGATGTGTGGCTTCCCTTGAAGGAGGCCATGGAAATGGCAAATCTTCTCCTCTATTCCATGGTCCCGAAAAGGGCCAAGATGATCCGGAAGACGGTGAAAGAGGCGACCCTCCGCCTGGATGAAGAGACCCTGGCCTGGCTTCCGTTCCTGGAAAAAGGAATATTTCTGCGGGAAACGAACACGGATTTCGCCATCCAGAAAAACTGCCTGGAACTGGATTAAGCGTTCGAAAAAAAAAGGGTATTGTGGTTCTCTCACCTTTGTGGTATATATCTCCCAAATAACGAAGTGAACGTGCAGAAAGAAAAGAAAACCTCCAACCCAAGAAGCCCAAAACCTGCGACAAGAGGTGTCGCAAGATCTTTTCAGGCAGTCCTGAGAGTAACCCCGAGTAAATGACCATCCAACTTCTGCCCGTCTCAAGCGCGGGCAACATACCTTTGCTCCTACGAGCAACATTGTACGAAAAGTCAGAAAGGAGAAATGAAGATGCGAAAGATATTTCAAGGAGTACTGTTTGTTACGACAATCACGTTCCTGCTGGGAGGATGTGCTCTCCAGCAGACGCAAAAAGCACCCTCCAAGGTCTTTACGCCCGTGGACCTGAACGCCAAGGTTCAAGCCGGACAGTTGGTGAAGAAGGTGGAT